>JDSF01000018.1_pt1 | contig 162142 bp, 190 predicted proteins | sample 199441 | NCBI WGS metagenome assembly JDSF01 (sample SAMN02592751, study PRJNA231836) | bioreactor metagenome | isolation source: continuous culture bioreactor denitrification-DNRA | place: Germany: Bremen
AGAGCCGATCCATTCACTTTTTTGGCGTAGGAGCTTCAGGCATCATTGCTCAGGACGCCCAAAGAAAATTTGTAAGAATTAATCGACAGGCTACAGCTTTTACAGATATACATGTAGCAGCTATGGTGGTTGCCAATGCCACAAAAGATGATGTGGTTGTGGGTATCTCTTTTTCAGGAGAAACAGAAGAAGTATCCAATATACTTGATGTGGCTAATAAGCAGGGAGCAACGACTATTAGCATTACCAAATACGGTACCTCAACCATAGCTGAAAAAGCAGCAATTAATTTGTTTACATGTGCATCAACAGAAGCCAAATACCGCAGTAGCGCTACATCGTCACGATTAGCACAATTACACCTAATCGATATTTTATTTATGTGCGTCGTGTCAAGGGATCATGAACAATCTATTGAATATTTAGATCGCACAAGAAAAGCCATCGATTCTCTTAGGCTTAGAGTGAATAATAAGGGGACGAGATCATGATTAATCAATTACAACACCTATTACAAAAAGAAAAAAGATTAGCAGTTGGTCTCATGTCAGGTACGTCACTGGACGGTATAGACGCAGCTCTTGTTGAAATAGAAGGTTCGGGGACTGGGACAAAGGTAAATCTAGTTGCACTTGATACCCTTGATTTCACAGTAGAAGACCGTAAACGCATTCTTAAGTTGTGTGCACCAGAGACCTCAACAGTTAAGGATATCTGTCAGATGAATGTCTATCTGGGTGAAAAGATGGCAGATGCAGCATTAAAAGTAATCCATAAAGCAGACATAACACCTGATAAGGTGGATTTTATTAGTTCTCATGGACAGACAATCTATCATATGCCAGATGACTATGCTACCTTACAGATAGGAGAGCTAGCCGTTATTGCTACCAAAACAGGGATACTAACAGTAGGTGATTTTCGACCTCATGATATGGCTGTAGGTGGTCAAGGTGCGCCACTGGTACCTTTTGTTGATTATCTTTTGTTTAGCCATTCAGAGAAAGGTCGAGGGTTAATTAACATTGGTGGTATTAGCAATATTTCTGTTATGAATCCTCAGGCTAAAGCAGAAGAGGTCATTGCTTTTGATATGGGACCTGGAAATATGCTCATTGATGCTGTGATGACCATTGGTACACAGGATGCATTAACCTATGACCCTAGTGGTGAATATGCTTCAAGAGGTAAAGTATCAACCGGTTGGCTTATGGAAATACTTAAGAGAGATACCTATCTAGACAAAAAACCACCTAAAAGCACAGGCAGAGAAAGCTACACCTATACCATGGCTAAGGTACTATACGAGGAAGGTATGACACAAGGTCTTACCTTTGAAGACATCGTAGCGACAGTTACAGCGTATACCACAGAATCAATTATAAGGCACTTTAAACAATTTATTGACCCGTACTATACCATAGAAGAAGTCATCGTTAGTGGTGGTGGCGTACATAATAAAACGATTATGAATGACTTAGCACAAGGACTTAAACAAAATGTGCTATCCATGGATGACTGGGGATTTTCTTCAGATGGAAAAGAAGCAATAGCGTTTGCAGTATTAAGCAATGAATGGTTACATGGCAATGCCAATAACTTACCTTCTGCAACAGGTGCAAGAAGAGAAATAAGTATGGGCAAATTGGTATTACCATAGAAAGATGGTGACAAGTTATGAAAAAATGGATGATTGGATTAATGGCCATTTTATTGGTCGTATCGATCTGCGGATGTAGTAACAAAAAAAATGAAAACATTGCAAAACAAGGCGATACACAAGATGTAAAAGCGAACCAAGAAACAGATGAGGAATCGAATGAAAATGAAACAAAGATAGACGAGGGTACTAACAAAAAAGATCCAGAAGAAGAGGAAGCTAAGAACGCTGATCATGATAAATCAGATTCAACAGATAGCCAAACAGAATTGGATATTAGGCAGAAGTTAGCATCCATGTCCCTAGAAGAAAAAATCGGACAGCTAATTATGCCCGATTTTCGTAAACATGATGGAAAGAAACTAACGGTGTATAATGATCATGTAGGTAAGATGATTAGAGATTATCACATTGGTGGCATTATTCTATTTAGAGAAAATTGTACGAGCCGTAATCAGACAAAACAGCTTATAAAAAGATTTTCAGAAACAAGCAGACATACCGCTTATGATCGCTATTGATCAAGAGGGTGGTCTTATCACAAGACTTCTTTTTGCACCAACTATGCCTGGTAATATGGCTCTTGGGGCAACAAGAGACATAGGACTTGCAGAGGAAGTTGGTCAGGCTATTGGTTCGGAGTTAGAAGAATTAGGTATTCATATTGATTTTGCACCAGATATTGATGTCAATAGCAATGAAGATAACCCTGTTATCGGTGTTCGATCCTTTGGCGATAATAAAGAAATAGTGTCCGACATGGGTATTGCTTATATGAAAGGTTTAAACAAAGCAGGTGTAGCTGCTGTTGGTAAACACTTTCCAGGGCATGGTGATGTAGCCCTTGATTCCCATTATGTGCTACCAACTAGTCATAAAACCCTAGAAGAACTTAAACAGATTGAGTTGGTACCTTTTCAGAAACTTATTGATGCAGGGATACAGGGCATCATGTCTGCCCATATTACTTTTCCGAATATTGAATCGGATACGGCTGAATCAGAAAAAGATGGATTGCCTATTGAAATACCTGCAACCTTATCGTCTAAGTTCTTAACAGAATTAGCAAGAGAAGTTATGCAGTTTAAAGGGCTTATTTTTTACCGATTCCATGGAAATGAATGCTATTGATAATCATTTTGGTAATGTAGATGCAGCCATAAGAGCGGTTAATGCAGGAACAGATGTGTTGGTCATGCCATCCAATCTGAAATTGGTTTATGAAGGTCTAGTTGAAGCAGCTTCTGATGGACGTATAACCATGGAGCGGATTAATGGGTCAGTGGAACGCATACTTGGCTTCAAATACGAATATATTATTAATCAAGATAAGGATAAGTTAGAACTTATTGATCCAGCAGCACGTGTTGAAGTAGAACAAAAGGCAGCTAATGCTTCTATTACAGTGGTAGATAATCAAGGGATTATACCTATTCATACCACAGAACAAGATAAAATAGCGATCATTGGATTTACAGGACAAACCGTGGATCGCATGTATAATGCCGTTAAACAACATTATTGGAAATTAGAAAAGATACAATTAACCAAATCTTTAAATATGACAGGTAAATTGGTATCAAAACAAAAAAGAACAATTACAGGGCATCACCAAGATTATACTTGTGACCAATACATCCAGTGCTGCCAATGCTGAATTTCAAACAAAATTAGTCAAGGAAATCTTAACGTATAAGATTGATACGATAGTTGTAGCTGCAAGAAATCCATATGAATTGGACGAAGCAGTAGGGGCAAAAGCTCTTGTGGCTCAATATGACAGCGGTGTAGCATCTTTCCAAGCGACTGGAAATGTACTCTTTGGAAAGCTTGAAGCTACAGGACAGTTACCTGTTAAAATCGACTAAATGACGATTATACACATATAAGGAGTGATCATCATGATTAAACCAAAAGCTATAAAACCAGGTGATACAATTGGCGTGATCGCACCTGCTAGTCCAGAGGATAAGCAACAAGTGGATCATTCAAAATTAGCTCTTGAAGCCCTTGGTTTTAGGGTAATCATGGGTAAGAGTTGCTACCATCATCATGGTTACTTAGCTGGAAGTGATGAGTTAAGGGCTTATGATGTAAATGATATGTTTAAGAATCCAAAAGTAAAAGGCATCATTAATCTAAGGGGCGGCTACGGCACGCCCCGTATCCTTTCTATGCTAGATTATGGCTCTATTAAGCATAATCCCAAAGCGTTTATTGGTTATAGTGATATAACAGCCATGCACATAGCTTTTCATCAATTATGTGAGATGGTCACATTTCATGGACCAATGGCAGGTGTAGACATATTAAGAGGTATGGACTCCTTTACTAAGAAAAGTTTCTTTGACCAGATCGGTGGAAACCATATAAGTTGTATTCTGAACCCAGAAGATGAACCCATTAAAACATTACAAGGAGGCATTGCCGAAGGTCAGTTGATTGGTGGTAATCTGACACTGATAACTTCCACCCTTGGAACGCCTTATGAAATTGATACGAAAGGTAAGCTGTTATTTATAGAAGAAGTGGGCGAAAGACCTTACAAAATAGATCGTTTATTAACTCAGTTAAAAAATGCGGGGAAATTAGAAGATGCTCATGGTATCCTATTAGGAGATTTTAAGAACTGTGTGCCTTTGGAGAATGAAGTAAGCCAAAGCCTTCATGATGTTTTTAAAGATATCATAAAACCGTTATATAAACCAACACTATATGGGGTGAAAGCAGGTCATTGTAGCCCTAATGTGACTTTACCTTTTGGTGTTAAAGTCTATATGGATGCCCACAGAGGGCTCGTAAAAATGATGGAGAGGGGAACAGTCTAGTGCCCATGGAATGGCTAAAAGAAATCGAAGAAATTGAGAAGTTTCTCGTGGATGTTCGTAGGGATTTTCATGCCTATCCTGAGTTGGGATTAGAAGAATACCGTACTCGGGATCAGATATGTCAATACCTAAAAATTATGGAAATACCATATGAAATTATTGCTAAAACAGGTGTCGTTGGATTAATTAAGGGGAAGTATCCAGGCAAGACAGTAGCCCTTAGGGCAGATATGGATGCTTTGCCTATCTTTGAAGAAAACCAAGTACCCTATAAATCTCAGCATGAAGGCAAAATGCACGCATGTGGTCATGACGCTCATATGACCATTCTATTAGGTGTTGCCAAGATAATAGGTGCTCACAGAAACCAGTTAAAGGGTCAAGTCAAGTTGCTGTTTCAACCAGCAGAAGAGACAGTTGGTGGTGCAAAACCTATGATTGATGAAGGTGTCATGGATAATCCTAAGGTCGATACCGTTCTTGGTCTCCATGTGACACCTGAATTACAAGTAGGTGAAATTGGTATACGTTATGATCAAATGAGTGCGTCATCCGATACACTAACTATTGATGTTTATGGAGAAAGTACCCACGGTGCTTACCCCCCATAGTGGTACCGATAGTATCCTTATAGCTGGTCATGTTGTTACAGCTATTCAATCTATTGTCAGTCGTAACGTAGACCCAAGAGAATCAGGCGTTATTTCTTTAGGTACCATTCATGGGGGGACACAGGGGAATATTATTGCTAATCATGTACAGATGGTAGGCACCATTCGTACACTAAATCATAAAGTAAGAGATATAATTTTAGATAGAATAGTAAAAGTAATAAAGGCAACCTGCGAAGCCTTAGGTGGCAGAGGTGAAGTCACCTTAGAACCAGGCTATCCACATCTGATTAATCATAAGGAAGTGGTGGATAGTGTAAAAGAAGTAGGAGAAGAGATCCTTGGGCTTGATCAGGTAGTCGACATAAAGTCTGCTAGTCTTGGAGTAGAAGATTTCGGATATTTTCTTTTTGAAGCTCCTGGAGCTTATTTCAAACTGGGTTGTGGTAACTTGGAAAAAAAAGGTATCGTTCATGATGGACACCACCCTCTCTTTGATATTGATGAAGAGTGCTTGCAAATTGGTGTGAAAATGATGGTTGGCATGATATTGAACCTATTGAAAATGTAGATCTGTATGTTTTGAGCATAGAAAAGGAAGGTTTATATGAAAATAACGGATATCAAGATTGGGAGGTTATCGACACCTCTTAAGAAACCTTTTAAAACAGCATTAAGAACCTTAGAAACCATTGATAACATCATTGTAGTAGTTGAGACAGATAAGGGCATTGTCGGTTATGGAGGGGCTGCGCCAACGGCTGTTATTACTGGGGACACAACGGAGTCCATATTAGGCGGTATCAATCATATCAAGTCCTATATTATAGGTAAAGAGATTCAGCAATTAGAAGATATACTCATAACGCTTAATGGTTGTATAGTTGGTAATACAAGTGCAAAAGCAGCAGTGGATATGGCTATATACGATCTCTATGGCAAATTATATCAAGCACCACTTTATGAACTATTAGGCGGTTACCGTTCACATTTATCAACGGATATAACCATTAGCTTGAATGATCCAGATGAAATGGCTAGAGATAGTCTAGAGGCACTATTAAAAGGCTATAAAACCCTGAAAATAAAAGTTGGTAAAGATGCGGATATGGATATCAAGCGTATGTTAGCTATTAGGAAAGCTGTGGGACAAGAAACAATTCTACGTATTGATGCCAATCAAGGATGGAAGCCAAAAGAGGCTGTATATGCCATAAAGCGTATGGAGCAAGCAGATATTCATATAGACCTTGCCGAACAACCTGTCTTTGGGAAAGATTTTGAAGGTATGAAATATGTAACAGATCGTGTAAACGTGCCAGTTCTAGCAGATGAGAGTGTGTTCTCACCAAGTGATGCCTTGAAGCTTATTACAATGAGAGCAGCGGATATGATTAATATCAAGTTAATGAAAACAGGTGGTATCTATAATGCTTTGAAGATTGTTTCACTTGCAGAGGCGGCAGGTATGAAGTGTATGATTGGTTCTATGATGGAAAGCAAAATAGGTGTAACAGCAGCGGCACATTTAGGAGCAGGAAAGTATAATATTGTGGATGTCGATTTGGATGTGCCTCTTCTATGTGGAGAAGATCCTGTTAAGGGTGGTGTTTTCTATAATACTAACGAGATAACTTTAAGTAAAAAACCAGGTTTAGGTATTGGACACATTACCATTAATCCATTATATTAAGCTTACTTTTTAAAAGAAAAAATTTATGACGCGTTATCTGTATATTCGACATTCGAAGAGTCGTAGATACGTCAAAAAAGTTTAGTAATGCATAACTTTACATAAAAAAACCTATCATATGTACTGGATTTGTGACAAAAGTCATGGTATGATACAGGTCGATATATGTCTGATTAACTGTCGAAGAGGGGCTCTTTCCCTCTTTTTTTAGCGCTTTAAAAACTGTAAAAGCTAAGTCCCTTCAACAAAATTTTCACTTATGTTATGCTACAATCTTTCGTGGACATAATTATACGAAGGAGGTAGGATATGATAGAAAAATTACAAGGGCATCCATTCATAAGGCATGGTGATTTTAGACTATTATTTATAGCACGACTCATTTCGGCTATTGGAGACAAATTTTTCTTTCTAGCATTGGTGTGGTTTGTACTAGGGTGGGATGATCCACATAAATTGGTATATGTTGGATTGGTATCAGCTATGACAATATTACCTACTGTTATTTTTGGACCGTTTATGGGTACCATTGTAGATCGTATCAATCGTAAAAAGTGTTTATTGCTGGCAGATATAGTGCGAACTCTTTTTATGGCGATTTTTTGCATACCTTTTATGGACGGATCAATACAACATCGGTATCATCCTAATATTCGTGTTCATCATCACTGCCTTTACACCTTTGTTTGAATCAGCGGTACATGCTTCAATTTTATCATTGACAGATGAAGAGAGTTTAGCAGAGGCAGTTGCTCTTGATTCAACTGCTTTTCATGTATCCGAGTTAATTGGCGCACTATTGGGTAGCATTACAATCATTTTCATTGGAACGGAAGGGGCATTTTTCTTTAATGCACTCACGTTTCTCGTATCCTTTATAATCATAGTGTGTATTAAAGACAAGTTAGATGTTAGCAGTGATGTGGCGAAGCCTGAATATATGCAAGAATTAAAGGAGGGTTTTCGGTATATTTTTCAGAGGAAGCCTATTTTTGCACTTACTCTTTTTTTTGCCATTTTTAACTTTTTTTTATCGGCATTACCACCTATTATGCTCATTATTATTGAAGATATTTTAGGAGGGGTTGACTATTGGATGATTAGTCTCCAAGGCAGTTTTGCACTAGGGGCTTTACTGACAGCCATTATACTTAGCTTTCAAAATAAGGTCACTAATCAATTTTATAAGCATTTGTTTATTGCTGCATTAATCATGGGACTATGCTTTACATCTTTAGGATTAACATCCAATGGATGGTTAATAAGTGGCGCATTATTCATTTCAGGAGGTGCACTATCTTATATTAATGCCACAGCTTATGGGCTATTTCAGCATATTGTACCAGAGGAAATCAAGGGACGGTTTTTTGCAATATTAACAACTCTGTGTTACTGTGTTATGCCCATTACATTCGTGGTTAATGGGATATTAGCTAATTACATACACATAGGGAAAGTGCTTATTGTAGAAGGTTGTATAGCTGTCTTGCTTTCATTCCTTATTTTTTGCATTACCTAAAATAAATATTGGAGGTGATCTATCTTGACCTATATAATTCGGCGTATACGAACCAATGAGTATGGAAAACTATGTGACCTAATCCAGAAATCTTATGGTGACAGCTATGTGTATAAATACATGTATAATCAGCGAATGATAGAGAAACTAAATGCTTGTAATCGGTTAATCTCGTTTGTGGCTGTTACAACGGATGACCAGATTGTAGGCCATGTTGCTTGAAGATTAACCATAATCAAGGGGAATTATTAGCGGCACTTACCAAAAAAGAGTATAGGGGACAGCATATCCTTCATGAGATAAGCAGGCAAATCATAGAGTATGCGAGAGAACTAGGTTTAGAAGCTGTTTATGTCATGAGCATTATGAGTCACGATTATTCTCAAAAAGCTGCAACACGTTTAGGTTTATGTGATAGTGCTATTGTATTATCTTGTATGCACCCCATGCAATACAAAGGGATCATTGAAAAAACAGCTAGGGAGAGTCTGAAGATAAGTTATTTATTTTTGGACAGACCTGATCAGTTACCACTGTATATACCTGATTCATTATTAGAGATCGTCAAGCTAATTTACAATAACATGCATATTTCCATTATGCCCATAGAGGAACTTAAAAAGAGTCCATTGCCTAAAAGTAGTGTGTTTAAGATAAATTATACCCAAACCAATATATGCTTTATTACCATTGAAGAGTATGGTGAGGATCTATATCAAAAATTAGACCCCATTATTGACTGTTACAACCATGCTCATTGCAATAGTATCTATTTGCTGATTAACATGGAGAATGCTAATACACCTAATTTTTATAACCAATTTATTGAAAGGGGATTTTTCTTTGGAGGTGTTAAGCCTGGATGTGATAGAAATCAACTTATTTTACAAAATGTCCAATCCTACGATCCAGGGCAACTAAAAATCAATACTTTAATGGGGAAAAATCTATTGAAATATATCTTGGAGCATCGTAAAAAAGGATTAATTAAGGAGAAAAATTATGAGTATTTATAAAAACATTCAAGCAGTCAGTTCACTACAACCCTTTGTATTTGATGGGTCAAAAGATAGTCTTTTTGTAGAGGCTATGAAAGAAAATTATGGGTTTCAATTATTGAAGCATCCCTATTTAGCTTATGAAGCTAATAAAAGGCAGATAAAATTAGATGATATGAATAAAATAGAAGATTTGTATGACATACCACCTATGTTTGTTGATTTAATGAAATACTATGATTTCTGTAGTTATGAGAAACAAGATATTGCCTTAACATTGACCAGTTCAGGAACCAAAGGGCAAAAGACTAAATCATATTTTGATCAAGAATCCCTCAATCGATTGACAACCATGGCCTTTTCAGTTTTCCTTGATATGGTATATGCTTCATCTACGCCTGTGCATTACTTTATTTTTTTCTTATGATATTAGTAAGGCTTCTGGTATAGGCACAAGTTGGAGTGATGAGCAGATGCTTAGTTTGGCACCTAAGAAATCGGAATATTGGATGATTAACTGGGACAATAAGAAAAAAGGATATGTGTTTGATGATGAAAAATGGGCACGCATTTTTTTATTGAACACAGTCAAGAAGGACCTATAAGGTTATTGGGATTTCCTGCTTATATGTATCAACTTGTTGAAACTATTAAGAAGATCCATGGGAAATTAACCGTGGATCCAAAAAGTTTTATTCTTGCAGGAGGAGGCTGGAAAAATCATCTTGGTAAATCCATGACATTAAAAGCTTTTAGAGCATACATGGAGGATAATATCGGCTTACCACCTCATCAAATAGGCGATACTTTTGGTCTATCGGAGCATGGTATACCCTATTGTTCATGTCCTTATGGACATTATCACGTACCCCAATACAGTCGTGTAAGGGTATGTGACCCGGTGACGCTTGCAACATTGCCTCTAGGAGAAGAGGGGGCATTACATTTATTAACGCCCTATAATACTGCACAGCCTAATCTTAGTTTACTAACAACAGATATGGTTAGATTGGGAGAAGATTGCCCCTGTCAAAGAGAAGGCGTGTATATCAAAGATATTCGCAGAGGAGGTAAACACAAGCACAAAGGATGTGCCATTGCGGCTCAAGAAATACTGAATAAAGGATTAGCATAAGAGAAGATACGATTAATTGTTCATTTCGTCTATTTGTAATGAATAACGAATGATAGAGTAAAGGAGAATGCAACCATGTATAAGCATGTTATTTGGGGCAAGGATATAAAAGCTACAGAAAAAAAATCCAATGAAATATGTATTAGCAGAATCATTAGAGGAGAAAAAAAAGAACAATTACGAAAGGTACCCATTGATGATATATTCAATATATTAGAAAAAAAACAGGTCAAATCTTGACAAATCCAGAAGGTATCTACTATAAAATTATATTAGATAGGTTGCCAAGCCTCCTTGGGTATTCGGCAAGGATGGTGGAAGAAGGACTTGAGATACTTCAAGAGCTACTTTGCGTTAAAAAATTTAACTAAACGGCTTAATGCTTTACAAGACTACCATAGTTTGGATTACCCTGTTCAAGTGAAGGGTCAATCAATTTATACAGTGCCGGTAGGATGTGTATGCCATATTGCAGCTGGAAACATATTTTTAGGAGCAGTGGATTCATTGATATACGGCATTATTACCAAAAATATTAACATTGTAAAAGTATCTAAGAAATGCCCTGATTTTCCCTACATGTTTTTAGAGGCTCTTCGAATGGCAGATAAAAATAGTATGATTACACCTACCATAACGATGATGCATTGGGACCATGACTGTAAGGACATGACATGTTTTATGAAAGAACACTGTGATTATATTTTGCTCTTTGGAGGAAGAGAAGCCGTAATGCATTATAAACAACAATTATCGGAAAGAAATAATATTCTCGCCTTTGGACCTAAGATGAGTTTTGGATTAATAAGCAACGATTTAACCAAACCTGAGTTGAAAGAAGCGGCTACAGGTTTTGCTATGGATATTATTATGTGGGAACAGAATGCTTGTACAAGCTGTCAACATATTTTTTATAGAAGAAAGTAGCTACACAGATTATTTTATAGAACAACTTGATGATGCTCTAGAAGATTTAGGATCCATATATGATAATCCACATATCACCATGGATGAAAAATTGGAAATTAGACGATTAAGAGCCCTCGAAACATATAGAGCTTTTCAGGAAAATGAGATGTGTTATGTACGAGAAGGATTAGACAGCATCATACCTTAATCGTACAAAAAGGAAAGGATATACAAGATACCCCACTAACACGAACGGTGTATATTAATCGTGTGAAGAATTACCGGGAACTTCTACAAGGTAATATGAGAAATATGCATTATTATCTAGGAACCATGGGGCTAGCATGTGGTTCTAATAAGCAGCAGATCGTTGATGACTTTTTTACCTCTAGGCATTGACCGATTTTGCATTCCTGGTAGAATGAGTTTGGGTTCAGAAGAAGGGTCATTACACGAAGGTATACATATTGTATCTCATTTAACCAAACAAGTCAGCTTTGACGGTTTAGAGGACGATGGATTGGGTCTTTCTCAGAAAGCACAATCCGAAAAAAAATTATCCTTCATATTATCTAAAATTAATAGACTGATAAAAGAGGCTATGAAGTCACCCTATTACATGACATTATATAAAGATATTGAACTACCTCTAACATCATTAGAAGACTTTGGTAAGTTACCCATTGTAACCAAAGAACCCTTTATGCATCATGTTACCCAGATGCTAACCAGAGAGCCACATGAATCCTATATATTTTCTCCTGGGGGATCTTCGGGTCTTGTTAAATATGTTTATTACAGTGCAGAGGAGTTTTCAAGATCAAAAGAGGTATTTGGAAAGGGTTTTGTTGACGTGGGTATTACCAAAAATGACGTTGTAGCTAATTACCTGAAAGCAGGTAGTTTATGGACTGCTTTTATTGCAAGTAATAAAGCTTTAGAAGCTACAGGCTGTCAAATACTGTCCCTCACAGCTAATCAATCAGAAGAAGAAACCATAGACTACCTGAAGACTTTTAAACCCAATGTGATAATAGGCATACCAGGCTCTCTCATTCTATTAGCTCAAAAAGTAGAAGCCCTCGGGGAAGATATCCATTTTGAAAAAATATATTACAGTGGAAATCACCTATCCGAAATATCCCAAGACTACCTCAAAAAAATATTTCATTGTGAGGTCATTAAGTCCTTCGGTTATGCAGCTGTTGAAACTGGCCCCATAGGTTACCAATGCCCACATTGTGGGCCCTATGACTATCATATTTTTGAAGAGTGGAATTATGTGGAACAAGCCCCAGACGGTAGCATTTTGGTAACAGATTTAGAACGCACATTACACCCCATTATTCGCTATAAAGTTGGTGATCGTATTGAAATCATCTCAGAACCTTGTCCATGTGGCAAGTCAGGCACTAAGATTAGATTACTCACGCGCAACGATAATATCATACGACTTAACAATACTGATCTCTGCCTATGGGATATTGAACATGTTATGGAAACATGTCACATGCTATCGCCATTCTACCAGTTAGAGCTACTTACAAGAGAAGACCTACATATTGATATAGCCATCCGTATGGAAACGAAACAACAACTTGAAACCACAGAACAACTAGCCGCCGCCCTCACAGGACAGATTAAAGAACGCTCAAAAGCTCTGGGAGAAGACGCTCAGAAAAATTTAATCAAAACAACACAAGTATCCCTGTTACCTCCAGGAACTATCCAACGTAACACACGAGGTAAAATCCAAAAGGTAATTGATAAAAGGTAATACCGCTGTATCTCCCTATAATTTATATCGATCCATATACAATTTCTATTGCATATATAATGATTTCGAAACCACAGTCTATATATAAGCGGTTTTTTATCTAGCTAAATAGTGGTACAAATATAAATGTTATATCGTGTGTGAATAAACGACTTTTGCAGCTTGTTGCCATTCATTATGAATCAGATAAAAGCAACAAATGCAACGAGAGTGCATTCACACACGATATAACATACCCACCCTACCGTTCGCGGTTTTTTTTCACTACAAAGCTCCTATCTTAGTCAATCGCTTCATAATAATTAGGATTCAAAACCCTCATAAAATACATATCTCTATCATCTTTCGTAAATAGTTCATTTATCTTATACCCCGCCTTAATATACGTATCAACAGCAGGACGATTATCTGCATCCACTTCAATACATATATACTTCGGATATAGTTCCTGAAATAAAAAAGTATGGGTCAATATGATCATTGAAGTGCTATAGCCCTTGCCTTTAGCCAGTTTTTCACCAATAATATAGCCACAAAACTTTACATACTTCTTATTGATAATCTTTAATTTCACAACACCGATAGGCTTGTGGAGCGTTTTTTTTCTCCTCAGCTATTAAAATAAGTGTGTTAGGATCTTTTTCATACTCATGAAACCAATCATGTTCAGCATCATTTGATTGGTCATCTGCTGGACACTTTTCATGATACCAGCTTTCAATAATTGCTTTATCATTTGCTTCAATCTCTCTGACCATTAGATCATCGTTTTCATAAGTTATATCATAAGTCATGGTATCACTCCCATTACATAGGATTCATATTTTGCGCCATGACTTTGCTTGCTTGCAAGGACAAAGTCTTGGCAAAACTGGGAAAATTTATTTTCACACTTATCACTATATGAATGACACAGGCAGTAGGTACGTTGTCTTAGGCTTGGAATGATAGAAAATGCAAATAAAGATTCTGTTAACAAGAGATACAAATTAGAGTATTGAACCTTGTTCATATAAGTACATGTATATTTCCTCTCTATCTATCACATATAGCCTGTAGAAATCATATTTTAATATTAAAGTACAATCGTTAGTGATGATGCTATGAAAAAACAAAATTGCAGTAATTGGCGGCGATATGCGTCAGATTTATATGGCTAATCTGATGGCAAAAAATAACCATGTTTACATTTATGGTAATAGACACAAGGCACTTAGTAGTCACGTTTACATGGCAGCGTCTTTGAAAGAAGCTGTTGAAGGAGCACAGTTCATCGTATGTCCCATACCTTTTTCTAAGGATAATCAATATATCTACAGAACTAACTCTGAGAAAAATATTTCATATGTGGAGCTTTTTAAGTATATGACGCCTGAACAAGTTATTTTATCAGGTCCATATAAAAAGGATGTTTTACAATATGCTAAAGAAAATCATATTCAACTGTTTGATATTGTGGAAGCAGATGAATTTGCTATCCTTAATTCAGTACCAACGGCAGAAGGCGTGCTAAGTATGATGATTGAACATTCAAGCATTACTTTAGCAGGAAGTAAGTGTCTTGTGCTTGGGTATGGACGATGTGGCAGTACGCTAGCAAGACTGGCTTCTAAATTAAACATGGAGGTCTATGTTGCGTCAGCTAATGAAGAAGAACTGATGATGGCCACCATTAATAGATGTAAGACAGCCAAGATACAGGACGGACAATTAATAGCAATAGATTATGTCAATCAAAATGCTTTAGAGGAAGACCCTATTCTTCACTTAGAGGCATTTAATTATGTCATTAATACGATTCCTGTAGCACTTCTTGATATTCATATCAAAAGGCAACTCGAAGATTATATGTTTATAGACATTGCCAATGTGTATGACGATAATGACAATAAATTCATTAATGCTCGTGGCGTACCAGGGAAGTACTCGCCAAAAAACGGCTGGGAAAATCATCTATGGTGTTATTTTGAAAGAAATAAACCATCGAGTGAGGGATGAATGAGCGTCGGGGGGGGAAGTTATTATGTGACATGCCAATAACTTATGGAAGGGAGAAGAGACATGAAAGCGTTAGAAGGAAAAAAGATAGGCTTTGCTGTGTGTGGGTCATTCTGTACCATTGCAAAAGTTTTTGAGCCTATAAAAAGGCTTATGGAAGCAGGTGCGAAAGTGTATCCAATGATGTCTCCAAATGCAGCCATCATTGACACACGATTCGGTAAGGCAGAAGATTTCAAAAAAGAGTTAGAAGATATAACAGGAAATCCAGTACAGACTAAAATAGAAGAGACAGAACAAATAGGTCCCCATAAATTATACGATATTCTCGTGGTAGCACCCTGTACAGGTAATACCATGGCAAAATTAGCTAATGCCATCACAGATACGTCTGTGCTTATGGCCATGAAAGCAACATTAAGAAATGCATACCCTGTGGTTATAGCTATTGCAACTAATGATGGTTTAGGACTTAATCTCAAGAATTTTGGTGTACTTATGAATACAGAGCATGTTTATTTCGTGCCATTTGGGCAAGATAATTATAAAAAAGAAAAAAAGAATTCTCTAGTAGCTAAGATGGACTTAATCTATGATACAGTTCTAGAAGCATTAGAAGAAAGGCAGATACAACCTGTTCTCGTTGAGTATGAATAAATTGTCATATAGCATCTTTCCAAAAGCACAGGGTATATGATATAGTAGAGAAGGTAATTCGACATATATTAGATAGATAAGAAGTATTTAGGCTAAGTTCGTGTTCCTAGAATATGATACGGGGTGAAGAATATGAGGATATTAATTCAAAAATTTGGTGGAACTTCCATGGCTACCGAAGATACAAGAATAGATGTTATGAATAAGATTTTAGAAGCAAAGAAGAAATATGACGGAGTTGTAGTAGTCGTTTCAGCTATAGGCAGACTTGGAGCGCCATATGCCACTGATTCACTACTTCATTTAGTTAATCATAAAAATACAAATTTATCACCAAGAGAAGTTGATCTTCTCATGTCAGTGGGTGAGACTGTATCCTCTTTGGTTATGGCAAATACACTCCTTGAACAGGGTCATAAGGCTTGCGCGCTTACAGGAGGTGGAGCAGGCATTTTGACTGACAGCAATTTTAATCATGCAGAGGTGACACATATTCATACAAAGCCATTAATGACTTTACTAAAAGAAGATACCATTCCTGTAGTAGCTGGTTTCCAAGGGGTTAATGTGGATCGTCATATCACAACTCTTGGTAGAGGTGGGAGTGACACAACAGCTGCACTCCTTGGTGAAGCATTAGAGGCAGAAGCAGTTGAGATTTACACAGATGTAGATGGTATTATGACAGCTGATCCACGCATATGTAAAAGGGCTAAAATGATTGACACCATTAGCTATAATGAAGTATTTCAGATGGCTGGAAGTGGTGCGAAAGTTATTCACCCTCGAGCTGTTGAAGTAGCTAGACGAGCAGGGATACCACTCATTATTAAAAACACATTTAGTGAGGCGGAAGGAACAAGCATTATGCGTCATATTGGACCAACTAGCAAGAAGATGGTTGAAGAGCAGATTATTACAAGTATCGCACATATAGCGGATAGAGTTCAATTTTCTATCCTAGGGCAAATTGATGATGAGGTATTTTTTTACTGATTTAGCTAAGGAAAATGTAAGCATTGATATTATCAACATTTTCCCTGATAGAAAAGTATTTACCATAGAAGAACATTGCAAAAAAAATAAAGTTATAAATTTATTAGAAGATTTTAAAGCAGAATATTCTTTTATAGAAGGTTGTTGTAAAGTAACCGTTATTGGAGAAAGAATGACAGGTGTACCTGGTGTGATGGCTAAGATTCTAAGATGCTTGAGTAAAGCCTCTGTTGAAATTCTTCAAACAGCTGATTCCTTAGCTACCATTGCTTGTTTGATTCGTGAAAAAGATTTAGAAATTGCTGTTGAAGCATTACATGAAGAGTTTATGTTAGGAATGGCTTAAATAATTAGGTAATAGTGTCCTTTTATTTTTTTTCTCGTGCCTAGAATGAATGAAAAATCCACTTTCATCGCATAATATAGATAAAGAACGTCAATAACTTTCCCATGGAATATACGTAGCTAATGTTATATTTTTTGGGAAAGTTGTATTGTTGTTAAAAGTGGGATATCTTATAGCAATAGTTATACCAAACTACTTGTTGTGAATTAATTATAAGATAGTCTGAAAAAATACGAAGGGCGAAGAAAGATGGATAAGAATATAAAAATAAATGAAGCAGCAAAACAAGATAAAAAAAGAAAATCAGCCTCAAGAAGTAAAAGAATATGGACAAGTAACCATAGAAAAAGACAGTGATCGTATTCATTGCTTAACCATTATTGGACAAATAGAAGGACATGTATGCTTACCACAACAAAATAAGACAACCAAATACGAGCATGTGTTACCACAACTGGCATCCATAGAGGAAAGTGATGACATTGATGGACTGCTATTGTTGCTTAATACTGTAGGTGGCGATGTAGAAGCTGGACTAGCTATAGCTGAGATGATTGCATCCCTTAGTAAGCCAACAGTATCCATTGTACTTGGTGGCGGTCACTCCATAGGTGTACCGTTAGCTGTATCGGCAAAATACTCTTTCATAGTGCCTAGTTCCACAATGACTATACATCCAGTACGTATGAATGGTACTGTCATTGGCATTCCTCAAACATTTGAGTATTTTGATAAGATGCAAGACCGAATTATTGATTTTATTACACGCAATTCTAAGATTAGCCGAGAACGTATTAAAGAGTTGATGTTAGATACAGGTCAGTTAGCTAAAGACGTGGGAACTATTGTTGTTGGAGAAGAAACAGTAAAAGAAGGTATTATAGATGAACTAGGTGGCATTGATAAAGCCATCAAAAAACTCTATGACATGATTGAAGCTTATAAAGAGGATAAGAAACAAGACGATAGTAAAAGCAATAAAGAGAATGATGAGAATAAGGATTAGGAGGGTGAATAATGTTTTATTCCATTATACCTTATGAAGAACTATTTTCAACCAATGAAGAAGAGTATAAGTACGAAGAGATAGCGTTAGACGGTAATACCATACAAGTCTATCGAAAAGACGATAAAATGATTATTAAGAGGGTTATATCCACAGATCCAAAAGTATATTTGGATACAAAGTATAGTCCAGGAAGTGAATTGAAGATGTAATCGATGGGGCTGTCTCTTGGACAGTCCTTTTTAGTGATATGGGAAAGGTTGTCAAGGTAGTAAGTCAATGGTAAAATATGAAAGAAGTTAGGTGTTTTATACAGTGATACATCTAAGGTTATATAATGAGATTAAATACTTATTGATGAGGTTAAATAAGAGAGGGGACAATAAGATGAAATATTTTATTATCACAGGGACGTCTAGAGGACTTGGGGAAGCTATGGCTAGACAATTATTGGATGAAGACCATTGTTTATTTTGCATTTCAAGAACGGAGAATAAGGTATTACTAGAAGAGGCAAGGTGTAAGCAAACCTCATTATACTACATTACATATGATTTGAATGATGTATACGGTATTGGTAAGATCATGGAAGACATTTTTTGACAAAATTCCTATTAACCAAGTAAATGAAATTTATTTAATCAATAACGCAGGTATGGTCGCACCTATTAAGCCTATGAAGCGATGTGAAGATGTAGAGATTATTCAAAACATCCACGTTAATTTAATAGCACCCATGATTTTAACGTCAGCATTTGCGAAACATGTGGATAGGCTTAATGTGAAAAAGCGGGTTTTGAATATTTCTTCTGGAGCAGGTAAAAAACCATACTATGGTTGGAGTAGTTATTGCAGTTCCAAGGCAGGACTTGATCTCTTTACACAATGCTCAGGACTTGAAGAAGCACAAAAAGAGTATCCAATAGAAACGCTGTCTTTTGCACCAGGAATTATCGATACACAGATGCAATCAGAGATTAGAGAGTCCGATAAAGAAGATTTTATACAAGTTGAACGCTTTATTGATTTTAAAGAAAGTGGTGTCTTACTTGCACCTGAAAAAGTGGCTGAACTTATTATAGAGCTTTTACTTCATCAAAAATGGAGTGAGAAACGCGTTGTAGATATACGAGAATGTTTAGATGACAGTGAATGAAATTGAGGGAAAAACATGTTTAATTTATTGGGTAAGAAAGACAAGTCATTTATTAGAAAAAAGAAAATTAAAGGAAATTGACTTTAATCAGCTTGATACTATTTATAAAGTGTATTTGAAAGAAGAAATAGCTATAGATCATACGACTTGGCATGATTTGGATCTGAATAATGTCTTTTCAACAATCAATTATACCGTTACAACGCCAGGAGAAGAACGACTCTATAGGTGGTTGAAAAACCCCATGGATAATGAGAAAACATTACAAGAACGTATTGATTATTTAGGTAATTTTCAAGAAGAAAAAATCTATCTCACAGAAATTAAGAAAAAAAACTTGCTAAGATAAAATATTATCCTATAATTTTAGAGAAATTATGGGAAGCTCTTTTTTAGTAAATTATATACTATTGTTTCTCTTTGTAGCATTGTCTCTCACAAACATGATTATGATTTACGCTATTGCAGTTGGGAAAATAGATATATTGCCATTATTACTAATTTCTAGTATTAATATCTTTATCCATTTTAAGTTTAACACCAAGTACGGAATACAATTACAAGCACTGAGTTATTTAATAAAAAAAATTTTGGTGTTTAGCAAAAAAGAATAAGAAATTAATTGAAGAGGTTATGCCTGAATTAGGGGATAAAATAGATGGGTTAAATACTCGGTTAAAAGGTATAACCAAAAAAGGTGCTGTTTTATTTCGTGTAGAAGGATTAGATCTACTTGCAGATTACTTCAACATTGTTTTTTTTGATGAAAGAGATAAATTTCTTAATGATCTCTAGGCAAGTGAATAAACATAAAAAAGAAATTATGGATTTATATTTATTAGTTGGGGAACTGGATGCTATATTAAGTATTAACCGTTATCGAGAGGACTTAGATTATTACTGTGAGCCTGAAATAAAGGAAAATGAAACGTCTATTAAAATAACAGATATGTATCACCCTCTTGTGGATAACCCCGTATCTAATTCTATTGAAATTAATCAATCTATTGCCATAACAGGATCTAATATGAGTGGCAAATCAACATTTTTACGTAGTGTTGGCTTGAATGTATTGTTTGCACAGAGCATATGTACTAGTTTATCAACAGTGTATAGATCTAAATTCTATCGCTTAATTACATCCATAAGCCTCAATGACGATGTGTTGCAAGGTAAGAGTTATTTCTTATCAGAAGCAGAAGCCATTAAACGCATGGTGGAGTTAAAAGATGACCACTACCCATCACTCATTTTAATCGATGAAGTTTTCAAAGGGACAAATCCAGTTGAACGATTAGCCGCATCTATGGAGATCTTGAATACCCTGGCAGTTGCAAATACCAAGACGCTGGTGGCAACACATGATTTACAGATATTACCTGAACTACACGATTATGATTACTATTATTTTACGGAGCATGTAACCAAGGATGCTTTAGAATTTGATTATAAGATTAGAAAAGGTGTTACGACTACACGTAATGCGGTCAAGGTTCTAGAGTTCATTAAGTATCCAGAAGACTTGATTAAGAAGATTAATGAGCGCATAGAAGTAGTGGAATAAAAATCCAAAGTGGACAGATCAGGAACATCAGCAGATTGTTTTAAGTAGAGTAGATTTATTGAAGGGCTTAGCTAGAGATTAGTCTGTAAGACGAATCTTGAGTGGTGCTAAAAACCCATGTACATAAAATAGTGTAATGATTATAATGATAAAGTTGAAAAAAGTTACCGTGAGATATCTCATAGGTAACTTTTTAAGGTTATAAGTGGAAAAACTATATATTTTGATGGTAGATGAAAAAGACGTTTTTAAGAGAATTGGTATTCAGCTAATTAGAGAGCTACGGACCAATTAAATAAGAAGTAAAATAACAAGGAACAAAAAAGTAATATGCATAATTCTAAACCAATATGAATACAAAAGAGATAAGATTAAATGTTCATTAGATGACTAAGAGTGGGGGAAAAGTTCCTTGCAATAATATGGCAAAAGGGTTAAAATATAACATGCATAGAAAGAAAGGGGATTAAAGATTTATGTCATTTGTTGAAGCGATTATTATGGGTATTATACAGGGACTTACAGAATTTTTACCTGTTAGTAGCTCAGGACATTTGGCCATTACGCGAAACATATTGGGTTTAGAACTTAATAGCATTTTATTTGAAGTATTATTACATATTGGAACATTGGTAGCTATCGTAGCTGTTTACTATAAAGACGTACTGGAACTCATAGCAGGTGGATTCGGTATTATTGGACGCTTTTTTGAGATACATCTACATAAAAGCAAATAATCTCATTTTTCATAGAAATAAAAAAAGCACCTCGTATAATCAACAATGAGCATAAGAAATTCGTTATGTTAATTCTGGTTGCAAGTGTACCGACAGCCATTATTGGGCTACTGCTAGAAAATACCATTACTAAAGCATTTAATATCTTATTAATACCGGGCATATGCTTATTAATAACAGGTGGGCTATTGCATACAACCAATAAGATTCCATCAGGCTCTAAAAAAGAAGCAAAAACAACATATAAAGATGCTGCAATTGTTGGTGTATTTCAAGGCCTAGCTGGTCTTCCAGGTATATCACGATCAGGTTCTACTATTGTGGCTGGTCTAGTAAGAGGATTTAATAAAGAATTTGCAGTAAAATTCTCATTCCTTATGTCACTTCCAGCAGTGCTTGGAGCTATGGTTTTACAAATAAAAGATATGCCATTCAAACAGATACCAACTGTTATTACAGCACCTTACCTGGCAGGCACAGCCGCTTCAGCTTTAGTTGGGTATATTTGTATCAAATTTTTTTTAATTAAGTTAATTAAACAAAATAAATTGCATTACTTTGCATACTACTGTTTTGCTGTAGGTCTTATTGTCATTAGTGCTTACTTTATCATGTAGGTACTCTAGATATAAGACAACTGACTAAATCATACGATTATTTAAGGGGGGGACAATGTGGCACCAAAGAAAAAAAACATCATCTACTACGAAGAAAAATACGACGCGGAAAAAAAACAACTAAAACGAATAAGAAAAATACAGAAATGAATACTCTCCAATATGAAATAATTGTCCTATCTGTTTTTTTTGCTTGTTCTTTGTTACTATGTATCAGTATATATCTAAACCAAGCAGGTGAAGTAGGCAAATTCATTAATAATCTTTTATTCGGGTTATTTGGTATTGGAGCTTATTTAATTCCTCTACTTATTATCATAGCATCATTGTTTAAGATATTTAATAAAGGTAATCAACTATTGAATAATCGCATCTATTTAGGTGGCATTCTAGTGTTTACCATATCTGTAAGTGCACATGTCATGCATATGAAGGATGCTTTTGTACTTAAGATCAACGGTGCTAATCAGTTTTTTGAAATCATGGCATACTATTACAAAAACTCCACTAATCGAGTTGGAGGAGGCTTTGTTGGAGGATTATTTGGCGATCTATTGGTTTTATTTATAGGTCCTATAGGTACATATATCGTGTTAATCCTAGGTTCCATTATCTTGGTCATCCTATTAACAGAAAAATCACTATTCACTATTATTAAGCTATTAAGTACACGTATAAAAGAAGCATCAGAGCAAGCTATAGAAAAGACAAAAGAAGCAAGAGAGCGCATGATAGAAGAATATGCAAAAGAAGAGGAAGAAGATAAAGAAGAAGATAAAGAAGAAGATGATGACAAAGCTATCAGTGTTTTAAAAAAGAAGAGGACTCTTAGAAAAAAAAGTAACACTCAGTATAGACGATACACCAGTGGATGAAATGGAAGAAGCCTATCATCCAGTCGTTGAAGAAAAAAAATACGTACCAAAAGAAGAACCTGTCATTAAAAAATGAAATACCAGCACCATCAAAAACAGCTACAACAACCCAGAAATCTATGGAGTCCGTAGTGGATAACATTCAAATAGAAAAAGAAGAAAAAGTAGAATATATATTCCCATCCATAGAGTTATTGAAGAAAAACCCCCCCCTTGGCGGTCACAAAGGCTCCAAGAGTGCTATTCTGAAAAATGCAGACAAACTAGAAAAGACGCTAGAAAGTTTTGGTGTAAGAGCAAAAGTCTTAAATGTCAGTTGTGGACCTACGGTAACCCGTTATGAACTGCAACCTGAGCAAGGGGTAAAAGTAAGTAAAATTGTATCTTTAGCTGATGATATTGCCTTGAATCTAGCTGCATCAGGAATACGTATTGAAGCACCTATTCCAGGGAAAGCGGCTGTAGGTATAGAAGTGCCAAATAAAGAAGTAAGTTCAGTTTTCTTACGAGAAGCGATTGATACAGAAGAGTTCAAGCAATTTCCATCCAATGTGGCCTTTGCTCTTGGAAAAGACATCGCTGGAAAAGTAATTGTAGCAGATATTGGACGGATGCCTCATATGCTCATAGCAGGAGCTACCGGATCAGGTAAGAGTGTATGTATTAATACCCTTATTACCAGTCTTATCTATAAATCCAGTCCTAATGATGTTAAGCTCGTTATGATTGATCCAAAAGTTGTTGAGTTAAGTGTATATAATGGTATTCCACACCTTCTAATACCTGTTGTAACAGATCCGAAAAAAGCAGCAGGGGCTCTTAATTGGGCAGTTAGTGAGATGTCAGATCGTTATAAATTATTTGCAGCATCGAATGTAAGAGATATAAAAGGGTATAATAAGCTTGTTAATAAAACAGGTGAAGGAACCACATTACCTCAGATTGTTATTATTGTTGATGAGCTTGCAGATCTCATGATGGTTGCACCTAATGATGTGGAAGATGCTATTTGTCGATTAGCTCAGATGGCAAGGGCGGCAGGTATTCATTTGATTATTGCGACACAGAGACCTTCAGTTGATGTTATTACAGGCCTTATTAAAGCCAATATTCCTTCAAGAATTGCTTTTTTCTGTTTCGTCAGGAACAGATTCGCGTACTATCATTGATATGAATGGTGCAGAAAAATTACTAGGTAAAGGGGACATGCTCTTCTATCCTGTGGGCATGCAAAAACCTCTTAGGGTACAAGGTGCATTCATTTCTGACAAAGAAGTCGAGCATATTGTGGAATTCTTAAAAGAAAGTAGGAGTCAAGAGACTTCTTATAATAATAAGATTTTGGATCAAATCTCTACAGATAAATCAGCAATAAATGGGCAAGAGGATAAAGATGCGCATTATGATGATGCTCTTGAGCTCGTTATTGATAAGCAAAAAAGCTTCAGCTTCAATGATTCAAAGAAGATTCAGAGTAGGCTATAACCGAGCAGCACGTATTGTTGACCAATTACACGCTGCCGGTATAGTTGGTGGAGAAGAAGGTAGCAAGCCACGTAAAGTACTTATTACCAAAGAAGAGTATGAAGTAATGAAAAGCGAAGCATCAGCAACAACAGAGGGAGATAGCAACCAATAATGAAGGGTTACAAGGCATAAGCATAAGAAAGGAGAAAAATATGAAGACAGATATTCAAATTGCTAACGAAGCGAACTTAGAGCACATTAGAACCATTGCAACAAAACTAGGTATGACAGAAGATGATATTGAATTTTATGGGAAGTATAAGGCGAAAGTATCCGATGAACTATGGGAGAAGGTTAAGGATAACGAGGATGGTAAATTAGTACTGGTAACAGCTATTAATCCAACGCCTGCTGGTGAAGGAAAAACAACCACTTCCGTAGGTTTAGGTCAAGCTATGGGGAAATTAGGTAAAAATGCCATGATCGCTCTTCGTGAACCATCACTCGGACCATGCATGGGTATAAAAGGTGGAGCAGCTGGCGGTGGTTATGCTCAAGTTGTACCAATGGAGGATATTAACCTACACTTTACAGGTGATATTCATGCAGTAAGTATCTCTCATAACCTTTTATCAGCTATGCTTGATAATCATCTGCAACAAGGTAATGTTCTTGGTATTGACCCAAGACAGATTATTTGGAAGAGAGTCGTCGATATGAACGACCGTGCTCTGAGAAGTATCATCGTTGGTCTAGGTGGAAGGATGCAAGGTGTACCTAGAGAAGATGGTTTTATGATATCTGTTGCTTCAGAAGTCATGGCTATCTTATGTCTAGCTGAAGATATGGCTGACCTTAAGGAGCGATTAGGTAAAATTGTTATAGCCTATTCCTATGAAGGTAAACCCGTTACCGCTGGCGACTTAAAAGCACATGGTGCAATGGCTGCATTATTAAAAGATGCCATCAAACCTAACCTAGTACAAACATTAGAAAATACACCTGCTATTATGCATGGTGGTCCATTTGCAAATATTGCCCATGGATGTAATAGTATTCGTGCAACTAAATTGGCTCTTAAGTTAAGTGACATTGTTATTACAGAAGCTGGTTTTGGTGCCGATCTAGGAGCAGAGAAATTCCTAGATATCAAATGTCGTAAAGGTAATCTTAATCCAAATGCCATCGTCATTGTAGCAACTATTCGTGCACTTAAGTACAACGGCGGTGTTAAAAAGGATATGCTATCAGCTGAGAATGTTGAAGCTGTAGGAGCTGGATTTGTTAACTTAGAGAAACACATTGAGAATTTACAACAATATCAGGTACCTATTGTCGTTACTTTAAATTCTTTTGTTACAGATTCTGAAGATGAAATTAACCTTGTAAAAGAAAAATGTGAAGCCATGGGTTGTGAATTCGCTATATCAGAAGTATGGGCAAAAGGTGGCGAAGGTGGCGTTCAATTAGCGGAGAAAGTACTCAAGACTCTAGAAACAAAAGAAAGCCATTTCAAGCCATTATATGATGAAAATGATACCATTCAAGAAAAAGTCCTTTGTGTTGCCCAAAAGATATATGGTGCAAATGACGTCCATTATACAGGAGCTGCGAAAAAAGCTATTCGAAAAATAGTAGAAATGGGATTGGATAAACTACCTATATGTATAGCTAAAACACAATATTCTTTCTCTGACAATCCCAAATTATTAGGAAGGCCTGAAGGATTTGACATTACAGTACGTGAAGTACGTGTTTCAGCAGGAGCTGGGTTTATTGTTCTTATTACAGGTAATGTCATGACCATGCCTGGATTACCAAAAAAAACCTTCGGCTGAAAGCATAGATGTAGATAAAGATGGCAATATAACAGGATTATTCTAAGAATAGATTTAAAATAAGTTGGGGCTGGTTAGATGACAGCCCCATTCAATATAAGAGGGAGGCATTTCATTGGGTACAATAATAGATGGAAAAATGACATCCAAAATGATTAAGGATGAATTAAAAGGTCAAGTCGTATCTTTAAAAGAGCAAGGAGTAGAGCCAACCTTAGCTGTTGTATTAGTAGGTGGAGATCCTGCATCACAGGTCTATGTGAAGCATAAAAAAAAAGGCTTGCGAATATGTAGGTATTCGGTCCCTTGCTTATGAATTATCTGCTGAAACAACAGAGGAAGAGCTTCTTGAACTAATTGCAACATTAAATAGTAAAAAAGATGTTCATGGTATTTTGGTACAATTACCATTACCAAAGCACATTAATGAAGAGAAAGTATTATTAGCAATTGATCCTGCCAAGGATGTAGATGGTTTTCATCCAGTTAGTGTAGGTAATCTAAGTATTGGAAGAGAAGGATTTGTGTCTTGTACGCCTGCAGGTATTATTGAGTTATTAAAGCGTTATGAGATACCAATTGAAGGGCAGAACTGTGTCATCATTGGTAGAAGTAACATTGTTGGTAAGCCTGTATCCATGCTTTTATTAAGAGAAAGTGGTACGGTTACCATATGTCATTCAAGAACCAAGGACTTACCTGGTGTGTGTAAGCAGGCTGATATTCTTGTTGTAGCTATTGGGCGACCTAATTTTGTTACCAAGGATTTTGTAAAAGAAGGTGCTACAGTTATTGATGTAGGTGTAAATCGTCTTGAGAGTGGTAAATTATGTGGTGACGTAGCTTACGAAGAATGTGCAGAGATTGCTGGGGCTATTACGCCAGTACCTGGTGGTGTTGGACCGATGACCATTGCTATGCTCATGAAAAATTGTGTTCAATCTGCTAGTAGATGTTTATAATTTTTATATAATTAGTACTGTTAATAAATATAAAAAACTAAGTGTTCAATCACCTGTAAGTGGGATGGCCTAGATGGGTATAAGCTTATTGGTGGTCAACACTTAGTTTTTTTTACAGTTTGTGCTAGAAAATAGTGGGTATTTAGTGTATAATCATGACAGGTCATCTTTCGAATGTCCATGATTTAGATGATACTCTATTGTAGAAGAATGAAATCAAGATAGGATGTTAATAATGATAGGGTCTGAGATAGGTGATGATTAGTATGTGTAGACTTAATGATTTATTTGAGTTTATAGGATAAATGATTATGAACATCATAAATATTTGACATAAAGGAGTGTTCTTATTGAACATTAAGATTGCGTTTATTTCACTAGGTTGCGACAAAAATCTTGTTGATAGTGAAGTCATGTTAGGCTTATTAAGGGACAAAGGTTATACATTGATTAGCGACCATCAAGAAGCTGATGTTATTGTGGTGAACACCTGTGGATTTATAAAAGATGCTAAGGAAGAGAGTATAGAGACCATTATTGAGATGGGGCAGTTCAAAGATAATGGCAAGTGTAAAGCGTTGATTGTTACAGGATGCCTAGCACAGCGTTATCAGGAAGAATTGATTGAGGAGATGCCAGAGATAGATGCTATCTTGGGTGTTTCTAATTATGATAAAGTCATTGATGCTGTGGAATCAGTACTTGATCAGAAAAAATATATTGCCTTTGAAGATAATGATCGGCTTCCAGAGGGGCAAACAGATCGTGTACTTACTTCAGCGGGTTATTATGCTTATCTTAAGATTGCAGAAGGCTGTGATAATCACTGTACCTATTGTATCATACCCAAAATTAGAGGTAAGATTAAGAGTAGAACAGTAGAGAGCCTTGTAGAAGAAGCCAAGTACTTAGCTAAAAACGGTGTGAAAGAACTTATTCTAGTAGCACAAGATACCACCAAGTATGGTATTGATCGATATGGGGAAAAGAAGTTGCCAGCTCTTCTTAGAGAGCTCTGTAAGATAGAGGATATTAAATGGATTCGATTATTATATTGTTATCCTGAAGAGATTACAGACGAGCTTATTGATGTCATGTGTGATGAAGAGAAAGTCCTGAATTATTTAGATATGCCTATTCAACATGCCAATAATAAGATTTTAAAAAGAATGGCGAGAAAAGGTACCCAAGAAAAGATTGAGGATGTTATCAAGGCGTTAAGGGCTAAGATACCAGATATCTGTCTGCGTACGACACTTATTACAGGGTTTCCTGGAGAGACAGATGAACAGTTTGAGGATATGAAGCGCTTTGCCCAAGAGATGCGATTTGATCGGTTAGGTGTATTTACCTATTCACCAGAAGAAGATACACCAGCAGCAACTTTTGAAGATCAGATTGATGAAGATGTGAAAGAAATGCGTAAAGATGCTATTATGGCTATGCAACAAGATATTTCTAAATCGATTAATGAAGATTTAGTAGGCTGTGAATTCGAAGTTATTATTGAAGGGTATATGCCAGAAGATAAGGTTTATTGTGGCAGGACTTATAGAGATACACCTGATGTTGATGGCATGATTTTTGTCAGTTGCCCATACGAGCTCTTATCAGGAGATATGGTAAAAGTTAGGGTAAGTGCATCCAATGAATATGATTTAATAGGAGAGATTGCAGATGAACATTGCGAATAAGTTGACATTGTTTCGTGTGATATTAATACCTTTTTTTTCTTACTATCCTTGTATGTGATTGATGCGCCATATGGTAATATTATTGGCGTAACGTTATTTATCATTGCAAGTTTAACTGATTTTCTTGATGGCCATTTAGCAAGATCAAGAAATCTTGTGACGAATTTTGGTAAATTTATGGACCCACTAGCTGATAAATTGCTTGTGAGTTCTGCATTGATTTATTTTGTAGAGTCAGGAGATATTGCCGCTTGGATAGTAATCGTTATTATTAGTCGCGAATTTGTTATCAGCGGATTTCGAATTGTTGCAGCCAAAGAAGGTGTCGTTATGGCTGCAGGTTGGTGGGGGAAGATTAAAACAGCAGTAACCATGGTGATGATTATTGTGGTTCTATGTCATTTCAATTTTACAGGGATTGTGATTATAGAACAGATTCTAATCTATGCATCCTTGTTCTTTACAGTTATATCTGCTCTTGATTATATTACCAAGAATATTAACATATTTCATGAATAGGTTAATCTGCAACACGATTAACGATGACTTTTCTATATAAGATATTGGATATTAAGATTACTATATAAATATAAACATTAGCGATTCTTAATATTTAATCATGATAGAATTCGAAAGGAATGATCCATATGACTGCAGAAATCATAGCTATTGGAACTGAATTATTACTAGGTGACATATTGAATACCAACGCACAATACTTATCAAGGCAGCTTGCAGATATGGGTATTTCTGTATATTTTCAGTCAGTTGTAGGCGATAATGAAGAACGTCTATTGGAAACGTTGCACAGTGCAATGAGAAGAACAGACATCATTATTACAACTGGGGGGGTTGGGGCCTACAACTGACGATTTATCAAAAGAAACCATAGCCAAAGCCTTAGAGCTACCTCTTGTGGAACATAAAGAGTCAAAAGAACGCCTTATGACCTTTTTTTAATAGTCGTGATATAACCATGGCTAAGAATAATTTAAAACAAGCCATGATACCAGAAGGAGCCATGGTTCTTAAAAATAATAACGGTACAGCACCAGGCTTTATGGTTAAGACAGATGACAATATGATCATCGTATTACCAGGACCTCCTAATGAAATGGTACCTATGTACCAAGAGAGCGTTAAGCCAGTATTGGAGAAATTAAGTGAAGGGATTATCTATTCGAGGACTTTAAAATGTTGTGGTATTGGAGAAAGTACTGTTGCAGATAAGATTCAGCACATTATTGACCGACAAACCAACCCCACCATTGCACCCTATGCTAAAAGTGGCGAAGTGCATCTACGTGTTACGGCTAAGAGTCATGATGAAGCAGAAGCAACAACGCTTATTGATCAAATGGAAGCAGAAGTTAGGGAGATTGTCGGTGATTATATCTATACAACAGATGATCGTACTCTTGAAGAAACCCTTGTGGATCTTTTAAAAGAGAAAGGGTGTACCTTATCCGTAGCCGAGTCATGTACAGGTGGCTTGTTAAGTGGCAGGTTTATTAATTGCTCAGGGGTATCTGACGTTTACTTAGAAGGTTTTGTTACCTATTCAAATGAAGCTAAAATGAAGCATTTAAGCGTTAAGAAAGAGATGCTTGATACATATGGTGCTGTAAGTGAAGAGACAGCAAAAGCCATGGTAGAAGGACTTGTACAAAGTACAGGCACATCTACGGGTATTGCTATAACAGGTATTGCAGGACCAACTGGTGGAACTAAGGAAAAACCAGTTGGGTTAGTCTATATCAGTGTTTATTGTCAAGGTAAGACTATTGTCAAGAAATATCAGCTTAGTGGTAATCGTCATAAAGTAAGGGAAAGAGCTGTTGTACAAGGGCTTATTATGTTGTGGCGTGAATTGAATAGGAAGTAAAAACATAACATTTCCAAAAATAGGTTGACGGCAACTCGAATGTATATTATAATAAAAGGCGAACATAAGTTCGTAACTTCCTAAAATCTGAAAGGGGGAACCTAGTTAATAGGGCAAAATTATGAAAGAAAATGATAAGAAAAGAGCATTGGACGCGGCTATTTTAAATATTGAGAAGCAATATGGAAAAGGTTCAATAATGAAGTTAGGTGAATCTAAGGAGAACATGCATGTTGAGACTGTTCCTACAGGAGCTTTGAGTTTAGACATCGCCCTTGGAGCTGGTGGTATTCCAAAAGGAAGAATTGTTGAAGTTTATGGACCAGAGTCAAGTGGTAAGACCACAGTTGCATTACATATGGTAGCAGAAGTTCAGAAATTAGGCGGTATTGCAGGTTTCGTTGATGCAGAGCATGCCCTTGACCCTGAATATGCGAGCAAAATTGGTGTAGACATTGATAATTTATATATATCACAGCCAGATAATGGCGAGCAAGCTTTAGAAATTACAGAGACAATGGTGCGTTCTGGTGCTATTGATATTGTTATTATTGACTCTGTAGCTGCACTTGTACCAAGAGCAGAGATTGAAGGAGAAATGGGAGATTCTCATGTAGGCCTTCAAGCAAGACTTATGTCTCAAGCACTTAGAAAGTTAACAGCGGTTATTAATCGATCGAATTGTATTGTTATCTTCATTAACCAGCTACGTGAAAAAAAAGTTGGTGTGATGTTCGGTAGTCCGGAGACAACGACTGGTGGCCGAGCACTTAAGTTCTATTCATCTGTAAGACTGGATGTGCGTCGTATTGAGACCCTTAAGCAAAGTACAGATATGATTGGAAACCGTGTAAGAGTAAAAGTTGTTAAGAATAAGATTGCACCACCATTTAAGACAGCTGAATTTGACATTATGTTTGGTAAAGGTATATCCGTAGAAGGTGATCTCTTAGACCTGGCTACAAATATTAACGTTGTGAATAAGAGTGGAGCTTGGTATTCTTATAATGAGATTCGATTAGGTCAGGGTAGAGAAAATGCAAAGCAATATTTTGTAGACAATCCTGAATTGTTAAAAGAAATTGATGGGCTTGTAAGAAAACACTATGAAATTCCAGTAAAACATGCGGTAGATGCTAAGACAGAAAAGACAGCTAAGACAGAAGAGAAGCCTAAGAAATAATAATACACGAGCAAGTATAAGCATTTTAGCAACCCATTACAACTGAAATGCTTATACACAAACATATATAATCTTAAAAGTAAGGGACTGTCTGCGATATACAGATCGAGTCCCTTACTTTGATTTAAAAAAATAATATTCACAAGGTATGGAGGAGAGTAAATGGAGAAGTTATCAAAACAATTATTTAATCAATGTAGCCACTTTATGATAGAAGAGGCTAGACCGTTAGAACGCTATTTGTTCGAAAACCATTTTGTACGTCCATGTGAAAAAGATATTATTCGTTCTTTAGGTAATTACCAAAACAAAGATGGTGGATTTGGTCATGGTATCGAATCAGATTTTGTATTACCTAATTCATCACCTATGGCTACTTCTGTAGGGCTAAGATATCTAAACAAGATGGATCATCATGAAGAAGCCATGGACATGATAAAGGATGCCATTGCCTATTTAGAAAACACGTATATAGCTGAAAGAAAGGGATGGATCACTGTACCTGAAGAAGTAAATAATTATGCCCATGCACCTTGGTGGACATACGATAAGAGTACAGGTATGACCGTTATTGATAAGTTTTGGGGTAATCCAACAGCAGAACTCATTGGTTATCTCTACAAGTATAGTGATCAAGTAACCCTATTAGATCCAGAAGCATTATTAGAAACAGCCATAGCGCATCTTAATAAAATAGAGAATTTCCAGTCACAACATGAGATCTTTTGTTATATTGATTTATATGAAACCTTGCCTACAAAACAGGCTAACCGACTAAAAGAAAAGTTAACCATAGCTATTAGTCAACTCGTAAATACCAACCCAAATGATTGGCACACTTATGTAGCTAAACCATTAGATTTTATGCGAAGATCAAAGGAAACATTTGGTATGGATGAAGAGGGAATCAATAAGAATCTAGATTATATCATTGAGAAAATACGTAAGCATGGCGTTATAAAACCACATTGGACGTGGGGGGATGTATATGAAGCCCAGTGGGAAATAGCGCAAGTAGAATGGACGGGTTTAGGTACCCTTACAGCTTTATTGACTCTTGATCAATTTAATAGAATAGATAAAATATAAGGCTATTAGCATGAGAAACGAGCCAACTTACTTCGTAAATTGACTCGTTTATTTTTTCTTTGTGTTATGGTTTTGTATTCCTATGTAAGAAAAAGGTGGCAGAATATGGTTATAACAGATATTCAGCAAAATAAGAGATTTAAGAATTATCTTGATATTTATTTGGATGGTGAATATGCCTTCTTTCTCACCACTCGCGAATTGAAGTTCTTAAAATTGAATGAAGGAGACCAAATAATAGAATCCTCCTTATACACCATCTATAGGGATTATGTCTATCCTAGGGCTCGTAATCGGGCTTTTCGATTACTGCAAAGAAGAGATATGACTAAGATAGAGATGGTGAACAAATTAAAGCTTTCTGGCAACAGTATGGAGGTTATTAACCACATACTTGCTTTTTTAGAAGAATATCATTACATTGACGACGATGCTTATACAAAAAAATATATCAGTTATAATAAGGAAAGAAAAAGTATTCTACAAATGAAAATGGAACTTGGAAGAAAAGGTGTAGCAAAGGATATTATTATGAGCCATCTTGAAGAGATTGACATATGTGAAGAAGACGTAGCTTATGGCTTATTAGAGAAAAAATATAAAAATCAGCAGCAGATTGATGATAAAATTAAAAAAAGAATGATCAGTTTTTTATTACGAAAAGGGTATAATTACGGTTTGGTGAGTAAAGCAATTCGTCGTTTTATAGAGCAAAAATACTAAAACTATAGCCGGAATTAGGCAATGACTATGTATAATATCCATATTATTCTAAAAGACTTATTAATACAACTTGACATAATATCTAAAACGTTATAAAATTTATATGTTATGGAAAATAACATCATGCACAATGAAAAAATAAATAAAGAGGAGGTGTTAGCATTGCCAACATTATCTATATTGATCGTAATACCTTTAGTAGTAGTCGTAGCATTCATCGTTGGAGTAGTTACTTTTAAGCTTGGTGTTTCTTATAGAATGAAGGTGGCAGAACAACAATATGGCTCAGCAGAACAAAAAAGCTAGAAAGATTGTTGATGACGCTATCAAAGAAGCTGAATCTATTAAACGTGAAGCCCGTTTAGAGATTAAAGAAGAAACTTACAAAATCAAGAGTGATTTAGACAAAGAAGTAAAAGATAGAAGAAATGAATTACAACGTCTTGAGCGACGACTTCTTCAAAAAGAAGAATCCTTAGACAAAAAGGCAGAAACATTTGAAAGAAAAGAAACTTCATTAGCATCAAAAGAAGAGCATTTGAATAAAATGAAAACGGAAGTAAAAGAGTTACACAATCAACAAGTGAAAGAATTAGAGAAAATTTCTGGCCTCACCTCCACACAAGCAAAAGAATACCTTTTGAAGTCTGTTGAAAACGAAGTGAAACATGAAACAGCAATTCTTGTGAAAGAATTGGAAGTGAAAGCTAAAGAAGAAGCTAATAAAAAGTCAAGAGAAATATTAGCCAATGTTATACAAAAATGTGCAGTTGATCATGTTGCAGAGACTACAGTATCTGTAGTACCTCTCCCAAGTGATGAAATGAAAGGAAGAATAATAGGTCGAGAAGGTAGAAACATTAGAACCTTAGAGACTTTAACAGGCATAGATCTTATTATTGATGATACACCTGAAGCTGTTATACTTTCTGGATTTGATCCAATAAGAAGAGAAGTAGCAAGAATTGCCCTTGAAAAAACTCATTGTTGATGGAAGAATCCATCCAGCAAGAATTGAAGAAATGGTGGAAAAAAAGCTAAAAGAGAAGTTGAGAATATTATCCGCGAAGAAGGTGAAATGGCTACCTTTGATGCAGGTGTTCACGGCTTACACCATGAGTTAGTGCGATTACTTGGTAAGATGAAATTTAGAACAAGCTATGGACAGAGTGTATTAAAACATTCTATTGAAGTATCCCATTTAAGTGGATTAATTGCTGGTGAAATCGGTGTGGATGTAAGAATTGCAAAACGTGCAGGTCTCTTACATGACATAGGTAAATCCGTAGATCACGAAATGGAAGGGTCACACGTCTCAATTGGTGCAGACTTATGTAGAAAATACAAAGAATCTGATTTAATTATTAATGCTGTTGAGGCACATCACGGTGATGTTGAACCTACAAGCATTATAGCAGTTATTGTACAAGCAGCTGATGCTATTTCCGCTGCTAGACCAGGGGCACGTCGTGAAACGTTAGAAACATATATTAAGCGACTTCAAAGACTTGAAGAAATTGCTACAGAATTTAAAGGTGTCGATAAATCTTTTGCTATACAAGCAGGTAGAGAAATTAGAATCATGGTACTTCCAGATCAAACAACTGATGAAGAAATGGTATTACTTGCTAGGGAAGTATCTAAGAAAATCGAAGAAGAACTGGAATATCCAGGACAAATTAAAGTAAATGTAATAAGAGAAACAAGAGCGGTAGAATATGCAAAATAAAATAAAGCGTGAGAAATCACGCTTTTTTCTATATCTCTTATAAGAAAGTTCTACTTTTTAAGCATATGGAACAGAAGCGTTTCCATATGCGCTAAGGTAAATTTCTTAACGACAAATCCGCTTTGCATAACGAGGCGTAGCCTCTTTTGTAAAAATATAATTAAGATTAATGAAACTTTCTGTCCTCTAAGCTTCCAGTTGGGAAGACATGACAGCTTTGTACTTTAAATAAAAATATAATATAACCAAACGACAGAATTTATTGGAGAAAGCCTGTGGTTTTAAGAAAAAATTGATTGAAAAAAAGGAATATACTATTTTTTATTGAATTAATACATTATAAGGTTTAAACCATTTTATCCAAAAGGGGGGCTTTACAAGTGGAAGTTTTAAAAGTTGCTGCAAAATCTAATCCCAATTCGGTAGCTGGTGCTCTTGCCAATACAATCCGTGAACAAGGCGGAGCTGAGTTACAAGCCATTGGTGCAGGCGCATTAAACCAAGCAGTAAAAGCAATAATTATTGCAAGAGGATATGTGGCACCATCAGGTATTGACCTTGTGTGTATTCCAGCTTTCACTGATATTGATATTAACGGAGAAGAGAGAACAGCCATTAAATTAATCGTGCAATCCAAGAATTAAACAAGCTTTAAAAAAATTAGAAAAGTTTAAAAAGTGTGCATAGAGCACACTTTTCTTTTTTTATGTGATATGCTATTTTGTTTTATATAATGTTAAGGTTATAATGAGTTTTGATATTTAATATAATGAGTTGCAGAGATAATACTTGATTTTGCAAGAAGTTAATGTTTTAATATAATGTATATTGAGACTTTATAAGAAAATAGTGGTTTCATAACAGACGTGAAACAAAATAATATAAAAGATAAATTAACGCCAAATGAATTTTTAAAATATAATATTGCAAAATGCAAGATAAAAAATCAAGATTATGAAAGAAAATAGTTAAAAAAAATGAATAACTTGTTCCAAGAACTTGCAAAATGGTATAAAATATATTACAATAGATATAATTAAAAAAGCATATAAAGAAAAGGGTGGTGTTTATACATGAATTTATCGCATAAAGCAGCAGACATAAAACCTTCATCCACATTGGCTATAACAGCTAAGGCAAAGCAAATGAAAGCTGATGGTATAGACGTTGTGGGATTTGGTGCAGGGGAACCAGACTTTGATACACCAGATCATATTAAGGCAGCAGCCATAAAGGCTATGAATGAAGCTTTACGAAATACACGCCAGCATCTGGTATTCCCACATTAAAAGCAGCTATTTGTAAGAAGCTAAGTGATGAGAATGGTGTGAAATATGAGACCAATCAAATCGTTGTTAGTAATGGTGCAAAGCACAGTCTCACAAATACATTTATGGCAATACTAAATCCTTCTGACGAAGTCATTATTCCAGCACCTTTCTGGTTAAGTTACAAGCAGATGGTGAAGATTGCAGATGGTGTACCCGTTATTGTCCATACAAAAAAAAGAGAACCATTACAAAGCAACCATCGATGAACTTGAAGCTGCTTTAACAGATAAAACAAAAGCCTTATTAATTAATAGTCCAAGTAATCCAACAGGTATGGTTTACACAGAAGAAGAATTAAAAGCAGTTGCTGATTTTGCCGTTAAGCATAATCTATATGTGGTATCCGATGAAATCTATGAAAAATTAATATATGGCGATGAGAAACATGTAAGCATTGCATCCTTTAATGAAGAGATCTATAAACGTACAATTATTATTAATGGTGTATCCAAGACTTATGCCATGACAGGATGGCGAATTGGTTATGCAGCTGCACCAGCTGATATCGCTAAGATTATGTCTAATGTACAGAGTCACGCATCATCTAATCCTAACTCGTTGGCTCAAAAAGCAGCATTAGAAGCCATCAGTGGTCCACAAGGATGTGTGGAAACCATGAAAGTAGAGTTTAATAAAAGAAGAGAATACATGTATGATCGTATATCCAAGATGTCATGTGTATCTGCTATTAAGCCACAAGGTGCGTTTTATGTATTTGTTGATTTAGCTGATGCTCTAGGCAAGACTTATGAAGGTGAAGTTATTAAAGATGCTAATATCTTTGCTAAATTAATATTAGATACTCAGAAGGTAGCCGTTGTGCCATGTACTGACTTTGGTTATCCAACTCACTTTAGATTATCCTATGCCATATCTATGGAGAACATAAAAAAAAGGGTTAGACCGCATCGAAGAATTCTTAAATAACCTACAATAAAGATAAAATAGACCTTGCTCCTAGGTAGCCAAACAGTCGCTACTTAGAGCATGGTTTTTTTTGTTGTATATGAAAGTTATATATTTTGCAAACAGAACATGAACTAATAATGAAGAGATCCTTACTTGAAATCTTTCTTAAGGATGTCATCTCTTTTTTATGTTTGCTTTGAAGAGATTTGTGTGCAGTGATACTTGTATAATTATACTTGCGTATTGCAGGAATTTACTTTATTATAGAAGAGTCTTGTTCTTCATCAAATGATGTAGTTGACTTAACATAGGTAGAGTATATAAAATAAAGATGCATGTCGACTATAACATTTAGTGAAGAACTATTAAATATTTTTTTCTACACATACGAAAGGATGATTGACGTTGTACAATGCTTATGAGACACCACTAGCTTCTAGATATGCTAGTAAAGAGATGCTTTATTTATTTTCACCAGATAAAAAGTTTAAAACTTGGCGTAAGTTATGGACTGCCCTTGCTGAAGCGGAGAAGGAACTCGGAATTGATATTACAGACGAGCAAATAGAAGAATTAAAGAAATATCAGGACGATATCAACTATGATGTAGCAAAAAAAAGAGAAAAGGAAGTACGCCATGATGTTATGGCTCATGTCTATGCTTATGGATGCCAAGCAACCACAGCGAAACCTATTATTCATCTTGGTGCAACCAGCTGTTACGTAGGTGATAACACGGACATTATCATCATGACTGAAGCCATTGCGCTCATCAAAGACAAATTGGTCAATGTAATCGATAAATTATCTCGATTTGCAGTAGATTATAAAGACATGCCAACCTTAGGATTTACCCATTACCAACCTGCACAATTAACAACTGTAGGAAAGAGAGCATGTCTATGGTTAGAAGACTTACTAATGGATTTTGAAGATGTAGAACATCTACTTAGTAAAGCGAAGTTAAGAGGGGTGAAGGGAACAACAGGTACACAGGCTAGTTTCTTAAATCTATTTGAAGGCGATCATGAGAAAGTTAAGCAATTAGATCAAGCAGTAGCCAATAAATTAGGCTACGGTGATACTTTCCCTGTGACAGGCCAGACTTATCCAAGAAAACTTGACTCCCAGATGCTTCATGTGTTAAGTACCATTGCACAATCTGCTTATAAGTTCAGTAACGATATCAGATTATTACAGAACTTAAAAGAAATAGAAGAGCCATTTGAGAAGAGTCAAATTGGATCTTCTGCTATGGCGTATAAGCGTAACCCAATGCGTAGTGAGCGCATCTCATCTTTAGCCAGACATATTATCTGTAATGCACTGAATCCGGCTATTACAGCTTCTACACAATGGTTTGAGCGTACTTTAGATGATAGTGCGAATAAACGGTTATCAGTACCAGAGGCTTTCCTAGCCACAGATGCGGTACTTGAGATCTATATGAATGTGGTAGATGGTCTTGTGGTATACGATAAGGTGATTCGTCAACGTATCATGAGTGAACTTCCATTTATGGCAACAGAAACCATATTAATGGAAGGTGTTAAGCGTGGTGGCGACCGTCAGGAACTCCATGAGAAGATTCGTGTTCTTTCAATGGAAGCAGGTAAACAAGTGAAGATGGAAGGGAAGAAGAATGACCTCATTGAGCGTATCATAGCTGATGGTACTTTTGGTATGACAGAAGCTGAAGTCTTAGCTATCTTAAAACCTGAAAATTTTGTTGGACGTTCTCCGGAACAGGTGGTTGATTTTATAACAGAATATGTACAACCTATCATCGACGATAACAAAGACATCTTAGGAAAGTCAGCAGAGCTAAGCGTATAAAATATAATAAGAAAAGGGCGATGCTAATGCGTAAAATCGGATTTATAGGAACTGGAAATATGGGTTATGCTATGATGAAAGGTATTGTAGCTAATCTTCAAGATATACAGCTAGCTTACACAGATGTTAACAAAGATAAACTACAAGAAATTCATGAAGAATTGGGACATGTTCTTGCTGACAGTAACAAGGCGTGTATACAAGCATCTAAATATGTGATATTAGCCATTAAACCACAGTATTTTAAAGAAGTATTTCAAGATATAAAAGATATGCTAACAGAGGAACATGTGGTGATATCATTATCACCAGGTGTCACCATCGACAAAATAAAAGAAAGTCTAGGTAAAACCATTAAAGTTGTAAGAAGTATGCCCAATACACCGGCTTTAGTTGGAGCTGGTACCAGTGCTATTTCTTTCTCAAAAGATGCGTACAGCAAGGAAGAGTGTGATGTAGTAAAAGCTATCTTTAATGCCTTTGGTGAGATGGTAGAATTGCCAGAACACTTATTGGATGCTGTTGTTCCTGTATCAGGTAGTTCGCCAGCTTATGTCTATATGTTCATTGAAGCTATGGCAGATGCAGCAGTACTCACTGGCTTACCTAGAGATATTGCTTACAAATTAGCGGCAGGATCCGTCTTAGGATCGGCTAAGATGGTATTAGAGACAGGAATGCACCCTGGTGCTCTAAAAGACGCTGTATGCTCACCAGGAGGCACCACAATAGAAGCAGTTGCGGAGCTGGAAAAAAACGGTTTTAGAAGTGCCGTTATGGAAGCTATGAAAAGTTGCTATAATAAAACGAAGGAATTTTAATAAATTAGATAAAGTAGGTTGGAAAAATGGACAAAATAAAACGATTAAACCGGAAAGAAATCTTTAATGGTAAAAGAGTACACCTTGTCATTGATGAATTAAAAATGCCAAATGGTAATATCGCAGAGTGGGAATTAGTCACACATCCAGGTGCAGCAGCGATTATACCCATTGATGAAGAGGGCAACATTATCTTAGTTCGTCAATACCGTAATGCAGCTGATGACTATGTATTAGAGATACCAGCAGGTGGATTAGAAATAGGTGAAGACCCTAAGTTATGTGCAAGTCGTGAATTAGAAGAAGAAACAGGATATCGAGCCAATCAAGTAGATTTCTTATTTAAATTTTATTCAAGCATAGGCATTACAGATGAGATCATTAGTATCTATGTGGCTAGAGATCTTGTAAAAACACAGCAAAATCTTGATGAAGATGAGTATGTAACCATTGAAAGATATAAATTAGAGGAGCTCATTGACATGATTTATAATGGTGAGCTTATGGATAACAAGACTATATCGGCTTTATTGGCTTATCAGAATCGATATAAATAAGAAGGATACGTGTGAAATGCGAGTTTACATCGCTAGTGTCAGATTTTCTGGCATTAGTGGTGTGGACTCGTTTTTTAGATTTTCTCAGTACAAGCATTCATATAATCTTACCCTAAGTCATATAATTAATTAATGGATTAGAGAAATGGATTCTCTTTTAACCAATTATAATAGAGAGATCAGGAGTTAAGATACTCTCTTACATGAGATAAGGGGAGATGGAAATGGCTCATACATTAAAAAAAATACAAACCAAAAATTAATATTTTTAAGATGCAGTTTATGCTATTTATGCTAGCTATTGTTATTGGAGCAATATTTGCTAACAGGTTAAGTGGCAATAGTTTAGATGAATATAAGCTCTGGTCAGGTTATTTTTTTAACCAAATTTCCAGAAAGCCAATATCTCAATATAGAACTTTTTAAATTCATCATATGGAAGAGAATGAAACTTATATTAGGGGTATGGTTATTAGGCTTTACATTTTTTGAAGTAGCCATTAATTATCTACTGGTGGTTTATTTTGGTTTTAGTATTGGATTTTTTTTATTTAGCATTGGACTCATGACGAATGGTTTTAAAGGTTATTTAATGTATTTTGTCATGTTATTGCCACAGTACATATTCTACGTACCTGTTATGATATATTTAATTATTAAGAGTACTAATTTCTGTCAAGGCTTATATAGTAAAAGAAGCCGATCAAGAGGGCTTAACTTGAACAAACAAATGCTTGTTGAGTACTTTTTTGTATTGGTTATTTGCCTGATTTTCACAATAGTGGGTAGCATTGTAGAAACCTATATTAACCCACAATTAGTAAAATGGTACATTTCTGCCATAAATATGTAAAAAAAATATTCGACTTTTGTGTGAAAATATATTATAATCAAATGTATATGAAGTACGCAAAGGAAGAAAAAAAATGAGAGAAACCATAAACAACTTCTTAGAATTCTTAAAAACTGAAAAAAGGTTCATCTGATAATACCATAGCATCTTATAGAAGAGATGTTGATAATCTGATTAATTATTTTGACTCAAGTGCAGTAACCCTTAATAAAATAACCAATACGAATCTTAACTCTTACTTAATTCATTTAGAAAAAAATAGGTAGAGCACCATCCACCATCTCAAGAAGCATTGCATCTATTCACTGCTATTTCGGTTACCTCTATAAACAAAATCTTATAAAGGAAGATCCATCGGGTAATTTACTGGCACCGAAGATTGAAAAAAAAACTGCCTGATGTATTAACGACGGATGAGATTGATATATTACTTAATCAACCCAATGATGGTGATTGTAAAGGGATTAGAGATAGAGCTATGCTAGAGGTGTTATATGCAACGGGGATTCGTGTGTCAGAGCTCATACGGTTGAAAAAGCTTGATATCAATATTAATCTAGGGTACATAAAATGTCAGGATAACAAAAAAGAACGTATTATTCCTATTGGACAAGTTGCCAAAATCGCTTTGAAACGTTACATGGAAGAAGTTAGACCAGTTATGATAAAAGACCCACAGGAAGTGGTATTATTCGTGAGCTGTTTAGGACATAGTATGAGTCGTCAAGGATTCTGGAAAATTGTAAAATCTTATGCAGGTAAGGCAGGCATTAATAAAAAAGATTACGCCTCATATCTTGCGACATTCATTTGCAACCCATTTAGTAGAAAATGGTGCAGACCTACGCTCTGTTCAAGAGATGTTAGGGCATTCAGATATATCTACTACTCAGATCTATGCTCAGATGTCCAGTAATCGTCTGAAAGAGGTCTATGCCAAGGCTCATCCAAGAGCCTAGGAGAACAAAAGAGGCTACGCCTCGTTCCGCAAAGCGGATTTGTCGTTAGGAAGGTTTCATAACGCATATGGAAGAGTTTCTATTCCATATGCTCAAAAGCAGAACTTTCCTATATTACAAGAAAACTACCTATATGGTAGTTATTTTTTTTGTATAGTAGACGTAACGCCAAATAAAGGGGTTTATATAACTATCATATAGTAATATAATAAGGATATTTTAAGGGGAGGAAAGAAGATGTTGGATACATTTTTTAAGGATACAGCTATGTTAATGTTATTTACATTACCTTTAATCACTACAATTTATAGTATTATTGCAGGATTGATATTAAAAGATAAATTCATTGTAACAGGTATCATATTAATTACGTATTTATTCATTGCTAGATTTTTCTTTGGTAAAGACTTTCTAGCATGGGTAGTGGTATATACGATGTTAAGTTTCATCATAACATGGTTACTAGAGATAATTAATGACCATCAAAAGAGCAAACAATCAGGACAGCAACCAATGGATATAGTATAGAAACTGTGGATGTATTTAGATAGGGGTAATAGGGGTTAATAATGAACAAGAGAGTTGTTGATACTTGGAATAAAGTAGCTAAAGATTTTGGTAAGATTGGTCCCAAATATTGGAATTACTTTGGGCGTCAATTAGTGGAAATATCCCAAGTGAAATCAGGGAGTACGGTCTTAGATATTGGTTGTGGAGCTGGTGCATCCTTGTTTCCAGCAGCTGAAAAAAGTGGGAAACCATGGACAAGTTATAGGTATTGACATTGCTGAAAGTATGGTAAAAGTCTGTGAGGAAAGCAGAAAAAGCCTTAGTTTATCCAATGTAGAAGTATTAGAAATGGATGCCGCTCACTTAGCATTTAATCACCATCAATTTGATTATGTCCTTAATGGATTTGGTTTACCATATCTCTACAATACGGATCATGACTTTGCTGGGATTAAGCGAGTTTTAGTCAGACATGGTTCATTTTGTATGGTAACATGGGGCGAGCAAGATGATAATCCATGGCTTAGTGGTCTTATTCAGAAGTACTTACCACCAGCTAATCCTACAGATAAAAAAAAGGAAGACAATAAGCAAAAGAAAGAGCACCAAAACGAAGAACAGGCAAATAAAAAGAAGCGGTCACTAACTTCAGAGGAAGATCTACGAATGATTTTTCAAGAGGCAGGTTTTTGCAAAATACATATTCAGCTAGAAGATCGGTTATTTACCTATGAAGATGAAGACCAGTGGTGGGCTGAAATGAATAGCAATGCGGTAAAAGGTATTCTGGACCGTATCGAGGCAACAGGTCAAGACAAGCTTGAACAATTAAAGAAAGAGGCTTACGAAGGACTTGAACAATATCGTACAGAAGAAGGTTTCACATTTAAACGTTCGGTATATTATATTATAGCCAAATTATAAGATGATAGCTAAAGGTTTATTAAATTTTATGCTAGACAGATGAATAGATATACTCCCAATCGTAAATAGCTTTAGTAGAGCATAATATAAACCTACTTACACTACTTAAGATAGCAAAGGAGTAAACAATATGAATGAATATAAAAGAGTACCTAAACATATAGGCATTATACCTGATGGAAATAGACGATGGGCTGTGGAAAACCAATTGCACAAGAAAGATGGTTATTTTCACGGCATAGATCCTGGTTTTCAACTCTATGAATTGATGTTAGAGTATGGTATAAAGGAAGCAACTTTCTACGGTTTTACCCATGATAATACCAAACGACCGGCTAATCAAAAAGCAGCTTTTATCGATGCTTGTGTTCAGGCAGTGGGTCATTTAGCACACCGTGATGCTAATCTTCTCGTCATCGGCAATAAAGAGTCGTCTGTCTTTCCAGAAGAGCTTTTGCCCTATGCTAACAAAAGAGTGAAGTTCGGCAAAGGTCTTATTAATCTTAATTTCTTAGTGAATTATGATTGGAAATGGGACTTGAATCAAGGGTTGGGTAAACAAATAGAAGGGAATAGGTGTACAACGCAGATTGCCTCAGCAGATATTTCTCGGATTGATTTAATCATAAGGTGGGGTGGACGTAGACGTTTAAGTGGTTTCTTGCCAGTCCAATCAGTGTATTCGGATATCTATGTGATTGATGATTACTGGCCTGACTTTAAAAAAGAGCATTTTATAGAAGCACTTAATTGGTATCAGACAACGGATGTGACATTAGGCGGTTGATCATAATTGAAATTAACATATAATAATCGAACAATAAATTATACGATTAAATACAGTAAAAGAAAGACATTGGCTATAGCTATAGACCAAGATGGTAAGGTGATGGTTAAAGCGCCAGTAGGGCTTCATGAAGAGCGTATAATGGAGCTAGTGACTAAAAAAGCATCATGGATTATGGGAAAAATTGAAACTAGACAAGAGCGAGCAATTCCTAAGAAAACGTATGTCAATGGGGAACTATTCTTATTTCAAGGCGAGGAATATCCTCTTGATATAACTTTAGATGAAGCAACTGTACGTGCTCATCTTATTTTTGATACAAGATTCCTGATCACCACACCAATAGATGATCCAGCCATATATAGAGAATTATTAGAGAAATTCTATCGTAAGGCTACTCGAACCCTAGTATTAGAACGAATAGGGTATTATAAGAAGTATATACAAGTAGAACCCAATCGGGTGGTCATTAAACAGCAAAAAACCAGATGGGGAAGCTGTAGTTCCTTAAAGAATCTTAATTTTAATTGGAAACTAGCTATGGCATCACCTTTGGCTTTAGACTATGTGGTGGTTCATGAGATGTGTCATTTAATTCATATGAATCACTCCAAAGCTTTCTGGCAATTAGTAGAAGCTATACTTCCCAATTATCGTCAAGGGAAGGTTTGGTTAAAAGAAAATACCCATAGATTAAATTTATATTAATATTGGAAAAAATACCCCATTTTATATCATTAATGGGGTATAATAATATCTATTCACATACTTATTCAACACATAGAATTTGAAACCATTACTATTAATGAATATAAGAAAAAATTAGTAGGCAATAATAAGTACTTATGAGGAGAGTATATTATGAAGAAGAAAAAAGTAGTAAAGATGTTAGTGGCAGTCATGGTTTTCGCCAGTCTTTGGGTGGGGGCATTTGTCAATGCATCATCCATAACAGAGACACTAGAACAGTGGATGAAATCACTTACATTGGTCTATGGGGAGAAGCAGGCAGAGGTGAAGACCATCACCTATCAAGATCAGACTTATGTACCTATTGAAGAAGCAGCCATCCTGTTAGATAAGACCTTATCTAAGAAGGAAAATCAACTGGAAATTATAGACAAAATAGAAACCCCTTTTACATTAAAAGAGGATTTCCTTATCCATGGCTTCTATGCCATTGCATCCTATGATCAATTCGATGAATTCTATCGTGGGAAAACATTGACCAATTTTGATGCTTTATCTTTTGGATGGAGCCGTATTGATCAAACAAATAAAGGCGTGGAGCTTGTATTCAATGGTAAGGATTTCTGGGTACCAAGTGGCTATGATAAAACACTAGACAAAGTAAATGATACAGATGTTCCAAAATCTCTTATGGTATTTGCTGATGATAATAGTAATCGAAACGATTATTTTAAAGAGATTTTTAAGAACACAGATAAAATTGTTAGCGATATAGCAAAAGCCGTTAATGGCAAGAACAAAGCCTATAATAAGTTATCTTTTGACGGGGTTACCATTGATTTTGAAAATGTGAATAAAGAAGATCAAGAAGCCTATGTCAATTTTCTTAAAAAATTGAGAGAAGCACTAGGAGAAGATAAAACAATCCAAATAGCAGTACCTTCAGTAAAGTACTATGGCTACCATCACTATAAAGATATTTTAGATACAGTGGATTATATGATTCTGATGGAGCATGATTTTAATACAAGAGACAAGACGAGTATGTACTATCAATTTACCAAAAGCCCACCAAGTCCTATACAACTTATTAAAAAGGATATCGAAACGCTTATTGATGCAGTTGGAGAGTCATACAAAGATAAGATTGTGTTACAGATTAATTTTGGGGTTACTCAATGGGTAGGTCAAGGGAAAGGTACGTATAATCGTATCATTTCATCACCAACCTATGGAAAAGTATATGATCGTATCTATAGCGAGTTAATAAAAAACTGATGATCAAGAAAAAAAGAAATGGATGGATTGCTTCACTATAACAAGACGTATGAAAACCCTTATCTAACCTATGTCAATGATAAAAAATCAAAATAATTTTATCTGGTATGAAAACTGGGATAGTGTTTTAGCTAAAATAAAATTAGCTAATGATTATGACTTAGCCGGTATATCATTATGGCGTATCGGTACAATACCAAATTATTATGGAGAATTTGGCAGAGAAGCTGGCTTAGACATATGGTATCAGATTAGTGACTTAGTCCAATAGAATTAATTATAAAGATATTAGAAATATAACAGAGACAAAAAAGATCAGAAATAGGGCAGACTCAGTATTTTTATTAATACGGAGACTGCCCTTTTTGATGATTTTGTATTAATATATGGGATCGTGCCCTGTAGAGATAATACAATCCACAATCTCACGTTCTGTTGAAGGCGGATTAAATTTTACACTAATCGAACGTGTCATAGGATCAACAGCCACTTCCCTAACACCTTCAAATTTATCCAGTGCATTTTTAATCTGTTGTTTCTCGGTATCACTTCTTATGCCATCCACTCTAATGCGTATATGATTCATCTTACCATCCCTTTTATATAATTTCTTAATCTTATTTTTTGAATTTCAGGACTTTTATATACCCCATAATTCTTGGAACTATATTAGTAAAATGTGCGAGTATAACGCTTAGGTGGCATGCCGACCCATTTTTTAAAGGTGCGTATAAAATGTGTATAATCATTGAATCCAGTATGATCAGCTACTTCACTCACGCTCATTCCATCATGAAGTAACTTTTTTAGCTTCTGCTATACGTCTTGCTGTTAGATAGTGATTGACAGTTGTTCCAGTATTTTTTTTTAAAAAAGTTGGCATAGATAGTATTTGCTAATATTAAAATCTCTAGCCAATTGATTTAAAGTGATAGAGTGAGTAAAATAATTATCTATATGAGTTATTACGCTTTCAACGGTATCATGAATATTATAGGTTTCCGCTTCATATCCATATTGGGTTTCATCCATGTACCATTGATTAATATAACTAACAGTTGGATAAAATAGGTTTTTTCTAAAATAGCTGCACCAAAAATCTCGTGCTGAATACCTTTTAATTTTTCAACATGACTTAAAAAAAATAGCCTGCTGTTCTTGTGATAGATGAATTTTATTTAAAAATCCTTTTTTTTCGCCTAAGAAAACACTGAAGAAGATTAGCGTCTTCTGTAGAGAAGTGATATATATATTCAGGCTTAAAGATAATAATAACACGCTCATAGGGTGTAGTTATCTTAGCCGTTACTTTATGGACTTCATAATTATTAATAACAAAGAGATCGCCTGGATTGTTCTGGTAGACTTTGTTTTCAATTAAATAACGGTCACCACCTGAGATATTATAATAGATCTCAAACAAATCATGAAAATGAAAATCCATCACATAGTGATCTGAACGGTGATGAAACACTTGGAAATTCGTAGAAAAAGAGGCTTTTTCTTTATTGCTTATATTTTCCATATACATCTCCTATAATCTATCTATTTATAAAATTTCCGTTTCAATTTTTCTTTCAAATTACCACATCTATAATCATTATAGCAAAGAACACAAGATATGCAAGAATATCAATAACATAGAGCAAGAACTTACAATAATTGTGTGTTATAGTAACCCTATAGTATGTATCCTATTTAGAAGAGAAGTAAAAAAGGAGATGGAAGATAGATGGCATTACATGAGATTTTGACATATATAGAGGAAAATATCGACCCAGAACATTTAAAACAAGTGGAAAAGAGTCTTATCAATACATTGAATTATAAACCCATGGAGCGATTGCCTATTCGCGTTATGTACCCACATAGTAGGTTTGCTATGTTACCCTATGGTGAGACGTTTGATAACATGGAAAACATGATGTATAACGAATTAGCAGGTGGTGTATCCACTTCGGTAGAATCCAAAGACGATGGGCTATTAACCATACGTTCTAATTACGGCGTTGGTACATTACCTAGTCTATTTGGTGTTCCCTCTCGCGTTGTTGTAGATACCAATCTACCATGGGTAGATCATGTGGAGAATGTAGATAAGATACGTGATATCGTTCATGGAGGTGTGCCTGACCTTAATGTAGGTTTTGGAAAGCAAATGTTTGAAATCTACGAATATTACAGGATCCAATTACAAAAATATGAAAAGTGTAATGAGTACATTAAGCTGTATCATCCTGATCTTCAGGGACCATTTGATGTAGCACATCTTATATGGGGACCAGATATATACATGGCTATGTACGATACACCCGATTTAGTACATGATCTAATGAGCTTGGTTACAGAAACATACATACAATTAATGAATAAACTAAAAGGATATATAAACGATGAAATAATAGGAACTCATGGTACATTCAACTACCATTGGGGTTCATTATATAAAGGAAGGATATTACTACGGAATGATTCAGCGGTGAACTTGTCCAACGCTATGTTTAAAGAATTTGTTCTACCTTACGATAGGAGGATACTAGAATACTTTGGTTCAGGAAGTATCCATTTCTGTGGTAGAGCAGATCAGATTGTATTTGAGATGGCTGATACATCATGTAATCAAGGAATGAATTTTGGCTACATGGAAAACGTGGAATTTGGTGAATCATTTTTAGACCTAGTAAAGGAGCGTTTCCAAGCTAACAAAACGGCTATTATAAGTTATCATTTATCGCCTGAAGAATATCGACATTACAACAAGACATTTGATACAGGTATTTCATTACAATCATCTGCTACTTGTTATGAGGAAGCTATTAAGTTAATACAGCTTAGATAGATCTTATCATATAGGCATGTGAACATAGCAATGCGACATAAAATATTCATGCATTAATTAGGTCACCTATTCAAATTATTAGTGAATAGGTGACCTTTTAGTTCGTATTGACTTAGGGTTAATGGAATGTGATATAATATAGACGATTAAAGAAATTAGTGCAAAGGATGATGACAATGGAAAAAATAATGAAAACACTAATCATAAATGGCTCACCTAGAAAAAAAGGTGATACCATAACACTAATTAATGAGATGGTAAAACATTTAGATGGTGAAGTGAAGATTATACATACATATTATGATGATATTAGTCCCTGTGTAGATTGTAGATATTGTTGGAAGCAAGATGCATGTTCAATACAAGATGACATGCAAGAAATCTATCAGCTGCTGAATGAAGTAGACAATGTGATTATAGCATCGCCTATCTATTTTTCGGAGCTAACAGGTAAATTATTAAGCTTTGCCAGTCGTTTGCAGCGATTTTTCGTTCAGCGTGTTATAAGAAACATTGAAGGGTATAAGCTCAAAGATAAAAAAGGTGTTTTCATTATCGTAGGTGGAGGAGATGGTAGTCCTGAACCTGCAATTGAACGAGCAACTATTATCTTCCATCAGATAAACACAGAGTCTATAGGCATAGTGAAATCCTTGGGGACTAATCATATACCCGTAAAAGATGACAAAGAAGCCCTTACAAAAGCTAGAGTTCTTGCATTAAAGCTTAACCAATTATATCAATCAAATGAAAATGACGTAATATAGACTACTATTACACGACATGCTACATAATCTCAATAAACTGATGTGGGATATCAGCGTATAAAAAATTATAGGAGGATATATGGTGAAAAGGATTAAAAAGATGATACTAGTAGGTATTCTACTAATACTATTAGTAGGTACCGTAGGCTGTAAGAGTAAGAAGGAAGATGACATGTTGGTACTAACCCAACAAGTAGATTCATTGCTTGAAGAACAGAGTACTATGGAAGATATGCATAAAGAACTTATGAAAAAGATTGAACAATTAGAGCAAGAAAAAGTCGAATTACAACAGATGATTGATAGCATGAAATATGAGTTTATAGGAAATGGACTATTATATGTAGGAGCAGAAGATACGGTGAGGTTCATCAATCAAGAAGCAAGTATTAGGGTATTACCTTATTCAGAGACACCGATCATTAGGAATATTTTTATTAATTCAGTTATTACTGTAAACGATGCAGTCTCAAACAATAGAGGTGAGACTTGGTACTATGTTGAAATACCTGTCTATGATACACCCATGGATTATAAAGGTTGGATTAAAGAAGATGAGACAATACCCTATACAGAAGAATGTAAGAAAATACTACAAGGCGATGTTTGGATAAAAGATGGAGCACCTATCATTGAAAACTCTGAATTTCCTGATGAGAATGAAGATATTCAATTCGAAAAAGCACATAGTATTAGGGGAAGAATCGAAGCTAAAAAAGATAATTATGTGATGATTGCTGGTGTTGGTGGTATGTCTGTTATAGTTAAAGAGGAATATGTGATTTATCCGGAAGTACCTAAGAAAGTGGCAGATCAATAGTTAAATACTTAAAAGCTCAGTAGAATAAAATTTTACTGAGCTTTTTATGTTTAGACTAATTATCTCTTTTTTTTAGACATAGTGCTACTATCTCTAAATGAATGTAACATTATCCATACTATAACAAATGTATAGTATTGTATGTACACTAATTACTAATATATGGTAAAATAGTTGTACTAGATTTATTATTATGAATAGTATCTAAAAAAATAGGTAAATTATGTCCGATTTCCTAATTTGTAAAGGCTATATAATGAAGGGTACTTTTAATTGCAAGTAAATTTGACAAACCAACAACAAGGAGGAGTATTATAATGAAAAAAAATGACAAGTTTAATAATGGTAGTAATAATCTTAACAGCAACGATGATTACAGGAGTAGCAGCAGAAACTTATGTAACGGTGACAGTTGAAGGTGAAACCGTAGATTTCCCAGATGCACAACCATTTATCGATGCCAATAATAGAACACTTGTACCCGTAAGATTCATAAGTGAAGCATTAGGGGGACAAGTTAATTGGGATGGTGATCTTCAAGAAGTAACCATCACTTATAATAATAAAATTATTAAATTAATTATCAATAAAAAAGAGATATCCATTGATGGCCAAGCGCAAGTGATGGATACACAAGCCATATTAAAAGACGCCAGGACATTCGTTCCTGTAAGATTTGTCAGCGAAGCAATGGGAGCCAATGTGGAGTGGGATAGTGTTAATTTTACAGTTATTATAACCCTAAAGAGTGATAAGGCAGTAGATTTGGATGGAATGACTAGAGAGGAAATCATTCATCAATTGAAAGAGTATCCATATCTGGAAGACGATTGGGGAACAGGTTTTCTGGAAGATCATAAGTGGTTAACTAAACAAGATGGAGCAGATAAAGTTAAGGAATATGTAGAGATAGGAAAAAGTTATATGGAAACATTCTACAATGTAGACTATAGAACGTATAATAAATCAGCATATATTGATAAACTAAAATGGTTCTTTTTTAGAAAGTGGTAGTTGGATAGCTGATGATTATGTACATAGAACCAATGAAGAACACATGAATTATTGGGCTGATATGATAGTAGAAAAAACAGATAGCCATTCATACAGAGTTTATAACAGATGAAACGTGTATATATACTAATGGTTCTACATTGATTAGAGGAAGAATGAATTATATCATAGAGAGTTGTAATGATATGGAGTGGCTAAAAAAATATACAAGATATGGTGATGTTGAGTTAGGGAAAAAATATACTTGTATAGTAGATATTGAATTAGCTAATATGGCAAGGAACGCACAGGAGAAATGGGAGACGGCTGAGCTACTTGTATCTGATGAACACTTTATAATGCAAGTTAAGGAAGTGAAGTAGATTTGAAGAATATTGTTAGTATTTTTATAATCATAGTTTTATTGAATGTAATATCCATAATCAGTTATGCAGGAAGCGGACCCAAAATAGAATTTTTGAAAAATGGTGATTTGAAATTTGAATTAATAGGTACAAAAGCAACAACAGGCATTAGATATTCAACAATTGGCTGGCAGATATTTGATGAAGATAAATACTCAATTAATCCTCGTAGAACATATTCTGCTGTGCTGAAAATAGATTTAGATGATGAATCAAATAAGATATGTGAAAATATAGGAGGATACCCTGAAAAAATAAAGACAACATTCTTATTAAAGTATGACATGATTATTAAGAGAATAAGAGAAGAAAATGGAAATAACCCAGGTTGGGCAGACAAATTATTAATTGAGGGAGGGGATGTGTATTTAGACCCAGTATATACAATTAAGATAGTTAAAGGAAATGATGAGGATTATCAGGGAAGTATTAATGATCGAGGGGAAAAAACAGGAGAAGTCTATTATTCATTGAGTGGAGAAGATACTCTTGTCAATGGAAGAGAATATAAGAATCAAGAAGTAGGAATAAAAGAAGCTAGGGGCTGGTCTCATCCTGATGACTTTAAGGATGACTATAACAAGAAACTAACATTCCCCTCATTTAAATCAAAAGTGATTATCAGTCACATGACTAAAAATAGCCATGGAAATGATGTTATGATGCCTAAAGAAGAAAAGAAAGAACATTTTTTGAATCACAACATGTCAGAAACATTCGCCAAAAAAGCATTTGCAGGATATAAATACGATTCATTAACCATTCAAATGGATCAAAATCCAATTGAGACAAAATCAGATGAATCAATTAAAATAACAGGCAAAAAAAACAAATATAAAGCTGAAGAGTACAAAGAACCAGAAGAAGGTTCTTTTAAAGAAGCTACCGTGATCTTCTACTACACACCTGTAGACGTTGCAGGAACACATCAACTTAAAGCAGAGCCAGATAGTAAGCAAGTAGAAGGTGACAAAATTGGGCAAATGTCAGATATTACTATTGACCTCACCCAAGGCTCACAAAGTATAGAAGACTGGAAATTTTTTGTGGGGGATAGTCATGTACAGCTCACTGTAAATTTAAAAAAGAGATAAAAGCGGAGCTATAATCGAACCACAGGCGAATTATACATATAATATTACATCCACACAATTACTTAATTACTTTAGTGGTGAAAAAACTCTATTACACAGATGATCTTACTGCCTACCAATATCAGGTGGGGAAACTGTAGAATTTGAATATGATGCAGATATAAATGTAAAAAGTACGTGATAAAACAATTCCACTTAATGGTGGTACGGATATAGCCTCTTTCTATCGAAAGCCAGAAACGGATGGGTATGTATCAACACCAAGTTATTGGTCAGAGATTAAACAAGGTGATGTATATCATGAGCAGTTTGAAGCAATGGCAGGAACACCTACAACGCGAAACCTCTACTTTGCATCAGGAGGTTCAGAATTTATTGTTGATGTTGAAGTTGAATATGTACCTAATGGAACAGCAACGAGAAGCTATATATCAAAATATAATAAAGTATGGTGTGAAAATAGAGACAATCATATCGGTCCTCTACATACGAGTGGTATGTCCTCTAAGACAGGAGGGTGGTCCACATCTAATCCAGGAGCACCTACACCAAGAACTATAACTGGATATGATGGAACAGTACATCCAGAGAGCACAAGTGTGGCAACTAAAAAGGTTGTCACAAAAAAAGGCTACAGAAACAGAATCCGAAGAATCCCATACTGAATATAAACAAGTATGGTCTGGGCTTTCTACACATATAGGATGTGGTCTATGTTGTGACCACAAAGTTGGGGGGCTATAGTGATTCATGGACTCAGAATGCGACATTTGATTATCTTAAGATAAAAAAAAGTAAATGTTTGGGAGATTAAGCAGTCAAAAGTCGACGGCATGAGTGAAATTATAGGTACAGATAAAGTAACAGCAACTGTTAAGAATGGTAATCCCAACATATTCTGGAACATAGCAAGTAGTGATACAAGTAGAGGTCATCGGCTAAGATATTCCTTAGAAACAGGGCAACATGATGCGGTTACATGGGAAGAAGGAGATTCAGATAATGCATGTGGTAATATGCCAGGACTATGTACGAATAGTAAAGACTCAGGACCAATTAATGAGCAAAATCAGTTTAATTATAGAAGAAATCTAACAACTAATGTTATGGCTATATCCGACTTCTTAATACTACAAACATCATCAGGAGACCAGTCCGTCATATACTTTCAATCAGACCCATCATCAACGATGAAAACAACGGAGCTACTTGAGGCACCTAAGACAAGCAAAGAAGAAATGTGGGACAACAACTCCTTATCAGCTGCTAAGTGGAGCACAGACCATATAAATATTGGTTCTTATAACGGAAACTATTATAGACCTAATGAAAAATATAGAGGGAGTGGCAACCATACGAGAGTATCGACTATATTTGACAGTCAGTCATATGGTCTAAGCAGACCATCAAGACCTTCTTCAGAGTTAAGATTAATAAATACGGGACTTAATGTAATAGATACTATACCTAATGGAGAATATATAACAGGACAGTCAAGCATATTCTATGAGTTAAGATTAACACGAGGTAGCGGGAGTGCAGCATATAGTAAATCAAGAAATAGTGAATATGGTATGAATGGACAAAAATTCAAAACAACCTATTCAGATAATCATACCAAAGTCAACGATATCGTTATACATAATCCAGTATCAGCAGAGGATGCTATCGTCATACCACTTCCAGTAATAAGAGATCAAAGAACTGCATCAACCAAGAATATAGGTGGTAATCGACAGGAAGATTTAGAAGAAGTAGAATGGGTTCTAGACTGCAACTATACAGGAGGACATGAACATACATCAAGTTGTTATACATCAAAATCTATTAATAACCCTAATTATGTAGAACCACAAGAAGCAACTATTCATACTTTTAACTATTCAGGAGGACAGCAAACATTCATAGCACCATGTGATGGTTTATATAAACTTGAGACATGGGGTGCCGGAGGAGGTACAAGCTATAGTGATAATAGAGGATATGGCGGTAAAGGTGGTTATTCATATGGAGAAAAATATCTAAGTAAAGGAGATATACTCTATATCTATGTGGGTGGAAAAGGATCAGATGGCTATCCAAGAAGTGGTTATGCATATGGAGGATATAATGGAGGGGGGAAATGGCTCTCAATATGGTCGTTCCGATGAATGTGGTTCTGGAGGAGGAGGGGCTACTGACATAAGAACGCATACATCCCTATCATCAAGAATTATTGTTGCTGGTGGCGGTGGTGGTGCTGGAGAAGACCGTGAAGAAGGTGGACATGGTGGAGGACTATCAGGATCAACTGGCGGTTCCAGTAATTCACCAGGGACCCAAACATCAGGTTATCAATTAGGTAGAGGAGAAAATTGCTCATCATCCGATAGTGGCGGTGGTGGTGGCGGTGGTTATTATGGAGGTCGTACTCGTACAGAAACAGCTGGAGCTGGTGGTTCAGGATATATTGGAGGTGTATCTAATGGTACATCTTCTACAGGGCTTAATAGTGGTCACGGTTTGGCGAAAATAACCACTCCTGAGATCATTTCCTCCGAACCTCAGTATATAACCGTAAAATCGTTAAATTGTACAGAACCACACCATCAAGGAGGACACTACGATACTTGCTATAAAGAAAAAAATTAATACAATATCTGCTAATAAACCAGTAAGTGTATATAATGAAGGGTCAGGTCAAAGTGAAAATGTTAATCCTGGAAATTTCATTAACATGGACTATCCATTTCAAATCAACTTCCCTAGTACAGGAGACTTCTATGGTAATGGTCAACTAGGAATAGGTAAGACAACCAAAACAAGAGGAAAGGGTTTTGTAAATGATATGGATACAACCGAATGGATTGCTAAAAAAAAGCGTAACATTTGGATTCAATGTCATCTATAACGGTAAGATGTACAAAAAATGGGAAGAGATATCGCTTCCAGTAGCTGGGAGAAAATATAATTTTTACTGTCCACTTGCTAATAATGAAGAAATAAGTTCCTTGGTGACATTTAAGGTTATCGCTAAAAAACGGAACAGCGGATAATAATGAATTTCCTACTAACAAAATAAGATATATCAATAAAGCTGCAAAGCACAGTGCACTAAAAAAAATATAATATTGACGTCATAGGAAGGATTGGTAATCTTGTCATAGAAGATACACAAGATTATAGATTCTCAAATTTATTCAAAGAACCACTATCTGCTTGGGATAAAGATGCTGATTGGTACGTTAATAGAGTAGTTAAAAAAGGTAGATACAACTAAACAGAATAATATAGTAGGAAGTTACTTGGATATAAGAGGAAATAGAGCAGACTTAAGTGATCACTATCTAAATACCTATGGGTTACTTAAACATCTGAATAAGCCAAATGAAACCTTGTGGAAGCAACGTAATAAACAAAATACACATTGGAAGCCTATATACTTCCCTTTATCACCTAGCGATAATAATATAGATCTGTTAAAAGAGAAACCTGTCACAACAGGATACAAAATATTGGCAGATGTACAGACCATTGGAAACTATTATAATAATGTTCAAATAATACCGTATTATTACTATATGGATTTGACAAAGAGCTCCTCAGATCCAGACTATATCATACCCCTGGATATCTATATTAACGTCAGTGGTATATATAAACCATTCAATATCTATGGTGCAGCTAGACCAGGATGGGATTCAAGTATGGTATACCCATATAAGTATATGTATAAGTGGGAAGAAGAAAAAGATAGAAGAAACTATACGAGTGAGGAAGAAGAGTTAACAAAAAAAAGTGTAGCATTGAAATATGGTTATACAGATAGTAGTGGAGACACAAAAGCTCTTATGATTCCATCAGGAAGTAGCAACCAATTAGGAAATGGACAAGTTGTTTTTCTAAAAGGTAGAAACAGAACCTTTATAGGAACTGGTCAAACAAAAGGAATGGATAAGAATCCAGGAAGGACAATATCATCATTATTTTATGGACTACAGGCGCAACGATGGCATTTTACACTTGGACTTCCATCATCAGCAGTCGTCATAAGACATGGTGAGACGTTAAAGAATGATACCATGAAAAAGTTACAGTCTAAAAATGGATTAATAATCATGGCAGCAGATATAAAAGCAGTAGGCAACATCTATACATTACAATATACCCATGCTAACAATCCAATAAAGATAGGAAAGGAAGGAACAAGTGATTATTATGAATACCCAATACCATCAGCCGATATACCCTATTCAGTGATTAATGTATATTCAGCGTGGAAGTCATCACGAGATGACTTAGAAATATCGGGTACGCATTAACGAAGTTGAATAACTTAAGAAAATAAGTTAATCTATTAATGGTAAGTTTTTTATTTAGTAACGCATATAAAACTTACCCATTTCATAGACACTGGACTTACTTTAATGGCTTAGTACAAAAGTTTAACGTATCAACTAATAATAGGAGAATATATGATATGATGATACTAGATAAAGCTTTAGAAAACATACAACAATTACAAAATGAGCTGCAAAAAATAAATTTGTCCATACAGAATGAAATTGTTAGCGTAATTATTGATGGAAGTATTATACGAGGAGATTTCATTGAGGATTCCAGTGATATTGATATGACAATTACGACGTTATATAAAAAATGTAGATTTACAGATTAAGAATCATATCGAAGAAGTGATAAAAAAGTATGCAAAGCAAATTACCTAAAAGGGAACAACCAAGGAAACCTCTCTTTTATGATGTGCAATGGCAAGATATCCATACTGTTAAAGACTGTGGAGAAAGAGTATTAAAGGAATGGAATCAGGATAGTATTCCAAAAGGATATCCAAAGTTGTGGTTATATGCTTTTGATAGTATTAAGTATCATCGTGTAATATATGGACAAGACATAACATGCTACTATACCAAAATACAACCTCAATATTTTATAACGATTCGTATGAAAAGGATACAAAAATCTGTTATGGAATTGGGAGATAGGATTTCTGATTATGATGCGAATAACGGTACGATAACTCAAATAAAAAAAATGCTTGGGAAACAATTAGGTGTATAGGTATTGACAAAGGATTAGTGAGCATAAGAAAAAATGATATCTTTTTATTTTGTAAGAACTATTTTTCAGATACGGAAGACTTAGAAATAATTGATGAGTTATACTGTTTTTATATGAATGAGCAAAATACCAAACTTCTGGAGGGGAATTTTAGAAAGAAACTATATGACTTTACGATTAAAGTGATTCAAAGGTATTATTTAGAAAACAAGTAATGGAGTATTAAAATAAATAAAAAGAGAACTGCTTCTAAAGTAATGATCATAGAAGTAGTTTTTTGTTATATTTTAAATTACTTTTTCATTGTCATTCTTGGTAATGAATTATAGAAATAAGTCCCATTAATGTAGTTTTGCATCATAGAGTTAAAAGACCCTAAGTGCTAAAATGAATGTGTACAATATTCAGAAAAGATAGTATAGGAGGAGAAATGATGCGTTTTAAAGTTAGAGTGTTTTTTTATCAGTTTAATTGTGGCAGCTATTACATTGTCAACACTTACATCGACAGTAACGGCAACAACAACAGGAAGCGAAAGTGATTTACAGCTTACATCAGGTAACAAAAGCTTAGAACAATTCTTTAATGAATCTAAGCAAAATGTCCTTGAAGTACAAGTTGTTTCCTCTGAAAATGAACCAAGGGGTGAATGGGAACCTCGGATAGCTGATCATTATGGGGTAGACACAGTAATTCCTTCCTATTGGGGAACCTACCATGGTTCAGTACCTGCCAATGAAGGTGGCAATCATTATCGAGAATGTTTTTTGTCTTCGTGATATTTGCCATCAATCAGATGCTGGACATCTATTAGGTCTAGATGATGAGAATTTTAACATGCTTCAACTCTTCGCAAAAGGTGCAAATAATAATACTAGGAATCAATACTGGACGAAGTGGTCCTATAATTTCTATGGTGAACCTTATTATATGGATGCTGACTTTCAAGAATTACCAGCACCTTTTGAGCTGTTAGAAAAAATCTATCGTCAATACCTATGGACAGGAGATGACAGGTGGATTAATGACCCAGAGATATTACTGTTTGCTGACAATCTACATTCCGATGATGCATTTATGGGGTTACATGATGTTAACAATAATGGTGTAGCTGACGGTGGTGGTGATATGAGTATCTTACCTACATTATGGGAATTTGAAGAAAGAGGTATGATTGTTGAAGCTGGCGATACATATGGCGTACAATATCAATCACTTTTAGCCTATGCAGGTATGTTAAATGCTCGTGGGGAAACAACGAAAGCGCAGGAATTCCATGACAAGGCAATAGCGCTCCGACAGCATTTTGAAGCAAATTGGTATTCTGAGGAAGATCAAATATACATAAGAGCCTTTGATAAGTTCGGGGATCCAAGGACAAATTGGGGACACGAAAATAGCTTTTTTATGCCAATGAAGCTACTAACTGATAATGGTCCTAGAACAGACAGGTACTTAGATTTTATTCATTATAATGCATTTGTGGACCCACTTAATGAAGAAGCCCAGACCTATCTAGCTGATGCTTTCTATAAGCATGGGGAAAATGCCATGGGATGGCATTGGACCAAGAAGGTGCTTGAACATAATACGACGTATCCTGAAATATTTTTCTTAAACATATCGAATGTTATTACGGGTATGATGGGCGTTGAACCAGATGCTCCTAATAATAAAATTTCAACAATTTCACGTCTAACACATGAAGTTCCATGGGTTCAAGTGGATAATATTCCTATAGGATCCAATAAAGTATCAGTTAGACATGATGGAACAAATCAAACTACATTTGAAAATACATCAGGATCAACGATGACTTGGGAAGCTAGTTTCTATGGTCAAGTGGATTCAGTAGAAGTAAATGGTCAATCCATGCAAGCTACGGTTAGTGAGTTAAATGGAAAGACAATTTCCTATGTATCTTTAAGTGTACAACCAGGCGAAACAAAGATCGTAAAAGCAAATAAATCACATCCTGGATATTTATATCTAAGTGACCAGCAATGGGCATATATTACAGATGAAGAAAGTATCAAGTTAGATAAGAGCTACGGTGATAATGCTATTATGATTGATAAGAAGAACTATCAAAAGGGAATTGGTACAGAAGCAAATACAACCATTCGTTATTATTTAGATGGTGAAGCCGATAGGTTTACAGCTACTGTGGGTCTGGATGACGTGAGAAAAGATCAAACCAGTGGTTCAGTTGTTTTTTAGAGTATATGCAGATAATGAAAAAAGTTTATGATAGTCAAGTCATGGGTGTAGCAGATACAGCTAAAGAAGTAGATATTAACCTAACAGGTGTAAGAGTAATTGATTTAGTAACCTATGATGCAGACGATGGTAATAGTCGAGATTATGGAACATGGGGAGATGCAAAAGTGTATACAAATCTTGATAAACTGCCTTCAGAAGCTCCAGCTGATTTTGTATACTTAAGCGATTTATCTCCAGACAGTATTGGAGGAAGTTATACGACAGTTAATAATGATTTAGATTATGACGGCAGAACGATTGATATTAATGAACGAACTTATTTTAAGGGACTAGGCGTTCATGCTGATAATGAAATAATTTATGATTTAGATGGTTTATACTCTAGATTTATTGTAGATGTTGGATTGGATGAAAGTGTCAATAGTAATGGCGATGTTATTTTCAAAGTATATGGAGATAACAAACAATTATTAAAAGAAACATCTACGTTGACACACACAAGTCCGATTGAAACCATCAATGTTGATATAACAAATATGAATAGTTTAAAATTAGTTGTTGAAGATGCTGGTAATAGCTATAATGATAGAGCTAACTGGGCTGATGCACGGCTTATTTATAATCCGGATATTGATTTACAATCTGCACTTGTAATGGCACGTAAAATTAGATTTATAGCCATGCCTGCAGTGGCAGAAACACAATTAACATTACCTGTAGTACCAGAGGGTTATACAATTGGTGTTAAAACATCAAGTGATTCTTCAATTGTTGCCTTAGATGGAAGTATTACACCACCAACTGTTGAAACAACAGTGACTTTAGTTCTAGAAGTGACTAGGTTAAGCACTGGAGAAGTTGCTGAAACAAGACCATTAGATGTATTGATTCCTTCAGATACACAAATTTCACTTACATATTTACAATGGGACTCAGCAACTGCTGATTATGGAAATGTTGAACTCAATAAATCCAATGGAGGAAATCCCATAGCAATAGCAGGCAACGTCTATGATAAAGGAATAGGAACACATGCAGTGAGTCAAATTATCTACCAAATTAATAGTCAATATGATTGGTTCCAATGTGATATTGGTCTAGATGATGAAACGGGTAACAATGGTACTGTTGAATTTAAAGTATATGGTGATAATGATGCAACGCCATTATATGAAAGTAATGTGCTACATGGTTCTGATTCTGTTGAAAGCATAAAGGTTGACATTAGTGGTGTTAATAGACTGAAGTTAGTTGTAACAAATGGTGGAGATAACAAGAACCATGACCATGCTGATTGGGGAAATCCGATGCTATTAATCAATAAAGAACCAAGTACATTTGTATATTTAAGTGATTTAGACTGGACAAGTGCGCATACAGATTGGGGATCAGTTAATAAAGATACAAGTGTAGATGGGAATCCATTGACAATAGATGGTAATACTTACATAAAAGGCATCGGTACCCATGCAGGTAGTGAAATTATCTATGATTTAAATGGAGCTTACACAAGTTTCTATTCTCATGTAGGTGTAGATGACGAAGTAGGTGCAAACGCAACAATCGTTTTTGAGGTATATGGTGATGGAAATAAGATATACGATAGTGGTACCATGAGACATGATGATTCTTTTAAGGAAATCCATGTGGATATTACCGGTATGAATGAATTGAAACTAAAAATAACAGATGCTGGTGATGGTATTAATTCTGATCATGGTGATTGGGCAGATGCTAAGTTATATTAGATCCAATTACTTGGTAAGCATGTAAAAGTGAAATAGTGTAAGACTGTCCCCCTTTTAGTCAGTCTTACACTGTTAATACAAAAGCTATATCGCATCGCTGGGATATAGCTTTTTATTATTACCTATTATCTTTCGTAAATGCTCTCAAATCCTCAATAAAAGCTGTAATCGCATCCTCTTCAGTAGCCCATGACGTAACAACACGAATAGAAGAGTTATCCTTATCAACTTCTGACCATATGTAGAATTGATTTTTTTTCCTCCAGCTTTTCAATGACGTGATTAGGTAGAATGGGGAAAATTTGATTAGTAGGTGAATGAACCAAGAATTCATAACCCAGTGAGCGAATAGCCTCTTTAATCCTATCAGCCATTTTGTTGGCGTGGGTTGCAAGTTGGAAGTATAAGTCATCTTTAAATAATTCTAGAAATTGCAAACTTAGAATCCTTCCTTTAGCTAACAGTGCGCCTTTTTTTTGTTTCATATGGAATCTAAAATCTTCTTGAAGGGATTCATTATTAATAACTAAGGCTTCTCCTAGAAGTGCACCATTCTTCGTACCACCAATATAAAAAAGCGTCGGTTAGCTTAGCTAGGTCTGGAAGGGTAAGATCATTTTCAGTGGAACACAGAGCTGATCCAAGCCTTGCGCCATCTATAAATAGATAGAGATTATTATCCCTACATAGAGTGCTTAATTGCTCAAGTTCATTTTTTGGTATAGATGGTTCCCACTTCAGTTGGGTTAGAGATGTACACAAGCTTAGGTTTAACCATATGTTCATCAGTATGGGCTCTAAGAGCTGACGCAATATGTTCTGAATTAAGTTTGCCATCGTCTACTTCAATTGAAATTATTTTATGCCCAGTTGCTTCAATAGCTCCTGCCTCATGAACAAGTATATGACCAGTTTCTGCTGCAATAGCAGCTTCATGTGGTCTTAAGAAAGCGGATATCACAATAAGATTGGTTTGTGTTCCACCTGAGAAAAAGTGTATATCGCTATTTGGACTATCTATTTTATTCTTCAATAGTTCGATGGTTTTTTTTGTGAAAACATCGTCTCCATAACCATCCGTTTGTTCCAGATTGGTTTCCATTAGAGCATTAAGAATCCTAGGGTGAGCCCCTTCACTATAATCGTTCTTATAACTATACATGTATCTTCCTCCATAACCAATGTTTTTTTTCTTGCGCGTGATGTTATATATTTTGAGTAAGGTATTAACATTCAAAATAACGAATAATTATACTATATCATCTAAAAGTATAGTTGTATACTAAGAGGCCAAAAAAAGAAATAATTAAATTCCATCAAAATTAACATCATATGGAGAGATAGAAATAGTTTTACTTTTATCCATAGAAGCATAAAAAATTTCTGACACATCATGATAACCTTGTCCATTGATCATTCGGATAATCTCTTCTTTGGATGAGCCTAGCATGATAATGTTTTCATTTTGAAATTTCCCATCAATAATGATAGATTGTTTGAATAGGGTAGCCTTAGAACGCGTGTTTAAATCTTTTTTTCGTTACAGGCTCTGCATAGTTTTGGCGTAAGACAGAAACAGCTCCACTTGGCTCTAGAATAGCATATTTAACATCATTGATATCAAAGATGTCCTTTTCTCTTAAAAGCATCAGTACTTCATCTATCGAAATTTTAACGTGTTTCAAATTTTTATAAACCATTTTTCCATCATGAACAATAATCATTGGAGGAAAGGTTACCAGCTTTCTAAACAAATCAGATTTTAAGTAGACTAAGGTAATTAACCTCTGGAATGCGAACATGACAATAATGGAGTAAATAATATGCAAATGAGGAACATCAGGTTCTGCGATATCAGCACCAGTGACAGAACCAATAACAAGTATCGTTAAGAAATCAAACACTGGGAGCTCGCCAATAGGACGTTTACCATATATGATTATTATGGATATTAATAATACGATCATGATGGTTATGATTCTAAATGCTATTATAAGATATATATTCACAAAAAAAATTGCTCCTTTGTTTTTGATAGGTTATAGTTTCCCCAATGTTTTAGAATATAATTATTTAAAATTGAGAAATTAATTATGATACTAAAGAGCCTACTGAAAGTTGATTAATAGTATGTGTTGACTTATGTCGGTAGTAAGTGTTATAATACTTTTGTCGGTAGAAAGGAGGGAGCTGTGCCGAAGAAAAAAAATGGGACGACCTACTGATGACCCTAAACCTTATCGTCTAGACGTTAGAGTAAGTGAAGAAGATATGAAAATATTAGATGAATATTGTAAACGCAAAGATGTTAAACGTCCACAAGGGATTCGGGATGGTATTAAGTCCTTAAAAAACATATAAAAAAGAAGTAGTGAGCCTGGTAAGCATAACACTACTTCCTTCATGTAACCACTATCTAAGATAATGGTAAATCTATTATACCTTGTCTAAGATAGTTATTCAAGTAGAACAGGAGGAATAGCTATGAGATCGTATAGAGAGCATATGCATCATTTGTTTGCAGAAGTAAATGAAGATGTTATGGATATGTTAGAAAAGGATAAGGATTACATAGAATTATTAAACAAACTAACGAAATATCAAGAGAAAATGGAAAAGATTATATTTAATTATGGTGATGATATAAAGAAATTATTTTTCGAGCATAGGCATACAGATATAAAAATGTCCATGAGGGAGAAAGAAGAACTATATTATCAAGGGTACAGAGATTGTTTGGCATTGATGGCGTGTTTGAGTAGTTAAGGGATGGCATCTAGTAATATTTTTACTAGATGCTTTTTGTATTGTAATAATATGAAGAAATCATGATATATTCTTGTTGGTTGTGTATTATTATGATAAAATATGGTAAATGTTATATAATTGTGGGAGAGAATAAAAAACTCTCCTTATTTTGAATATAAAAAAGAGAAGGTGATAATAGTGAATAAGGAGATAAAAGTAATAGTAGAAGGAATATACAACATTGAGGATAATAAAGGTTAAAATATCCCCATGCATTTATTGAAGAAATTTTTGCTATGTATAAAAACGACCTATATCAATTGATAACGGAGTTCGACCCTAATACCTATGTGCGTGGCGATATGCAATTACTATCGCAATATGCTAATGTGATACGTTTAAACTATTGATGCTATATCATGAAGGAGAAATTCTAAATATTTGTTCTCTGCCAACATTTTATAAAGTGCTAAAGTATTTTGGTATGAAGTATGATCGAAAATCAGATTCAGTTGAATTGAATCTAATACTTAAAAGTACATAAGAAATTCTATTGGTGATCAACTGGTTAATATCACATTATCAGGAGTTATATGCATTATTATTGCGATAACATTAATATAGAAGAATACATTGAAAAAGTCCAAACAGAAGTAACATCCTACTACAAAACTATAAAGAACATAAAACTATTATATAAGTTACTAAAAAAATATTAAATATTAAATATTGAAATTGATAAAATTAAATAAATTGTAATGGAGGTTATGTCAATAAAGCATGTCTTTAATTTTATAGTCAAAATAGATATTGTAAGTAAAGTATTACCTATTAAATGAATAATAGTTATGATATAATTAAGGCTTAATATGTAGTTATGTGTAAAAATATATAATATTGATGAGAAATTCTTTACAACAAAAAAGAGTATAAGGGAGGTTACAATGATTAATATTACATTACCATTGTTTGATGAATGCAGATCTTGGATTAGAAATGCTAGAAAAAGGAAAAAAGATTGGAAAGTTATTGAGTTCGCATTGCAAAGCATGAACCAAATCTAGAAAAATTTCTGGAAGAACAAAAAATTAATAATTTTTGGCCATATGATTTAACTACGAAAGTTTGGCTACGATTAGTTAAGTCAGAAAAAGAAGCTGAAGAACGCAGTAAAGAGATTGAAATTATTGAGAAAAAAAAGCTGTTCTTATTGATGAATCTCAAGACAGTGATGTTAGTGTGCCGATGGATAGTCATTCATCATGGCAACTTTATAAAAAATCACCTTCTCGATTCAGGATTTAAACATGAGGCAGTTGAGGAGATTGAGAAAGCAACTATAGCTTTATTAAAGAGGCTTAATAGAGATACTGCTGATACAGGTTCTATAAAAGGACTTGTTATTGGGTATGTTCAGTCTGGTAAAACTGCTAATATGGCAGCACTTATGGCTATGGCAGCTGACTGGGGCTGGAATTTTTTTTGTTGTTTTATCAGGTACAATAGAGAATTTAAGAAAACAGACTCAGAGTAGCTTTTAAGAGATCTCAATAGGCCGGGAAACGTATATTGGCTAGGGCTTGAACATTTGTCTAAAAGATGTACTTTAGAATCAAGACTGCAAGAATTAAGGCTGGAGAAAGACTCGCAAAATCGGTATTTTACTGTTTGTCTTAAGAATTCAAGCAGATTGAAGAAACTGAATGAATGGCTCCACACAGATAAAAAATAAACTGCAGCAAATAAAAATGATTATAATTGATGACGAGGCTGACCAGGCGAGTATAAATACTGCAGATACATCTGCGAACGAGAGAACAAAAATAAATAATCTTATTGTTGACTTGGTTGAAGGAAATAATCCTGACGGGAGCGAAACAAATATTAAAGCAAAGGGGATTAACTACATTAGTTATACTGCAACTCCTTACGCAAACTTTCTAAACGAATCAACACCTGAGTCATTATACCCAAGAAACTTTATACGGGCGTTGAAACCAAGTAATGAGTATTTTGGACCAAAACAGATATTTGGAATTGAAGAAACTGACGAGTGTGATGGATTGAATATTCTGCGTGTTATAAGCTCATCTGATTTAGAAGTTATTAAGATGCTTCATAAAGCAGAAGTGGAGTTTATTCCGAAAAGTTTAAAGGAATCTGTCTGTTGGTTCCTTTGTGGTGTAGCAACAATGAGATACTGGGGTTATAGGAAACCTATAAGTATGTTGGTTCATACAAGTCAAAAACAAGCTCACCATGAAGAGGTTTCAGATGCTATTAAGAGATGGTTGTTACAAGTTGACAATGAAGAATTGATTAGTATGTGTGAGTCTGTTTGGAATGATGAAACCAGTGAATTGTCTTTGGAATCATTCAGAACAGCTTTTCCGGAATATGGAAGACATGATGATAAAATAAATGGTTATCCAAAATTCGAAGAGATTATTTCGTTTATTTATACAATGATTGATAATATAACACATATTCCCTTAGGAGATGAGGGTGACTTAGAATATAAAGCGCATATTCATCTTTGCGTTGACAACTGTTCAAAAAATGGTGTTAATGATGATGGGATGTATGTTAGATTAGCATATCCAGAGCCAAATTTGAATCCTTATCCTTCACCAGCACCAGCATTTATTATTGTTGGGGGAAGCACATTATCCCGTGGACTTACTATTGAAGGGCTGATTAGCACATATTTTCTTAGATCAACGTGTCAGGCTGATTCACTTATGCAGATGGGAAGATGGTTTGGATATAGAAAAGGTTACGAACTAGTGCCAAGAATTTGGATGACTCAAGATACTATTTCAAAATTTAGGTTTCTTTCAGCACTTGAAGATGAGTTAAGATATGATTTGAACAAATATATGAAATTCGGAGTCAGCCCACTCGAGTATGGTCCAAGGGTTAAGAATACTCCCAGAGTATCTTGGCTGAGAATAACTGGTAAGAATCGTATGCAGAGTGCCCAGGAAGTTGATATTGATTATACAGGTACAAGTACACAAACAATTCTGTTTGATAATGATTACGAGACTCTGTCAAGAAATATAGAAATTACTGAAGAATTCATTAAAGGGCTTGGTAAGGGTTCAGAATCTGATCTGAAATTGTCTTACATATGGAAAAATATCCGATACGATAGTATTATAGAACCTTTTCTTAGTAAATTTAAGTTCCATAACAGATCTAGAGTGTTTAATGAAATAGAAACTTTTTCTGAGTGGGTTAAGGAGATTACGGAAAGAGGTGATTTAAAAAACTGGAATGTTATTGTTGCAGGGAATGGTAGTATTGGAAATATCCCGGAGGAAAGGGAATGGAAAATTAGTGAGTATTCAGTAGGTAAAGTTAATCGTTCTAGAAAAGTACTTAAGAATTCAGGTGATGAAACGATTAATATTGGAGTATTAAGAACACCAAAGGATTTACTTGCAGATATAGCCCTAGACACTCTGTCAAAAGAAAATAAAGAATTGATAAAAAACACTATAAAAAAGCAAAAAAAATTGATGAAATAAGAAAAGAGGCAGGAGTAGAAGATAATCCACAATTGATTATATACCGAATTAACAAGGATAGCGAAGCAAGGAGTAAGTCTAAGGAACAAGGGATAAGAAGAGATTTGAATTCTGTTGAAGACATCATAGGTATTTGTATAACGTTGCCTGGAATTAGTAGTAAAAGGATGGCGCAAAGCTTAACAATAAGAATTGATCATGAAAAGCCGGCTGAAGAGTGGGGAGATGAATAATGCAAATAGAGATAGCAAAACATGCAAGAATGTCTGAAAGAGGAAGCTCTTTATTAAGACTAATACAAAATAATGATATGCCAATCCTTGATCTTCTTGTTAGAGAAGCAGTACAAAACAGTTTGGATGCATCTTTACCTGGTAGAGGGTACACTAATATTGATTTTACTGTAGCTTCTTTCAATTCTCATGAGTTGAGTTCAGAATTGGAGGGAATTACAGAAAATCTAAATGATAGATACCGAGATAATAAACAGCAGTTAATTGAGATTAGAGATACAAATACCTCAGGACTTACAGGACCAATTCATTATGATGATGTTAAAGATAATCAATTCGGTAACCTGTTGAAATTGATTTATGAAATCAGTATGCCTCAACAACAAGAAGGTGCAGGTGGATCTTGGGGGTTAGGCAAGACTGTTTATTTCCGTGTTGGAATTGGATTAGTTATTTATTATAGTCAGATTGAAAGTGATGACGGTGGATATGTTTCGAGAATGGCAGCGTGTCTTGTAGAAGATGAGAACAAATCAGATGCACTTATAAAAAAAACAAATAACGATTCCCTGAAAAGAGGTATTGCATGGTGGGGTAAGGGAATAGAAGATGGAATGACAGTACCGATTATCGATCCAGAGGAGATAATTCGAGTTTTGACTATCTTAAATATTAAGCCATTTGCTGAGGGTGATACTGGTACATCTATAATTATTCCGTATATTAATTCAGATAATTTGCTGGAAGGAATACTCCCTTCAAATGGTAACGAAGATAATAAAGAATTTTCTAATGTTTGGTGGATGGATACTTTGACTGATTACATAAAAGTTGCAGTCCAACGATGGTATGCTCCTAGGCTTATGAATAAGGACTACTATTTTGGAAGATGGCTTAGGGTGCGTATAGATGGAGTTGGTATAAAGAAGACGGACATGCTACCATTTTTTAGAATTGTACAAAGTCTTTATAATTCTACACCTATATCAAAAAGAGAGTTTGAGTATGAAGAATTACTAGATGACTGCGAAGTAATATGCGAAGAGGTAAAATTACGAAATATTTTTTCGCAAAATACGTGTGCTGGATATATAGCTTATGCAAAAGTCACAAGAAATGAGCTTCTTATGAACTATCCTCATAATCACCAAGCACCATATACATATATCAATAAATTTGATTATGAAACAGGAGTGAATAGTCCCGTGCTAATGTTTACGAGAAAGCCAGGAATGATCATCGGATATGAAACATCTGGATATTGGACTGACACAATTCCAAGAACTGATGATGGTGAATTCATAGTTGGGATATTTGTTGCAAACTCATCAAATGAATTGAAGCATACAGAACAGAAGATGACGTTGGAAGAGTATATCAGAAAAAGTGAGAAAGCTGACCATACGTCTTGGAATGACTGGAATATTAGGGTGTATAAGCCTTACATTGTCTCGAAAATCCAGGGCCATGTTAAAAATAAGTTGACTAAGAAATTTATGAAAAAAGGAAAATGAAAATAATTCAAGAAAGAATATTGGTCTTGGAAAGGCCTTGGCAGAAGTATTGCTACCACCAGAAAACTTTGGAAGAAAAGCAAGCTTAGCACACCAGTCCAATAAAGAGAGAGATTCAAATAACAAATCTAAAGGATTTGGATTGAGAGTTCTAGATTACCCAAAATTCAATGGTAACTACATATCGTTGGATTTTGAGATTATTTGTGGTAAAAAGGCTAATTCGTTTTCATTAGAATTGATTGTGAAAACTGAGTCAGGAGCAGTTGCGGCAAATAAGTGGGAAAGCAATGATGGGATTGGAAAAAGGTTTCCAATAAATATTAAAAAGTGTTAGGTTTGATAAATATAAAACTGGTAAGCAAGCACCGTTAAATCAACTTGCTGATATGTATGTTGATTCATCAAATAGAGAATGTGAAGTTAATGGCATCAATATTAAGACTACTGTGACAGAAAGATTTAATGTTGATTATGGAATTATTATTGAAATTCCTGAAAAATCGGACTATACGATTTATGGTACAATTCTTTTTGAGGTACTAGACTCACAAGTGCAAGCAGGTTTTAACCTGATTGAAGTTGGAGGTGTTAAATGATGAGCATACAACTCGATTTATTTCCTACAATTGATAAAAATCTCTACGAGAAAATAGGTTATCTATCAGGTAACTATCAGTTTTTTTTATCATAAAGACGGGTACGATATAGACTTGGATAATGAAGCTAATGAATCTCATGGACAAACACAAAGTGTGATTCAGTTGATTGACTCAAATTGTCAGTGGCATGCAAATTCTTATGACTTATGTTTCAGGAGAAAGTGTATTATTTCTAATACAAGTTTTCTTTTTGGTGCAAATGGTGTTGTAGATGACCATTCAGTATTAGGTATTGCTGTTATGTGGTCTTCAAAAAAAACATCAAGTCAGAGAGGTGTATTTAACATATGTGAAATAACTAAAAAAAATGATAATAGAAAAGCATTTGACATTGAAGGTTCTTTCCCGCCTGGACAACTTAAGGGAGCTATTTTATTGGAAACGTTAGTCTATATGAAAGATCCAGGAGATATTAAAACAGGTGCTTATGCTAAAAATTCTGGAACAATTTTAGGCGTTTTAGATGTGGTTACTATAATAATGGATGGTAATGGATCTGTATTTCCTATTGTTGAAGTTAAGGAACCGTTTCAACCACTGTGGTATGTTGTATGTTCTTGGTCTGATCCACTAGTAGACGCATTTGATGAAGATAATGTCAAGCTCTGTATTAACACAGCAAATACTTCATACAATTTGCTTAAATTGGAAGAAGGGCTAAAAGAATCACCATTCTTGAAAGAAATACTGGCGAGTGCTATGCAGACAATTGTATTGAATGTAATGACCAGTAATTATTGGGATGAGATCCTTAAAGGTGAAAACTTTGAAGATGGAAGTATTGGGCAGGCTATTAACTATTTCATAACTACTTTTGGGTGGGAAACAAGTTCTCCAGAACGATTAGCGTTGTCTATCCGAAAAGATTTTGACGCGAGACTGTGAGGTAAAATTGATGAATTGGAAAACAACTAGTAAGAATGAAGCAAATACAATCATGTTAAATTGGGGTGATAGTCCAAATACAGATTGTGATTCAGAATATCAGTCATTAAGAACAGATTTGCTTAATGCAATGAAAACAACCGCATTTGACTTAGATATAGACAAAAATGGGATTAAAAATGCTGGTTATGAATTTGATTTAAGCTTTGGTTTGAAGCTATATTCAATACTTACAAAAGGTTATCAAATGAATCCGAGAATTGCATCGGATAACAATGTTTGGAGATTTTTATCTATTAAAATTGTCCCTGATATCGTTTATTATAGATGGGAGATGAATCCCAGCAGATTCTGGAAAGAATCAAGAAGAATTTGGTTGAAAACTTTATGGTGGTATGTTTATCTTTCATGGCAAGGAAGTATTGAAGATACGAAAGATGTATTGAAAGGCAACACTACAGATGAAATTGTGCAATTAGTTGAGCGTTCTGGACCATCTGGTTATCGTGTGGAAACTTACAGAAGGATAATGGAATATTATGGGACTATTGAAAAAAAAGACATGAAAAAGCGGAATAATCAGATTTTCAGAAGAGTAATGAAATTGAATACTGCTAGAACAAAAGTGGTTGAGCCCACTTTAGTTACTGGTGGTGAAAGAATGTACGTTAAGGAGTTGTTTAATTATCTTGAATCAGACAGTTAATTTATTGCCTGAAGTTGTGGATTTATTCTCTGGTTGTGGAGGATTAGCTTACGGATTCAAATCTTCAGGATATAAAATAGGACATGGAATAGAATTAATTGAGGCTGCATCAAAAACAGCATCATATAATTTGTATTGGAAAGATGGGATAGATACTGAGCATATATGTGGTGATATAACACAACTTTCACCAGACTTATTTAAGAACAGTATTGGAAATGATGGATGTATTGTAATTGGGGGACCTCCTTGCCAAGCCTACTCACAAATAGGGAGAGCAAAATTAAGGTCATTGGGAGAGAAGAGAATTCATACAAATGATTCAAGAGGCTTTTTGTTTGAAGAGTTTTTAAGATTTGTGTTTGACTTGAAAGCAAAGGCCGTTGTTATGGAAAATGTACCAGAAGCGACTAATTATGGAGGATTAAATGTCCCAGAACATGTATGTGAGACCCTTGAAAAAAAACGGATATGAAGCATGCTGGACTATTTTGAATGCAGCTGATTATGGTGTGCCTCAAGTGAGAGAAAGAGTGTTTGTTTTAGCTATAAGAAAAGACATTGAACATAGGCTTGAATTACCATTTCCAACACATAAAGCTCTAGAAGGAAAGGTCACTCCAAACGAGTTGAGGTTTCCAAAATATGAGCAGTTTGAACATTTTAGAAAACCAAATAGGGCATCTGAAAGCCGGCCAAATTGGGTGACAGTTGGAGAAGCTTTATCCGATTTGCCCGAGCTTTTTCCAATTTCAAGTTCCAAATATAAGTTAAATAAACTGAATTTGTATTTGAACTATAAAACTGAACCGCAAAATGAATACCAGAAACTTATGAGAAGTTGGTATGGTGAAGAAGACTTTGCAGTATCAGGGCATAGCTATAGGAAAACATTGAGAGATTTTCCTATTTTTTATAGGATGAGTGAAGGTGATGACTACAGGCATGCGTCACAAATTGCTGATCAGTTATTGGTAGAAGCGTGTAAGGTAAATGGTATTAATCAGCATGATAATGAAGAAGAATACATAAAATTAAAGAAGAAAATTGTACCGCCCTATGATCGAAGCAAATTTCATACTAAATGGAAAAGATTAAAATCTAACGAACCTTCGCATACCGTTGTCGCTCATCTTGATACGGACACATATAGTCATATTCATCCTTGGGAACCAAGAGGTATAAGCGTTCGGGAAGCGGCAAGACTTCAGTCTTTTCCAGATGGTTTTTTATTTCAGTGTTCAATGGGTGATGCGTTCAAACAGATTGGAAATGCTGTTCCGCCATTGCTTTCAAAGGCAATAGCAAGCACAATGACAAATAATCTTTTAGGGAGTTGAAAGTATGGACTTAATTGCACAAGTGAGGAAACTATTGGCTGAAGTACAAGATAATGCGGCAATCTCGCTTCAAGCGCTTAATGGTGAATATCAGGCTTGGATTATAAGAAAAAATGGCTGGTACGGAATTGGTATATTAAATCAGTATGAAAAGGAAATTTCAGAGAGATTCTCAAATGTGAGAATTTGGAACCAGAGACTATCCATAGGCGGAGATGAAAAAGATCTCCTTCTTTTGACTTCAGATATTGAGTATTTACGATATGAATTTGCTGTAGTATGTGCAAACTTTGCAGACATGGGTGTAAATGGAAGAGCTAGAGAAGAGCTTCTAAAAAACCCTGAACAATGGTGGGAAAAATGGAGATCGTTACTTGGCAATTCTATACAAAATAAAATGCCTTATAGCGTTTTGGGCGAAATGCTGATCTACAAATATCTTATTGAAAATGGCAATAAAGCTAAATGGGTAGCTATTGATAAATCTACTCATGATATTGAAACATCTGGTGAAAGTTATGAAGTTAAGTCAACAGTAAAACGTTATGATTCACTTATTTTAATTAATAGTCAACACCAATTAGTGAGACCTGATAACGGTTTGTTTTTTATGTTTCTGCAGATTTGAAGAGTCTTTAACAGGAAAGTCGATTGAAGATGTTCTGAAACAGTTGACTGATATAGGATGTCGTTATGACCAGCTAAATGTTGCATTGGAAAAAATGGGGTATGAAAAAGGCAGTAGTGCAAGAAATAAAAAGTACAAACTCCACGAGGCAAGAAAATATATCATTGATGAAAGTTTTCCAAAAATAACTAAAGATTCATTTGTTGATGGCAAGCTTCCAGAAGGGGTAGTAAAGATAATATACCATGTGGATCTTAATGGATTAAGTTATAGCGAGTTAGATATATACCTATAAAGAGAGGAAATGGGTAATAATGTAAAAAGCAAACTATTTGTTCTTAATTTAGAAAATTTGCATGAAATTTAGACAAAATACTTTCCTTATCTATTCAGCTAATTATTATTAAATGTCAGCTTAAGGAATAGAGTTAGAAAAAAAATCTGTCTATTAAGATATAGATATTCTTAAGGTGAGAAAAGGAAAAAAATTGCATCATTAGGGGAAGCATATTATATTAAACCATTTCTTCTTTAACATAGTCAAACAAGAAATATATATTAGTATCTTATCATCCAAGATATAAAGAGCTATCCAATTTTAGGATTGTAGAATGACTAATAAATAGATGTTTCCAGTGTTACAAAAGATGATTGAGAAATTCAATCTTGTAAAATCTTCAATATGTTTAAAGGGGAAGAGGAAAGAATAGAACTAATAAATGTTGTTATTGACAAATTTGGCGCGGAAGTTGATTTAACAGTAATAGAGAATAACAAACTTAAAGTTGATGTAATTATTTGACAAAATAGACAGCTGCTTGATGATTATTATTTATTGGAAAATTGATTTAACTAGAATTAATTATGAAATACACAAATAGGAATGGGAATGTTTGTTCGATAAGCTAAAAAATTTTTTTTGACATTATAAAAAAATAAGTTTATAATTTTATTATCTTGTTAGTGGGGTGAAAGGATGACGATAACTGAACAAGTGAAAATTCTATGTGTTAGATGTAACATTAGCATTGCAGAACTTGCCAGGAGAATTGGCAAATCACCACAGAGTTTTAACTCAAAATTAAAAAGAGGAAGTTTTACAATTAGTGATTTGGATGAAATTGCAAGTGTTGTTAATGCCAAGTTCGAAAGAAATTTTATTCTAGATAATGGAGACAAAATATAAAAAGCGAGGAATTAGAATGAGTGTTTTTAAATTGGGTGAATTATTTTGTGGACCAGGTGGAATCGGCTTGGGAGCAAAATTGGCAACAATAGAGAATAAGGAATTTAAAATAGTCCATGAGTGGGCTAATGACTACGATTTAGATACATGCAATACCTATAGGACAAATCTATGTCCGGAAAATGAAGAATCTGTTATTCATTGTGATGTTCATGAGTTGAAAATAGATAGTCTTTCATCGATTGATGCCTTTGCATTTGGATTCCCATGTAATGATTTTTCGGTTGTTGGAAAACAAAAAGGTGTTGACGGGCACTTTGGACCTTTGTATGAATATGGTGTTAAGGTGTTAAAGAAATTTAAACCAAGGTGGTTTTTGGCAGAGAATGTGGGAGGAATCAGATCGGCTAATGAAGGGAATACATTTGCTCTAATACTTGATGAATTAAAGAGGTCTGGATATAGAATATATCCGCATTTGTACAAATTTGAAGAGTATGGTGTCCCTCAAGCAAGACATAGAGTGATTATTATAGGTATAAGAGAAGATGAGCCTTATGAATTTAGACCACCAAGTACAGCACCTTACAAAGATATTGACAATACATGCAAATATGCAATCGAAAATCCGCCAATTCATAAAGGTGCTTATAATAATGAAAGAACTAATCAATCTAAGACTGTAACAGAACGGCTTACATTGATCAAGCCGGGAGAAAATGCTTTTACTGCAGATTTACCTAGCCACTTGCAGTTGAATGTTAAAGGAGCAAAGATTAGTCAAATATACAAAAGACTAGACCCAAGTAAGCCTGCATATACCATTACTGGATCTGGCGGGGGAGGAACACATGTTTACCACTATTCAGACCCAAGAGCATTAACAAATCGGGAGAGAGCAAGATTGCAAACATTTCCAGATAATTATATTTTTCAAGGGAAAAAAGAAAGTGTTAGAAAGCAGATAGGAATGGCTGTACCAGTTCAAGGAGCTAAGATAATATTTGAAGCTATACTAAACACATTTGCAGGAATTGAATATGAAAGTATAGATTGTAATATGGAGGGGTAGCATGATTAATTATTGGTTTGTATCGCGGCCTAAAAGAAAACTGAATTCTGTGCCTGAGGTGCTTTCTACTTTTGCAGAAATATCACTCAATCAAGAGTGGGAAGGACAGCGAGATTCACAGTTATCTCTTGAAGAAGCTTTGGAGAATGCAGGTCTAAAAAAAAGGATTGGTGAAAGAAGGGATCAGTCTGGTTCCGGTGCAAGAACCTATCAGGCATGGATAGAAAGTCTGGGATTAATCTTCAAACAAAGTAAGACAAAACAAATAAGGTTAACGTTAGCAGGCGAAGCAATCATGAAAGGTGATTCTCCTGTTGAGATTTTGAAGAATCAAATTCTTAAGTTTCAATATCCATCACCTTATTCATTAAAAATAAAGATCTCATCAAGGTTTAAACTTCATCCATTTAGGTTCATTTTAAAATTATTGGATGATTCTAGAATTGGGTATCTTACGGAAGAAGAGATTGGAAAAAATCATCATAACAGAGGCTGAAAAAAGAATCAGATAAGTGTTATGAACTAGTAGTTGAGAAACTGTTGCTATTTAGAAATTTTGGTGATTCTTGCTTAGATGCTGATTTTGATGAAAATATAGGTCCTCTAGAGGGATTTTTAATCCGAGCAGAAGATTTAATCACTTGTTTGATATAGCAAATACTATGGTCAACTGGATTGAATTTACTCAGTTAGCAAGAAGAGATGAGAACAGATGTTTAAGAATACTAGAGCCTGCTCGTGAAGAAGTAAAAGTGATCCTTCAGGAATCACTTGCATATATCATTAGACCAGAAGATCATGAGTACTTTCAGAGAAAATATGGGCTAGATCTTGAACATACTAAAGATACTAGGAATTTTCTAGATACTAAGACTATAACTGCTGGAATAATTGCTGATCAAAAGATAAAGCAGGCATTTATTATAGAAGCTTTGAAAAGTCCTATAAATAAGATTAGTTCAAAGATTATTGATAGAATATCATTTTCAACAGGTATTGACGAAAAGCTGGTTGAAAGAACTCTACAAAAACTTTATCCAAGAGGTGCAATTGGGGCATTCATGACAGAATACTTTGAGATGGCTTTTAAAGGCCGGGATGAGGCGATAGAATTTGAAAAGGCAACAGTTGAAATATTTAAGAAGGTTTTTGGGTTTGAAGCAGAGCATGTTGGTCCACTAGGTCTTACTCCAGATATATTGATTTTGTCTAATGAAGAAGGATATAAAGGCATAATTGATAACAAAGCTTATAGTAAGTATAGTATTACAAATGATCACCGCAATAGAATGATACATAATTATATACCACGATATAATGATGTTGGGCAACCACTTTCATTCTTTACATATATTGCTGGAGGTTTTGGTAAAAACATTAATGGTCAAATCAAGTCAATACATAATGATACCTATGTTTGCGGTAGTGCAATAAATGTCGGTATACTGATTAAGTTGATTGAACAACAAGAGAATAGACGATATAGTCATAAACAACTAGAAAGTTTATTTTCACTTAATAGACAAATAATGAATAATGATATTTTATATTAGATATAGGCCATCCTATTAATCACACGCCTTTATTATGACCTTTAGTCTGTTGAGTACACACCAAATGTGCGAAACACCTCTATGCGGGTGCGATAGTCAAAACCCAAGAATTACACAACAGTTATAATAGAAGTGTTCAAGCTACTAGTATGAAAGGCGATTTAATGACAAATAAAGCATATAGTTTAGCTCATACGAAATGGATGTGTCATTTCGTGTGAACTCCTAAGTATAGACGAAAAACAATATACAATCAATACAAAGCGAGTGTAAAGGATATATTAAATCACATGTGGTGTTGAAAAATAGAGGGACATCTAATGCCAGATTATGTTCATATGCTTGTAATTATTCCTTAAAAAAAATGAGTGTATCTTCATGGGATATTTAAATATAAAGAGTGCTCTAATGATATATGATAAGCATGCAAACTCAAAATATAAGTTTAACAATGGATATTTTTGGGCATAGGGATATTATGTGAGTACGGTGGAGATTAGAGGCAACAATCAAAAAATACATCAAAAAGCAAGAAAACATGGCATAATGAAGGAAAAATAAGTGTAAAAGAATACGTAGACCTCTTTAAGGGTAGCCAGTATTAAGGAATCGTATGCAAAAGAGGCAAAGGTACTAGCTTGTAACACATATTATAGGGGAGAACAAACCACCCGTTTTAAGGGTGGGCATAATTTTTTACAATATTTATTATTGTGAATATGAATTAATATCCTTAGCCATTTGACTTGTATGTTTTAACATCTTACTTAAAAAAAATCACGAACATGAAAATCTAATATATTATTATCATACAAAAGGGTATTAGAACTATCAATAGCACTAATCAGGTTTTCCAATGTACTTTTAACATCTACAACATCATGACCAGGACTATTAAAATTAAAATCATTCCCAATAAGGTAATCAACAGATACGTTAAATAACTTAGACAGCTTTATAAGCTTCTCGTAATCTGGTTGTTTACCTTTTGTTTCATACCCAGTAATTGTAGGACGAGTTACATCTAGATACTTAGCAAGGTCTTCTTGGGTCATATTATGTAAATTTCTTAATTGTCGTAAGTTGGAACCAAAATCTTTCAACATATGTCACCTCTTTAGGTAATCATAAATAAAAAATAGACTAACAGTAAATATTATGTAACTAAAATCAACATAATATACTGAAAATATTGACAAGGTAACGATTAGACACTATAATATTTATATAGTGTCTTTACTAAACATATTAGGGAGGGGTTTTATGGTTTCAATTATTGTAAGTCTAATTATAGGATTTCTAATAGGTTATATAGTAAATTATTCAATTGACTATCAAAGGCGCAAGAAGAGGGTTTGGCTAAAATTAAAGCTATATTTAAAATCAGAAGGTATGATTTAGTGAGTGATGTTTGACTTTAAGAGATAATTCTAATAGTGGGGGGGGATAATTGTATGAGAAATTATCAGAAGTGGTTGCATCAGTTATATATGGAGTCACATGAAGAAGTAATAGGACGGTTAGAAGAAAATCAGAAATATGGAGATTTGCTAACAAAATATACTGATTTTCAAGAAAGAATTGATAAGATTCTTTTTTAAGGGTAATGATGAGTTGAAAAAAAATATCTTTTTACAGTATAAGGAAATTGAGAATAAAATGACGATAAAGGAGAATGAAGAATTATATTTTCAGGGATATAGAGATTGCTTACAATTCATAAATATCTTAATGAAATAGCCGGTTCACGATTGGGTGTATTAATAAAAACATCCTATAAGTCCATACAAGTATATTCAGCTAATTTGTATTCAGGGGTGAACCAAATACAAACGTATCTCTTAACTAGGGTCTTTTTTTTCCTTCAGGTCCCGTATATCGCTTATATTTTTTTTCTTTTTTTTCGTTTTGTTGGTCATTTGAATGGAACGATTAGGACAAAAACTATAACACCGCATACAAATCATACAATTTCCTAGGAATTTTACGCCATTAACATCCTCTTGTATATTATGATTAGGACAATTCTTTATACACCAGCCACAAGTAACACAGCTCTCGTCTGAATGAAATCCTTTAAAAGCGGAAGATTCAAATTTACCTGCTATACCTCGTTGTATAACACCCAATAATTTACCTAATGGATTATTACCTTCTATATGTATAATACCTTTTTCTATGTAATCAGCCATTTTATCAATTTTTTTCTTAGCCTTTTCTAATTTTTTAGGAAGCTTGTCAGGTTTAGTGACAGGTAAAGGTGATAGATTCGGAAGATGCATATTGTTTCCTATTATTATATTACTAAATACCATTGGGAGATAGCCTTTATCTTTCAATGGCTTCAATGTATGCCATAAAACATCTCCTGCAAGATAACCTGCCGTAGTTAAGGCAATTAAAGGCTTATCGGTACATGTTGGTAACTTCTCTAAGAAATCTTGGAATACTAGTGGGGCAAAGGATGAATGAATTGGGAAAGCAAGTCCAACAACATCGCACAATTCTACTTCTACCCGTATATCATGTTCACATTCACAGGATATGGTCTTAACTTCATAGTGTGATTCATTAAGCTTACTAGCAAGGTTATTGACTGCCCAGGCGGTATTTCCAGTTCCGCTAAAATAAAAGATACATATTTTAATAATCTCATTACTTTTTAATCTATTTACACTCATATTCATGCTCCTTTAATCACAATTAATATGGCCTAATAATAATAATATTAGCGGTATTCATTCAAAACGTCAATACTAATTATAGATCTATAACAACGATCAATACATGGATTGATAAGTATTAACATATAATCTGTATTTATTTAATTAGTCATTCAATTATGTCAAATGGATGATAACTTCTGAGGGTAGACATATAATAGATATAGATACAAGTTGTTGGTTGGGTTGGAGGTTTTTATAAGTAGAGGACATGATGAGATAAAGGGATTGTAGGTAGACCCTTATGTAATCATGTAAGAAGGAGGATGTTATGATTTATGAATTTTGTACACATAAAACTCCAAGATTATCAGAGGTTGGTGGAAAAGCCAAATCGTTAATCAAAATGACAAAAGCAGGCTTAAGAGTTCCAGAAGGCATTGTACTTTCAGTTGCATTTTTCACTCCATGGCTTACAGAAATAAAGTCATCAGACTTATGGAGAGAACTAATAGAAAAAACCTACAATAGACAAATGTAATATTATAAAAAAAAGTAGCAGAAGGATTAACTTTTACGAGAGAGCAAGAAGATGAACTAAGCAGAGTAATGAGTAATATGACAGGTCAACTATTTGCTGTTCGTTCATCATCACCTGAAGAAGATCTTGAAGGAACTAGCTTCGCTGGGATGTATGAGACTATACTTGGTGTTACTGTAGAGGACATAGAATCTTCAGTTGCTAAAGCTTTTTCATCCATGTTTGATTATCGCGTGGTGGGCTATAAGGAGCAAAATAAGATTAACTTGGAACATACGAGTATATCCATTATTATACAGAAACAGATCTCATCAGATCTTAGTGGTGTAGGGTTTTCCATCAATCCAGAGAATAACTGTTATGATGAAGCCATGATTAATGCTAGTTTTGGATTGGGTGAAACCATTGTGTCGGGTACTGTAACACCAGACACTTACATAGTAGAGAAAGTGAAACATGAAATTATTGACAAGAAAATTAATAAGAAAAGTATAGGACTATGGCTAAATAAAGATGGTGGGACTATAGAGAAACGTAATGATAATGAGACCATTCAGGCGTTATCTGATCAGCAGATATTAGAAGTAACGAAGCTTGTGATAACATGTGAAGATCACTATGGTATGCCTATGGACATCGAATGGGCTTATGAGGGGGATTACTTATATCTATTGCAGGCACGACCTATTACGACTTATTTGCCGCTTTTTCCAGAGATAGTAACGAAACCTGGTGAAGAGAAATACCTATATGTTGATGTCATGGGATTAACACAGGGATTTACGGATTGTTTATCTGTCCTTGGCATGGATATATTCACGAAGATGTTAGAACTTGCTAAGGCACATATATTACCTATAGGTATTGATGGAGGTCTTATTGCTCTCCATGGTAGGCAGTACATGCATATTTCCAATTTAGCAAAAGGTCTTGGCATAAGGGCTGTTAAAAAGATATATGCATCTTATGATGGACCTACACAGATGACATTTAAATCCATTGATTTTAAGAAAGAGTATTTGCCAGCGAAAAAGACAGATAAGATGAAGAAAGTAATGGGAGGTATGCTAAGGTATACATGTAAGATGGGTCCACCAGCCATAAAAGCTTTGATAATTGATCATAGAAAACTAAGAGATCAATATGTTACCATATCTAAAGAATCCCGTGAGCGTATCAGAACAGGATTAAAAGTAGATAAACTGTTTAATGAAACCATTGATGAAACGTTAGATAATTTCGCTAAAATGACTGAATCCTTTGGTATTCTCCTTGCAGGTATGGTAGCCATGAATAAAATAAAAAAGCTATTTAAGGGAGAAGATATCGAAGACTTAGTCATCTCGTTAGGCATGGATTTGGATGGTAACCCTACAAGTGCTATGGGGCATTATATGTATAAATTAGCTTGTAATGAAGAGATTAAACATACGAAATCAGGTAGAGAATTTGTAAGACGTATTAAAAAAAACAGAGAGTATTCAGATGCTTTCTTAGAGAATTATCATGACTACATGGACCTTTATGGATGTAGAGGTTTTAAGGAGATTGATATCGCCTCACCAAGAGCCTATGAAGATCTTGAAGCCTTTTTTGAACAGCTTAAAGCAATTAATACAGAGTCGAATCAGCTCTTACATGTTAAGAAAAGGCGTAGAGAAGCTTATAAACAATTATTAGCAATAGCAAAGGGTAAGGGACACGAGAAGAAGTTTGTGAAATATGCAACCATGTATCAAGAGACATTTGGATTCAGGGAAGACCCGAAGTATATCTACGTATTTGCTGTAGCAAAGCTTCGAAAGATTGCTCTAAAGCTTGGTGAGAGATTTGTACAGGAAGGACGATTGCAATATAGAGAACAGATATTTGACTTACATGCTAAACAAATAGCAAAAGCACAAGAGAATCCATCCTATAATTTAATGAAATTCAGGAAAGAGAATCTGGCGCCTTATCGACTAGTTGAACATGTAAAAGAATGGCCTAATATTATCGATAGTCGAGGTAAAATCTTTCGTCCTATTAGAAAAAGTGAAGATGGTGATATCGTTGGTGATCCCATTGCTCCAGGTATTGTAAAAGGAAGAGCCAAAGTATTACACTCACCTTATGAAAAAACGCTTAGACCAGGTGAAATTCTTGTGACGAAAGCAACAGAACCAGCGTGGACACCGATATTCATTAACGCTGCAGGTGTTGTCTTAGAAGTAGGGGGACCACTTCAACATGGTGCGATTATTGCTAGAGAGTATGGTATTCCTTGTGTGAGTGGTGTGTATAATGCCCAGAAGATAATTCAGGATGGGGATCTGTTAGAAGTTGATGGGTCCAGTGGTATTGTTAAGATCTTGACCAGGTCGTAAAAATAAATTATAATCACATTAACAATACCTGCATTAATAGCTGCAATTCTTACATATTAAATATATCAATGTACTACTTACTATTAATGCCTATGAAGGGTGATAGATAAAATGAAAGTAAAATTTTTGAAAAATGAGCAAATAGGAGATTTTATAAGCTACTGTAAGAAGCATAGATTAGAAATTGATGAGTCATTTCTATATGATGAAGATTTAAAGAATTTTAAGCCTAACCATGAAAACCCAACTTATATCGGTATAAATCAGCAAGGAGATATAGTAGCAACTGCATCTCTGATTATAGATGATTATTTTCGAAGGGGCAGAAAGGCTCGTTTTAGAATATTTCACTCCGAAATTGAGGATAGTACTTGCTACACGATGCTCATGGAAGCTATAATGAAGCATACAAAAGGTTTAGATAAGGTGTTTTTATTTATACCTTTGGAGAATAAACAATTGATAGGATTCATGGAAGCGTTGAATTTTACAGTGGAGAGATATTCTTATTTTTTTAGTAAGAGAGGAATCCAATGTACCCGTCTATAATTTTCCAGAGGATTATGAAATCAGAACTTTTAGGTCAGGAGTTGATGAAGAAGTTTGGTGTGAACTTAGAAATACAGGGTTTGCCAGTCTTCAGGGAAGTGAAACCCCTATCACACCAGAAATAGTTACGAAGATGATTTCAGGGGAAGATTATATTGAAGGTGGCATGATGATACTATATCATAAGGGAAAACCAATAGGACTAGTTAGGGGAGCTAAGGATGAGTATGAAGGCTTACTAGCCATGAACATAGGACCACTCGTTATTATACCAGAATATCAAGGCAACGGCTTGGGAAGAAGCCTATTAAGAGCTTCCTTACAATTTGCTAATGAAAAATCATATGAACGAACAACACTGTGTGTCAATGCAGAGAATGAAAGAGCAAAAAGCTTGTATCTACAGGAAGGTTTTAAGCAGGTTGAAGCGGTTGCATGTTTTAAATATGATTTATGATAATTGTCGTCTGACAAATAATGTTAAAAGGTTATAAATAGGTTTATTAAAGGAGGTAGTGGTATTATTCACTGCCTTTTTATGTGCCAATCATGAATATATTTTTAAGTTACGACAGTCATATATTTCTTATAGAATGAGGTCGACATTAAGGTAGTTTAAGATTAGAACGGATAAAATACCTCCTAAAGGTAATTAGGATATTATTGAATTAAAGAGCAATAAATGTTATATTATGGTAGTGTTAATTAATTTATAAGGGGGAAGCTATGGATTATTTATTCTATGCAGTAAAGGTTAAAAAACAATATGTCGGGAATAGTTGGATGTATCATAATATGTTATCTGATATACTGGGTCTTTTCTAAGTTAAAGAACCTTGGGTCAAGGGGTGAAGAGGGAGAAGAAATAGAGAAAACCTATGAAGAAGTATATATTGATGATAACGAAGATGAATACGAAGAAGTATATGCTGTAACATCTGAACGTGAAGTTGAATTTTATGTAGACAATGAAGAAGTTAATGAAGAAGACAGCTATGAATCATATGAAGATAATAGCTGCGATTCATTTGATGATAGTGGTTCTGATGACTCTGATTGTTCCTGTGATGAGTAAGATAAAAAAGTGCCTGTGTAGGTGCTTTTGCTATATAATGTAATTTTTAGTAGAAGAGATATAATAGATATGGAGATAGGGGAAAATTGGGAATAACCATGATTGACAAGGAGGTATATTGTGTATTTTAATTATTTCATTTTATTGCATTCTAATGGACGTTATATGAGTCCAAACAATGAAGGCGATAAATCAACAGATATTCTACTCATAATTGTAGCCATTGTGATTGTAACTGCATACATAATTCATAAGTATCAGTGTTATAAAAATAAAAAGTATTGTAAGGAACATCACATTACAGTTCGGTATGATGAAGAAGTAGAAGATACGAATGGTGAGTAGTACGGTTTGTATTTACAATAAATCATAAGTATAGTAACATAAAGCAAGATAAGCAATTACATAAAAGAGAGGGTATACATATGTCAAAAAAAATAACAGGGCATGTTTTCGCCTTATTTGCAATTATTATATGGGGGCTGACGTTTATATCCACAGCAGTGTTATTAAAAGTCCTCGATCCCATTGAGATTATGGTTTTTCGATTTGGTATGGCATATATATTATTATGTATTATATATCCTAAAAAGTTTAAACTTCTACCTTTCAAAGAGGAGTTTTTTATTTTTTTTATATTAGGATTATCGGGGGTATCCTTATATTTTACTGCAGAAAATATTAGTTTAACCTACACCTTACCTAGCAACGTGGCCTTTATACTCACTACAGCTCCACTCTACACGGCTATTATTGCTCATTTCTTCTCTAAAGATGAGAAGTTTGACAAGAGTGTTTTGGTAGGATTCATATTCTGTATCGTTGGTGTTTTCTTTGTGATGTATAACAGTCAAGTGAAGTTAGCAATAAATCCTATAGGGGATTTTTTTAGCTCTTGCAGCAGCGGTTATGTGGGGGATATATTCGGTTAGTTTAAGAAAGTTATCAGGTAACTATCATCCCATCTATATGGTGAGAAAGACTTTCTTCTATGGCATATTAACCATCTTACCATTTATCAGAATATTTGAGGCAGATATGGTATCCAAAGCGTGGAATGCAAGCATTATCCTTAATTTGATATTTTTTAGGACTGATCGCTTCAGCATTGTGTTACGTATTGTGGAACAAAGCGGTTTTGCTAATCGGTTCGGTACAAGCAACAAATTACATCTATTTAATACCACTTGTTACTGTTATAGGTTCATTTGTTTTTTTAAAACATAAAATAGAGCCGTTAATGATTTTGGGTGGGATATTAATTATTGTAGGTGTGGTAATTGCTGATAAATGGAAAACAAGAAAATTAGGAGATATAAAGGGGATTACTGAAGTATCGTAAATAGGTAAGGGGGTGTTGTATAATGAATGAGCTAAATAAAGCTCAACAAGCATTTATTAACACACATATTAAAAGGTCTGCTAAGGATATCTGGCAAGAGGAACTCATTCGATTGCGAGGTATTGAATTAAAGGATGAGATAACCCTTGATGATATAGAGACGACCATTAACCGATGGGTATTAGTAGAAACAAAAGATGGTGGACCGGGTCTAAGACCTTACAAATGCTTGTGTGGCTCCTCTATTAGATACCAATTTATCGTCAAACATCGTACGAAAGATATTACCTATAAACTAGGGTCGGAATGTATTAAGAAATATACAGGGATTGATGGCAAGGCAGCTAAAAAAAGTATTGATTGAGCATCAATCCATGAATACAGAGGTAGACGAAATTCTGTCTAAACTAGAAGAGGGAATGATACATGCACAACATTATCTATTAGATTATGAGGCATTACCACAGAGTAGTCGCGATCAACTTAATCTAGGGTTACCTCTGACGGATAAACAGTTAAATAAAGTATTTCAGACTATAGAAAAGGGCGAGGATGATAGGAAGTATCCAAGTAGAGCGGCTTATGCTAAGCTGAGAGAACTGAAGGAGCAGGAGCTTGCATTTATTAATCAATTAAGCCCTGAAGATAGAAAAGAGCTGGTTGTGTGTCTCAAAGACGGCAGTAAAATCTATACTCTTGAAGCATTAAAAGATATAGTTGTATCACAAATTGCGTTACGCAAAGAACGGGTACCCGAGGATAATAGAACAAACCAGCTAAAGTCAGTGGATGGTAATAGGAGAAGTCAATTAAATAGGGTTAAACAAGCCCTTAACTTACTTAATGATGAGCAGAGACAATTCTGGGGGACACGTATGTCCTTACAACAAAGGATTGAAACGGCACCGTATATCATGGAGAAGTCTCATATGATTGAACCGTATAGAATCATAGGGAAAACCATAGATAAGAAAATAAAGCAACAGATTTATCTGAGGTTGCCTTTGACCCAAAAGCAAATGGATAGTATTATTGATTTGATTAATTAGCAAGTGAAGTTAGAGAATAGTAAGCGTATATAGAAGGGGTGACCACCATCATGATCCATTGATGAGGTCACCCCTTGCTTATAGGTACATATTTTCATTAGCGTTAAGGGTATATTTAATAGGTAAATCGTCCAATAATCGTTTTTAAACTATCAGCTAACTCAACTAATGATTTATTTTCATGATTGATCTCATTCATAGAAACTAAGAATTCATCGGAGAAAGCAGCGACTTCTTCTGTTGCAGCAGCAGTTTCTTCTGATACAGCGGCTATATTGGTAATGGCTTCGGTTGATTTATTTTTACTAAGATCAAGACTAGCAGTTTTTTGATTAATAGTATTAATCTTATTAATAAGTTCAGTTAAAGCACCATTAACAATTTCAAAATCATGTTTTGTTTTTTCGACGGAAGCTGTCTGTTCTTTTGATATGTTGAGTATATTTTCTTTTAGTTCACTCACTTTTTTAATGGCTTGAATCACTTCATTAACAACACTTTCGATTTCACTCGTTGATTTCGCAGATTGTTCAGCTAAGCTACCAACTTCGTTCGCAACAACTGCGAATCCTTTGCCATCTTCACCAGCACGTGCGGCCTCAATGGAAGCATTCAGTGCAAGGAGGTTGGTTTGATTAGCAATCTGACCAATAACTGCTGTAACCTGTTGAATATTTTCTGCCTTTACATTAAGGGCTTCAATCTCTTTGCCTATCTTATCTGTAGCTTCATAACTAACGCTATTACGGTCGCTTAATGTTTCAACGCTTTTTTTACTTTCGTTATTAATATCCATTGTCCGTTTGGATAAGGATTCCATGTCAGAAGAGAGTTGATGAATCTGAGTAATCTCATCACCAAGTTCAACAAGGCCGTTAGCAGTGATTGTAGAACTCTCTGCTTGCTCAGTAGCGCCATTAGCGATATCATTAGAAATAACAGCCATCTTATCAGCTGATACTTCGGCTTCATCTGTTATCACGTCAAGTTTCTTAGCAGCTGTGGATACAACAGAGCTTGTTCGATCAATCTCAACAACAATGTTACGAATGTGTTCAATGAAGACGTTGAAGTAGTTGGCAAGTTGTCCAATCTCATCTTTGCTGTTTAGGTTAATATGTGATGTAAGATCGCCTTCACCTTCTGCAATTTTTTGCATGCTCTTGGTAATTGTGAGGATAGGTTGTACTACTTTTTTTTCCACTCACATATGTGCCATAACCAAAAAATGCTATGCCCACACCTAATAAAACGAATAGCATGTTTTTAAAGGATTTGATTTTATTATCGTAGCGCTCTTGATACATCCCAACAACAGCGTTAATTTCATTTTTTTATATTTAGGGATTGTGTAATAATGTAATCTAGATTTTCTTTTTTCTTTGTTTCCTGATATGAGATCAGATACAGCTGTGGAATAGCTTGTTACATCTGGAGTAATTGTGTTTATAGCATCTACTATGCTTTGCGTTTTATTTTCTTTTATACCTTTTGATGAATCACCTGAAATGAGGGTTGTCATGTTCTCATTATATGTATTAACTTCTTTGGTCAACAGTTTTTCTAAAGAGGTCGATTCTTCATCATTATTAGCTTGGCGAGCATAATAGAGCTGCTGAGAATAATTGGATAATAGCATGGTACGCATCCGTTGGCTACCGGATAGATTAATCGATTTTCCATCGTCTGATAGGGTGTTGAATGTTATAAAAGAATTCACCATCATGACAAGAAAGGGTACAAATATTAATAGGAATACAAATCCTAAACGGATTTTAATACTTCGTTTCATAGAAAACCTCCATTTGATAAAATTTACATATATTTCATTATATAACATAAACTGACATATGTATACAGTACATGCGAAAAATGTAAAATTGTTGGTAAAAGATGATGCAAGAGAAAAAATTAGTTCAAAAAACGTCATGAATTAAAAGATGTTGTACTGTAGAAATATTACAATTAGATTACAAACATATCATTTAGTATGCATAGTAGAGGGTTAGAAAGGATTAAATATTATATTTTTTGTTAACAAGGTGAAAAATGTTTTACTATGCCATTTTAAGATGTTATAATTTTATGGTATAGGTAAAATGTGAATGCTTAATAGGGAGTACATTTTTGCATGACATGAGAAACCATGTATGTGATGTGTAAATGTAGGGGTGGATATATGAGTAAGATAAAATATTTAGTGGTTTTTGTAGTAGTAGGTCTTATGATGTGGGGGATCTTTGCTTTAATAAATAAGTCATTATACGTAAGTGAAGTTATTAATGTGGAAAGATATAGATCTTGTACGATTGGAAAGTGTGAAGGTAATAGGCGAAAGGTAAATATTAAAGACGAGAGAAGACGAGTTGAATTATTTAATATTTTTATGTCGAGAAGGATTAAGAGGACTTTACCGTGGGAGAAAGATTTCAAGACCTATTATCGTATAATAACAGATGATAATAATTTGGTGATTTATAATAATGAGTATCTATCTGTACAAAAAGATAATATGGAAATTATTTATAAATTCATAAAGCCTATCAATCCTGATCTTATAGAAAAGTATTTTGAAGATTATAGTGGTACTTAATAATTTAAAACCGTATATAATGCTGTAATAAATAATAGGGCTGTTACATGAATGCAAGATGATAGATTATGCATGGATGTAACAGCCTTATATATCTCTAAATACCTATCCTAGCCATAACAGGGTAGTGGTCAGAAGTAACTGTATCATGATGACCGTCTAGTATACGAGCATCATGTATGAGAATATCATTCTTGGTAAAAATGTAATCAATCTTAATATCACCTTCAAATTTACCAAAATCAGTAAAAGTACCAGTCATTATTGGCTTCCCATTGTCATCAAGACAAGTATCCGTTAAATAATCCCTATTATGATAATCTTCTATGGGTGCTTGTCCAGTTAAGATGGCGTAAGCTTCCGAATCTGGTGTTACATTAAGGTCTCCTGTAAGAAGTGCTGGGGCGTTACCTGCCGTCTTCTTAATGGTTTTTAGTATAAGTTTTGCGCTTTCTTTTTGGGCTATAGAACCAGCGTGATCAAAATGTGTGTTAAAGTGATAGAATACTTTATCTGAGCCTATCACTTGAAATTTTGCCCAAGTACATATGCGTGTACAGTCTGCATCCCAGCCAAAACTACCTATACGATCGGGTGTTTCAGATAGCCAGAAAGTGTTAGTTTCTAATAAGGTGAGTTTTTTTTGTATGATAAAAAAATAGCTGCAAATTCATCTTGTTCCATACCATCACCACGTGATACGCCTACATAATTATAGTCTGGAAGCTTAGAGGATAAGAATTTTACTTGATTAATCATACCTTCTTGTATTCCCAGAGAATCAGGCATTATATCTTTAATCTTTTTTAAAACGCAATCCTTTCTAGATTCCCAACTGTGTTCATGGTCCCAATCATTATCATAACGAATATTGAAAGTCATTATATTAAGAGGTATTTTATCCATTAGATCATCTCTTTCTGTAGTTTTCTTATATTATAGTAGGGAATGGTCGATATTACAATATATTTATAGTTTATTTTGCCGATAAACGAGGTTATTTTTACATGGGACAGAGATTATAAGATATTAATTGTTAAATATTTTAATAGGCTAGAGGAGAAGGTTGTAGTACAATAATTCTAAGAGGGGATCGTGATTTAATTTAAATAATAATATTTTGCAAAAGTTATAATAGTAATGAGAAATCAGGATTCTGTAGAGGTAGTAGATATTATTAAGCCTATATATAATTTTAAAGCGTAAATGGCTGGTTGAGAAAAAAAAGGAGTGAGATAAAGATGATTTATTTAATCAGTGATACACATTTTAATCACAAGAATATTATCGGTTATGAAAATAGACCATTTGATTCAGTAGAAGAAATGAATCAGCAACTTATAGCTAACTGGAATAAAATGATATCCAATAAAGATACAATCTATCATTTAGGAGACTTTGCATCGGGTAATTATGATGAAGTCAAAACAATAGCAGATCAACTAAATGGATATAAAATATTGATAAAAGGCAATCATGATAGAAATCATAGCAAGTCATGGTGGCACAGAATAGGATTTGATGATGTTATAGATGGTGGTATTATATTGGACAATTTTTTATTTGCTATCCCATGAACCAATGTATGTAAACAGCAATATGCCATACGTTAATATTCATGGACATATTCATAGTAATAAGATGGAGGGCATGCAGTATTATAATGTGAGTGTAGAACATCATGATTATAAACCTGTCACTTTTGATGAAATAAAAGAATTATATAAGAGTGAATAGAAACTTACAAAGCAATTGACATGATGAGTGTTTTTATTAATAGATTGATGCTTTTGGTTATTTAGTATAAAACAAATGTTCTGTATTGCGTTTTGATTTCACAATTTATATAATATATAATGAATATGTTTTGATAAAACGAGAGGTGATGAAATGGCTACAAAAAAAAGTGTATTTCAATCAAATTAAATTATTCAGAACAGACAATAATCAACTATCAACGAGGAGCATAAAAGAAATTTTCACTACAGTATTTGATAGATATGCTGTACAAGTTCAAAATGAAAATTACTATTCGTTGACCTTATCAAATGAGGGACAAGATAAAATTACAATGGATATAATAAGTAATACGGATGAATATTTGTTTTGTAGAGTTGGAAAAAGAAAAGATAATAATTCCATGTTACTAAGGGATTATAATACATACGGTAGTGATGATGTATTAACACCACAGGAAGCTATTACTAAAGGTGTTGAGATTTTCACTTATTTCTTATTAAATTATAGTACAGAGATTTTTGGAATTGTATCAACTCTAGCAGCTCCATCCGGAAATATTATCAATAGAATTCTTAGATTACATAGTGAAAAATATTATACAGAAGTTATGAATATACCTAATAACGGAAGCGTTAGAAAATTGTATGATCCTGGTTCGGAAATTAGTAAAATTACTATTAATTTACCCATACCAGATGCAGAATATCTAGAAAGAGTACTTGAGCTTAATGAAAATCAAATCATTGATATTGTAAAAGACGATATTAGGTCATTAACACTCGTTGTTCAAAGCGAATCAAGAAGACCTTTAACAACAGAAAGATCTAAGATTTCAAGAGTGTTAGATGCTATAAGCGCAACAAAAGAGCATTATAATAAAGCAGTGTTAAGAGCTAAAGGACCCAATGAAAAAAAATGCAAGATTATGATTTTAAAGCCCAATTATTTAGTTACTCAATTGACATAAGGGCATATCATATTGAAAATGGTCAAAGAATATATTATAATATAAGTGAAATAACGGAAGAATTTTACAATCAATTATTAGAAGCTTATAGAACAAATAAAGAGGACCTAATATATATAACAAATAATCATCAAGTTATTGAAGCTGGATAAATCAAAAGGGGTGACACATATGAAGAAAAAAAATATACATTGCAATATTAATCTCAATAGTATTATGTGTCTTATCTCGAGTATTCGATTATTCTAAATTAAGTGATCTAACTGGGGTCAATAATAGTGGCTTACACTTTAATCTATTAACCGTAAGTTCTATTATAGCTGGCTTTATGTTTACGAGTTTGGGGTTGCTTATTAGTGTTTCTGATCAAGCAATTATAAAAAAAATTAGGAAATACGTCAATCATGGATAAAAAGAATGGTAGGATCATAACGGGGTTATGGTTCAATATTATCTCGATTTTTACAGCTCTTATATTTATCCTTGAACTAGAGAAGATATTAAAAGTATTTGATTTTGTATACGAAGTTTCGCCGTATCTTATTGATTTCTTAGCTATCTTTGAATTGATATGCTTAATCTATGGCATAATCTTCTTTGCTCTCTCAGTAATAGATATTAATAAAGTTCTTGATACCATAAAAGAAAGTAAAAAGAAGATGCCACCAGAAGTTGTTGAGAGGCTTAAGAGAAATTTACATGATAAGAATGAAAAGGATTCAGTTTAGATAAAACTAAATGTGGCGAAAATCGATGTAATATATTAAAATGTTGCAAGCATGGTTCAATTAAGTATTAAATAGTAAATAGGTCTTCCATTAACTTGGAAGGTCTATTTTTATACATAGATCATGATGCGGGACATTTAACAAAAGCTTATGATATAGAAATTGATATCGATTATTGATATAAGCTAATATATTAATAACTTATTAATTTTAAAACGGGGTCTATTTGAATAGATCCAACAAGCTAACAAAATTTAATTAAGCAACTCTTGAGGGCTGATCCTGTATTGCACAGGGCTCAGTCCTTTAAATTTATCATTTATACGTTTATATATCATGGAAGTTGAATAGAGTTTAATATATGTAAAGAATGTAGAGATATGAATTAAGGGGGAAGTGATTGGCGATAAGGAAGATGACTTAGAGCTGAACTCGACTGTGGTATGGCTGTAACAGTTTATATATTTAGGCTAGGGTTAACCTCTAGCCTAAATAATGTTATAAATGATAACTATTCCTTTGTTCCAAAGTTCATTTAAAGTTTAACTAAAAAGTCTTTTGAATAATTATTATAGAACCAACATTTATGGATTTATATCTTAATATACTCTTTTTAATTGGGTTGCATATGTAGGATCTTGAAGATCAGATCGTCTTTGATAATTCTTATATGGTGTATATTTATATATACTATTATCTCTTTGAGTTAAACTACCAGTAGATGTACCTCTATAGATTTCCAAATGTAGCATGGAGCTATTTGTTAACCAAACAACAGTACCTATCTGATTACCTTGCTGTACATAATCACCTATACTTACATCAGGTGAAATTTCACAATAACGAATTACTGTACCGTCATCATTTAGTACTTCGACTGCTTTTGAATTAAGATAAAATGTATATATATTAGTAACTTTTCCACTAGTCATAGCCAAGACCCTTGTACCTACATTTGAAAGAAAGTCAAGCCCTGCATGAGCTCTACCACCATCTCTTGAGGCACCAAATGCGCCTGAAGGACTATGATAATAGGTATCATCCTTTGAAATTGGATTTGTCCATGTGACTTTACGTTCAGACCAAAAATCATCAGGTGTTAAATCATTATCATTTAATAAATAAAGCCATGTATTACTACCAACTATACCATCTGCTACAAGGCCACAACTTGATTGAAAATTCTTAACAACAGTTTTAGTTCCACTTCCAAAATCACCGTCAACACTGATGGAATAACTATACTTGTATTTAAGCAAATATTGTACAGCCCTTACAGCATGATTATTATAATCACCAACACGCACAGTTTTAATAAGTTTTAACCAAGTGTTTTGTCCTACGATACCATCGTCAGATAATCCTTTAGCTCTTTGGAAGCTCTTTACTGCATTTGTAGTATTGCTACCAAAATCACCGTCAATCACTATTGAGTAATTATGAGACGTTAAAAGGTATTGTAGAGCATTAACATTATGACCAGAAGATCCTTGTTTCAAAAGTGGCCAAGATTGACTAGCAAAAGAGACAATTGTCATGGATAATACTAGTAATATGGCTAAGTTTAAAGCAATAATTTTTTTTTATTCTTTTCATAAAAAATTCCTCCTTAGATTTATAGCTTCGATCGAAAGCAAATTCATTATAACATGATGATTTTGAAAATTTAGTCAGAATCTGAATGTAAAGTTAGACATAATATGATATACAATGGCCTTACCTAAAGTATTGGTGGATGGTTGATACTAGTTATATTAGGATATATCTTTTCGTTGTTTTCATTTTTTGCAATGATTTCTAATACATATAATTTGTATATAGATGGTTCTATTAAGCTATTATCTGATAAGGAAGGCAATTATTATAACCCTCAAGTAGTTTTATTGATTAACTTTGAAATGATTGTAAATATATTATTTTTTGCTATTTACGATTATAGTCATGTTTTATCTTTTTTTTAAGAAGAAAAGAATATATCCTAAATTAGCTATAGCCCTAATTGTTATAGGTAATATAATTGTGGGGTTAGATACTATGTTTGGTTATTTAGTGGGATTAAATATTATAGGTTCGGAAATTGCTATGGACATTGGCAGATTAATTGCTGGGATACTTTGGATATCTTATTTCATTAAGTCAAGACGCATAAAGAATACTTTTGTAAATTAATCTATGAATAGGGGTCTAATTATATAATATTAATATGTTGGAGGGCAGATTAGGGACAGAAATATTCTATGGATAACTAAGAGATTAAAAGGCACAGCTGTAGATATGGCAAAACTTACTGAGACAGAAAAAACGTGAGGTAAATGAAGGGAATCATGGTAATCCTTTTAGCAAGTATTTGTTTGGTAGGGTGTACTAATCCAAAAGATAAATTAGTGTCACAATTAGAACAAGCAAATTTTAATCTTGAAAAAATCAGATAACGAAATAAGAACGTTTGAGGACCAGTTATCTACTTTAACATCAAAAACTGATGTGTGAATTAAATGCTCTAAAAAATTATCATAACAAAAGTATTATTTTGGCTAGGGATAACCCTCTTAGCTTTTTACTCTAATATCATTTTTTATTCGCTTAAATTAATAAGGTACTATCATTATATTGATTACAAGAGCGGTCGAAATATGACGAACTCCCAACCTATATTGTGGAAAATTAATGCCACTAGACAAGCAAATGTAACGCTTATATTTAGTTTCTGACCATATTTATCAATAAATCTAATTTAATTTAATTATAATTCAGATATATTAAATAAATTAAAGAAATAAAAAAAATACAAGAAAATACAAAATATTTAATGCTTGAGTGATATAATAACATTTGTATCAATCAAGAAAAATTATAAGAAATTTAGGAGGAATTTATTTATGAAAAGAAAAGTAATGGGTTTGGGTCTTGTATTGTTAATGGTTTTAGGTATATTTAATAACAACGTTAATGCTACTTCGCATTCATATGGTACATGGGAATATAATAATAAGACAATACATTATATAAAAACAACCCCATCGAAAATAGCATTTCTACAGAATTCAGGAAATATATCAAATTGTACATATGATCACTGTATTAACGGACCATTTTATGGTAATTACGATGATGGGCGCCGAAAGATTGCTTCAATTGCAGTTTCTAATGATAAACCAGTATATCAAGATCATGAAGACTATAAAGGAAAGGATTGGTGTGGTGATCTTAATGATGTTGGTTCAGGTGTAAAACATGCTTTAGTATATGATAGAAAAGATGGTTCTCTTGAGATACAACAAGTAGCGTCTTATAAGGATATAGATGTTACAGAAAAAGCTAAGTCTTGGGCAATTGGTGGAATCAAATGGGGATTAACCTCAGATGTGCCACGAGAAAGTTCCAGCACTGGTAGAACGGCAATGGTGTATGATAAAGATAATAACCTATATTGTATCGTGGTGAGTGCAGATGTGGGGATGACAGCAGATGAATTTACAAAAGCTATAAAAGAAAATTTGACGGTAGCTGGAGGTGTTTATTTAGATGGAAGTACTTGTTCTCAAATGAAATATAATGGTGAAGAAGTAGTCGCACACAGACGTACAGTCTATGTGGCTGTCGGAATTCAAAACTAAATATATACTGCAAAATAGTATTGAGATAAAGAAAATTTATTTTGGGTGATAGCGGTAATAGTATAGCAATCCAGTATTATGAGGCTAAGATATCGGCTCAAATATTGTCTTATTTCATCCGGTAAAAAGTAGATTAGTACATAAAAGTAGCCTACCACCTGGTAGGCTATATCTTATATAAGAACCATGTACAGGACCCCACCTCATATCTAAGCTCACAATTATATTCCTTACCCTGACAGGTAGCGGTTCATTCAAAAACATACTGTAGATTACCATCGTGATTATTCTTATTCACATACATAATCCGTATGTGTCCATAAGTCTTGCCTTCGAACTCAAAGCGTAAAGGCTCTATTTTGCCATGGACGTCACTCCAAGCCAAGTATTTTACCTTCCTTAGATACCTTCATAAAATCACCTCAAATCAAGCTTAGCACTTTCTATGGGTATTGTAAATATAACAGGCGCAAAGGGTAGGTTTAGTATATATACAAAAAGAGATAACCAATAGGCTATCTCTTTTTTGTGCATTCTCGAATATGCTATATCCCCAGTCGTCGAAAAAGGGGATAGTAAGAATATACAATATATACCAGTGCAATACAATAGGACAGAAACAACTACCATAAATTACCATTGCTTAGTACACTATACAGTGTATTTGGTATTAATTACCACTTTTATCCAAGACCATATTATGCGAATATTATAATATGTATCATATGGCTTAAGAAAGGGGACTTTTATTGGGTAAACTAAGAAAAGGGATATAAAAATCCGTAGATACAGGTCGTATACAAGCTCACATATCCCATACTCTATAAAGAGTAATAGGGTAAGTTGTATTGATGTTGCTAGTGCTAGCAAAGGTAATATGACAGTAACATCATATGATGAACAACTGTATTACTTTCTAGACACCGAACGGCAGTTCGTGTATAGTGTATTTATGCACTTGGTGAACGTGATTGAGCTTGACGGGAGAGTGATTACATGGAATTAAGACAAGATAGACAAAATACAAATTGTAGCTATAAATTTAAAGTTGATCGACTAAACAAGATAATAACATGTATTGCAATGGCTACTTTACACCTATAGAAGCCAGAGCGTACATAAGGGCGTTTAAATGCCTAATTGCTACTATAGAGGATATAGAAAATTATACCCTTATAGTAGATGCAAGCAGACAAGAACTATGTCCAGAAGAGGTTAATCCACTTATTGCAGAAGTAATTAATCTATACATGGATACGCCTTTCAAGGAAAGACGGTTTGTTAGGCTAATGAATTATGATGCTAATATACAGGTGTTGTGTATGGCGGATGAAAGATTCATGAATGCATTTAAGGTAGAAGGTAATGGGAATAACTTTGAAATAATTCCATTATCAGTAACGGAAGTTGCTCGAAGGGTTAACCTATCGCTGAAAGAGACTTACTCATTGATAGAAAGTAACCAAATTCGTGCAATAAAGAATAGACATATTGTAGTATTGAAACGCGAAGTTGATAGGTACTTATCGAAAACAAATAAATATGTAGTGTGAAAGAAAGCCCCTAACCCTTATAACTAAAGGTTAGGGGCTTTACATGTTAGCAAATACGCTTTGTTAGCATGGAAAATAGCAAAGTGTATTAATTTGACAACCACATGCTAACGTTGGTGATTGGGTTATTAGGATATAATAAAATATACTGGTGATACACTACGATATTTGATGTAATGTATAACACTATATGTTATCAAGGGATAAAGTTTGTTAACCCTTACCCGAAATATCTTTGAAGCAATCCTTTAAAAGCCATACCATGTCTAGCTTCATCTTTACACATTTCATGAACTGTATCATGAATAGCGTCATAACCTAATTGCTTAGCCTTTGTAGCAATGTCTTTCTTACCAGCACAAGCACCATGCTCAGCATCTACACGTTTCTGAAGGTTAGTCTTAGTGTCAGCATCTACAACTTCGCCTAATAATTCAGCAAACTTAGCTGCATGCTCAGCTTCTTCCCATGCAATACGCTTATAAGCTTCAGCAACTTCTGGGTAGCCTTCTCTATCAGCCTGTCTAGCCATAGCTAAATACATACCAACTTCTGTACATTCACCAGTGAAGTTCATGCGAAGACCTTCTAAGATTTCTGGGTCAACATCTTTGGCAACACCAATACGATGTTCGTCAGCCCATGTCATTTCTGCATCTGATTGCTCTTGGAATTTGCTAGCTGGTGCATTACATTGTGGACATTTCTCTGGTGCACTGTCTCCCTCATGAACGTATCCACATATTGTACAAATAAATTTTTTTCATATCTAATATCCTCCTAGAATTTTATTTAATAATTAATATCATTGGATAATTGTTATCCGCTGAATTTATTATATCATATTCTGACTTGATGTCAACAGTAAAATGAAATTTTTATTATTTTTTTCTAATATATACCAATAGCTATTTGGAATATATATAAGCAAACAGGTTATAATAAGGTTAGTGAGATGATTTCTCATCTTACATTTTGCTTATATTTGATGATTTTACACTTATGCATCTGAACTTTAGGCGCAAGTCTCAATTGAAAGGTGTGGTTAGGGTGAAAGACTATTTATAAGCTTCATACGATAAAGACTAGTAGCCGTTAGGCTACTAGTCTTTTTAATGCACATAGTAACCAGGAGAAGCATAATTATTATTAAGAGATAATTGTTATCTAATGAATTAGTATAACAGAATTACATAATTTGTCAATGTTATAAGTGCTCTAGGGGGTATTTATAATGGGTCCTTACCATATTACTAGACGATTTTCAGGATAAAAAATATCAAGTACTGATCAAAAAATCATTTTTTTTGAAGGAAAATTTGTTATAATGTAATTGAACAATGTGTTAGAAAATGCTATATCTGCAAATGGACATGTGTCGTTTACATAGATGGTAAAAACTTGTATTATTAATTATACATGCTAAGTTTGAAATAAAATAACGATGCATATAATACATACTAGAACATTATATAGAACTTTTTATAAGAATATGTTTGATTCTATATAATGAAACAATATATAGTATGGTGTCACATCATAAAGGAGGAACATAGTATGATTAACAGAGTGATATGGATTATATTAGATAGCGTAGGAATGGGTGAGTTACCTGATGCAGCAAAATTTGGTGATGAAGGTAGTCATACAATAGGAAACATTGCAAAAGAATATGGCTTGGATTTACCTAACATGCGTAAACTTGGTCTCGCAAATATAGAAGGTATGGTTAATCTTGAAAAAGTAGATAAGCCAGATGGCGTATATGGTAGAGTGGCAGAATTATCCAATGGAAAAGACACAACAATTGGTCACTGGGAAATGGTCGGTATTCATTCTCCAGTAGCATTTCCAACTTATCCAGATGGATTCCCAGGGGATATAACAAATCAGTTTGAAGCTTTCGTAAGTAAGAAGATATTAGGGAATAAGCCAGCATCAGGAACAGCTATATTAGAAGAACTTGGTGAAGAACATATGAAAACAGGACGTCCTATCGTCTACACTTCAGCAGACAGTGTATTCCAAATTGCCGCTCATGAAGATATTGTACCTATTGAAAAGTTATATGAAATGTGTCGTGCAGCTAGAAATATCTTAAAAGGAGAGCATGCTGTAGCCAGAGTCATTGCTAGACCTTTTAAAGGAGAACTTGGTTCATTCTACCGTACATCTAATAGAAGAGATTTTTTCATTGGTTCCACCAGAAACAACAGTACTTGATAACATGAAGGCTCAAGGTCTTAATGTCATTGGAGTGGGTAAAATTGAAGATATATTCTCAGGTAAAGGCATTACAGAAGCCATTCATACAAAAGATAATATGGATGGGGTTGATGGAACAATTGATTATATGAAGAAAGATAGCAAAGGTCTTATCTTTACAAATCTTGTGGAATTTGATTCACAATGGGGACATCGTAATAATGTTGAAGGCTATGCAAAAGGGTTAGAAGCTTTTGATGCAAGGTTACCAGAGATTATTGAAAACATGAAGGATACAGATATTCTTATGATTAATGCTGACCACGGTTGCGACCCAACTATGCCAGGATCCGATCATTCAAGAGAATATGTACCTTTCCTAGCTTATGGAAAGCCACTAAAAGAAAATGTAGACCTTAAAACCAGAAAAAACATTTGCAGATATCGGTCAAACAATTAGTGATATATTTGATCTTGAAGCATTAAAGATAGGTGAGAGCTTTTTAGATGAAATAAAGAAATAACGGGATGATTACGTCATAGAAGGGATGATTTTGCAATGAGGATGTATGATATTATTGAGAACAAGAAATTAGGTAAAGTGCTCTCAGAAGAAGAAATTAATTATTTTGTTGAATACTATACGGATGGTAAAATACCTGATTATCAAGTAGCTGCATTACTTATGGCTATCTATTTCCAAGGTATGAATGACGAAGAAACACTTGCTTTGACCATGGCCATGGCTAAGAGTGGTGATATGCTTGATTTATCGGAAATAAAAGGTATAAAAGTAGATAAACATAGTACAGGTGGTGTAGGTGATAAGACGACACTTATTATTGCACCTATGGTAGCGGCCTTAGATATACCTGTAGCGAAGATGTCCGGTAGAGGTCTTGGTCACACAGGTGGTACAATTGATAAATTAGAAGCATTTGATGGTTTTGATACGAAGGTAGAGGAAAACACATTTATTGACAATGTGAATAATCTTAAAATTGCCATTGCTGGACAAACGGCTAATCTTGCGCCAGCAGATAAGAAATTATATGCTCTTCGTGATGTAACGGCAACAGTAGATAATATGTCGCTTATTGCCAGTAGCATTATGAGTAAAAAAATTGCATCCGGTGCAAATGCTATCGTTTTAGATGTTAAAACAGGTAGTGGCGCTTTTATGAAGAAAGAAGACGATGCTGTGAAATTGGCAGAGGAAATGGTTGCTATAGGTACAGGACTTGGACGTGATACCACAGCAATTATTTCTGATATGGATCAACCCCTTGGTAAGACTGTTGGTAATAGCTTAGAGGTTATTGAAGCGATTGAAACCCTTAAAGGTAATGGTCCAGAAGATTTAGTGGATCTATGCTTAACCCTAGGTAGCTATATGGTTAAAGCAGCTGGTCGAGCTAAAACTGCGGAAGAAGGCAGACGTTTATTAGAAGAAACCATAAGCACAGGTACTGCTCTTGAGAAGTTAAAAGTCCTTGTCCAAGCACAAGGTGGTAATTCAGACTTTGTTGATCAGACAGATTTATTTAAAAAGGCAAGTATAGTAGAACCGATTACAGCTCCTAAGGAGGGGTTTGTTTCCCACATAGAAGCAGATGAAATAGGTGTTGCAACGTTGATTCTTGGTGGAGGACGTGAAACAAAAGAGAGTATTATTGACTTAAGCGTTGGATTTGTTATTGAGAAAAAACGTGGCGACAAGGTTAAAGAAGGCGATACACTTGTCTATATGCATGGTAATGATAAAGAAAAGATGAAGGTAGCCAGAGAGAGAGTCTTAGGAGCCTATGAATTCTCTAGCGAGAAGCCAGAAGAGACATCTTTTATCAAAGAGATTATTATGAAAGATAAGCTGAAATAAGTATAGCATTTTTTTTGAAATGTGAATTCAGCATATAAATGATGCAAGAATTACCAGATAGATTTAAGGATAAATTTCTTCAAAAAGCTTACTCTAATAGTAAGAATTAACTTATTTTTAGTATTTTCATGGTGACATTTGCATGATTTTTTAGTACAATATGTAAGTTGCAGTTTTTATTATACATTGGAAAAAGAATCTACATATGTGAATCAATGGAATTATACTATTAGTTATATACTTAGAATGATTTGTGATAGAAGGAGTGAGCATCAATGAAGAAAAGGTTGTTTTGTTATGTTCTTAGTCTAGCTCTATTTTTAGGCAATGGTTTACACTTATACGTCTATGCAGGTGATGACGCCCAAACAACTCCAGCTGCAAAGCTAGAATTAAAAGCTAAGTCAGCTATACTCATGGAACCAACAACAGGGAAAATCATCTATGAACAAAATGCACATGAGAAATTACGACCAGCAAGTATTACGAAAATCATGACATTATTGCTCTTATATGAAGCAGTAGAAAAAGGTAAGATTAAGTGGGATGAGGATGTCGTGGTAAGTGAGCATGCTTCAGGTTTTGGTGGCTCAACGGTTTTCTTAGAAACAGGAGAAATACAGCCTGTGAGTGAGTTAGCAAAAGGTATAGCTATTTCATCTGGTAATGATGCAGCTGTAGCTATGGCAGAGCATATCGCTGGAAGTGAAGAAGCTTTTGTAGAGATGATGAATACGAAAGCAAAAGAACTCGGTATGGAAGATACTCATTTTGAAAATGCTTGTGGCCTAGATGCTGATGGGCACGTGACAAGCGCTTATGATGTAGCAGTCATGTCCAAGGAATTGATAACAAAATACCCTCAAATCTATGATTTAACAAAAATCTGGATGGATAAACTGGTTCATCAACGAAAAGATGGGGAAGAAGTCAGTGAATTAGTAAGTACCAACAAGCTATTAAAATGGTATCCGGAATATGCTACAGGCTTAAAGACAGGTTCAACAAGCCTTGCAAAGTACTGTTTATCAGGAACGGCAAGAAAAAATGGTCTTGACCTTATAGCTGTTGTTTTAGCAGCTCCAAGTACGAAAGAACGTTTTTCTGAGACCATTAAATTATTAGAATATGGTTTTGCTAACACTAAATTATACAAAGACCCTATTAAGGGTAAAGCATTAGGTAATATACCTGTTAATCGTGGTACATTTGACAATGTTGATTGTATCGGTGTAGAAGATTTCAGTTGTATTCTAGATAACAAGAACGAACAAGAAGTGATGCATGAAGTTGAGATACTTGAGAGTATTGATGCACCAGTTAAAGCTGGCGATAAGATGGGTGAAGTCATCTACAAGTCCGGAGATGAAGTTGTAGGTCGTATCGATTTAATTGCAGCTAAAGATGTACCAAAAGCAACATTCAAATTCTACATTGGCAAATTATTTAAGATGTTCTTTCAATAAAATAAATATAGCTATATTATGGATAATAAAAACAGCAAGGGTAAGAGCTTGCTGTTTTTGGTTAATTCTCTTCCCATATTTCCACTAGTTGTATCTCATTGGATTTCATTGAACACTCCAGATGCAAAGTGTCTTTTGCAGGAATACGTGCGACATGTAACCCCATATTTTCTTTGCTCATTAGAAACCGCATATCTTCTTGATCCATATGTTGGGGTGCCCCCATATTCATCCATTGGGTAAATACACATCCATTATCTTCATTCAGGATATATGTTCGTACTTTATAGTGGCTATGATTCAATTTTAATCCTGCATAGACAATGGTGGTCAAACGACTCATCATCTGTTGTTTGTAAGTGCTATAAGTCATGGTGTTATGAGGGTCAATAAGAATATTATCCAGCTGTTGTTGATAATAATATAACAGAATGTAGTATCGATCATGATTCTTAACAGCTAAGTAATAATCGCCCTGACTTATGATTTCTCCTTCTAATTTACTTAACAGATAATAGACGTTATAGATAGCTTTTTTTAAGCCCATTATATGTTAATAAACCACATTCACCATGAAATGCTTTAGTTGGAGTGGGGTGGTCCATAAAAGGAACAATAAGTGTTGTATTACAATGGATTGATAAATGCTGCTTTATATAATAGCTACCTATAAAACACGTATCGTTTAGCTCATTAGGCGGATAGATTAGGTGGCAATATATCTGTAGATGGCGTAGATTTAACTTCGTCAGTAAACCCGACATGGAATTTGCACTGGAATCGTAATCATTAGCATTCATTTCTAGAGTTACAAAAGATAGTTGTGTAGCCATCAGTTGATCCAAAATATGATGTACCAAACCTTCACGTTGAAGGCGTAGGGTAATGCCAAGCGTTAGGGCAGGATTGTGTTGATGGAGTTTCTTTAAGAAGTTCATATGTTGACTAATATCTTGAAGGTTTTCGCAAACCAGTTCAAATTTCCATAACCTAACTTTTTTTAATCCCATATTTTTGGATGCAATGCTGAATAAACTTATCAGCTAATAGAAACCAATTCTGAATAGAACCATTGTTTTCATCATAGGTAAGTGTAAGAAAAGGACGGATATCCAATTCCATAAAAGCGTCAATTATTTGGTCCATATAGAACCAATGAGGGTCCTGTGAATCATGAGATAACACAATATGCGTAAATGCGTTGAATCGGATAAAGTCGATAGTCATCTCTGATACAATCTCATCAAGTTTTTGGCGCATAACAATATTAAATCCCATAGGCGGGAGATTTAGTTGAATGACTTTTTTTTCTTTTTTTTCATAGGGGTAGTATCTTTTTGTAGCATGTTAAGATTCAGATAATATACCTGATTCAGGTTGCCCGATAAAAAGTCCTTGGCATGATGTTGAATATAATTATGAAGAATATAGCGTCCGTTATTGGAGATATAAGACACTTTCTTTTTAGGTGATAGTTCATTTAAGTATTTCTTTCGAAAAGCACTAGGGGTATCGTTATAGGTTTCTTTGAACAACTTATTGTAAGCTTTGACACTGGAAAAACCATGATCAAGAGCAATATCAATAATCATCTTATTAGAGTTAAGTAAGTCATTCATGGACATATTGAGTCGAAAGAGATTCAAATATTTATTAAAGCCAATGCCTACACGATTTTTAAAAAAAATTTTGAAAGATAATGAATGCTTATATATTCTTGGTCAGCAATTTGACCTAGGGTTAATTTTTTTATTGTAATTTTTTATTGATTTTCTCTATGATGGATATGAGCCGTTGTTGTGAACGATCATTTAGATGACGGTCATATACCATTGTTTTTTTTAAAATTTCTAAGTAGTAATTCGACAAGTGCTAAGGATTGCTTTAACAATTTTATTTGGTAGGTGTTTTCTTTGTTAAGACGATACCACATCATCATGACTAGGTTTTCTTTAATGGTGCTATACGTATTGGGGTCCTTACTAAGCATGGTTGAATTCATATGAAAGATTATTTCTGTAAATCCGTTATAATATTTTTGATAAAAATAGGGGTCAAGTTGGAATACTAATATAACAATGTTCTCTTCCATGGGTGTAATCTCATGCATCTCATAACTGTTAATGAGAATAATGTTATCTTGATCCACTTTATAGCCCGTGTCTCTTATTTTAACGCGGATAGATCCTTGTAACACGAATAGAATTTCAATTTCTTTGTGCCAATTCATGGGGTATACACGGTTACTTTCATGTAAGAATATACTAAAAGGTAAGTTGCCACTATGTTTTATTATTTCAAACTTTGTATTCATGTATTATCATCCTTGTTTTTTATTCATGAGAGTTATTCTCACGTAAGCTAGCTTGTGCCTAGGTTTTGCTCTAAATAATTCCTATTATTTATGAGGATTTCCTTCGACCTTAAACTTCTTTAAAGACGGTGGAGTGAAGTCACTTTTGTACTCTTCTTTATAGTAGCTTGTAGTGGATAGGTTGTCAATGTGATTTAGAGTAAAAAAAGTCACTTCGAAGGGTATAAAATTTGTCATGATATATCATAACAAATAAAGTTGACAAAAAAAAGAAGCCTATTTTGCCAAAAGTCGCACCGATAAAAAATCTAAATAATGGTAAGCTTATATCGAGAATACATATAAATAATTAATGGCTATATATATTGAACTAACATTTTATACACTTATTTTTAGAGTTCAATATATTTTCCTTGGTTTTATAAGTTGTTGTTCCGTTGCTAGGTGTAGGCAAATTCAACACAACTTATATAGGCTTCTATTCGTTTAAAGTGTGAAAGTGTTTTTCCACCCTGTTGTGACTTTGTCTTTGCTAGCAAATAAAGTCATGGCACAATACTATGAAGAAAGGATAGGTAATTAATATGGGTAATTCAAGAATATTGGTTATAAACCCTGGCTCAACATCAACCAAAATCGCAGTGTTTGATGAGGAGCAATTGGTGTTTGAAGAAACTTTACGCCATCAGACAAGTAAGTTAGAAACCTTTGACACGATACTGGATCAGTATAGTTTTCGTAAAGAGGCTGTTATAGAATCATTAAAAGAACATAATGTAGAGCTTAGTACTCTCCGAAGTATTGTAGGTAGAGGAGGGCTACTTGGACCCATTGAAGGTGGCACATATAAGCTGGATGATGAATTAATTGCAGCATTAAAAGAATGGGCATTGATAAAAGGTCATGCATCCAATATTGCAGGTTTAATGGCTAAAGAATTAGCAGATGAACAAGGTATTCCATCTTTTATTGTGGACCCTCCTTGTGTGGATGAAATGGATGAGATTGCTCGTATTACTGGACTTGAAGGTACCTCCCGTATGAGTCTGTTCCATGCCCTTAATCAAAAAGCAGTGGCAAGAAGAGCTGCAAAGAGTCTAGGTAAAGCTTATGAAGATTGTAATTTTATTGTAGCTCATGTAGGTGGAGGTATTTCAGTAGGTGCTCATAAAAATGGCCGAGTGATAGATGTGAATAATGCTCTTGATGGTGACGGGCCTTTTTCACCAGAACGTGCTGGTGAAGTACCTACAGGTGAAATTGTTAGATTGTGTTTTTCAGGAAAGTATACTCAGAAAGAGATTAAAAAGATGTTAGTAGGCAAAGGCGGTCTTGTCAGTTATCTTGGTGTGAATGACGCACGTATTGTTGAAGACATGGTCCTACAAGGTGATAAGAAGGCAATACTGATCTATGATGCCATGATTTATCAAATAGCCAAAGCAATAGGAGCCATGGCAACTGTTTTAAATGGAGAGTATGATCAGATTATTTTTACAGGTGGTATTGCTTATTCAGATATAGTTAGTAGAAAATTAGAAGAACGTGTAGGCTTTTTTAGGCGATTTTAAAGTATATCCTGGAGAAGATGAGTTAGTTGCATTGGCGGAAGGCGCTCTTCGAGTTCTTAATGGAGAAGAGAAAGCTAAAATCTATAAATAAGGAGAATCAGATGATGATACGTAATTTTGATGATTTAATGGCTTTAGCCAAAACCAAGGAACCCAGAGTACTGTCAGTAGCTGTTGCACAGGATGAAGATGTTTTAAACGCTGTCAAGATAGCTACTCAAGAAGGCATTGTAAAACCTATCCTAGTAGGGGACGAGAAGAAAATTAGAGCGATTACAGATAGAATGGATTGGGCATTAGACCATGAGGCGATTATTCATGTTGAAGATGTCACTGAAGCTTGTGCAGTAGCAGTTAAGCAGGTGACAGAAGGAAAAGCTGATACATTAATGAAAGGGTTAGTGGATACATCTATTATCTTAAAAGCTGTACTAAATCGAGAAGCTAATCTAAGAACAGGTAATGTCCTTAGTCATGTGGGTGTAATGGATATTCCTACATATGATAGGTTACTACTCATAACAGATGCAGCTATGAATATTGCGCCTGATCTAGAAGCTAAGAAGCAAATTGTGCAAAATGCAGTTACAGTTGCCCAGGGTATGGGAATAGAAGTACCCAAAGTAGCTATTGTATGTGCCAAGGAGAAAGTGAATCCCAAAATGCAAGCAACAGTGGATGCTAAGGCATTAGAGGATATGAATAATAATGGCGAGATTACGGGCTGTATCGTGGGAGGTCCTTTAGCGCTTGATAATGCTGTATCCCCTGAGGCAGCTAAGCAAAAAGGCATTAATCATCCAGTAGCTGGTTATGCAGACGTGTTAATGGTACCTACGATTGAAGCAGGTAATGTCTTATACAAAGCTTTAGCTTTTTTTAGCAGGAGCAGAAGCAGCAGGTGTATTGGTTGGAGCTAAGGTACCTATTGTAGTTACATCTCGTGCTGATAGTGAGAAATCTAAGTTGAATTCCATTGCATTGGCTATGTTAATGGCTTCTATTAACTAATACTATGTGGCTGTCTCAAAGGGTTTTTGAAAAAAAAGTTCCTAGAGACAGCCATTTTGTTAATTAACAACATGCTTTATTTAAAATAAATGTTAAAAGAATGATAGAAAGACTTGATATATTAAAAATTATGAGGTATACTTTTGGTATAAACTTTTAAAAGATTGTAACAAAAGTATTTGATTCCCAAAAAAAGTTGGTGATATAGTGAATAAAATGACGGGACAGCCAAAAGAATTAAAAAGAGTCAACACATCTTTAGTATTAGAATCCATCCGAAAGAGAAAGGATTCTACAAGAGCTGATATATTGAATGATACAGGGATAAGTCATACGACTGTGCGATCCATATTAGCAGAACTCTTAGAAGCTAAGGAAATCATTAGTTTAGGTCTAGATAAATCAACAGGTGGCAGAAGAGCTGAAAGGTATGCTTTGAACACCAATAGAAATTACATATTATCTCTATATATTGAGGAAACCCTTCTCATATATAACATGGTAAATATATTGGGGAAAACAATTGAAGAAGGGAAACGACAAATAAAAAAATCATTTGATCAAGAGGCACTAGATAAGCTTTTAGATAGTTTGATATTAAAATACAAAGACATAAGCATAATTGGAATCAGTGTGCCAGGTATCGTTCAAAAAGATGGCTTTTTATCTGGAAAATCCTCTGATAGCTTGCAACTCATTAATATAAATGAATATATAGAGAAAAAATATAATATCTCCGTTGTACTTGAAAATGATTTAAATGCTATCGCTATAGGATTTTATAAAGAGTATAAAGAAAAAGTAAGATCAGAAGGATTGAATATGGTATATATTCATTTTTCAACACTTGGGGCAGGTGCAGGTATAATTGTAAATGGTCAAATCGTAAGGGGAAAAGATAATTTTTCTGGAGAGATTGGCTTCATGCCCATAGAAAATACTTATGTGAATGAATGCTTATTTCAAGAATTGACAGATGAAGCGTACTGTTCATTTGTTTCCAAGATTATTACCATTCTAACATGTATTATTAATCCACAACTTGTGGTTGTGGGAGGAAACTATTTTAAATATGACCTGTTAGACCGTATCAAAGAAAAAAAATATAACAAAACTAATAAGGTGACTAGTGATCTAATAGCTATTCAGGATAGTTCCAAATACAGTATGAATGGGATAAAGGAATTGGCAATGGATTTTATTAATGAAGATGTCAAGTTAATAGATGGAAAAATGATAAACAAATAGAAGAACAATTAGAATTATTTCGAAGTATATTTAGGCGTAATAGTTAAGGACTAGCGTAACTTTGAAACTTCTTAATAATATGGGTAACTGTACCCTGTAAGGATAGACACAGAGAAGAAGGCTGTGTTTAACTAAAATGGAACCTAAGGAAATAGACATTTTTTAGGATTGTCTACTCTATAGGTTCCATTTTACACGCTTGCATAGAAGAAACTTCTTTTAAAAGAGTACCTGTGGCAAAATTACTTTTGTATAATACAGTGTTGGTTTGGGTGTTTTCAAACTGTTTAGTTGTTATAAAACTGCTTTTGAAGAGCTCTCTACAAATATTCCTTGAAATTATAACCAATTATTAGTACAATAACTAGTATATATGGAAAAGCTAGGATATCCTAGTTATATTTTATTATGTTCCATGAAAATTACGAAATAAGCATAATAGAAGATAGAATGAGGTGTATAGAAATGATTAATTTATTAAAGAGCATTAGTATTGATTTGATAGCTGCAATAATTGTAGTATGTATTCATGAGTATCCCAAAATATTTGTTTATAAATATCTTGAACATCCTATATATAAGAAGCAAACAAAGGTGTCTTTTAGCCCATTAAAGTACATGGATCCATTTGGTATTATTTGCTTTTTGTTCTTAAGAGTTGGTTGGCAGAAGCCATTTGAGTTTAACTATGGGCGATTGAGAGATAAAAACAAGGGATTATTAGCCATTGCTTTAACGGGTATATTATCTAATTTGCTTTTCTTAACAGTTCTAATGCCTGTGTTTACGAATGTAGCTGGTATTAATCCAGAACTTTCAATTTTCATACGTACATTGATGGAATTTAACGTGGTCATGATTGTTGTGAATCTATTACCTGTCCCACCCCTTGATATGGCAAAGATTATTCAAGCGGTTAATCCACAAACATATTTTAGGTTTATTCAATATGAGAAGATAATTCAAGCATTTTTTTATTTTAGCTCTAGCCATTGGTTTTATCAGACAATTTGTTGTTTTAACCTTTAATGCTTTTGTACCACGGATATTAGAGTTAATAGGCTAGGACAAAGAGTTAGCGTAATGAATGCACGCATATATCAGGTGCGGGAGGAGCTTTTTATTGAGTATACCAGTGAAATTAGAGGTTTTTGAAGGACCTCTCGATCTATTATTACATTTAATTGATAAAAACAAATTAAATATCTATGATATTCCTATTGCACTTGTTACAGATCAATACTTAGCCTATATCAAACAGCTGGAAGAGAACAATATGGAAGTGATGAGTGAGTTCATTGAAATGGCAGCGACACTTATTAATATTAAGTCTAAGATGTTGTTGCCAGTTCAGGAAGAGGAAGAAGATGAGGTTGATCCTCGCGAAGAATTGATGGAGAAACTAATAGAATACAAGAAGTTTAAGTATATTAAAGATCGGTTGAAAGTAAGGCAGGTTGATGCAGAAAAAGCTATATTCAAAGAACCATCTATACCAGATGAAGTCTTGTGTTATGAAGAGGATATAGACCCAAGTCTACTTCTTCAGGATATTGATTTTTCTAAAATCTATAATATTTTTAGATCTGTTATGAAAAAACAGTTTAACAAGGTGGATCGTATTCGTAGCGAATTTGGAGAAATCGTTCGAGAAGAATTTACAGTTAATGAAAAAAAATAGATTATATCGTAGCATTAACGGAGGATTATGATACCATAAGCTTTCGAGATGTCTTAGAGTCTGGGCATTCTAGAGTTGAGCTTATTGTTACATTCCTTGCCATATTAGAACTGATTAAAATGGGAACCATTGATATTATTCAAAGAGAGTTATTTGATGATATTGTTATTAAGAAATCGTAGGAAGAAGGAATACAGTTGAACAAGCTAGAAGCCATTATTGAAGGTATTTTGTTTTCCATGGGAGAAGCAGTTGACCTTGATAAAATAGCAGATGCCATTGAACATGATAAGAATACAACGAAGAAGATTATTCGAAATATGATGGACAAATATGATAGTCCTGAACGAGGGATTATGATTATAGAAATTGATAATGCCTATCAAATGTGTACTAAAACAGAGTGTTATGAATACATTAGACGCGTAAATCAAAAATCGAAGAACTATGTTTTAACAGATGTGCTTCTTGAAACTTTATCCATTATTGCTTATAAGCAGCCCATTACCAAGTCTCAGATTGAAAAAATAAGAGGTGTGAGCGCCTATCATTGTGTCAATAAACTTATTGAGTATAACTTAGTATGTGAAAAAGGACGTATGGATGCTCCAGGTCGTCCTATTCTTTTCGGTACAACACAAGATTTTCTTAGGAATTTTGGTTTTCAATCTGTTAGTGATTTACCACCTATTGAAGAAGAACGCCTAACCAGCATTCAACTAGAGGCTGAAAAAAGAAGTTATAGAGGAATTAGAATTAGTAGAATAACGTGTATACATATTGCAGTCATAATTTCATTGTTTTTCTTATAAATTATTATAAGGGATAATTATAAGAAAGATGATGATATGAAAAAAAATTCGTGTAACTTTATACATATTGATCATGTTATTTGTTTTGATGGGTAACATGGTTTTTGCTGAGACCGAAAAAGACAATGAACCTAAAGGGTTATATGCTTACTCGGCTCTACTAATGGATAAAAATACTGGCAGAGTTCTATGGGATAAAAAAGGTTATGAAGAACGGGCTATGGCAAGCACAACAAAAATTATGACTTGCATAATAGCTCTAGAGTCATGTGGAATGGATGAAATAGTCAAGGTAAGTAAAGAAGCTTCAAAAGCACCAAAAGTAAAGATGTATATCAAAGAGAATGAAGAGTACTACCTAGGGGATCTGTTACATGCATTGATGCTTATATCATCTAATGATGTAGCTATTGCAGTAGCAGAACATATTGGTGGTACAACAGAGGATTTCTGTAAACAAATGACTAAAAAAGCAAAAGAATTAGGTGCTATTAATACCAGTTATAAGACGCCTAATGGATTAGATGCTGAAGGACATTATACAACTGCTTATGATTTAGCACTTATTACACGATATGCTATGCAGAATGAGGATTTTGTAAAGTTAATTAATACACCATCCATTGCTTTCAATGAAATCACGACTAACCGATCTTTTAATATTACCAATAAAGATGCTTTTTTATATATGTATGACGGCGCCAACGGTGTAAAAACAGGTTTTACTTCAAAGGCAGGTTATTGTTTTGTTGGGTCTGCAAAACGTGGTGATATGGAATTAATATCTGTTGTACTAGCTTCAGGATGGCCAAATAACAAGACTTATAAGTGGGCGGATACAAAGAAGATTATGGATTATGGTTTTGGTAATTTTAAAACAAAGAATGTCTTAAGCAGTGGTAAACATATTTGTCAACTTACCGTTGATAAAGGCATAGGAACGGATATTGATGTGCTGACATCTGAAGATATTGATATATGCCTTGGAGCTGATGAAGAGGTGTCCATACTTTATAATGTAGAACCTAATCTCATAGCACCTATAGAAATTGGGCAAAATATAGGTAGCGCAGATATATTTGTGGATGGTCAATTGTATGCATCAAGCCCATTGATTACGAATACAGCTATTGAAAAAATAGATTATACGTATATTTTTCACAAAGTTCTTAATCAGTTTATATTATTTTCAAATGATGAATAATGAAGCGACTAAAGGAGATTCAAAATGGAGATACGATTACAGAAATTTTTTAGCTGATGCAGGAATAGCATCACGAAGAAAATCAGAGATATTAATACAAGAGGGTAAAGTATCTGTTAACGGTAGAATAGTTAAGGAATTAGGTACGAAAATTAAACCTCAACATGATGTAATAAAATATGAAGGTAAAGTCATTAAGCAGAAGACCCATCACGTTTATATGATGTTAAATAAGCCAACAGGATATATTACCACTGTTTCCGATGAAAAAGGAAGAAAAAACAGTATTGGATTTGATTGATTATCCCTCAAGACTCTATCCTATTGGACGTTTAGACTATAACACAAGTGGGCTACTCTTATTAACCAATGATGGGGATCTAACATACCGTTTAACCCATCCAAAACATGAAGTAGAAAAGAAATATCTCGTCACAGTAAAAGGCGTACCAACTGAAAGACAATTGAATGAATTACGTAAGGGAGCTGACTTAGGTGAGTATAAGACATCTCGTGCAAAAAATAAAAAATTATGGAAACAAGAGAGGATCATACCACTTTACAAGTAAACATACATGAAGGCAAAAATAGACAAGTACGACGTATGTTTGAGCATATTGGGTATACAGTGTTGAAGTTGAAAAGAACCGCAATCGGTAAACTAACATTAAGTGGTTTAAGACATGGAAAATATCGACAGCTAACCAAGGAAGAAATTAGTTATTTAAAAAAGCTATAACATACGATGAATACAACAGGGTCCTCTAATTAGAGGGCTTTTTTTGTAGTATGAGAAAGTTATACTTTCTATTTACCTTAAAATCTTTTACGTGACGGAGTTATTTCGTACTTGGTAAACATGTAAAAAGTAACAATCCTGAAGAATTATTCATATAATATACCAAAGCAAATAGCAATAACTTGCTATTAATATGTAGACAAGCATGATTTTTTGGCTTAACAAGCTAATGGGGGGCTATCTCATCGGTGCATGACTCAAACATAATAAATTTTCTAACCTTTAAAATTAATAAATGTATCTTCAGAAGAGATAGCCCATATTTAACAGGTGATAGGGGGTGCTGTGGATTGCCTTATCACTAATTTTGGTTGTAAGTATGTTTGTTTAGGCTTACTATTATTTTTTTTTGTCTAATAGGTCAATGAGACGTTCGCAAGTTAGGATGGCAAGTTTATCAATTGGCTGGTGAATAGTGGTTAAATGTGGTTGGTAAAAAGAGCCTAAGTAAATATCATCATAACCAACGATAGAGATATCTGTAGGAATAAGTAGTCCTTCTTCTTTGAGTGCTTGTATTAAGCCAAGGGCTTGAGCATCGGTATGAACGAAGATAGCTGAAAATTGCTTAATGAAATCAATATTATCTTTCCCATAAGAATAACCACCGTCTAACGAATTATTAGCATAAGCTAGGTAATGGGTTGTATAAGGAATGTGATAATCTTTCATGGCTGCTTCATATCCTTCGGTTCGTTGTTTAAATTGAATAGCGGAGTCTTTTCTTTGAATACATAGAATTTTTTTTGTGACCTTCTTTAATAAGATGTTTGGTTGCTTCATAGCCACCTAAAAAGTGATCACAATAAATGGCATCTACATCTAGATCAGAGTCTGGAATATTTTGACAAAATACAAAAGGAATATTCGATTTTGTCATGTAATCAAGGGTTTTATAGTCTATGTCAGCCCCCATAATGATAAGACCATCTATTTTTTTTCTTATTTATAAGACGAATAATATTATTTTCACCCGTATTATCATTATCCTTAATAGCTGTTATAGCATCCAAATCTCTTTTTTTCTAAACTCTGTCGTATGGATTTTTGAACCGTATTCGTTGTAAAATGTATACTAGAATCGTTAAAGTCACTGGCATAAATAATGCCTATTGTATTGGTTCTGGATGTACTTAAGCTTCTAGCTTGGGAATTGAACTCAAACCCAAGGTCGTCGGCAATAGCCTTGATTTTACTTTTTGTTTCAACAGCAACCCGAGGACTATCATTGAGACTTCTTGAAACCGTAGAATGACTAACGTTTGCAATTTTGGCTATATCTTTTATCGTTACGGACATGATATTATTCCTTTCTTTCATGAACTTACATTTACTTTATTAAAGTATAATCTATTTAGAATAAGAATGCAAATACAAACGTGTGTATATTTAGATATTCTTCAGTAATTTGCCAATAATAGTCTTTACAAAAGTATAATTAGCTTTTATAATGTAAATACACACGGTTGTATTGTGGGGGAAGCTGTGTCTTTAAATAAGAATTATGAATAATGATAAGATAACTAATTTGAGTAAAAAAGGAGTGAGTGTAACATGAAACAGTACGATACTTTTGTATTAGGTCCTATCTCTAAGGACATTAACATCAATTGTGAAGGTGAAGTTGTTAAACGAAATGGTGGAGCGGTTGTTGATTGCTCATATTCTGCTTATGCAGGCGGTAATGCAGTTGGTCTATTAACGAATATTGCTAAAGAAGATGAAGCGCTACTAGAGGTTTTCAATATTCCTAAAGAGAATGTACATGCTGTTTTTGGAACTGGAACAACATCCATTAAGAATCAGTATCTTACACCAGACAAAGAACGTCGCGAATGTACCGCAATTGGAAGAGCTGATACAATTACATCGAAGGATATTCCAATGGATATCACATCCCATATTTTCCATCTTGCAGGCTTATAGTAGGAGACTTCGATGATGATTTGATTGAATATTTAGCAGGTAAAGGTAAAGTAGCTGTGGATGTTCAGGGGTTCTTAAGAACAGAAATCGATGGAGCTATGATATTTAAAGATTGGGTAAACAAAGAAAAACGCTTACCATACATAACATATCTAAAAACAGATGCGGCGGAAGCAAAGATATTAACAGGATTAGATGATCGTGAAGCAGCAGCCAAACAACTCTATGGATGGGGTGCAAGAGAAATCATGATAACTCATCATACAGAAGTTCTTATCTATGATGGAGAGAATTTTTATAAATCACCCTTCAAAGCAAGAAATTTATCTGGAAGAACGGGAAGAGGAGACACTTGTTTTAGCGCTTATGTAACAGAACGATTGAGAAAAACACCTGCTGAGGCATTACAATATGCTGCAGCATTAACATCCCTTAAGATGGAATTTCCAGGACCATTCAAAGGTACTAGAGAAGATGTTATGGATTATATCAAAAAAAATTCTACTAAACAAAGCGATTATTAATCCTTGATCTAGGTTTGGATTTAGACAAAAAGAGAGGGCGAAAACTAAGTTTTCGCCCTTAAGTTATGATTAAAAAATAAATACTGGAGGTAATAAAATGGATTAACGACTACTCATGTAAGTTTTCAAATCATGCATATAACCATATGTACAAATAAAAAAATACTTCATGAGTACTTAAATTGTGTAATTCAATAAAAATATATCATATTTCATAAGAAATGTCAATGAATAATTAAAATATTTACAATATAAAGAAAATAAATGATAATAACATTATAAAATTCTTTTGTGAGGAACATTAACCTTATTTATCAAAAAAAATATAAGAATGAAAATTTGTGTAAAATGTATTTGGTGACAGGAATTTACAAACTATTTATGGATGCTCATTTATAATTGATGTATATCATTGATAAAGGAGGTCTTTAAATGTTTAAGAAGAGAACCAAATCTTTAATTGTTGCTTTGCTATTAATTTTCTCACTATTTAATGTTCCACAGGTAATAATGGCTTATACGAACACCGATGTTGTCATAAGCGAAGTGGCTTGGATGGGTACAACCAATAGTTACAACGATGAATGGATAGAGCTCTATAACAACACAGATAGCCCTATCAATCTCAGTGGTTGGACATTAAAAGCTACAGATGGTCAACCATCTATTAATCTAAGTGGAACGATACCTTCACAGGGATATTTCTTACTTGAGAGAACAGATGACACATCTGTAAGTGGTGTAGCCGCTGATTTAATCTACACGGGCACACTGGAAAATATCGGAGAGGTACTTGAGCTACGTGATGATTCAGGTGTACTCGTGGACACCGTTGGATCGGGTTCATGGTATGAAGGCAATAACACCTTAAAAGCTACCATGGAAAGAGTTGATAGATCTGGAAGTGGTACGGATGCCTCTAATTGGGTCACAGCAACAGCAAGTTATAATGGCGGCTATGGAACACCTCTTAATTCTGCTATTATTGGTAGTGGTAGCTGGACACCTGGTACCTTAGAAATTCACCATATTAATGTTGGACAAGGTGATGCAACCTTAGTGGTAAGTCCATCGGGAAAAAGTATTCTTTTCGATGCAGGCGAATCCTATTGGAACAGTAGTGCGGATGCTCAAGTGGTTGGACCATACATTGAAGGTGTTCTTGGACAGAAGAAATTGGACTATGTGCTCATTAGTCATTTTCATCTAGATCATATTGGATATGTCGGGAAGGGAGGATTGTGGCATCTCGTTGAACAACAGAATTTCATAGTTGGGAAAATGATTCATCGTGACTATGCAAATTATCTAGGAACAACTAGTGGTACATTCAATAACTGGAAAACATATTTAGAAGGTGCTGGCAATAGTAAACTAAATCCCGAGATAGCCGTAGAAGGTACAAATCAAATTAGTCTTGGAGGAGGTGTTCTGGTTAATATTCTTGTAATAGATGGTAATGGGGCTATGATTCAGGGCGATTTTAGTAGTAATGCTATACCACCTTCAGAAAACGATTATAGCATTGGTGTTAATATAAGTTATGGTGATTTTGATGAGTGGATTGGTGGGGATTTATCAGGTGAATTTGCCTTAAGTAGCTATAATTATTCCTATCATGATATTGAATTGAGTGCAGCAAAAGAGGTAGGCGATGTAGACGTTTATCGTGTTAATCACCATGGTAGCGACCACTCAAGTAGTTCCACTTTCGTTAATCAATTAGATCCAGAGGTTTCCATTATTTCAGTAGGGAATGCTAATACATACGGTCACCCACGTCAAACTGTAATGGATAGTGTATTAGCTACTAGTGACGTATACCTAACAGAACGAGGTGATACAACAACTAATATTGGTAATGCAGTTGTATCAGGACATATCATCATCAAAACAATGAATGGTATTAATTATACGGTTAATGGAACAAGTTATGTTGCCACAGAGCCTAATCGTGTAGATAGCGATGGAGATGGGTATTTTGTTGAAGTAGATCCAAATGATAATGATAATAGTATTATACCAGCCGCCAATGGTGGTGTAGATCCTATGTATCAATAAAACCTGAAGTAGGGGTATCTCATAAAAGCATTAGTAGGGCTTTACGAGATACCCCCTACTTTTGTTGTGGAACACAAATATCATCATTACGCCAATAGTCAAGAAAAGGATGTGATGATAAGCAATTGTTGATAATGCACATAAAATAAGGTTATTCAAAGGCTGGGCTATTAATTATAATGGGATTACAGGTGACGAAGCATACAAAAATGGTAAATTAACCAAAAAAGACTTTGTAATAACAAAAAAAATATTAAATATCACAAAAAGACTTTACAAAATGATTCAACATGTATATAATATGAATACACACGGTTGTAATGTGTCGTATAAATACATTCGATTGTATGATTTGAACAATTAGGTTAGTGGTTATGAACTACGTTTTTTATTTTAGCAAAACTGTAAACGTTTACAGTTCTTATCAAATATCAACAAGAAAGGAGTTTATCATGATTTTTACAAACACATTGACACCAAGAAGTAGCAAGGCAAAAAGTCCAATTAAAAGTATTATAAAATACTTTTTAGCAGGCATTATCGTATTGTGGTCAGTGTTTCCAATCTATTGGATGCTGAATAACTCGTTTAAAAACAGGGTAGAACAGTTTGCAGAGAAACCAACTTTTTTTTCCTCATGCTTTTACATTTGAAAATTATGCCAAGTTGTTCACAGACTTGGAATTTCATAAGATTCTATCCAATAGTTTAATTGTGGCATTGACATCTACCTTGATAGCTGTATCCATTGGTGCTTTAGCAGCGTATAGCTTATCGAGATTTAACTTCAAAGCTAAGTGGTTGTTGTTAGCTTGGATTTTGATGGTGAGAATTTTTTCCACCTGTTACTTTTGTTATTCCTCTATACAACATGATGGGTAAGGTTAATTTACTTAATTCTAGAACGGCCTTAGTTCTTGCCTATATTGTATTTAATCTACCTTTTGCCATTTGGATGCTGATCAGCTTCTTTAATGAAGTACCTATCGACATAGAAGAAAGTGCAATGGTAGATGGATCCTCCCATTGGCATACCTTTAGAAAGATTGTATTACCCTTGGTGTTGCCAGGTATAGCAGCTACGTCAATTTTTACATTTATGATGGGATGGAACGAATTCCTTTATGCAATGATTTTTGTACAGACTCCTGAATTAGTTACAGTTCCTGTTGGTTTAGCAGGGCTTGTTACAGAATATTTGGTACTATGGGGGCCTATGAGTGCTGGTGGTGTATTATCTGTCATACCACTCATTATCTTTGTTGTCTTTATGCAAGACCATTTAATAAAAGGACTTACCTTAGGGGCTGTAAAAGGCTAAAGTCTTTAGGTTAGGTTATATAAGGTGAATAGGAAATATTCATCAAGAGCTGCATTCATATGCTGTTCGCCTTATAAACATATAGTTTTTTTTAAAACATTATTTAAGGAGGATAAGTAAATGAAAAAAAACTTTTAAGCGTATAAGTGTTATGACCCTTGTTATGTTAATGGTATTAACATCAGTAGTAGGTTGTAGTAAAGGTGATAAGAAAGATTCAGCTAGTAAAAACAGTGCAAAAGAAATAGTAGTAGCTGCAAGAGCTGGTGCTATGGCAGATGCATTAGAAGTTCTAGCAGGAAAATACAAAGAAGAAACAGGAACAAAAGTAAAAATTACGGCTATGCCATACGATGCATTAAAAGAAAAAAAATTGTTCTTGATGTACATAATAATTCGGGTGCATTCGATCTTGTTATGATGGATGACCCTTGGATGCCAGAGTTTGGAGAGGCTGGTATGTTAGCAAATCTGGATACATATTTTAAAGATGGTGTTGATGATGATTTTGTAAAAAACTCCATTAAACTATGTCAAGTACCATATGGTACAGGTAGCTTGTATGCACTTCCTCTAGTAGGTAATGTTCAGATGTTCTTCTATCGTAAAGATTTATTTGAGAAATATAATTTAGATGAGCCAAAGACTTGGGAGCAAGTTATTGACTCAGCCATGATCATAAAAGACAAAGAACCTGATACATTTGGTTATGTGCTAAGAGGTCAAAGAGGTAATCCAGTTGTAACAAATTATGTGCCATTATTCTGGGCTTTTGGTGGCAAAGTATTAGATGACCAAATGCAACCACAAGTGAATTCAGAAGCAGGTGTCAAGGCTATGGAAGTCTTCTTGAAATTAAAAGAATCTGGACCAAAAGGCGTTGAGACATTTGATAGTGATCAGATAGCAACAGCACTTACTCAAGGTACAGCAGCAATGACTATAGCATGGCCTTCTTGGGTAGCTAAAGTAGATAACCCTGAAAATTCAAAAGTAGCCGGAAAAATTGAATTCTCTGCAGTTCCAAGTGGCGTTAGTGATTCTGCAGCATGATTGGTAACTGGTTATTAGCAGTACCAAAAACATCTAACAATAAAGATACAGCAGTTGATTTCCTTAAGTGGGTAACAGGAAAAGAAGCTGAAAAAGAAATGGCACTAGCAGGTGGTGGTGTGCCAACGAGAATAAGTTTATATAATGATACAGACCTTGTTGCTAAGTATAGACATTTCCCTGCTCAACTTGATGCATTACAACATTCTGTAGCAAGACCACGTACACCATTATGGAGTAAAATTGAAGATGTATGGGGACTTCATTTATCCCTTATTGTATCTGGTGATGTAAGCATCAAGGAAGGTCTCGACCGAGCAAATGAAGAGATAAACAAGGTCATAAAAGATCAATAAGAAATTCTTAATATAAAGGTGAGTGTGGACATGAAAAAAAGCAACAAAATGACATTTATATTTCTAGCTCCAACGATTGTCATTCTATTGTTATTGACAGTCTATCCGTTTTTCTACGCGTTATTTATTAGCTTTCGTAAAATAAATTTAATTAAAGGCACTAATGTATTTATAGGATTTCAGAATTACATCAACTTATTTCAAGACAGAATGTTTTTTGTGTCCATCATGAATACAGTTATATTCGTATTGGTTGCAGTACTTTTTGAGTTCTTGCTTGGCATGATTTTTGCTTTGTTTTTCAATACAGGTATCAAAGCATTGAAATTCTTTCGATCTGTTGTGTTATTGCCTATGTTGCTACCACCTATCACAGTTGCTTTAACATGGAAAATGATGTTTGCGTATGACACAGGGATTCTTAATTATCTGTTGGAAAAAATAGGCTTAGCCCCTATTGAATGGCTTAGTTCATCCAAGTATGCTCTAGCCTCAATTATCTTAACGGATATATGGCAATGGACGCCATTTGTTTTCTTAGTAGTCTTAGCTAGCCTCCAGTCCATACCAATGGAGATGTATGAAGCCGCTAAGGTTTTTGGAGCTAATAAGTTGCAGATCTTTAGATACATAACATTGCCCTTATTAAAGCCAGGTTTAATATTAGCATTACTCCTTAGAACCATTGATACGTTCCGTATATTTGATAAAATGTATACCTTAACAGGTGGTGGTCCTGGGGATGCAACAGAAACCATAACCTTCTATATCTATAAACACGGTTTTAAGTATTTTGAATCAGGATATTCATCGGCAGCAGCAATTGTTATGGTTGCCATGATATTAATTTTTTCTAGTGGATATCTAAAGCGAGCACTAAGTACTTCAGATTATAGATAAATATGTAGCAATAATCAGATCGGAGAGAGATGCATCTAGAAATAGGTGCGTCTCTCTGGCACAGAAAGGAATAGATTTTTTTGAAGGAAAACAAGATGATAATCGATTTTATAAATGTAGGGTTTGGTGAGTCAATCGTTATAAGAAATGGACAACATACCATTCTAATTGATGGTGGTGATAACCTAGCTTCTAAATATGAACATACATTTCGAACAAGATTAATGGACTATCTGGATCATGAAGGGATTGATATAATCGATTTATTAGTCATGACACACCCTCATCGTGATCATATTGGTGGGTTTGTAGATGTAGCACAACACAAGAAAGTTAAAGAGGCGTGGTATTCGGTAGATTGCCATATGCAGGTATTAGATCAAGGCATGGTAATCAATGATAATATGTACCAAGCTTTTAGTATGTATCAACAGATAATGGAAGCGTTGGATAAACAAGGGACCACCATTAGAAAAATAAAGGATTTACATGAAGCAACAGTTGCTAATATAGCCATTACTGCTTTTCCAACAGTAAGAGAAGAAGTACTAGAAGTTGAAAGAACGATTCAAACACTTGACAAAAATAAGAGTCCAAAAGATAATTATGATATACTACAAATAATTGATAAAAAAAATTAAACGCTTGTAGCCTTGTTTTAAAGGTTGTTTATGAAAAAACCAAGGCTTTATTTACAGCGGATATTCTGGTATCCTATTGGCATCATTTTGATGATAAAAAATCTATTGAAGCTCATCTATTAAAAATGCCTCACCATGGAGATGCAACACATCTATCAGAAGCATTCATGGAACAAGTAAACCCAACGCATGCTGTTATTTGTTCGGATAATGTAATGGGCGGCCTATCCAATGATCGTGTAGAAGCATGTGTTAAAGCAATGACTCCAGATATACAGATTGCCTATACAGAGTTACCTGAGCATTCCTATTCATACTATCCGCTTTTTAATAGGACAAGATGGTGATATAGAAAAAAATGCCATATAGAATGAAATAATGTGTAGATGATTCAAGTGGTTATATGACTATACGTGTTTACTATGCACGTCAGGATAAACGGGTAGAAAGGGAAAATTATGGATATTAAAAAAGTAGCTGAATATGCAGGGGTTTCCATAGCAACAGTGTCTAGAGCTATTAACCATAGTGGACCTGTTTCTGAAAAGAGCAGAAAAAGGGTGCTAGATGCTATTAATGCATTAGAATACAAGCCTAATATTCGTGCTAGGGAATTACGCATGAATAAGTCTAATGCAATCATTACCATACTGAATGACATTCGTAACCCGATTTTTGCAGAAGCAATTAAAGGGATGGAAGATGTAGCTTATGAAAATGGCTTTCATCTGTTAATCGGTAATACAAGTAATAGTAAAGATAGAGAACTCAATTATATAGAAGCTCTAAGAATGCGAAAAGCGGATGGTGCCATTATGATTACGCCAAGGATCAATCGAGCTGTTCTTATGGAATTACATCATAAAATACCCATCGTATTGATCAATGATCATGTGGTTGATGATAGAATACCATCTGTAGGGATTAATGATTATTTAGCTTCTTATGATATGACGCAGCTGCTTATTCATAAAGGACATAAAAAAGATTGGATGCATAAGCGGAAGTGCCCTCGTACCCATTGCTACTCAAAGAAGAAAAGGATATGAAAAAGCGTTGAAGAAGAATGGTATACCAGTCAAGTCACAGTGGATTATCGATGGGGAACATACTTTTGAAGGTGGCTATACAGCCATGGAGTCCTTTATTGCTCTAGACAACTTACCAACTGCCCTTGTCTGTTATAACGATGAAATGGCTATGGGAGCTTTGCGTTGTTGTAAAAACCATGGTATGCATATTCCAGGTGATATAAGTATTGCTGGATTTGATAATATCAGCACCACAACCGTCATTGAACCTGCGTTAACAACTGTTTATCAACCCACTTATGATATTGGTAGACATGCTGTTCATATGCTATTATCACTTATAGATGGTGAGGAATTGAAGGAAAGACGCCTTATCTTAGATTATAAAATTATTGAACGAGATTCAGTTAAGACACTTACACCTTCGTAATTTAAAAGTGTCATGGATAAATTAGACACTTAAGCGATCTCCAAGGTAAGATTCCAATAGCATATCATTGCTTATGGATGAATGTACTTTGGGGATTGTTTTTTATCCTTATTATGGTATGATGAATAATAAAATATGACGATGTGAATGGAGATGTTAAGGATGTTTGAACCACATATAACCAAGATGGTTCATGGTTTGATAAAGGATTATATTACCGAAGGCGATATTGCCATTGATGCCACAATGGGAAATGGCCACGATACTATCTTTTTAGCTGAACAAGTAGGAAAAACAGGTAAAGTATATGCTTTTGATATTCAAGATACGGCCCTTTACTTAACAAAAGAAAAATTAGTTGAAAGAAATCTATTCGATAGGGTTACACTAATAAAGGATTCTCACGAGAAGGTTACAAGTTACGTAGAAGAACCGATAAATTTGGCAATGTTTAACCTTGGTTATTTACCAAGAGGGGATAAAAAATTGATTACTAAACCATCTTCCACATTAAGTGCCATAGAACGTATATTAAGAATGATGAAAAAAGATGGTATGCTTTCCATAGTAGCCTATTATGGCCACAATGGCGGCATGGAAGAAAAAGATGCAGTAAGAGATTATGTACGTGAGTTAGAACAAAGACAATATGAGGTTATATCTATTCAATATGAAAATAGAAATAATTATCCTCCCATTATTTATTTAGTTAAAAAAAGATAAGCTTAGATATTTAATAAATAATAAGAACGACTAACTTAATATAATAAGTGCATTATCTACTATTACCATTATTAGAAAAAAAAAAGAAAAAATTAAGGATTTAACTTGAAAATTGCCAAAGATTAATGTAAAATGATAAGCGGTGAAAGTTGCATTGTTTTACATAAAGAAAATGGAGGGTTAATGCATGAGTATTCAAAACATGATCAATGAACTCACTAACCGTCGAGATGCTATTGAAACAGGTGGCAGAGATGTTGCAATTAATAAATTACACGCAGAATCTAAATTGACGGCTAGAGAAAGAATTGAAGAATTACTTGACACGAACAGTTTTGTTGAAGTTGGAGCCTTCGTGAAGCACCGTTCAACAGATTTTAACTTAAGTGTTAAAGACACTCCAGCTGATGGCGTTGTAACTGGTTACGGTACAATAGAAGGTCGATTAGTATACGTATTCAGTCAAGACGTAACAGTTTTAGGCGGAGCATTAGGTGAAATGCACGCTAAGAAAATTTGTACGGTTTATGATATGGCTATGAAAATGGGTGCGCCAGTAATTGCTTTGCTTGATTCGACAGGTCTTAGACTTCAAGAATCTACAGATGCACTTCATGGTTTCGGAGAAATTTTCTTAAAGCAAACATTAGCATCTGGAGTAGTACCACAAATTACGGCTATTCTTGGTACATGTGGTGGTGGAGCTACTATCATTCCATCTTTATCTGATTTTACCTTTATGACTAAGAAAGCAACAAGTTTATTTGTTAATAGTCCTAATACGTTAGATAGTAAAACGGAAACGTTAGAGACTATTACAAGTGCGGAGTTCCACGGGAAAGAAACAGGAATCGTTGATTTTGTATGTGAAGATGAAAAAGCACTTCTTCAGTCAGTTAGAAATTTAACAATCATGTTACCATCTAATAACTTTGATGAAGCGCCAATATTTGATACAAATGATGATCTTAACCGTGTATCAAACGATCTTAATGAAATGGCTTCAGTAGGCGTATCAGCTGGTTTTGATATGAGAGCTGTTATCGGACATGTTGCTGATAACCATGTTTTTTGTTGAGACAAAAGCTAGTTTTGCACCTTCAATGCTTACAGGATTTATGAATCTTAATGGCCAATCAGTTGGTGTAGTGGCAAATCAAAGCATTGACAATGAAAGATTAACGTCTTGTGCATGTGAAAAAGCAGCCAAATTCATTAGATTTTGTGATTCTTTTAACATGCCAGTGGTATCCTTCACAGATGTTGATGGATTTAATGCTTCAGTTGCTGAAGAAAAAAACAGGCATGTCTAAGATGGTTGCTAAACTAATTTCTGCTTTTGCTGACGCTACAGTACCTAAGATTAATGTAGTTGTTGGTAGAGGATTTGGGACGGCTTATGTAGCCATGAATAGCAAGCATATTGGAGCTGACTTTGTATATGCTTGGCCTAATAGCAGGATATCTATGATGAATGCTGACTCTGCTGTACGTATTATGTACGCAGATGAAGTTAAAGATGCAAAAGTATCTGCTGAAGATATAGCAAGTAAAACTGCAGAATATGCAAATATGCAAGCTAGTCCATACGCTGCAGCAAGTCGTGGTTATGTGGATGATATAATTGAACCAGCAGTTACAAGAAAACGTGTTATTGCTGCTCTTGAAATGTTATACAGCAAGCGTGAGACAAGACCTGATAAAAAACATGGAACTGTATAAACGAGGTGAATGTTAATGGATAATTTTTTACAAGAAGGTGTCGTTGCACTTATTAGTGGTATGGGTATTGTATTCTTAGTACTTATTCTCATTGCCGCTATCATATGGTTATTCCAATTCATTGAGCAACCAAAAGAGAAAGTAATTGATATTCCAAAGGTCGTACCTGCTCAGGTTACAACCCATGAAGAGGAAGAGACAGATGATTTAGAACTTGTTGCCGTCATTACAGCTGCTATTGCAGCACAGCTTAATACGTCAACTGATAAATTACAAGTTAGATCTTTTAGAAAAATTGGTTCAAATCGTTCAAGATGGTAAAGGGTATGACACTATAGGTCGAATGACTTTATTGATTTAAATCAGTGAATACTGAGGATTATGTAATTATAACTTATTGATTTGATAGGAGGATTTATCATGAGAAATTTTCAAGTTACTGTTAATGGTAATACATACGAGGTTGCCGTAGAGGAAATTGGAAGTGGTCAGGTAGCAGCACCAGTTGCGGCTCCAGCGCCAGCAGCAGCTCCAAAAGCAGCAGCGCCTGTAGCTAAGAAGCCAGCAGCTTCAGCAGCAACACCTGCAGGAGCTACAAAAGTAACTGCTCCTATGCAAGGTAAAATTGTAGATGTAAAAGTTTCTGAAGGACAACAAGTACAAGCAGGAGATGTATTAGCTATTCTGGAAGCCATGAAGATGGAAAACGAGGTTGTAGCTCCAGCAGCAGGTACAGTTGCCTCAGTTAATGTTTCAGCTGGACAGAGTGTTGAAACAGGAGATTTAATCGTATCTCTAAACTAAGAATTTAACATAGTAGGGAGGTAACGCTATAATGGAATTTTGGAATAAGCTTGGAGATGCCCTCGTTGGATTCGGACAAGATACAGGAATCTATTGGATATTTGATAACTTTTTTACGGGTGAACAAGCTTGGCGAAATATAGTCATGATAATCGTAGCATTAGTATTATTATATTTAGCTATTAAAAAAGAATATGAGCCATTACTATTATTACCTATAGCATTTGGTATGCTATTAGTTAATTTGCCTCTTAGTGGTGTAATGGCTGAACCTGATGGTAAATTAATAGGTGGATTGCTACATTATTTGTATCAAGGTAATAAGCTGGGTATTTTCCCACCATTGATTTTTATGGGTGTTGGAGTTATGACGGACTTTGGTCCACTACTTGCTAACCCTAAGAGTTTCTTACTGGGAGCTGCAGCTCAATTTGGTATTTTCTTCGCATTTTTTGGTGCTCTCATTCTTGGATTTACACCAGAGGAAGCGGCATCTATTGGTATTATTGGTGGTGCAGATGGACCTACAGCTATCTTTACAACGATTAAGTTGGCTGGTCATTTATTAGGACCAATTGCTGTAGCAGCCTATTCGTATATGTCCTTAGTACCGATTATTCAGCCACCAATCATGAAGCTGTTAACGACTAAGGAAGAGCGTCAGATTAAGATGGAGCAATTAAGACCAGTATCTCATCTAGAGAAGGTATTGTTCCCAATTATTGTTACAATCGTAGTTATTTTAATTTTACCATCTACAGCACCGCTTATTGGTATGCTTATGTTTGGTAACTTAATTAAAGTATCTGGTGTAACAGAAAAACTTGCAGAAACAGCATCAAATTCACTTATGTATATCATAACTATTTTCTTAGGTATTACAGTTGGTGCAACAACAAGTGCGGCGAAATTCTTAACTTGGGATACCATTAAGATTCTTTTATTAGGACTTATTGCATTCTCAATTGGAACGGCAACAGGTGTTATATTTGGTAAGATTATGTGTAAATTATCTGGTGGTAAGATTAACCCACTTATTGGAGCGGCTGGTGTATCTGCCGTACCAATGGCAGCTCGAGTTGTACAGAAGGTTGGACAAAAGGAAAATCCAACAAACTTCTTATTAATGCATGCTATGGGACCTAACGTAGCAGGTGTTATTGGTTCAGCGGTTGCAGCGGGTGTATTCTTAACACTATATATGAAGTAGATAAAATCGTTAAACATAGAACCGAGATCTAATAATACGTTCGGATAAGTATTATAGATTTGAAGTCAATGATTATAGGAGGTTTAAGTTATGGCTGCCACAAAAAGACCTGTAAAAATTACAGATACCATACTTAGAGACGCTCACCAATCCCTCATAGCCACTCGAATGAAAATTGAAGATATGCTTCCTATTGTTGATAAACTCGACAAAGTAGGATATCATTCAGTTGAATGTTGGGGTGGAGCAACATTTGATGCTTGCTTGCGTTTCCTTAAAGAAGATCCATGGGAAAGACTTAGAAAATTAAGAGCTGGATTCAAGAATACAAAATTACAAATGTTACTTAGAGGACAAAATATCTTAGGATATCGTCACTATGCTGATGATGCTGTAGAATATTTTGTTCAAAAGACAATTGCCAATGGTATTGATATTCTTCGTATCTTCGATGCACTTAATGATCCAAGAAACTTAAAGACTGCAATTAATGCAACAAAAAAAAGAAGGCGGACATGCTCAAGTTGCTATTTCATATACACTTAGTGAAGTGCATACACTTGAATACTATGCTAATCTTGCTAAGGAATTAGAAAGCATGGGCGCAGATTCCATTTGTATCAAGGATATGGCTGGTTTACTCGTTCCATATTCAGCAACAGAGTTAGTAAGTAAATTGAAGGAAACAGTAGATGTTCCTATTCAATTACATGCTCATTATACAAGTGGTGTTGCGGCAATGACTTACTTAAAAGCAATTGAGGCTGGTGTTGATATCATTGATACAGCCATGTCACCATTCTCAATGGGAACAGCTCAACCAGCAACAGAAGTAATGGTTGAAACGTTCAAAGGCACACCATATGATACAGGTTTTGATCAAGACTTATTAGCAGAGATTGCTGATTATTTCAGACCACAGAGAGAAGCAGCTCTTGAGTCTGGCTTAATGAATCCAAAAGTATTAGGTGTTAACATTAAGACTTTATTATACCAAGTACCAGGTGGTATGTTATCTAACCTTGTATCTCAGCTTCAGAAACAAAATGCTGAAGATAAGTTCTACGATGTGCTTGAAGAGATTCCACGTGTTAGAGCGGATTATGGTTATCCACCACTTGTAACACCATCTAGCCAGATTGTTGGTACACAAGCTGTACTTAATATCTTATCAGGTGAAAGATATAAGATGGTAACAAAAGAATCAAAAGCGCTTGTTCGTGGTGAATATGGTCGTACACCAGTACCTATTCCTGATGATATCAAGAAAATCATTATCGGTGACGAAAAGCAAATCACTTGTCGACCAGCTGATTTAATCAAGCCTGAGCTTAAGAAGATTGAATCAGAAATGAAGCAATATAAGCAACAAGAAGAAGATGTATTATCTTATGCATTATTCCCACAAGTAGCTGAAGATTTCTTTAAATACAGAGAAGCTCAGCAAACAAAGATTGATCCAACCATGGCGGATAATGACAATAAAATATATCCTGTATAAAATAATCGAAGCTGGTATCTACGGATATCAGCTTTTCTTTTATATCTTTGCATGTTCTCCTGCATATCATACATAATTAATAACCATATAGTAACTAAAATAACAGTACTGCAATATTTTACGTCAATTTTTAAAATATATTGTAAAATGAAAGGGATTACTATATAATAATTAAGAAAGAAAATAAAATGTACAATCATTCCTCATATATGATAAGCATAAAGTATCCTATATAGATGAATGATCATACTTGATTGAGAGGTATGAATATGCATAGACAAAATGATTTGATGAAGAGAATAAATAATGCTTACCCAAAACTTAGCAAAGGACAGAAATTATTAGCTAATTATATCATGGAACATTTTGAAAAAAGCTGTCTTTCTTACAGCTGCAAAGTTAGGAAAAAAAATCGTGGGTGTCAGTGAGTCAACAGTGGTACGTTTTGCTAATGAACTTGGATATGACGGTTATCCAAAGCTCCAGAGAGCACTTGAAGAACTCGTTAAAACAAAGCTTACGTCTTTTCAGCGAGTTGAGGTTACATCAGATCGAATTGATAAAGGGCATGTACTAAAATCGGTTTTGCAATCCGATGCAGAGAAAATAAAACATACGCTTGAAGAAATAGACGAAGACATATTCAACCAAGCTATTGACATGATTCTAGGTGCTAGAAAAATATATATTTTGGGTGTAAGAAGTTGTGCTTCATTAGCTGGATTTTTAGGATTCTATTTTAATCTAATATTTGATAATACTAAGTTAATTCATACCAATAGTGTTAGTGAGATGTTTGAGCAGATATACAAGATTGGTCCGGAAGATGTTGTTATTGGGATTAGTTTTCCCAGGTATTCTAAGCGGACTCTAAAGGCCATGGAGTTTTCCAAGAATCGAGAGGCTAAGGTTATAGCTATTACAGATAGTTTATTATCACCTCTTATCCAATTTTCCGATTGCAATTTAATTGCAAGAAGTGATATGGCGTCTTTTGTAGATTCACTGGTTGCACCACTTAGTTTGATTAATGCGCTGATTGTTGCTTTGTGTATTAAGAAAAAAGATGAAGTGTTAGATACCTTAGAAAACTTAGAACAAATTTGGAGCGAATATCAAGTATATGAGAATGATGAAGACTTTGTTACTACTTACTTGGCGCCTAACGAGTTACAATAGACTGCTTGAAAGGAAATGAAAGATTTGAAGAAAGTTTTAATCGTTGGGGGGTGGACCTTCAGGCATGATGGCAGCTATTACAGCTGCCCGTAATGGTTGCGAAGTCCACCTTTTTGAGAGAAATGAAAAATGTGGTAAAAAAAATTATATATAACAGGAAAAGGAAGATGCAATATCACCAATGCATCTGATGTAGAGACACTGTTACAAAACGTGCCATCTAATCGTAAATTTTTATATAGTGCGTTCTATACACTTGATAGCTTTCAGCTGATTGACTTTTTTCAATGATATAGGTCTTAAGACGAAGATTGAAAGGGGTAATCGTGTATTCCCAGTGTCGGATAAGTCATCTGATGTTATTGGTGCAATGACGAGAGAAATGAAGCGATTAGGCGTTAAGGTATATCTAGGTACCAAAGTTAAGCATATTACTTTGAAGAATAAAAAAGCAACAGGGATTATATTAAACAACCATGACATCATCGAAGGTGATGCAGTTATAATAGCTACGGGTGGCTTATCTTATGCATCTACAGGATCTACTGGTGATGGTTATGGGTACGCTAAAAAAGCTGGGCATACGATTATAGATACACACCCGTCCTTAGTGCCATTAGAAATAGGGGAAGATTGGGTCAAAGAACTACAAGGTTTGTCCCTTAGAAATGTTAAGATCAACGTTACAGCAGAAGATAGACAAGTGTATGAAGGTTTTGGAGAGATGCTATTTACACATTTTGGTGTAACGGGTCCATTGATTTTAACAGCTAGTCGGTTTCTTATTCCACACTATAGGCATACACTAACATTAAGTATAGATCTGAAACCATCCCTTGATCATGACACATTAGACAAGAGGATTTTGAAGGATTTTAATAAATATCAAAGAAAACAATTTAAAAAAAATGCTTTGGATGATTTATTACCTAAAAAATTAATTCCTGTTATTATAAAATTATCAGGTATATCACCTGAGAAAAAAATTGATCAGATTTCCAAAGAAGAAAGATTGAAGATAGTCCAATTATTAAAAGGATTAAGTTGTCATGTTACAAGATCAAGAGGTTATAAAGAAGCGATTATTACTTTTGGTGGGGTAACGACGAAAGAAATTAGCCCTACATCCATGGAATCTAAGATGGTAGAGAGACTTTACTTTATTGGTGAAGTACTGGATCTTGACGCTTTAACAGGTGGATTTAACTTGCAAATAGCTTTTTCAACAGCTTATCTAGCAGGGTTAGCCGTTAGCGAGTAAATTAGAAATAAAATAAACATAAAATAAATTAGACTATAGAGGTGAACATAATGATTGCAATAAGAGGTGCCATAACAGTAGAAACAAATACGAAAGAAAATATATTAAAGGAAACAAAAAATATTGCTAAAAGAAATCATAAATAGAAATAATATTACTAACGACCAAATGATTTCGGTAACGTTTACAGCTACAAAAGATTTAACAGCAGCTTATCCTGCTGTTGCTGCAAGAGAGATTGGTATTGTGAACGCAGCCATATTATGCTTAAGTGAAATGGAAGTAGAAAACAGTCTTAAGATGTGTATTCGTGTGATGATACAACTTAATATTAACCTACCACAAGATCAAGCTAAACATGTTTATTTAAAGGGTGCTACTGTTCTGAGACCCGATTTAGTAGACTAAAGTATATATTGAAGGAACAGTTAGTACATTTATTTCGCTCGTTTAATATATTTTCTGTGATTAGTGGAATTGCTCTAGATATAATCTGGTTACAAGAAATTATTTAATTCAAGTTATAAAGCAACTTAAAGGATCATTAGCGATGGACTAATATTTTGAATTGTACAATTACATAAATTCGTAAAACTTAGTATTGACAGTTGGCTCAATACGGTTTATAGTTTATTATTGGTGATAATATTATTACGGAGGTCACGTTGTGAACAAAATCAACATAGCAATAGATGGTCCTGCTGGGGCAGGAAAAAAGTACCATAGCTAAGAAAATCGCGAAAGCTTTAGGGATAATTTATGTGGATACTGGTGCGATGTATCGTGCTTTTGGACTCTATTGTATGCGCAATCATGTAGCTTTAGATGACAAGTCTCTTAATGAAGTATTAGATGATATCCATATTGGTATTCGTTTTGAGAATGGTGAACAGCAAGTTATACTTAATGACGAAGACGTTAATACATTCATTCGAGACGAAGAAGTAGGAAAAATGGCGTCAAGAGTTTCCGCTTTTAGACAAGTGCGATTGAAATTGGTGGATTTACAACAAAAACTTGCAGAAAAAAGTAGTGTTGTTATGGATGGTAGAGACATAGGTACGTATGTACTTCCTCATGCTGACTTGAAAATATATTTAACTGCAAGTGTGGATGTTCGTGCAAGAAGGCGCTTTGATGAATTACAAAGAAAAGGCATTCACCAAGAATATGAAGCAATAAGAGAAGAAATATCAAAACGTGATTATCGAGATATGAACAGAGAATTTGCACCCCTCAAAAAAGCTGATGATGCAGTAGAGATGGATACATCTGAATTAACGATTGATCATGTCGTTGGTAAGATACTTGATTTAATAAAAAGCTTATCATTAGTTACCCTATAGGAACGATGAAATAGAGCATGAATGGATAGCTAAATTGTTTCTTACATGAAAGGATAAATGATATGAATGTTATTGTTGCGAAGTCTGCTGGGTTCTGTTTTGGTGTAGATAAAGCAGTTAAAAAATGTATATGATCACATTAGCGATCAACCATTATATACATATGGACCAATTATTCATAATCCTCAAGTAGTAAAAGATTTAGAAAATAAGGGCGTACATGTCGTTAATCATATAGATGAAATGAAAGAAATTGAAAAAGGAAACATGATTATAAGATCTCATGGCGTAGGAGAAACTGTATACCAAGCTATGACAAGTGAAGGATTTCATATTATTGATGCAACATGTCCTTATGTAAAAAAAATTCATCGTATTGTAAATGAATTTAGTAAAAAAGGTGATACTATTATTATTGTTGGTGATTCTAATCATCCTGAAATTATTGGGATAAAAGGTTGGAGCCTGACAGAACCTTATATTGTTTCTACAAAAGAAGAAGCTAACAATCTTGATATACCAATGGATAAGAGTATATGTGCTATTGCTCAAACTACATTAAATCCAATTAAATTCAAAGAAATAATTGAAATCTTTGTCCATAAAGGTTATCATGTAGATATAAAAGATACCATATGCGCAGCCACAAGAGAACGTCAAGAAGAAGCCATTGAATTAGCAAAAAAAGTGGATAGAATGATTGTTATTGGTGGCATGAACAGTTCTAATACAAGAAAGCTGTATCAATTATGTAAGAATCAATGTGATAAAACTTATCATATTGAAACTATAGAAGATTTGGAGTTGCTTAAGGTTCGTAATGATGAAGTTATAGGAATTACAGCAGGAGCTTCAACTCCAAAGAACATTATTCAGGAGGTTATTACACATGTCAGAAGTACAGAGTTTTGAAGAAATGTTAGAAGAATCCCTAAAATCAATTCACAGGGGAGAAATAGTTGAAGGGACAGTTATAGATGTTAATGATAATGAAGTATATGTTAATATTGGTTACAAGTCCGACGGTATTATACCTAAGAGTGAATACTCCAACTACCCTGAGATTAATTTGAAGGAAGCAGTACAAGAAGGAGACAAACTCCAAGTTAAAGTTTTACGTGTTAACGATGGAGAAGGTCAAGTATTATTAACTTATAAGAGAATATTAGCTGAACAAGGTATCAGAAAAGTAGAAGAATACTTCAAAAAACAAAGACGAAATTACAGCAAAAGTATCATTAGTACTTGCAGGTGGTTTAGTTGTTATCGTTGAAGAAGTGAGAATCTTCATCCCAGCTTCACTTGTTTCTGATGAGTACGTTGAGAACTTAAGTGATTTCAAAGGTAAAGAACTTACTTTTGTTATTACGGAGTTTAACATGAAAAAAGGACGTATCATTGGTAACAGAAAGCAATTATTATTAGCAGATAGACAATCAAAATTAAAAGAGACAATGAGCAAGCTAGAAGTGGGCATGGTTGTTAACGGTCAAATTAAAAACGTAACGGATTACGGTGCGTTTGTTAATATTGAAGGTGTTGATGGTCTTATCCATATCTCTCAAATGTCATGGGGTCGAGTTAAAAAGCCTAGTGACGTTGTAAAAGTGGGTCAAGAAGTTAAAGTAAGAATCATCGGTATTGATGAGAATAAAAATAAAGTATCCTTATCTATGAAATTTGATGAAGAGAACCCATGGAATGATGCTACTACAAAATATGCAGTAGGTAATGTTGTAGAAGGTACTGTAGCACGTATGACGGATTTTGGTGCATTCATCGAGTTAGAACCAGGGTAGATGCGTTATTACACGTTTCTCAAATCTCTAAGAAGCATGTTGAAAAGCCATCAGATGCATTAAAGATTGGTGAAAAGATCACAGCAAAAGTATTAGACTTCAATGAAGAAGCTAAGAAAATTAGCTTAAGCATCAAAGCTCTTGAAGAAGTAAAAGAAGAGCCTGTAGTTGAAGAAACAGTTGTAGAAGAAACGACAGAAGAAGTTTAAGTAGTATCTACAAGAAAATAAAATTTTCCACCCTGTTGTGACTTTGCCTTGAAAGCAAACAAAGTCATGGCACAATATATGGAATTTATGAAAGCTGCAAAAGATATCTTTATATTTTTTGTGGTTTTCTTTATAAGAGGGAATGTAATCTCGTGTCTAACTATACGAAAAGGAGAGGATAGAGCCATGATTAAAAATTACGAGGATTTTAAAGATGCCGTATTGAAACTTTCAACTATCGATCTCAATGCTTACAAAGAACGCCAGATGAAAAGACGTATTGATTCACTCATTCGTAAGAACAATGCTAAGGATTATGAAGAATTTGTACATATCTTAAAAACAGATAAAACAATTTATGAAGAATTCATTAATTATTTGACGATTAATGTATCAGAATTCTATCGAAATCCTGCCCAATGGAAAGTTCTAGAAGAAGAGATCATTCCTTATCTCATGGAGAAATTTTCAGGTAGAAATTTAAAAATATGGAGCGCTGCTTGCTCAACAGGAGATGAACCTTATTCACTAGCTATGGTCCTTGGTAAGTTTATGCCTCTGAGTCAAGTGAATATCACTGCTACAGACATTGATAAAGAAGTACTAGAAAAAGCACAGTTAGGACTCTATAGAGAAAAAAGCCTTGCTGGATTACCAGAAGACTTCAAACGCAAATATTTCAAACAAATTGGAGGTTCTTTTCAAATCACTGACGAGATTAAAAAAGTGTATTAATTTTAAACAAATGAACCTATTAAAAGATCCCTATCCAACCGGTTGTGATCTCATCGTTTGTCGTAATGTCCTTATATACTTCACTGATGACGCGAAACACGACATTTATAGAAAGTTTAATGGTTCGCTAAAAAAAAGATGGCATATTATTTGTTGGTAGCACGGAGCAGATTATAGGGTCCTATCAATATAAATTAACATCACTTAGGTCATTTTTCTATAGAAAAGATAACGATCTATAGATGATGAAGATATACAAAAGATAATTGTTTTAATAGATGGTTATTGGATAATAAATCATCACGAAATAATACATATTTAGTAGAGTCTTTTCTAGAACGATGAAAGATATGTTCATCATCTAATTGATTGACATGTACCAGAGGTATGAAAATACCTCTTTTTTTTTATGTAGCACGTATCCCTTGTGGCTTTGACACGATTGCTTGTATGGATATACTTAGCTACTTGCTTATGCATAGCTTGATCTTCGGAGGGTATATAATAATAGTCTTTATAATCCTCAAAATAATATTTTAATTCTTCTTCAACTAAAAGAATATGTAACATAATGCCATCTTCAGCTATTTGAATGTGGTAGTGCTCATGGTTGTAAGTATAGCTAAATGGTATGGGCTCAGATAGTGTTACATGTATGGCAAGCATATTATCTGCAATATGACAATCATGAAGAATATAGTTCTCGTTAGATGTTCTTATATGTTCATACAAGTTTATCGGTGATAGCAGTTTTGTGATGGCTACAAGTGAACGGATATCTTCTTCGTTATGAAGCAATAAATGATTTTTTTGTTTTCTCATCTTTAGAAGCCATAAATAATAAGAAGTGCTCGATTAACTCGCCACCTGAATATGGATCATCTCTATCAATACCCATATATTTTTCCACTGTTTTTAATTTGCAGTTTTCAAGTCCTAAAATATGTTTACAAGGGCGTATACATTTATAGAGGTCACAATGTTTATAATCACTACCATCAAACACTAAATTGTATAGCTTTGCCTTCTTTGAAATGAAAGGTATATCAAAGGTTGATCCGTTAAAATGTATCAATTGCTTATAGTCCCTACTTAATTTAATAAAATTAAATAATAGGGTATACTCATCGTGGTCGGCTTCAGCTAACCATTGTATAAAATGTGTTTCATCGTCTTCGATGTAAATACATCCTATGAGATAAATCATATTTTTTTCTATAAGAAAACCCAGTGGTTTCAATATCGAAGAATAAAAGCGTGGTTATATCTTCAAATTGGGTTTTTAGGTACCTTGTATCCATATCTATTTTTTTCTTAATCGTAATCATAGTATCCCTCAATCTTTTAGCTATATATGCTGTATATGTTTCATGGAACTTATATAATGATAATAATAGTATAAGGTAATATAATCACATAATCAATGACTAATATGATCTTAAGTTTGGGCTTCTGTTTGGTTTATAGGCTTGTACCCCTTTTATCTTTGTACGCATATAATATAGTAAGAAAGAGAAAGGAGGACAAGTTATGGAATATTCTATTTTGACATTAGTACCCGTGGTTGCAGGCATTGGAGAGGCCCTTAGAATTGCTGGCTTACCATGTAAATATGTACCATTTACTAATCTTGCGATAGGTTTAATAATTGGCATAATTATATGTAATACCAACTTGGATGGTTGTGTTATTGATGGTTTAGTAGTTGGTTTAGGTGCTTCAGGACTCACGAGATCAAGTCAGGAGGTCAACTGTATGCTGAATAATAGACGATGTTGTCAAGAAGAAAAAAAATAGAAAGAAAAAACATAAAAAAGAAAAAATAATTTGTAAGTTCATGAATAACAACAGTTGAAAAATCATCCGTATTTATGTACAATACTATATGTATCAATTTGTTGGAAAAAGGTATCTACATTTTGATGATATATATTGAATAAACAGGTTAAATAGTTTTTTATATTATAGAATGAGAATATCGAATATTGGAGGCATAAATGCAATGCAAAAGAAAATAGATGTATCAAAGGAAGAAAGCTTACGACAAAAAACAAATAATGGACAAACTATCAGAGTACATTAAAGTAAAGAAGCTTAAGTATCATATTTCTACTTTTGGTTGCCAGATGAATGCACATGATTCCGAGAAATTAAAGGGGATTTTAGAGGAAATTGGTTATTTGGCAACAGAACAAGAATCTGAAGCTGATTTTGTCATATACAATACATGTTGTGTAAGGGAAAATGCGGAGTTAAAAGTATATGGTCGACTAGGATCACTTAAGCATAATAAAAAAACGCAACCCGAATATGCTCATAGCTCTATGTGGTTGTATGATGCAACAAGATAGTGTTATTACAAAAAAAATAAAGCAAACGTATCGTCATGTGGATATTCTATTTGGCACCCATAACCTATATAAATTAGCGGAACTCATACAAACCCGTTTAGACACAGGTAAGATGGTCATTGATATATGGGAAAATCATAAAGAAATTGTTGAAGATTTACCAAGCATACGTAAATTTGATTTCAAGGCAAGTGTCAATATCATGTTTGGTTGTAATAATTTTTGTACTTACTGTATCGTACCCTATGTTAGAGGCAGAGAAAGAAGTAGAAAGCCTGAGGATATCATAGCAGAGATAGAAGAATTAGTTGCAGATGGCGTTGTGGAGATCACATTACTGGGACAAAATGTTAATTCATATGGCAAAAGTTTGGACAAACCCCTATCTTTTGCACAGCTTATTCAAGAGATCGAGAAGATAGAAGGGCTAGAGCGTATTCGTTTTATGACATCTCATCCAAAGGATTTATCGGACGAGCTTATTGAAGTGATTAGAACATCTAAGAAATTAAGTGATCACATTCATTTACCTTTTCAATCAGGAAGTACATCACTTCTTGATAAAATGAATAGAAAATATACTAAGGAGCAGTATCTAGCGTTGGCACGTAAGATTAAGGAAGCAAAGCCTACGGCATCATTAACAACGGATATTATTGTTGGTTTCCCAGGAGAGACTGAGGAAGATTTTGAGGATACTTTAGATGTGGTCAGACAAATAGAATTTGACAATGCCTTTACATTTATCTATTCTAAGCGTACGGGTACACCAGCAGCTACCATGGAGGGTCAAGTACCAGATGATGTAACGAAAAATCGCTTCAACCGTCTATGCGATTTAATGAAAGAGATATCCAATAAGCGAAGTCAACTAAAAGTAGGACAAGTTGATGGGGTATTGGTTGAATATATGAATAAGCAGGATAAGGATTACGTATCAGGAAGGCTAAGCAGTAATCATCTGGTACATCTTAAGGGAAGCAGAGATTTAATTGGCAAGATTGTTCCTGTGAAGATTATTGAGAATAATACGTATTATCTTATTGGAGAAGTTATCGAATAAAGAAAAGAGGTCACAAATGAAAAAATTATCGCCAATGATGCAACAATATATGGATATTAAGAAGCAACATGAAGACTGTATCATGTTCTTTCGTATGGGTGATTTCTATGAAATGTTTTTTGATGATGCTCTAACAGCATCAAAAGAATTAGGTATTACCTTAACTGGAAGAGATTGTGGACAAGCAGAGCGTGCACCTATGTGTGGCGTGCCTCATCATGCTTCTGAAGCTTATATAAATAAACTGATTATAAAAGGCTATAAAGTTGCAATATGTGAACAAGTAGAAGATGCAAAACAAGCAAAGGGTATTGTAAAAAGAGATGTTGTGCGTATTGTAACACCTGGAACAAACTTGAATATGCAATCCCTTGATGAAACCAAAAATAATTACTTAATGAGTATCTATAATCACAAAGAATCCTATGGTATTGCTTTTGTTGATATTACCACAGGGGATTTCTTAGTAACAGAAGTGAGTCAGCATAGAAAGTTAATGGATGAAATAGCAAAATTTGCTCCAACGGAAATTATCTGTAATACAGCTGTTATGGATAAAACAGATATGATTGATGAGATTAAGAATCGTTTTCATGCCTACATTAATGTTGAAGAAGAATGGTACTTCGACTATGGCCGCTCAGAAAATAAAGTGAAAGAACAGTTTAAAATTGGTGCTATAGATGGTCTTGGTATGAAAGATTATACCACAGGAGTGTCAGCTGTTGGCGCTTTACTTGAATATCTCTATAATACCCAGAAGAGTTCTATTGGTCATATTACCAAGCTAACACCCTATCTCGTAGATTCTTACATGATGATTGACTTATCCTCTAGACGAAACCTTGAATTGGTTGAAACCCTAAGGGAAAAGGAACGTAGAGGATCCCTCTTATGGGTACTTGATAAAACCAAAACAGCTATGGGTTCAAGACTCCTTAGAAAATGGATTGAACAACCCTTGGTTTCTAAAAAACAGATTGAAGGGCGATTAGATGCCATAGAAGAATTAATGAACAAACCCATGGTACGGGCAGAACTCAAAGAGTTCTTAGGTCCTATCTATGATTTAGAGCGTCTCATGAGTAAGATTAGTCTAGGCACAGCAAATTGTCGTGATCTAATTGCTTTTAAGAGTTCCGTCCAGATGTTGCCATTTATTAAGAAACTCCTTCATGAAACAGATGCCATATATTTGAAAGAAATTAATGAAGCTTTTGACGATCTTAATGATCTCTATAATCTCATTGAAAAAAGGTATTATGGATGAACCACCAATTTCTGTAAAAGAAGGTGGTATAATCAAAACAGGTTTTCATCCTCAAGTGGATAAACTTCAAGAAGCGTGTACACGAGGTAAACAATGGATTGCTGAGTTAGAAGCAAAGGAAAAGGCTTTGACTGGCATAAAAAAACCTAAAGATAAAATTCAATAAAGTATTTGGTTATTACATTGATATAACCAGGTCGAACTTAAATTTAGTGCCAGAGCGCTATGTTAGGAAACAGACCTTAGCTAATTCTGAAAGGTACATAACCCCTGAGTTAAAAGAAATGGAAAATACCATATTAGGAGCAGAGGAGAAGATTGTAGCTCTTGAATATGAACTGTTTGTAGAACTTCGAAATAAAATTGGAGGGGAAGTTGGCCGTATCAAAGAGACAGCTTACTGTATCGCAATATTAGATGTTGTATCGTCTCTAGCGGAAGTCGCTATAAGAAATAATTATAGTCGTCCTTCACTGAATACAGAAGGTGTCATTGACATAAAAGATGGGCGTCATCCTGTAGTGGAAAAAATGATGAATAATGACATGTTTATCCCTAATGACACGTTCCTTAACCAAAAGGAAGGTCGATTTTCTATCATAACTGGACCTAACATGGCAGGTAAATCCACGTATATGCGACAAGCTGCTCTTATTGTGTTAATGGCACAAATAGGTAGTTTTGTTCCTGCAAGAGAAGCCCATATAGGTATCGTAGACCGTATTTTCACCCGTGTTGGTGCTTCGGATGATTTGGCTTCTGGTCAGAGTACATTTATGGTTGAGATGACAGAGGTCGCCAATATACTGCGTAATGCAACGAAGAATAGCTTGCTTATCCTTGATGAGATTGGTAGAGGAACAAGTACTTTTGATGGACTCAGTATTGCTTGGTCCGTAGTTGAATACATTGTTAATAAGAACAAAATAGGTGCTAAGACACTGTTTGCAACCCACTATCATGAATTAACAGAGCTTGAAGGCACTGTAGATGGTGTTCAGAATTATTGTATTGCTGTTAAAGAAAAAGGTGAGGATATCATCTTCTTAAGAAAAATCATGAAGGGTAATGCAGACAACAGTTACGGTATTCAAGTAGCCAAATTAGCAGGTGTTCCAATGGAAGTTATACGTCGTGCACAAGTATTATTATCAGAACTTAGTGATGCAGACATCACCAAGAATGCAGAACGTATAGCAGAGAACAGTATAGCTACAGAGATTGCAATATCGAAGGTTACAGATCAGCAAGAACAGCAGATTGATGAGCAGATAAAAGAACATATACATACGATACAAGAAGAACCAGAGAAAGTGAAAGAAAAAGAGCCGGTACAATTAGGGCTATTTGATATAAACAATGAGCATAGCGCGTTAATTGAAGAATTACAGGGACTTAATATTGTAGAAATGACACCAATGGATGCGTTGAATAAGCTCTATGCCTTACATAAAAAAGCCTTATCCTAGTAAAGGAGGTCTGTTACATGTCAGAAATTAAGTTGTTAGACCAACATACTATTAATAAAATAGCTGCAGGAGAAGTGGTGGAAAGACCATCATCTGTTGTAAAAGAGCTTGTGGAGAATGCCATTGATGCAGGGGCTAGTGCCATTACAGTTGAAATAAAGGAAGGTGGTATATCCTTTATACGTATAACCGACAATGGTATAGGTATACCAAAAAAAGATATACAAACTGCCTTTGTACGTCATTCAACCAGTAAAATAAAATCCATAGAAGATCTGATGACCGTATCATCCCTTGGATTTCGTGGTGAGGCATTAGCCAGTATCGCAGCCGTTTCTCAGATAGAAGTCATTAGCAAAACCTATGATGACCTTACAGGTATTCGTTACGTTATTGAAGGTGGTCAGGAAATAGCTATGGAGGAGATTGGGTGTCCTGAAGGAACAACGATTATTATTAAGAACTTATTTTATAATACACCTGCAAGAAGAAAGTTTTTTTTAAAAAAGCCTGCTACAGAGGGTGCTCATATTAGTGACTTCGTCAATAAATTAGCTTTGGGTCATATGGAAATTTCTTTTAAATTCATCTATAATAATGCCATAAAATTACATACTTCTGGAAATAATATCCTCAAGGATTGTATACTTAATGTATATGATAAAGAAATTGTCAAAAGTATCATGCCCTTTACTGTAAAAGGCAAAGACTTTGAAATTAATGGATTCATAGGTAAGCCACAAGTGTGTCGAGCTAATCGAACCTATGAGACTTATTATATAAATGGGCGATACGTTAAGAGTAAGTTCATGATGAAAGCCATCGAAGATGGTTATAGGACAAAGTTAACGGTGCATAAATACCCTTTTGTGGTTTTGCATATGACCATTAACCCTGACTTAATTGATGTCAATGTTCACCCTACGAAGATGGAAATACGCTTTCGCAACGAAATGGAGATCTATGAGACCATTAAAAAAAATGGTATTGACCAACATCTTCGCCGTATAGATCTTATACCAGAAGTGCCTTTTGGTAAAACCCAAAAGGTAGCGAAAGAAACACCTTATGATAAACGTATTCCAGAGCCTTTTGAAAACAAAAGAAGAGAACAATTGGACCGAGGCAAATCAAAAGGACATACACCTATCATACCTAGCAAAACAGTAACTGATACATTGAAAAACAGGGTTAATCATATGGAATCAAATCCTAATCAATCAGTTGGTGTTAAGGAGCAGATACCTCATTATCCAAGCTCTAATTATCCACAATCATCCATACACAAGACAATAACCGATAATAACATCAAAAAACAATATCATGATTACCAATCGTAAGGTCCTTGACCAGTTAGAACAAGGATGTACAGATCAACTAGAACAACAGACAGATACAGGCGTTAACAAGGCAATTGAAGTTCAGACAAAAGAAAGCATAGAACGAATCAAAAGTAATGAACAAGGTGTACTATTTGATTCAAAATTTATCGATAAGAAAACGGTGAAGAATCATAAGGTCATAGGACAACTATTTCATACGTATTGGATAGTTGAATTAGAAGGGAAATTCTATTTCATTGATCAACATGCAGCTCATGAAAGGGTTCTATATGAACGACTTATGCAACAATTAGAGGAATCTGGTATCATGTCGCAGGGCTTGTTACAACCGTTGATTATTCATGTATCCATGAAAGAAATACAGCTTATTAAAGATTACATGGAAGTATTTCAGGAGCTGGGTTTTGAAATTGAGGCATTTGGCAAAGATGCTTACGCCATTCGAAGTGTGCCTTATATATTTACCAAGTCATTAACGTCGGATCAGTTTTTTTTAGATATATTAGATAGTCTACATGACCATTATGATCAGAATAAATACCAAGTGATTCTCAAAGATATAGCTACTATGGCGTGTAAAGCGGCAGTTAAGGCTCATGATAAGTTATCCTTAATGGAATATGAGACCTTATTTGATGAGTTATTATCTCTTGATAATCCTTATACTTGTCCTCATGGACGACCTACCATCATATCCATGACACAATATGAATTAGAAAAGAAGTTTAAGCGGATACAGTAAAACCGAGGAGTGATGTAAGATGAAGAAGCCGTTGATTGTTATAGCAGGACCCACTGCAGTTGGCAAGACCAGTTTATCCATTAACCTAGCTAAGAGCATAGGTGGTGAAGTTATATCGGCCGATTCCATGCAAGTGTATAAGTATATGGACATTGGAACAGCTAAGGTGACAAAAGAAGAGGCCCAGGGGGTAAAACATTATTTAGTGGATACCCTTAATCCAGATGAGGATTTTAGCGTTCATATTTTTCAACAAATGGCAAAAGACAGTATGAAGAAAATTAGAGAAAATGGAAAGATACCAATTATGGTAGGTGGGACGGGCTTTTACATTCAATCACTTATCTATGATATAGCCTTTGATGATACGACCAAGGATACTGCCTATCGTTTGGGATTAGAACAGCTAGCACGTGAAAAGGGTAATGATTATGTACATCATATGTTGAAAGATATTGACCCTGTTTCATATGAGAAGATTCATGCTAATAATTTAAAACGTGTCGTCAGGGCATTGGAATATTATCGTGACACAGGTGAACCTATATCTGTTCACAATGAAAAAGAGAGCCAGAAAGAATCACCCTATAATCTTGTATTTTATGTCCTAACCATGGATAGAAAATTATTATATGAGCGTATTGATAAAAGAGTGGACATGATGATTGAGGATGGGTTAGTTGATGAAGTAAAGGGATTGAAAGAAATGGGCTATTCAAAAGATTTAGTATCCATGAAGGGGTTAGGGTATAAGGAAATCTATGAATACTTAGATGGTGAATATGACCTAGACGAAGCGGTTTATATCCTGAAAAGGGACACAAGACATTTTGCCAAACGTCAATTAACATGGTTCAAAAGGGAAAAGAATGTCAGATGGATACATGTGGATGACTATGATATGAATACAGAAGTAATTTTAAAGAAAATACTAAAAGATGTTGAAGAAATGGGAATAATATAATACAATGGTATTAGGAATTGGTTTCAATTACCGATTGAATAGATATATGATGCAATATCAATATAAATAAAACTTTTTTGGGGGGGCGATGAGATGAGTAAACCAATCAATTTACAAGATTTATTTCTTAATCAAGTAAGAAAAGATAAGACGACAGTTGTCGTATATTTAACGAATGGATTCCAATTAAAAGGTTACGTAAAAGGTTTTGATAACTTTATTGTAATCTTAGAGACAGAAGGAAAACAACAAATGATTTACAAACATGCTATATCTACAGTTATTCCTTCAAGAGAAGTATCTCTTAGTGTTGACGAATAGAAGGATTGAGTGTATGACAGATTTATCACGAAAGATGTATCATGTGTTGGGTATTGATAATGGTGTTTATGAATACTGTAACCACATTGAACAAGAGTTAAAAGAGCGATTTGACATAATCGATCAAGTGGCTGAATATAATCAATTAAAAGTCCTTGCAGCCATGCAAGAGCACAAAGTAAGTGATATTCATTTTGCTGCTACAACAGGATATGGTTATAATGATCTCGGTAGAGAAACATTAGAAAGCGTTTATGCTTCTGTATTTCATACAGAAGCTGCTTTAGTTAGACCGCAACTTATTTCAGGAACACATGCTCTCAATATTGCTTTATCCGGTAATTTAAGACCAGGTGATGAGATACTATCACCTGTGGGTAAGCCATATGATACTTTAGAAGAAGTTATTGGTATAAGAGAAACAAAAGGCTCTCTAAAAGAGTATGGTATTACTTATAAGCAAGTTGAGCTATTGGATGGTGGACAGATTGATTATGATGGTGTAAGAGCTGCTATTGGTCCACAGACTAAGCTTATTACGATTCAGCGATCGAAAGGTTATGATACACGCCCGACTCTATCTGTGAAGCAAATAGGGGAGATTATAGCATTCGTAAAAGATATTAAAAGCGATCTGATTTGTATGGTAGATAATTGCTATGGAGAATTTGTCGATATGATTGAACCAACAGAGGTTGGTGCGGATATGGCTGTCGGTTCTCTGATTAAGAATCCAGGTGGTGGATTGGCACCTATAGGTGGTTACATTGTTGGTACAGAAGATTGTATAAACAATGCGGCTTATCGCCTAACAGCTCCTGGACTTGGAAAAGAAGTTGGGGCAACACTTGGTCTTAATCAATCCTTTTTTTCCAAGGGCTTTTTTATGGCACCTCAGATTGTAGCAGGTGCATTAAAAGGAGCGATTTTTGCCGCAACAGTGTTTGACAAATTAGGTTATGGTGTTTTGCCAGATGCTCATGAACCACGTCATGATATCATCCAAGCAATCGAGCTGGGTACACCAGAAGGCGTTATCGCCTTTTGCCAGGGGATTCAAGCCGCTGCGCCTGTAGACAGTTATGTTGTGCCTGAACCTTGGGCAATGCAGGGTATGATTCAGAAGTCATTATGGCAGCTGGAGCTTTTGTACAAGGATCATCTATTGAACTTAGTGCTGATGCTCCCATTAAACCGCCTTATACCGTATTCTTTCAAGGTGGGTTATCTTGGCATCATGCAAAATTTGGTGTGGTTAATGCTTTGCAAAAGATGATTAATGCGGAATGTGTCACATTATAATCACGATTGAATATAGTAGAATAATAAAGTGGCTTTGCTACTTGAATATACGGTAACGGGAAATGAAACTTGTTGGTGGTATTTTCCTAAGATAGAGAATTGGATAATTCTCTTTACAACAAGGTTTCATGTATAACATACATGGGGCTTTTATATAAAGTGTACTGGCTAAGGCCGGTACACTTTTTATAAAAAAATAAGAATGTTAGAAGGGAGTAATAGCAATGTATGAAGGAAAACTAATAAGGTTAAGAGAATATAGGAAGTCAGATATTGAAACAGTACAAAAGTATATTAATGATGGAGAAGTAAAGAGAAACCTTACTCCTGGTATACCATTTCCCTATACATTAGAAGATGAGGAAAAATGGTTTGAAAAGCATACAGCATTACATGATACATATGATTTTGCCATTGAAACCCTTGAAGATAATATTTATCTTGGTGGTTGTGGAATAAATGAAGTAGATTGGAAAAATAGCAAAGCAGTCATAGGAATATTTATTGGAAATAAAGATTATTGGAATAGAGGATATGGATCAGACGCAATGAATGTATTAATTAGATTTATCTTTAATGAGATGAACATTAATAAGATCAAGCTGCATGTCTATTCGTTTAATAAGAGGGCTATAAGATGCTACGAAAAATGTGGTTTCATAAAAGAAGGTGTCTTACGTCAAGAGCTCTACAGAAATGGAAGATATTATAATACAATAGTAATGGGATTACTAAAAGAAGACTATATCAATCTAGATATAGAGTAGTTAAGCTATATTTAAAACTAGGATGTCATGTTTCCTAACATGCATAGAGCTCTTATTAAAGTGTACTGGCTAAGGCTGGTATACTTTTTATATGACGTTAAACGATTGTTTTATAGACAGAAAGTTAATCAGAATTTAATTTTTTTTAAAGACAAATTTTAATAAATTTCTTGTATCATTTAAATTAAGTAAGGAATCGTGTATTGTGAATACATAAGATTTGAATTAAAAGGATATAGGATAAATATCTTATGGATAAGAAAGCTAGGTACGAGAAAAGATAAACGCGTATATTTCTATCTAAATTAAGGAAATAAAGAAAGAAGGTACAATAAGGATGAATGAGGAAGCGATTAAGGACGTTATGCAGCGTATTCGTCGAGTTGAAGATGAAATAGCCAAGGGGATTGTTGGACAAAAAGAAATCATTAGACAAGTTTTGTTGGGTATCTTGACAGGTGGGAATATTCTCTTAGAAGGTGTTCCAGGGTTGGGTAAAACCCAATTGGTAAAAACACTATCCAAGGTGCTTGATTTATCTTTTTCTAGGATACAGTTCACACCTGATTTAATGCCAGCAGACGTTGTGGGTACCAATATGTTTATGGAAGATAAACATGGAAAAGGTTACTTTGAATATCAAAAAGGACCCATTTTTGCACACTTATTATTAGCAGATGAAATTAATCGTGCAACACCCAAAACCCAATCTGCTATGTTAGAAGCCATGCAAGAAATGACGGTTACAGTCGGTAACACAACCTATGAATTACCCAAACCTTTTATTGTATTAGCAACTCAGAACCCCATTGAGATGGAAGGAACGTATCCATTACCAGAGGCTCAGATGGACCGTTTTATGTTTAAGGTGCTGGTGAAGTTTCCGAGTCTTGATGAATTGTCGGAGATTATGGACTTGACCGTTGAAGGTAGCGGTAGTGAACCTCAGAAGATGATGGATGGTGATAGCATTCTTCAGATTAGGGAGTATATAAGGCAAATACCTGTAGCTAAGTATGTTAAAGAGTACGCATTGAAATTGGTAGTTGCTACTCATGGTGATATGCTGATGCGCCAGAAATGACTAAGAAATATCTAAAATATGGAGCGGGACCACGTGCGGCACAGAGTATCTTAAAAGCAGCTAAGGCCAATGCACTATTAGAAGGTCGTTACAACGTATCTTTTGATGACATCAAATACGTGGCTGTACCATGTCTTAGACATCGACTTCTCCTTAATTTTGAAGCCTTAGCTGATGGCATAGATGCTGATAGTTTTATCATGCAGTTATTAAGTGATATAAAGGCATAAGGAGAGAGCGTATGAACGAACAAATATTTACCACAGACTTTTTTTTGAATAAGTTAGAACGCTTATCTGTTCATGTGACTACCTTAATGAGTCATGGTGGAGCAGGAAATCGTAAGTCTAAGGCGAAGGGCATGTCGGTGGAGTTTTCCGATTACCGAGAATATGTTCCTTCTGACGATTTTCGTAGAATTGACTGGAATGCATATGGACGATTCAAGAAGCTGTATGTAAAGCTATTTATGGAAGAAAAAAGAAGCTGTTATACGCTTATTCATTGATGATAGTAAGTCTATGTCTTATGGTGGTAAGGATATGATGGCACTTAGGTTAGCAGGAGCGTTTTCCTATCTTGCTCTTAATAACTTAGATAAGGTATTATTAAATCCTATGCATTCAGGTGAACACAATATATTCTTGGGACAAGGGAAAAAAAATGCTTTTGGACATTATATGCGCTACTTACAAGGTATGACCTTTGAAGGGACTTATACACGGTTAGATAAAATTAAACGTATGGACTATCATGGGAGTGGTCTTAGTATTATTATATCGGACTTCTTCATGGAAGATCAGATAGAGGAAACTGTGAAATATTTGGCATACAATCGACAACAAGTATTATTGCTTCATATCTTATCAGAAGAGGAGTTAAATCCACAACTAGATGGTCGATTGAAGCTGACAGATAGTGAAACAGGAGATGAAAAAAAATCTTCTCATGACACCACAATTACTAAGAAAATACCAACTTACATTAGAGAAGTTTCAGCATGACTTAAAAGATATAAGTTATAAATATGGCGCCCATTATGTGAGTGTCAATGCATCGGATTCTATTGAGAAGGTTATTTTAGAAGAGTTATTAGGAAGTTTTGTGAATATGTAAGTAGATTAAGATATAAAAAGTTACATATAGAGGATAAAAGGGATGTGTCGCAATTATGCGTTTTGGTAATCCGTATGCTTTATGGGGACTTGTATTCATTCCTATAATCATACTCATGTATATATTAAAACAGAATTTTGAACAGAAGAAAGTTGCCAGTACGTTTCTGTGGGATTTGGCGACCAAGGAAGATGAAGTCAATACACCTTGGCAGAAGTTAAGGAAAAATATGTTAATGATTTTACAAATTATAGCGGTCATACTTCTTGTTGGAGCCTTGGCTAATCCTTACTTCTATAAAGAAGATGAAGTAGGCGAAGCAGAAATTATAGTCATGGATACAACTGCCAGTATGAATGCTGTATATAATGAGAATATGACTCGGTTAGAATACGCAAAAAAAGCAGCCATCATCCTTGTGGATGAACTAATAAATGGTACACCTGTAACGGTCATTACTGTCGGTAATGAAGTGAGTCTTATCTTATCCGGTGAAGAAGATAAGGAAAGCATTAAAAAGGCTATAAAAGCTATTAAACCATCTTATGGATCAGATAAAATTACGGATAATATATCTTTTATTCGTTCTATAGCAGATAGTTTTGAAACCTATCGTATTAGCGTCTACTCAGATACTGTTGTAGAGGAAGAAGGCGTTCATACAGATCTTGTCAATAGACCAGGTACTAATGTGAGCCTAGATTATATGTCGACATATGTACAAGAGGACTATTCCATAGAAGTTCTTGCCAAAGTAACAAATCGCTACTCTTATGATACCACCATTCATTTGCAGGTATTTACAGAGGATGATCAGCTACTAAAGGGTCAAGAAGTAACACTCGGACCTCATGAAAGTAAAAGTATTTTCTTAGATGGCATGACGTATAGTGGACAGATTATTTATGGTGAAATACAAGAAAAAGATTTAATAGTAGAAGATAATAAGCGTTATAGTATTTTGAATAAAGAACAAACCAAACGTGTGCTATTGGTTACGGAGGGGAATGTGTTTTTAGAAAAGGGCATTATGGCTTCAGGACGTTATGAGTTATATAAAACAAACTCAGCAGATATTACAGAAGATACCTATGATTTATATGTATTTGATGGCATAAGGCCGGCACAGATTCCGACTGAGGGTAATCTCATGTTTGTCAACATACCAGAAATAGAAGGTTTCTATGGAATAGAAGGTGATGAAAAAAAAGAGGGCTTGTATCATTTGAAGACCATGAGATAACCCAATATGTTATGAAGGAACAATTTGTTGCTTCTGCTTATTTGCCTATTGAAATAAATGGCCATATGACACCTATAGCTCATGTAGGTAATGAGAATATCATGACTATTGGCAATAAAGATGGTAAGAAATTCAGTGTACTATCTTTTGACATTCATAACAGTGATTTTCCTGTGAGTATGAGTTTTCCAGTGGTTATGGATCGATTGTTGGGCTATATGTTAGGTGATATTTCAGAGCATGAAACCAAGTATTTTGCTGGTGATAGCATTGCTTTTGAACCACTAAGTACAACAAAGAAAGCTCATATCTTTAACCCAGATAAAAAGAAAACAAGTTTATCCATCCAGTATCCCATGACGTATTTTGATGGGACAAACACGCTTGGGCTCTATGAACTCGTTCAAGAAAATCATAATGAAGAAAAGAAAACAGATTATATAGCTGTTGGGTATAACACCAGGTTAGAGTCTGATATTAAAGATATTGATATGTCACTGAATGATAATGTTACAGAAGCGACTAATCGGAGAGAGAGAAAGACTGATTTTCTACAGCTTTTTATTATACTAGCCATTATGGTTTCGTTATACGAGTGGAAAAAATATGTTAGAGGTTAGAGGTGTCACATGAGAATTGAATTTACGAGAGCATGGTTATTGTTATTATATCCATTGATAATGGGAATGGTCATCTTCCTTTCAAGAAAATACTATACCAATAAGTTTAAGAAATACCTTACCTTAACCATAAGAGGGATTTTTATGTTATGCCTTGTATTGGCATTAGCTGATATGTCCATTGTTAAGACGTCAAAGGATACAACGACTATCTTCCTATCGGATTTATCTAATAGTATTTCAGGCAATCAAGAGGATATGAAGCGATTTATTCGTGAAGCTCTACAAAGCAAGCAGGAGGAAGACCGCGTAGCTTCTATTGTCTTTGGAAAAGATGTTGAACTAGAGGATAAGGTAACAGGTCATCTTACGGCTAATATCCTTGAGAGTCAGGTTAACGCCTCTTATACAGATATCGAACAAGCTATAGTTAAAAGCATAACCATGATGCCAGGAGATACAAATAAACGTATTGTACTCCTTACAGATGGAAAAGAAAACAAAGGTGATGTAAGTAAGCTTGTTCATGCCATTAAGCAACAAAATATTGAAATGAAAGTAAAATTATTAGAATCTCATTTGAATAGTGAGGTTTACGTGGATAGCTTTTACATACCACAGAAGGTTAATCTTGGGGAACAATTTCAAGTCCATATGGATATCTATGCAACAATGGATACAGAGGCAAAAGTAACCCTCATTGCTGATGGGGAAAAACTTACCACAGAAAAAATGAGTTTAACAAAAGGATCTAACAAATATGTTCTGAATGACACTGCTAAAAAAATGGGCTTTGTGAACTATGAATTATTAATTGAACCTGTTCATGACACCGTGACGATTAATAACAGTTATTCAGCCTTTACATTAGTGGAAAGTAGCCCTAAGATACTCATACTCTATGATCAAGTTACAGATGCTACTCAGTTAGAAAAGATAGCAGAGAGTCTAGGGCTTGAATACGATAGCATGCAGAGCAGTATGGCACCAACTCGAATGGAAAACCTATTAAAATATAAAAGCATTATTCTATGTAATGTATCAGCAGATAGGTTAGATAATGGTTTTCTTGATCAATTGGATGATTATGTGAAGGACTTTGGTGGCGGTATGGTTGCTATTGGTGGAGAAAATGCTTATGCTCTTGGTGGTTATTATAAAACATCATTAGAGACAGTTCTACCTGTAAACATGCATATGCGAGGTATCAAAGATAAACCATCGGTTGCCATGATGTTAGTCATTGATAAATCAGGTAGTATGTCAGGTCTTAATTTAAAGCTTGCCAAAGAAGCTGCTGTAAGAACCTTAGAAGTGTTAGAAGACAAAGACGAGATTGGTGTAGTAGCATTTGATGATAAGCCTTATAATGTGGTTGATGTTCAAAAGGCAGAAAATCGTGAAAGCATACAAGAAAGTATTCTAGGCATTATGGAAGGTGGAGGTACATCCATACTTCCAGCACTAAGTGATGCGTATGAGAAATTATCCCTTAGCAAGGCTGAAATTAAACATATTATTTTGCTCACGGATGGTCAAGCAGAAAATACAGGTTATGAAGGACTCCTTGCTAATATGAATGATAATAAAATAACGTTATCTACTGTAGGAATTGGTGGTAGTACAGATACAAGACTTCTTAATTATTTGGCATCCTCAGGTAATGGGCGTTTTTTTTATCTAACGAAAGATGGTTTAAGTATTCCACGTATATTTGCTAAGGAAGCATTCTTAGCAACACGCACATACTTAAATAACATGACCTTTACACCAGAGATTTCATCGTATCATAGTATCCTATCTAGTGTATACAATGAAGGTTTGCCACAGCTACATGGTTATGTCGGTACATCACCAAAAGATGCAGCCACAGTGTTGTTATCAAGCCCTATGAAAGATCCTGTATTGGTAACTTGGCAATATGGATTGGGTAAAACCGTTGCGTGGACCTCTGATTTATCTGGCCAGTGGAGCAGTGACTATAATGCGTGGGGGCTTAACAATATTCTATGGCAGAATATCATACATTACACCATTGAAAATTATTCCAGAGAACCTATTGAATTAGAAAGTACTTTTGAAAATGGAGAGGTACAGGTAACCTTAACCACATCCGGAGACAATGACCGTCTTCTTGATACATCTGTTCAGATTCAGACACCATCTAGCAAAAGTATGACCCTTAATTTAGAACCTGTTAGAAAAGGTGTTTATACAGGTAGTTTTTTGCCAGAGGAAATCGGTTCTTATATGTTAAAAGGTGTTCAAAAAGATCAGGGACAGGTCTTAGGAACAGGGTTAGGTGGCATCACAGTTCCTTATTCAGAAGAGTATAAAATCGTTAAGAATACAGCCTTCAAAGAGTTTGTCGAACATGTTGATGGTGAATATATACAGAGTCCAAACCAAGTGTTTAGTCAATTAGATGCTAAAGTAAAGACCAAAGAAAATGCAACCAATGGACTTCTAATAATTGCCATGTTTATTTGGATCATTGATATAGCTATAAGAAGGCTTAATGTGATCTCGAAAGTTCAGCGGGTGTTAGTACCAATAGGTAATGGTGTAGCATACTTGCATCATAAACTTAAGGATCATCATCGATCCAAGGCTAAAAATGGCGAAGTGAAAAGGAGCCTATCAAGAAGGAAATAGAAGTTGAGAAACAAAGTGAAGTGCGCAATAACAGAAAAGATATACCTAAAAAAGCTGTAAAGAAAACAAAGTCCAAGAGTAATATACAAGAAACGAGTGGGCTGAATACAGATCAGCTTTTAGGTAGCCTAAAAAAGAAAAAATAGGGGAGATACGCATATGAAGAGGATTAAACATATAGTTATGGGTATGGCACTCATGCTATTGGTGGTACTAGGGAATATCAATGTACAGGGAGACGCAGAGAAAAACATAGAAGTAGAAGTTGAGTTTGGCTATAATAATGTTTTCCGATATGGAGACTATCTACCCATAACCATTAATGTGACCAATAAATCTGAAGCATTTAGTGGCGAAGTCATGATACGGTATCATATTAATCATGAAAGAGATGCTATTTTAAAGCAAGGATTAACACTAGAGAAAGATGACCAAAAAAATGTAAAGTTCATCATGTCCAATGTCACGGAACAAATGCAAATGTTACGGGTTATTTTACTTGAAGACGGAAAAGAAGTGTACAATAAGAAAATTAAGCTACCCTTTTTACAAGGGGTTTTTAAAGATAAGACCATCATGGGTATTCTATCAGGTGATCGCGATGCCATAGCTTATCTTCAACCAAAAGGTGAGTTTGTAAAAATATCGCTAGATCATCAGAATTTCCCAAAGAGTACATTTGCAATACATATGTTTGATGCATTAGTGGTTAACAATTATGATTTATCCCAGTTAGATGAAGGTCAACTGGATACTCTGAAAAAATGGGTAGATAATGGTGGACAACTCATTGTAGGTACTGGAGCATGGTACACGAAGACCTTATCCGTCTTAGAAGATTTTATACCCATGGTAAACATAACGGATACCAGTGAAGTCTCTGTCAATGCATTGAACATGCTGTTAAATAAAGATGTAGCAGAAGAGATGAGTAGCGATATTCCCCTTACTGTTGTTAGGTTTGAAGGGTTAGAGGATTATAAAGCTGTAGTGGCTGATCAAGAAAATCTTATCTATCGTATTCATAAAGGAAATGGCATGATTCAGTTATTTGCCTTTGATCTTGGCATGGCACCTATGAACACATATCGGTACAAAGAAGATCTGATGAAGAACTTTTTTGTAAGTAATAACCAGAGAAATGAACATTATTATGACTCCTATAATTATCGAATTAATCAAAAGATGGATCGTTTTTTATGGGGAATTCCAGATATTGAGTTACCGACACTGACTACTATTATGGTTATCATAGGGGTATATGTTCTCATTATTAATCCTATTTTATATATTATTTTGAAACGTAAGAAGAAAAGACATTATATGTGGATAGCCATACCTGGCTTAGCCATTATTTTTGTAGCGGTCATGTATGTGGGTGGTATGAATACTAGAATTAAAGCACCTGTTTCACAAGTCGTTAATACAGTTCTATTTAACACGTCAGGTGGGTCAAAAGGTAGTTATGGTACAATTATTAATACCAATAAATCGAAATTAACCATTGCATCCATTGATGGGTTGGAAATGATGCCTGCTATTACGAGTGATGGTTACTATTATCGTTCGGATGATACAAATAAAGAGTACAAAGATTTTCAGGTAGCACATGAGAAGAGCATTGGCATTAATCCAACGATTCAATTTAACAAGACCCGTGTGTTTGGGAATTATAACTTTGAGATTGAGCCATCTAAGAATTTGCCAGAAACCAATGAAGTTAAAGTAGACCTTGTCTATGATGGTGGTAGCCTTAAGGGAACGGTGTCAAATCATTATGCATATGATTTGACAGACTGTTTAATAAAATTCAAAAATCTATATTATGTCATTGATCAAATTGAAGCTGGTGAAACCATTGACTTAACCAGTAGGGCACCAGTAAAAACTTATGATTCCATTAATTCATATTTTTGGAAAAGACAGAATAGCTTTGATACGTTACAAGAGCGACAAGATATAGATCAAAAGGAAAATATAGTAGATTTATTATTGGGGCAATCAAAGATTAATGAGAGCGAATTAATTATAGTAGCTTGGACAAATCATAGCTTCTATCAAGGCTTCACCGTTTCTAATAAGCAAGTGGAAAAATATGAGAAAACACTCATTTGTATTAATGAACCAGTAGAATATCTATCAGGAGCTAAGATTGTTTTAGATTTTGGGGAATTACGAGGTATGATTAATGGAAATTATATAAAAGGTTATTATTATAGCCAGCATAAATCATTTGATATTGTTTTTAAGCTACCAACAGATTATGTAGACATTAAAACTGTTAAAATTAGAGGGTTTATGCAAAAAGGTGATGCTACGTTACGTATAAAGAATGGTGACGTGGAATCGGATGTCATAGAGGATGTCATCACACTGAAGGACGAAGAGTTATATAAATATATGACAGATAAAGGTGAAATTCTATTAACCATTACATTAGGATCAGATATGAATGATGTAGAAATTCCTGAAATATATGTAGAAGGGATTGGGAAATAATGTTAGAGATTAAAGGACTTTGTAAAAAATTATAAAAAAATTCACAGCACTTAAAGGAATAGACCTTCATGTGGATGAAGGTGAGATATTCGGATTTATTGGTCCTAATGGAGCAGGTAAAACAACCACCATGCGTATTGTCTGTGGATTATTAAAGCCCACAGATGGAAAGGTCACCATTAATGATATTGATGCCCTTCAGAATATAAGAGAAGCCAAGAAGTACATTGGTTATATGCCTGATTTTTTTTGGTGTATATGATAACTTAAAAGTAACAGAATACCTTGATTTCTATGCATCTGTTTATCATGTCAAAGGTAGTGAGAAAAAGAAGATGATTGAAGACCTTCTTGAACTGGTTAATCTCACAGACAAAGCTGATTTCTTTGTGGATAGCTTATCCCGTGGTATGAAACAAAAGTTATGTGTAGCAAGATGTCTCGTTCACAATCCGAAATTACTTGTACTGGATGAGCCTTTATCAGGTATGGACCCACGGGCTCGAGCCGATATGAAGAAAGTACTCTATACGCTAAAAGATATGGGTAAGACCATTATTGTTAGTTCCCATATTTTATCCGAACTATCGGAGATATGTACCTCTATTGGAATTATTAATCAAGGCAATATGATCATTAATGGAACGGTAGAGGATGTAACCAATAAAGTATATCATAATAAAGTGGTTGAGATTGAAGTGATGAAGCATCCCGATTTAGCTGAACTAATTTTAAAAGAGTTTAATTTTGTGGAAGCAGTTAAGGTAGCAGGTAATCGATTAGAAGCAACGGTGAAGGGCGATGATGGTGAGATTAGCCACTTGTTACGTTCACTTATTGTAAAAGATGTACCTGTCATTACCTTGAACAAAAAAAACACAAAACCTAGAGGATGTATTCTTAGAGGTGACAAAAGAAGCTTAGAATATATTCATTCAAATAGTTGCTCGGGAAGGAAGAAAAAATGAAATCAATTATATTAAAAGAAGCGAAGATTAGAATGCGAACATGGAAAACAGTTGGCATGATTACTGCATATATTTTGTTATTAGGATTAACGGTTGTACTTATGCTTTTTAATCAAATATATGACAGAGGTGGCCTTATTAATTTTAGTAATAATTTTAACCAAGTGTTTATTGCAATCACAGTTGTACAAGTACTTATGATATCTTTTATTGTACCGATTATTACGGCTGGTTCCATATCACTAGAACGAGAGAAGCAGACATTAGATATTTTATTAAGTACTAATTTAAGACCTATCTCCATTATAATGGGGAAACTGGTAACATCTATTAGTCAGGTATTATTACTGATTGTGGCTTCATTGCCTATCTTTTCATTTGTATTTTTTTTATTTGGTGGCATAAGTCTTGCGGCTTTATTACACTTATTATTCTTCTATGTGGTGATCTCCATATTTTTTGGAGCAGTGGGGGTATTCTTTTCAGTAGTATTTAAGAAAACCTTGACATCAATCGTCATGACGTATTTGGTAATGATTGTATTAACAGTAGGTACTTTTATTAGTTCTGCCCTATATATTAATATGACAAGAGCGTATGATTATTATGAAAATGTAACTCATTGGCCACTTTATTTTAATCCAGGATTAACCTTCTGGGCAGTACTTATGAAACAATTTGGAGATATGAATAGTTTTACGACTATGATTGGTAACAATGAGCAATATTGGCAAATTAGTATGGCTATATTTATCCTTTTATCAATTATCTTAATAGGGGGAGCTGCTTATTTTCTTAATCCTATTCGGAAAAAGTGGAGAAAGAAGTAAGTGTATCAGCGAAAATTAATGTAGAAATTCTCTAATAAAAGCATGACTATAATGGAGGTGGTTATATGGAAAGTATAGATAAAAAAATAAAGCAGGTTGTCCATGGTGTTAAGCGCAGATGGATAATGAGCAGGTTAATGAAGTATGGTCTTTATGGGTTAAGTGGTGGTTTAATGCTATCAGCTATATGCGTATTAGCTAGTCTGATCATACCCATTACATTTATATATGTAAAGATAGGTATCCTATTGGCAACCTGTTTAAGTATAGGTATGGGATATAATTTCTTACGGTTGCCAAGTGATTTGGAGACAGCTAGGCTTATAGATAGATCGGGACTTAAGGAAAGGACCATCACAGCTATTGAAATGATGTCAAGCCACAATCTGTATGTGGACATGGTAAAAAAAGATGCTTATGAACATCTACAGAAGATTGAACCTAAGAAGATGATGCCCTTATTACCACCTCTAAAAAGCTTGGCTCAGATGTTTGCTATATTGGGCATTCTCCTTATCACCTTAATGATACCAAGTAGGCATGAAGCATTTGTTCAGGAAAAAGAAAATCTTCAACTTGCGAAGAAAGACATTCAGAAAGAAGTTAAAAAAATCAAGAAAGAAATTAAAGAAGATGTATATTTGAAGGAGGATACTAAAAAGGATCTAGAAAAAGTTATATCCGAATTAAATAAAG
>JDSF01000019.1_pt1 | contig 161361 bp, 176 predicted proteins | sample 199441 | NCBI WGS metagenome assembly JDSF01 (sample SAMN02592751, study PRJNA231836) | bioreactor metagenome | isolation source: continuous culture bioreactor denitrification-DNRA | place: Germany: Bremen
CTGACCCAACGTTTACAGACACTGCAGATGATGGACAGCCAGTAGACGAGCCTGATCAACCATCAAGAAGTGGTTACTCATTTATTGAATGGCAATTAGAAGGTGTTAAGTATGAGTTTGAAACAGCAGTAACAGGACCTATTACATTGGTAGCGGCATGGTCAAGAAACTCAAGACCTAATCCACCAAGACCTAACCCACCAGTAATCATCGACGACCCAGAAATCCCACTTGGAACTGTGGAATTCTATGAACCATATATCAAAGGTTATCCAGACATTACATTTAGACCTCTAAGAGCAATCTCTAGAGTTGAAATGGCGACAATCTTTGCTAGAATTCTTAAGTTAGACGTTGAGAGTGCTCCAGCAGCAGGATTCAGCGATATGCCAGAGACTCACTGGGGATACAAGAATATCAATGCAATCAAAGACATCGGTCTTATCAATGGTTATGTAGATGGTACTTTCAAACCTGACCAAGCAATGTCAAGAGCCGAGATTGCAGCAATAATATCAAGATATTGGGACTTCGTTGAATATGAAGCAGATGCAACAGAGTCAATCCTTACGGATATTGATGGACATTGGGCAAAAGATTCAATCAACAAGATATACAACTTTGGTCTAATCACTGGATATAGCGATGATACATTCAGACCTGATACAGACCTAGTTCGTGAGCAAGTAGTATTCACAGTGAACAACTTGATTGATCGTCCTGAGTATGTGAACCCACTATACTCATTCAACGATGCACCTCCAAGTCACTGGGCTTATGGTGATATCGAAGCGGCAACAACTTATTTCGAGAAGACAACTGGTGAGTTCGGTGAAGATGCTTCAGGAAATCCTTTCTCAGAGTAATTCTTAAATGAGGTATTAGATTAGTAAGAGTGCTATATAATATATAAATATATATAAGCCAGTAGACTTTACGTCTGCTGGCTTATTTGCTGTTGTGGATGTTCAGTATGTTTATAGACTCTTCACACTGTTGCCATATTTATATGCTAAAATAATAGTTCTGAGGCTTCCAAACACTAGTGACAAGGGGGCTGCAAGTATTTACAATCAGGCTATATTGTGTTAAGATAATATAGTGCGTTTAATGCACTATGAACGAGAAGATAACTGGGAATTATGACTTCTTTACTGAGAGATAGAGAAATCATCCATTGGGATTGTTATTTGGAGGCGCGTGAATGAACGGGGTTTTTAAGTTTAAAGAGAACGTTTTTTTGAAATATAAGAAAGAAATAACGCTGACGGCATGCGCTATCTTGACGATGGCGACAGTCGTTAGATTTGTCCCGTCTGATAAACCAGAAGAGGTTTCTTTGCAGACGGCAACTGAGACGACTGTCGAATTAGAGGAAGCAGTAGCATCAAACGGATTCACTGTATCTGTTGATGGCGTAGAGATTGCTAAAATTGCTAGCTATGATGAAGGCCAAGCGGCTGTGAACAAGGCTATTGAACTTGCTATAGGGGATCTTGGGTATAACCCAGAAGTGGAACCATCTCTGATTCTTACAGAGAATTTCTCACTGGATACCACTTACACATCTGTTGAGGATCTTGCGAATATCCTAAAGGAAAATTTAATTAGTGGACTAGAACAAGTCAAAGTCAAAGCATATGTTATGAAGATTGGCGATGACTTTACAGTTGCGGTCAGAAATGAAGAAGATATCAAAGAAGTTCTAAAGAATGCACAAAGCATCTATATTAACTCGGATGATATGATTCTTGACATCACTTTATCTCAGGATGAGCGTAATCAGTTGGTTTTAACACCTGAAGTCACCATGGTCAAAGAAGATGCTATGACGGCGTCAAGAACATTTACTGCTGAAGGTGAAGAAATTGATGGTCAAGTGAATGAGAATACTGATGGTACAGATGAGACTGCAACGGAAGAAGCAAGTACAGACGAAGTTTCGGAAGAAGTTATAGATGAAGTAAATGAAGAGGACGAAGAAGAAGTTGAAGAAGAGAAAGACGAACGTACAGATGGTACAACAGTTGCGGTAGCATTTGCAGAAGATGTAATGATTGTTGAGACTTATGTCTACGAAGGAGACATCAAGCATGTAGACGAAGCAACAGAGCTTATAACTAAGGAAAATGATGAACCAAAGATATATGAAGTCCAATCTGGTGACGTACCATCCATTATTGCAGAAAGCAATGAGATGGGCTTAACTGAGTTATACAACATGAATCCTGGACTTAAGGAAAATGCAACGAAGATGCAGATTGGTGATGAACTGATAGTCATGGTTCCAGAACCTGAATTATCTGTTGCTACCCAAGAAGAAGTTGTTTATACAGAGCCGATTTCACGTGGTGTTACTTACGTGGATAATCCAAACAAATACGTTGGTTCCAATACAATCACTGATTCTGGTTATGATGGTATATTACAATTAACAGCCATTGTTTCTAAAGTCAATGGTGATGAGATTAGCAGAGAAATTACAGATGAGATGGTTCTAAAAGATCCAAAAGACAAGGTCATCTCAAGAGGGTCTAAACCTCTACCAGCCAAAGGTGCAACAGGCAACTATATAATGCCACTGATTGATTACAGGATCACTTCAGCTTTTGGTTATCGTTGGGGTGGCTTCCACTACGGCGTAGACTTTGCAGCACCAACGGGTACAAGCGTAAGAGCCGCTGATGGTGGACGAGTTACCATAGCAGGCTGGCATGGTAATTATGGATACCTTGTAGAGATAGACCATGGTGATGGTGTTCGTACAAGATACGGTCACAACAGTAAGATTAATGTATCTGTTGGACAAGAAGTATCACAATACGAAGAGATTGCTAAGGTTGGTAGTACGGGAAGAAGTACAGGACCTCATGTTCACTTCGAGATACGATTTGATGGTGTGTGTGCCAATCCTATGAACTATCTGGAATATTAGAAAACCAGCACAATATGAATAACAATACGAGTAATAAGGAATGTACCCAAGGTACATTCCTCTTCGTGTCTTAAAGGGATTACTAGAGATTGACAGAATAAACGGCTGTGGGAGGTCACAATGAAATTACCGAATACTTTACTGCTTAAGGATCGACTTGATAAAATTATGTCAACCATAAAAAACAACAGAATTGCTAAATATACAGTCTTAGGTGTCGCTGTTGTTGCAATTGGCTTTGCATCATACCAGTTCATGCAAATGGATCAGGCGTCAAAAGATTTGACAACAATGGCTACTTTAGAGGAAGAGCCTGTTGTTATGTATGATTATTATGAAGTGGCTATCAATGATGAGGTTATTGGTTATGTGCCTGACGCGGCATCAGCAGATATATTATATACCAAAGCCTATGAAGCATTGGTAGAACAGATTGGCTACGATCCTGAACTGGTGAAGGGACTTACAACAATTCCTATAACTTCAGAGGTCAATAATGTATCCATAGAAGCCGACATTTCTACAAAAATGGCGGATGTACTCTATGACTCAATTGATGACATCAAAGTCAAAGCTTACGTGATGAAGATTGGTGAAGAGTTTGTTGTTGCCCTAGAAAGTGAAGAAGCCCTCAAAGAAGTTTTAGAAGGTGCACAGAGCTTATATGTCAATGATGACAGTGGTATATCTGTTAAGCTAACCAAAGATGTCAGAAATAACTTGGTTATGGTGCCAGAGATTACAGTTCTTAGAAAAGAACTTCCAGAGGAAAGAATATTCCTAACAGCAGAGTTATTGGCCCAAGTAACGGGGACTACAGTTGCAGAAGAGACTGATGAAGAAGCAGATGAATCAGATGATGATGCGGCTACTACTGGTTCAGACGAAGAATCTAAAGGTGAACCGATGGAAGACCTAAGTGCAGATGACTCAGAATTTGTTGAAAGCGTTGTAAAAGATGTTGTTCTTGAGCAATCAATTATCATCGTTGAGACTTTTATTTCGGAGAGTGAAATAAAATCCGTAGAAGATGCAACATTGATGATTACCAAAGAAAATGAGAAGGAAAAATTGTACAGTGTAGAGAAGGGTGATTGCCCATCAGTTATCGCTGTTGAAAATGGCATGTCCACAAGAGATCTATACTCAATGAATCCTGGACTGGAAGAAAATGCCAATAAGATGCAAATAGGTGATGAACTTGTGGTTATGGTTCCTGAGCCAGAATTGTTTGTTACGACAGTTGAAGATGTTATCTATACAGAAGTTATTGATAGAGAAGTGACCTATGTAAATAATCCGGATGAGTACGTTGGCACTAATTCAGTTATTAGCGCTGGATCCGATGGTATTCTAGAAGTTAGAGCCACTATTTGTAAGGTGAATGGTAAAGAAGTTGATAGAACAATTCTTGGAGAAGCCATTCTACTTGAACCAAAGACTGAGAAAGTACTTCGCGGTACAAAGGCATTGCCAGTTACAACAGCAACAGGCATATTCGATATGCCACTGACAAGTTATACATTTATGTCAGGCTTTGGACCAAGATGGGGACGTCAACACAGAGGTATTGATTTATCTGCACCAACAGGTACCAGTGTTAAGGCCTCTGATGGTGGTAGAGTCATCAAATCAGGCTGGAATGGTGGCTATGGTTATATGATAGAGATTGACCATGGTAACGGTCTTACAAGTCGCTATGCTCATAACAGTGCCTTATATGTGAGTGTTGGAGAAGAAGTGGCCAAATACCAAACTATAGCAGCCGTTGGAAGTACAGGCAATAGTACAGGGCCCCATGTCCATTTTGAGATTCGCAAGAACGGTGTGGCACAAAACCCTATGAACTACTTAAAGTAATGTAGTACTAATAATAAAGTATATAAGGTATGATATAAGAAATAGAATGGGTAACAAACATAGATAGAAGCACGAAGGGAGATTGTTATGTCAAAAATACTAGTCGTTGATGACGAAAAAGCAATTGTGGATATACTGAAGTTTAACTTGGAACGAGAAGGGTTTACTGTGGTAACAGCAGGAGACGGTGAGGCTGGTATAGATATGTATCGTGCTGAGCAACCTGACTTGATTCTTCTTGACATAATGATGCCTAAGATTGATGGTCTACAAGCATGTAAAACAATTCGTAATGAGTCTAATGTACCAATTATTATGCTGACTGCAAGAGCTGAGGAAGTGGATAAAGTCCTTGGTCTTGAATTTGGAGCGGATGATTATGTGACCAAACCATTTGGGGTTAGAGAGCTTATTGCTAGAGTGAAATCTAACATAAGAAGAACAGCTATGGACTATGATCAAACCAATAAGGCTCAGATTCTGAATTTTAACAACATGACCATTAACATTGACAAGTATGAAGTGACAAAAGAAGAGGGCGTCATTGACTTAACAGTTAGAGAATACGAATTACTAAAGTTTCTAGCAACCCAAAAAGACCAGATTTTCACACGTGAGCAGTTACTTGAGAGGGTTTGGGGCTATGAGTATTACGGAGATGTTAGAACAGTAGATGTGACGGTTAGAAGGCTACGTGAGAAAGTCGAAGATGATCCTGCTAAGCCAACCTTTATTTTGACCAAACGAGGGATTGGTTATTATTTCAAAGGTTAATCGAGGACGTAGATAAAGAGATTAGTAGAGGCTAAAGGGTTATAGAATGAAAAGTAGTATTAGATGGCGACTGGTCATGATGTATGTTTTGTTGGTGGTTATTGTAATGATGGTCAGCGGAACAATGATTATAACTATGATTCGCTCAACAGAGATGGAACAAACCAAACAGGAAATTGTATCCTATGTAGATATTTTTATAGAGCTTCTAGAACTTGAGGAAAAGGCGACAGTTGAGGAGTTAGACCTAGCCCTTGAATCCTATTTTGCTCAGGAGCAAAGTAGTGGCATTAATATATCATTGATAGAAGGAAAAAAGATTTTTTATTCTTGATAAAAATGCAAGAGTCAAATACTCTAGAGGAGATGCTGAGAAGGGCAGACCATTTTCTTCTTTTATGGTTCAATCTGCCTTAGTGGACAGTGAAGTCTACGATACCTTTGACAAAGACCGGAAGTTTAGTAAAGATGGTACCTTATACCTTGGCTATGCTGAGAACATCAAAATTGATGGTAAGGTAATTTATGTAATTTATGTCCTTGGAGATACCAGTGACATTGATGACAACATTCAGAATATCATCATGATTATCTTAATGGCTGTTGGTGTTGCCTTGGTTATATCAGCCATTCTCGGATTTGTGTTTTCAGATTTTCTGACCAAGCCAATTACAGCATTGACCATGAAGGCAAGGGATATGCAAAGGGGCCGGCTTGACCAGCCTATGAAAGTTTATGCCAATGACGAGATAGGGCAATTGACTAAGAACTTTAACAAAATGGCAACATCTCTTAATGACACTTTAAATGAAGTCACAAGTGAAAAAAAATAAATTGGAGATTGTGTTTCGTCATATGACGGATGGTATTTTAGTATTCGATAAGATTGGTATGATGATTCACTCCAACCCAGCGTCAATAAGTATGTTGCGTATTGAGAAGCAGATATCCTACCAAGAAGTCTTTAAGCCTTATTTGGATGTATCTTATAGGGAACTTAAGGAACTGGTTAGAGATGAAACCATCTCCCACATTGTGGCTGTAGAGGGTAAATACTTTAGCGTCTATTTTGCTAAGTTCTTAGACCAGTATAATGAAGCTGTAGGTATCATATGTGTTATACAGGATGTTACAGAGCATAAAAAACTTGAGGAAATGCAAAAAGAGTTTGTTGCCAATGTATCCCATGAACTTAGAACACCTTTAACAACCATCAAATCTTATGCGGAAACATTGCTTGAAGGTGCTCTAGATGATAGAGAGACCGCTGAACGATTCCTAGGTGTTATCAATCATGAAGGTGATCGTATGACAGCCCTTGTACAAGACTTACTCGAGTTGTCCAAACTGGATAACAGTCAGATACAGTTTAGTATGAATGATATTAACTTGGAGCATATTGTAGCAGACAGTGTAGACAAATACATAATTCACTCTGACAAAAAACGCCAGAGCATGATGTATCACCCTCCTAGCTTTCCTTGCCGCATCATTGGTGATGGCAATAGGGTGGAACAAGTCATTAAGAATATTATCTCCAATGCTGTGAAGTATAGCCAAGAAGAAGCACTCATAGAGATTAGCGTTAAAGATTCAGGTAAATACTATAATGTGTGTGTTAGTGATAATGGTATGGGTATCTCCAAAGAAGACCTAAAACGTATATTTGATCGTTTCTATAGAGTAGACAAAGCTAGATCTAGAGAGATGGGCGGTACAGGACTTGGATTAGCCATTGCCAAGGAAATCATGGAGTTTCACGGTGGTAAAATTGAAGTCACCTCAGAAGTTGGGAAAGGAACGACTTTTGAACTATATTTTCAAAAGAAGTTAGGTAATAGTCACTAGTTTGTAACACAGGTGTAATATTAGGTCGGTATAATGACAGTATCTGTTTTTACGTACAATTAGATTTCAAAGAAAGGTGGTGGGCATATGCTTAAAGCAATAGTTAAAATTATAATGATTACAAGTCTATTATGGACACTTATATCAGTTTCAGTATATGCCACATCTATTGACGGTTCAGATATTGACACACAAGTCACATTTGAAGATTATTTAGCTCAGTTAGGTGTTACACCAAAAGAGATAGGTTACCAAGTACCAAGACTTGTCTACTCAATTCATGAGATGGAATTTGACAATTATGCCAACTACTTAGAAAGTACACCTACCACTGAGAATTATAATAGTATCGGTGACTTTGAATTAAGCAGCGGCTTTGATAACCATGAGGTTACTACATTTACATGTGAGAAAAATCTTATTGGTCAGGGCGTTGAGGATAGTTTAATAAGTGTTGTCGTATATACAGTGAAAGAAATCACAAGCTTTGAGGAAGTAAAGGATTTTGGAGAATTCGTTGAAGAAGTAGAAGTTGAATTAACATATAATCTTGTATCTTCATCAAGTGTAAGACTTGGGGCATCTGGCTTGTATAATGAGGTTGTATCTTTTGCCAGCAACACTGTCCAGTATGTTACTATTCTAGTTGAGAATGAATATTCAGTAGAGCATAAAACTTATAAAGTGACTACAATTGAAGAGGAAAAGAAAACGATTCTTGAAAACATTGAGATTAACTTTATTGAAGAAGAACCACTATTGGAAGTTCCAGTTATAGAGTCATTTATAGATATGTTTGGTCTTAATCAGGAGATAGAATTCTAATGAGAAAAGTATGGACTATGTTTAAATCATTGGTTCTTATGGGGCTAATATTCATAAGTGTGTTACAAATGAGCAAGTTATGGTTTGAAGGGAATTCAGGCCGTAACTTTTTTTTATAATGTCATCCCCAATAACGCTATTCTAAAGCAAACAGCTCTAAAAGATATGGGCAACCTCTTAAGTCCAGAACAATTGTCTGTTTTCTTTGTAAAAGAAGATGTTGAGTATACAGTTATAAGAAGAGGTGCGTCCTCTTACAACCCTGTTAAAGAAGATGTTCTTGAGATTATCAAAGATGCCTTAGATGAGAACAATTATATAGGTGAGTTGGCTGATGTTGGGATTTTATGGGAAAGACAGCATATCATGATTCGTCTACCCCTCCCATATGACCATCGTGAAATTGAAGATAACCTTAATCTTAATAGGAATAGTCTTGATATGGTCTCTGAATTTGAGACATTAATTGTTGCACCGGCAACAACGAATGAATCTGTCATTAATGTTTATGTTGAAGATTATGAGTCCAAAGTTTACCACCATTTTACTGCAGATAATAGTAACACTGAGGTGGAATATCACAATGGCCTACTGAATTACTTTGTAGGAGAACTGGCCAATAACGAAAATGTTACCAAATATATATCTACTCTGAAAAATAGTAGATCTTTTAGAAATGATGTGACTTATTTCGAGGGAAATGTGTTATTACCTATGCAATCACAAGGTGTTCGCTACCATAGCTCATTGTTTATGGAGAAGCCATTTATCCAAGGTGACATAATGGATAGTGAAGCTGTTATCAACTATGTAGGGCACTTCTTTGACAACCCTGATGTGTTAAATGCCATTGAGATTGAGAATGGCTTGCTCTTTAGAGTGCCAAATGTTGGATCAGTTCGCTATGACAATAAAGGTCTTGTTTTCTACAAGAAAACCACTTCGGATAAACCTAAATATACAAACTTGGCTGTGGCATTATCTGCAGCTTATAGCTTTTTGGAAGAAGATATTAGCCTTGTGCCAACAGAGCTGCATTTAAGGGAATATGAAATTGTGAATGACCAAGTCAATTTCTATTTTGATATTGGATACAATGATTTTCCATTTGTTATGAGTGAAGGCATTATGAAAGAATATAAACTTAGTAAACCCTACCCCATCTTCATAAAGGTGATGGACGATGAAGTCATAGAATATAAGCGTATACTTCGAACTGTAGATGAGTCCATTCCTCAAGATAAGATTCTTGAATCTTCCTATCTAGATGCACTAGATATGTATGTTGAAGAAGTGGGCTCAAAAGGCCAGGCCATTACAGACACCTATTTAGGTTACAAATGGGATGTAATAGATGAACCGATAGAACTGGAATGGGTTGTTGAATCAAACTCAAGCACTTATTGTTTTGGGCTGAAATAAACACTTAAGAGGAGATTGTATGCATCTGCAAAAAATGTTGAATGTTTTGATTGTCATTTTCCTTGTGATGAATGTAGGGCTGTATTTTTATAATGAGAATCAAGAGACAAGCAATTATACATTAACTGAAGAGAGGGCAGATTTGGTAAAAGATGTCCTTGAAAATAAGGATATTGAACTTGGTGATAATTGTCCAAGAGAATATTTTCCAATGCCAATGCTGATTATAAAACCGCCAATCTATGAGGCTGCTACCATTAACGAGCATTTTTTTTAATGAAGACCCTATTCCTGCATTATCTGCAGAAGAGTATCGCTATACGTCAACTGATGACCAGCTTGTGATTCGTTTTAGACAAGATGTCAATGATGGCAATGTCTACTACAACCATAATGAACCAACCTACATATCAAAGGAGTATGGCGCTCCTATAGCAGATATTGAGATTGTTTCAGAATTTACAAAAGACTTAACACTAGGTGTTGGAGAGTTTGAACTGACGGATGATGTGACAAGTATAGAAAACGGCTTTAGTCAATACGAGTTTAATGAGCGATTTGAAGATGCTCTTATGTATTGCAATGAAGTGGTAGTGAAGCTAGAGGAAGAGGGTATTACTGAAGCAAAATATATACGGTATGAACCTGTTTATTTTACTGAAGAAAGTTATGAAATATACCCACCGGACGAAGCTCTTTATCGTTTTATGTCTTATGTTATTGAAGAAGAACTTGAAGGGGTTCAGATTAAGGATATTGGTATTGGTTATCGTCTTAGTCCAGATGGCATGCTTAACCAAAGGTCCATAGAGATTGAACCATACTACAGAATCAAAATTGGATCCGGACAGAAGTACTATATAAACGCTTATACAAATGAACTCATTGTCAACTAAGGGGCGTCAATATGTATGTATTAGCCATCGATTGTGGAACACAAAGTCTAAGAGGCATTGTATTTGATGCGCAGGGGAAGACACTTTGTTCTAAGCAAGTCAAATTTGAGCCTTACTATGCCAATAAACCTGGTTATGCTGAGCAAAATCCTACGGTCTATTATGATGCCTTATGTATGGTCACTAATTATTTGAATGAACATTCACCGTCGATAATGGAGAAGGTATCTGCTTTGACCATAACAACTCAAAGAGATGCGGCTATCTGCGTCGATAAGGATGGACAAGTCCTTCGTCCTGCTATTATATGGGCTGACCAAAGGATGATTGATAAACCTAGAAAGATGTCATTGCATCACGACTTGATTTTTAGGGTTATTGGTATGAAGACAACCACAGATATACTAAGCCGTAACTGTAAGGCTCATTGGATTCAGGATTATGAACACATATATGGGAGCAAACATACAAGTACCTTCAACTCTCCGCTTATCTGAATCTAAAACTAACGGGTAAATTCTTAGATGGTGTTGCAAGTCAGATTGGCCATATCCCTTTTTCTTATAAAATTTCAGGTATGAACATAAAAGAAGTCTTAAACATGATATTTTTCATATAGAGGATGACAAGTTATGTGACTTGGTACAAACTGGTGAACTGATTGGAACTTTGACTAAGAAAGCTTCGGATGAAACAGGCCTTGGCATGGATACTAAAGTACTTGCCGCAGGATCTGACAAAGGTTGTGAAACAATTGGTGTTGGGTGTATGGACAATGAGACCATTTCTATTTCCCTTGGTTCTCAAGCAAGTGTTCAAACAACAACAGATAAGTATTATGAGACATTGACATTTATTCCGCCATTTCAATCCCTTATTCCAGGTCTTTACAATCCTGAGATACAAATATACAGAGGTTACTGGATGGTGTCATGGTTCAAGAAAGAGTTTGCCCTTAAAGAAGTCAAACTAGCAGATGAAATGGGCCTTGTTCCAGAAGTCCTTCTAGATAAAGAGTTGGCCATGATTCCAGCTGGTTCAGAAGGTCTATTACTACAGCCTTATTGGGGGGCTGGTGTCAAGATGCATGAGGCAAAAGGCGCAATCATAGGATTTGCTGACGGTCATACGCGGATGCATATCTATAGAGCGATTATCGAAGGTATCGGTTATGCTTTATACGAAGGAATGCTACGAATTGAGAAACGTTCAAAGAAGAAAATAAAAAAGATTATGGTCTCAGGTGGTGGTTCCCAAAGTGATGTGATTTGTCAGATTACTGCTAATATATTCAAGCTACCTGTCTACAGAGTTCAAACCTATGAAACCTCTGCGCTGGGAGCTGCTATGGCGGGTTATGTTGGGTTAGGAATATTTTATAATTTTGAAGACGCAATGAAGTCCATGGTTCACAAAGGGGATTGCTTTGAGCCTCAAGCACATGATATGGCCATCTATGATGAAATCTACCATAGATTATATAAGAAGGTCTATGGCAGGTTGAAGCCCTTATATAAGAGTTTCAAACGAATGGATGTCTAAGACAAAAAGCATATAGATGTCTGAGAAAAAGGCACATTGACATAGCTTGTTATTCTTAAATAACAATTAACAAATATGTCATAATTTGTATGAAAACTCGTAACACAATTATGGTACATTAAAGCTAGGGAGCCCCTTTGTTATAAGGCTTTTACAATTTGGGGGACCTATGTTATACTAATAATTGGTATTATAATAGATTAGAGGTGTGTCATGGAACAATTGCTAATAAAAGGTGGGAAGCCTTTGCATGGGGAAGTGTCTGTCAGCGGGGCGAAAAATGCTGCTCTTGGGATATTGCCGGCAGCACTATTATCAAAAGATATTTGTAGAATTGAAAATGTTCCTTGCATTAACGACATCGGTGTATTACTAGAAGCGATGCAAGAACTGGGTGTGAAAATAGAATTTGAGGACAATGGTCATACAGTGATTATGGATTGTCGTAATCTTAAGAAGTTGACTGTGGACTATGAACATATCAAAAAAATCAGGGCGTCATATTACTTACTCGGGGCATTGCTTGGTGGCTATAACAAATCAGAAGTAGCCCTTCCAGGTGGATGTAATATTGGTAGTCGTCCAATCGATCAACATATCAAGGGCTTTGAAGCTCTCGGTGCCGTTGTAGACATCGAACATGGTATGATTAAAACCAAAGCAAAAAAAACTAAAAGGTGACGTGATATATTTGGACATGCCTAGTGTAGGTGCGACCATTAATATTATGATGGCTGCTGTTATGGCAGACGGGATTACCCATATAGAGAACCCAGCCAAAGAACCACATATCGTTGATATTGCCAACTTCTTAAACAGTATGGGTGGCGATGTAAAAGGTGCTGGTACAGATGTTATTAAGGTTACAGGTGTTAAGAAGATGCATGGTACGGAGTATATGATTATTCCAGACCAAATTGAAGCTGGTACCTATATGGTTGCAGGTGCAATTACAGGTGGTGACGTTACAGTTTCCAACCTTATTCCAAAACATATGGAAGCCATTGTTGCTAAGTTACATGAGATGGGCGTAGGCATCGAGGAATTTGACGAAGCAATTCGTGTTTACAAAGCAGATGATTATAAGAATATTCATGTTAAGACCCAACCATACCCTGGATTTCCAACGGATATGCATCCACAATTCACTGCTTTGATGGCAATTACTGACGGTGTAGGTATTATGACGGAAAGTATCTTTGAGAGCCGCTTTACTTATACAAGTGATCTTGGACGTATGGGTGCTAATATTAAGGTAGAAGGCAACACAGCCATTGTTAGTGCTGTAGACGGTTATACTGGAGCTGAAGTTACGGCACCTGACTTACGAGCTGGAGCGGCACTTGCTCTTGCAGGTCTTGCAGCTGATGGCGAAACATTGATTAACCAGGTTGAGTATATTGACCGTGGTTATGAACATTTTGTTGAGAAGCTACGCAGTATAGGCGCTGAGATTTATCGCTTAAACGATGAAGATGAAAAAGCCAAGTTCAAAGTAGTTTAGATGTACATGGGATGTATGTGATTCAATTATTATGGAGCTGTCTATTTGGTGAAAGCAAATGGATAGCTCCTATTTGAATGCAACAAAAAAAAGTAAGCGACTTGACCAATCGCTTACTTCGTTGTTTCTAAAGTATAGAATATATATTCCTCCACTTATAGCTTTAACTGATAAAGTTAAGACTATGCAGGGTTAGGACTATCTGTAGGACAAACGTCCGCACAAGCACCACAGTCGATACACTCGTCGCCATCGATTACGTAGATGCTATCACCTTCAGAAATACAGTTTACTGGACACTCAGATTCACAAGCGCCACATGAGATACAATCATCATTGATTACATATGCCATTGGTTTTACCTCCATAGAAAAATTTGAATCACAAATGGTGATTCGGTTCATTTACAGTCCTATTTTAAACCATTAAAGCCTGACTGTAAAGGGCTTTATATATAATAGACACTAGGTTCAGTGGATATTATTGATATTTGTTAGTATCAAGCCATTTATGCTGTTACTACGTTTAGATTGTGTTTCTTAAGGATAGCCATAGCGTCAACGATAGCCATCTTATCTGGTTCTTCTACATCCGACAATCTATAGTCAATACCGAGGGATTCCCATTTGTACTCACCCATCTTGTGAAAAGGCAACAACTCAATCTTTTCAATATTAGAATAATGACTTAGCAGCACAGCCAACTTCTCAATGGCTTCTGCTTGGTCACTTAGGCCTGGTACCAAGACGTATCTAACCCATGTTGGCTTATTGGTCTTGCCAAGATAATCTAGAAAATCAAGTGTTGGCTGAAGTTTAGCACCAGTGATAAATTGGTATTGCTCAGGCTGGGCATGTTTGATATCAAGAAGTACTAAGTCCACAGATTCTATCACTTCTTTGGCTTTATCATTGTAGATATAACCAGAAGTATCAATGGCAGTGTGAATACCTTCTTCTTTACATGCAGCAATCAGTTTTGTCACAAAATCAAGTTGCATAAGAGGCTCACCACCAGTAATTGTAATGCCACCTCCAGAGAAGCGCATGTAAGACTTGTACTTAACAGCTTCTTGTATTAATTCATCAACAGTCATCTCTGTGCCATCACTGTATTTCCAAGTATCTGGATTATGACAATATTGACATCTAAGAGGACAACCTTGCATAAAGACAACAAAGCGAATGCCTGGACCATCCACTGTACCACAACTTTCAATTGAATGAATTCTTCCTATTGTTGCCATGTTGTTACCTCCTGGTGCTGGATTTATGTTCTCTCGGCTTTCATCGAAGAAAGTGCACTTCGACTGTCGCCCAAGCGAAATAATGCTTAAGCATTATGTTCGCTCGTACTTTCGATAAAGAAATACACTTTACCTATCGTATAAAGAGAAATGATTCATTGGAATCATGTTCTCTCATGGAATGTCCTATGTATAACATCAAGCTGTTGTTCGCGAGTAAGTTTAACAAAGTTAACGGCGTAGCCAGAGACGCGGATGGTTAACTGTGGGTATAGTTCTGGGCGTTCCATGGCATCAAGCAAAGTCTCTTTATCAAAGACGTTGACATTGATGTGGTGGCCACCATCGAAGAAATACCCATCGAGCATACTAACCAAGTTGCTGACACGAGCCGTCATGTCCTTGCCGAGTGCCTTAGGGACAATAGAGAAGGTATAAGAGATACCATCTTCTGCCTCGTCATAAGGTAATTTGGCAACGGATGACATGGATGCAATGGCGCCGTGGCTATCGCGTCCATGCATTGGATTTGCACCAGGTGCAAATGGGTCGCCGGCTTTACGTCCATCTGGAGTAGAGCCTGTCTTCTTACCATACACGACATTGGATGTAATCGTCAAGATAGACATTGTTGGTGTAGAGTCTCTGTAGGTCTTATGCTTACGAAGTTTGCTCATGAATTGCTCTACAATATCACTGGCAATAAAGTCAACAGCATCATCGTTGTTACCAAATGCTGGGAAAGAGCCTTCTTCAACAAGATAGTCAACAGCCAAGCCTTCTTCATTACGGATGACTTTTACTTTAGAGTGTTTGATGGCTGATAGAGAATCGGCTACTACCGACAAACCAGCAATACCACATGCAGAAGTTCTTTGGATGTCTCTGTCATGTAGGGCCATCTGAAGTTTCTCATAAGCGTATTTGTCGTGCATATAGTGAATGATGTTAAGAGTGTTGATATATAATTGTGATAACCAGTCAAGAATCTGGTCAAATCTCTCTACAACTTCGTCGTAGTCAAGAACATCACCAGTTATTGGTGCAAAGGCAGGTGCAACTTGTGTACCAGTTTTCTCGTCTTTACCACCATTGATAGCGTAGAGGAGTGCTTTGGCTAGGTTGGCTCTAGCGCCAAAGAATTGCATTTGCTTACCAATCTTCATGGCTGAAACACAACAAGCTATTCCATAATCATCACCGTATTTTGGTCTCATTAAATCATCGTTTTCATATTGTATAGAGCTTGTATCTATGGAAACTTTGGCTGAGTATTTTTTGAAGTGGTCAGGTAAGGCATTAGACCATAAAATGGTTAAGTTTGGTTCTGGTGCTGCACCAAGATTATAGAGTGTATGAAGCATTCTATAGGAACTTTTGCTAACAAGTGCTCTGCCGTCATGGCCCATACCACCGATAACTTCTGTTACCCATGTTGGATCACCAGAGAATAATTCGTTGTATGCTGGGGTCCTTAGGAATCTAACCATTCGAAGTTTCATAACAAAGTGATCTATGTATTCTTGAGCATCTGTTTCTGTAATAAGGCCATTCTTGATATCTCTTTCGATATAGATATCAAAGAAAGTACTGACACGACCAAGACTCATGGCTGCACCGTCTTGTTCTTTGATGGCCGCAAGATAGCCAAAGTATGTCCATTGAATGGCTTCTTTAGCATTGTTGGCAGGCTTACTTACGTCATATCCATAAGAATCAGCCATTATTTTCACATCTTTTAGTGAACGCATTTGCTCAGACAGTTCTTCACGAAGCTTAATTACTGATTCATCCATGTAGTCCATTTCAAGCAATTTCTTTTCTTTGGCCTTTTGCTCAATAAGGTAGTCAATGCCATACAGTGCGATTCGTCTGTAGTCACCGATAATACGACCACGACCATAAGCGTCAGGTAGGCCGGTAATAACACCTGTACGTCTAGCATCGCGCATAGCGTCAGTATAAGCATCAAATACACCTGCATTATGAGTCTTACGGTATTGCGAGAAAATCTTATTGGTATCCGTGTCTAACTCATAGCCATAGGATTCAAGAGCACTCTTTACTACTCTAACACCACCATATGGCATTATACCTCTTTTAAGTGGTTTATCCGTTTGGAAGCCTACAATGGTTTCAAGGTCTTTGTTGATATAACCTGGTCCATGAGAGATTACTGAAGATGGAATCTTGGTCTCTACATCCAGAATACCTTTTTTATTTTCTATATCAAATAGGGTTTTGACTTGGTCCCATAGGTCTTTTGTTGCCTTAGTTGGACCTACTAGGAAGTTATCATCCCCGCTGTAATATGTGTAGTTAGTTACTATAAAGTCACGTACATCTACAGAAGTCTGCCATGAACCTTTGTTGAAATTTTTCCATGCACTTGCCATAGTCTTTCTCCTTCTTCTGTCATCTATTTTTTAGTTTTGACAGTTTACTTTGTTATTATTTTATCGTAACCACAGTATAACGTGTATACTGTATACACGTCAAGTGATTTTTTTACTTAATAATAGTTATTATCTGTACATTAGCGTGCTAAAATGATAAAGTAATTAGACATTCTAGGACGCTATAAATACCATTTGGGCATATATAGTTTGATTCTTTGTATAATATTGCAAGCCAGATTCAAGATTGATATAATAATACTTGTGGACATAGACTAGTTTACTATATATATGTGTCTTTTATATAGTTACCGGAGCAGAAAGTAGCGCTAAAGTTAGAGGAAAGCCAATGGCCTTATATAAGGAAGTGAATCAAGATTTATCAGATAAAATCAAAAATGGCTTCTATAAATCAGGCGACAAGATACCATCTGAAAGAGAGCTTTGTGAGGTCTATGGTGTGAGTCGTATGACTGTAAGGCAAGCGGTTATGGCTCTTGAAAGTGAAGGCAAGGTGATTAGGGAAAAGGGGCGTGGCACCTTTGTTACTTCTCCAAATCTGTATCAAGACAATCTGAAAAGTTTTACCAAGACCTTGGTAGCTCAGAATATGACACCTACAACCCGTGTGATTGAAGCCTCAAAAGTAAGCCATCTTAGAAAAATTAGTCAGATATTAGGGGTTGAAGAGTCATCCTCCTATTACAAGATCAAACGTTTAAGACTTGGTGATGATGTACCAATCGCCCTTGAGACTGTATATATACCCGAGTCTTATGTTCCTGGGATAACGGACCATCACCTTGAAAAGTCACTCTATGGTGTCCTTGAAGACCAATATGGCTATGAATTAACCCATATTGCTTGTGAGATAGAAGCATGCTTGTCCAATCGTATCTTAATGAGTGTTTTTGAGCTTAAGAGCCAGAAGGCTTTGCTTAAAGTAACAGGTATCACCTATGACCAAACAGGGTCAAAGTTATTCTATGAGGAATCCTACTACGTATCAGATTTGTATAAGTACCATGTGGACATACTTGGTAGACCATAGTAAATAGTAAGTAAATGACGGACCTAAGGGAAAATCATTTCAGATAATCAATCAAAGGTTAAGATGTTTTAACCATCAATCTCAATCAAAGAAATAGGAGGTATTTATGAGAACATTAAAAGGAACACAAACAGCTCAGAATCTACTAAAATCATTTGCAGGTGAATCACAAGCAAGGATGCGTTACACATATTATGCTTCAGTAGCAAAAAAAGAAGGTTTTGTTCAGATTGCCAACATCTTTATTGAAACAGCAGACAATGAGAAGGAGCATGCTAAGCGCTTCTTCAAATTCCTTAATGAAGACCCAGAACTAGCTGGCAAGCCTTTAGAAATCAACGCAGCTTACCCAGCAGGCGGATTAACTTCAACAGTTGAGAATCTTAAGATGGCAGCAGCAGGTGAAAACGAAGAGTGGACTGATCTTTACCCATCTTTTGCTGATACTGCTCAAGCAGAAGGCTTTGATGATATTGCCCTGGTTTATAGAAGAATTGCTGATGTTGAGCAAAAGCACGAAGCTAGGTACAACAAATTGGCTGCCAATATTACGGATGAGACAGTGTTTAAAAAGGATGTTGAAGTAATGTGGAAATGTGACAACTGTGGCTATATCCATATAGGCAATGAAGCACCAGTCAAATGTCCTGCATGTGCACACCCACAATCTTACTTTGAAGTATTTGTTGAAACATACTAAGTAAGGTGTCAAAACTACTAATACAAATCTAATAAGAAATCATTAAAAAGGGATGTAGTAATAACAGGCTAGAATCTGTTATTATTACATCCCTATATTTGTGTCTTCTACAGTTGGCCTTTGTACAACATATCTATCTTTTGAATATGATTGATGAGCCAATTGCTTAAGAAAATGAATATTTCCTCGTTAAGCTCTCTTGTGTTATCGCCAATTTGAGACTTGAATTTTTCGACTTCGTCTATAAACTTCTTATGCTGAATGACCTGTGCATCAATGCCTTCGTAATTGCTATTTCGCATGAGCTTCTCTTCTTCATTAAAATGAAAGATCGAGTAGACTTTTAACTCACTTAATAGTTTGATGGTTTTTTCCACTGGACTGTCATCAAAAAATTAGTGCATAGGTATCATTAAAAAAGTTGTAATAGGTTTTTGTGATGATCATCGAGTACATTACATCCAACACTATAGTCATCGGACCAGGAATAATTTAACATTGAATCATCCTTTCCTTATTGTCAATTTGCTCAAAAGCATTCTAAATAAAGCGTAACAATATTATACCACCAAAAATACGGTTTTGTACAATGGGATTGTATGGTAAACTGAAGGTAACGAATGTTACGAAAGGTGATTGTATGGAATTAGAGAAAATTCTAAAAATAGTAGAGGATGTAAGCCTATTTAGAGGCATGAAGGGTGATTGTGTACGCCTTAATATGACTCAGGCTAATTATATAGTGAAGAACTTTAAAAAGGGTGAAATACTGGCTCTCGAAGGGGATATATGTGATGCCGTTGGTTTAGTCCTTAAAGGAAGCTTAGAACTTCGCAAGGAGTTTCCGGCTGGTCATTATATGACCTTGACCTACTTAGAGGTATCAGATGTCTTTGGTGAAGTGATAGTCTTCTCTAAGATGCACAAGTATCCAGCAACAATCGTTGCCACGTCCAACTCAGAGATCCTATATTTGGATCGACAAGCCATTGTTTCTTTGATGGAAGGGTGTGAGTCAGTCCTTAAGAATTTTATGGCCATTCTTTCCAACAAAATACTAATGTTAAATCGTAAAACATCCATTCTTTCTTTTAAAACTATTGAAGAAAAGGTGGCCAGTTATATTTTGGAGGAGTATAAGGTAAAAGGGAGTTTCACTTTTAATATACCCCTAAATCGCAAGGAGTTGGCAGGCTATCTCAATGTGCCAAGGCCATCATTGTCTAGGACAATGGCAGGATGAAAGAAGATGGGCTTATAGACTTCTACCAGAATACCATACAGATACTTGATCTTGATGCCCTTGAAGATGTGTTATTTAAGTAAAACTTACTTCACATAGTCTGTGTGCTATGTTCTTAATAATAATGAAGGCAGAAACAGTTGTTTTGAACTGTTTCTGCCTATTTTATTTGTTGAATATTCTATCTAGAAAAACAAATCACGTTCGCCATCCTCGATTTTTTGCAATCGATCTATGGTATTTTCTCGCATCTTTGGACTTGGAATCTTGTCGATATGCTCCTTAATCGTTGCTTCACCTAGGGCTTTTAATTCTGGGTCGGCGTAGTCCTCAATGTATTCTTTGAGTGTCAGCAATGAGTTTGGTTGGCACAAGTTATGAATCTGACCGCTTTTGGCTACTTGCATGAATCTGTCACCAGTTCGTCCGGCCCTGTAACATGCCGTACAAAAACTTGGGAGACGTCCTAATTTAAGTAATGATTCAATGACTTGGTGTTGAGGTCTTTCATCAGCGAGCTCAAATTGACTGGCCATTTTTTCTTCGTCGGTATAACCGCCAACATCAGTTTTGGATCCTGCACTAAGCTGTGATATACCAATGTCAATCATTGTCTCTCTAAACTCAGCAGATTCTCTTGTTGAGAGTATAATACCTGTGTAAGGTACCGCAAGTCGAATGGTTGCTACAAGTCTCTTAAATTCACAATCCGAAACGGCGTGAGGGTACTCTTCAACTTCAACATTCTCGGCTTTCTTAATTCTTGGCACAGAGATGGTATGTGGACCTACGCCATATTTTTCCTCAAGATGTTCCTTATGAAGCATTAGACCTAGAGCCTCAAATTTGTAATCATATAGACCAAAGAGTGCCCCAACCCCAACATCGTCAATGCCACCTTCCATGGCTCTATCCATAGCTGTTAGGTGATAGGTGAAGTTAGATTTTGGACCATTTGGATGGTATTTCTTATAAGTATCAAGGTGATAAGTCTCTTGGAATAGGATGTATGTACCAATGTCAGCAGCTTTGAGGCGTTCATAGTTCTCAACCGTTGTTGCAGCCACGTTGACATTGATTCTTCGTATAGCACCATTATTATCTGACTTGGTTTTGTAGATAACATCCATAGCATGGAGGACATAGTCAATATCACAATTGATAGGATCTTCTCCAGCTTCAAGTGCAATTCTCTTATGGCCCATGGCTTCAATCTGTAATGCTTCTTTGGCAAGTTCAGCATCAGTAAGACGTCTTCTTGGTATTTTATTGCTGTGTTTATAACCACAGTAAGTACAGCCATTTACACAATAGTTAGAAACATAGAGGGGAGCAAACATAACTATTCTATCACCATAGATAGTATTTTTGATGTGATTGGCACAGTCATAGAGTTCTTCTAGTAAGCTATCATCATCAAACTGCAGCAGTGCTGCCACTTCTTCAAGAGATAAGCCAACACAAGTCTTAGCTTTGGCAATAATGGCTCTAATATCCTCTGAGCTAACAGACTTAGCGTCCTCTAGCAATGTATTGATTTGCTTATTGTTAATAAAATTTTCCATAATAGTCCTTCCTATGTTCCTAATATATTTTCTTGGAGAGTGCGCTTTTGACATTGACACCATTGATGGTTCCAAGTCGTCCTGTTAAGCTGCCTATCTGATCTGTTGAGCCATCCACCACTACGGATATGACACTGATGTCACGGCCATTGATATCTGGCAGACCCATTCGGCCAACGATGATGTTTGAATGTTCATGTAGTACTTCATTTATATGAATTATGTTACCTTCGGATTCAATGACGATGCCTACGACACCGATTCTGCTTTCTTGCATTTTGTTCTCCTTTTTACTATCTTCTACTAGGTGAGCCATGACTTTCGTCGAAGTAAAGCGCTTCGACTATCGTCCTAGGCGAAATTACGTTGGGATGATTTATAACTCATCCCAGACTAATTTCGCCATGGGAAATGGCTCCAAAGCGCGGTCGAGTATGCCATGGACATAAGCAATCATGACGCCGTAGTTGACGATTGGAACACCATAACCTTCAACGGTTTCGAGGCGGTGAGTCATTGCTTTTTTGTTGAGCATACATGCTCCGCAATGAACGACGAGTGCATAGTCTTTGGCGTCTTCTGTGAAGGATACCCCTGACACATAATCAAATGTTAATTCTTTGCCGGTAATCTGTCTTAACCATCTTGGTATCTTGACAGTCCCTATATCATCGGATTGTCGATGGTGGGTACAGCCTTCTGATACTAGGACTTTGTCACCGTCCTTTAATGCTTCGATGGCTTTGGCCCCTTTGACCAACTGCATCAAATCACCTTTATGTCTAGCAAATAAGATAGAAAATGAGGTCATCAATATATCTTTTGGTGTATCAGCGGATACTTTGAGAAAAGCTTGTGAGTCTGTTATGACCATCTTAGGTTTGGTCCCAAGTTTCATTAATGTTTCTCTTAACTCATGCTCTTTACATACAACAGCTATGGCATCACTTTCGAGTATATCTCGTATGGTTTGCTGCTGGGGAAGGATTAACCTTCCTTTTGGCGCGGCCTTGTCAATTGGTGTAACAAGAACTACCAAATCGCCTGGTCTTATTAAGTCGCCTACTATTTTGAATTTGTCCTCTTCTGTTGGTGTAGCTTTACCTAAGGCTTGTTTGAGTTCTTTGATGCCTTGGCAGTCTCAGCTGAGACAGCAATCAGTGGAATGCCTAGTTTACTTGATAAAGTATTTTGTCTGTCTTTTGTTAGGGGGTGTTCATCAATCTTATTAATGACCCCTATACAAGTAATTTTTTTTATCAAGGATAGTCCTAATCAATTCCTTCTCAAAATGAACATCCTTGGTCTTGCTGTCGATGACAACCATAGCTATATCTGTCTTATTAAGGACCTCAATGGTTTTTTTCTTACGTAAGTCACCTAACTCACTTTGGTCATTCAGACCTGCAGTGTCAATCATCATTACTGGACCAAGAGGTAAAAGTTCCATTGCCTTGTAAACAGGATCAGTTGTTGTACCACTTACATCTGAAACAAGGGCAATCTCTTGAGAAGTAATGGTGTTGATTAGACTTGATTTGCCGGCATTGGTTTGTCCAAAGAATGCGATATGTATTCGGTTGGATTTGGGTGTGTTGTTTAAACTCATTTATTTCTCCTAGGGACACCAGGTTTGGTGACCTGATGGACATTTAGAAGATTGTCGACCTCTTCTTGATCCATCAATTTATTCTTAAGTACGTAATCTTTGATACTTAGGCCAAGTTCTTTAGCACCTTTTGCAATATTTGCGCTTTCATCATAACCAAGGTGATTGATCAGTGCTGCTGCTAGGGCTGAGGATTTCTCCACATTTTCAAGACAGCGGTCTTCGTCTGCTTGGAGTGTTTGAATACACTTGCTATCAAGTCCAGTAACTGCTGAAGTCAGTATATCCAGTGATTCTAGTAGGCTATGTGCAATTAGTGGTCCAAAAGCATTAAGCTCCAATTGACCAAGATAGGAAGCTTGTGTAATACAAGCATCATTGCCAATGACTTTTATGGCAGCTTGTATGGCCATTTCACATATTACAGGATTGACTTTGCCTGGCATAATTGAGGAGCCGGCTTGCCTTGCTTCTAACTTGATTTCTCCTAAACCACCAGTTGGGCCAGAGGCCATTAACCTAAGGTCATTACAGATTTTGATTAGGTTGGTTGAACAGGATTTGAGGAAGCCTGACACTTCTACAAAGACATCCATATTCTGTGTGGTATCTATGAGAAGGTCTGACCTTGCTAGACCAAGACCCGTTAATTGTTGTAAATTCTCAGTAACCATGTATATGTATTTGAGGTCAGCGTTAAGACCTGTGCCAACTGCTGTGCCACCTATGCCTATCTCACGAAGGCGTTCTTCTACTTTATAGATACGCCAGCGGTCTCTTGAGATTGCTCTGGCATAGGCACCAAATTCCTGACCAAGTGTTATAGGTAATGCATCCATTAATTGTGTTCGGCCTAGTTTGAGTACACTGGAGAAAGTATCTTCTTTTACTTGAAGACTTTCTTGAAGTGCCGCAAGGGCATCAGCTAGTGTTCTGACTTTGTGAATGGCTGCAATTCTTAGAGCAGACGGATAAACATCGTTGGTGGATTGGGACATGTTCACATGATTCAGTGGGTGTATGATGTCATAGTCACCTTTGGCGTGACCAAGCTGCTCAAGGGCCACATTGGCGATGACTTCATTAACATTCATATTGGTTGAAGTGCCTGCGCCGCCTTGTAGGGCGTCGGTGACGAATGCATCATCATATGAACCGGTTAGTACCATGTCACATGCTTCTATAATTCCTTGACCAATAGCTTTGTCCAGATTGCCTGTTGCCATATTGGCTAAGGCACATGCTTTCTTAATAACGACGATTTCGTATATAAGACTTAGGTGGACGGGTTGGCCGAGGGTATTGAAGTTATCCATGGCTCTTTTGGTATGGATACCATAATACGCTTCACTATTAAGTTCTATACTACCAAGACTATCGGATTCTTTCCGTAACATTAGGTACGCAATCTCCTTTTTATGGAACATTTATTTTTATGAAGTCTCTCTTCTTGTTCAAAAAAAAGCAATGAAAAACACCAACCCTTTGGTGGCATGCCGTAGCACTTCATCTCATGATTGGAAATAATCATAACCCTTGGTAACAATTGTCAGAATGAATTTCAAAGCAATCCTTACTGCAGGTCATAAAGTTGTACACTTATCATACCCTCTCAGTAGGAGTTTGTCAAGAATTTATCAATCCAGTGCCTCTTTAGTCGTATATAAAATTTTTATAGACTGTTTACAGCGTTTTTAAGAGGTTTATATGGTCCATTTATGTCTAGAAGGTATACTTATCTCAAGTTAAGCAAAACGTTGGACATCGCCATAGACATGGTTTTCATTGTCGTGGTAGAATGAAAGGACATAAACACAGAAAAGAGGAAGACCATGGACCAGAAGCCCAATATCCCTGATAATGATAACAACATCTACAGGCGACAACAACAAAGAACCGTCAATCAAATCTTCATTAGAACATTTGTAAAGACAAGCCAGACTAACATGAATGACACAGAAGCCCAGCGTCAAAGGCTCAAAAAGTATACCATGTTTCTCAAGTTATTCCCCATTGTATTTTTGTTGATGATAACAGGCATATTCTACCTAATCATGGTCCTTCTAAGTTTTAACTTCTCAAGCTATTTGCTCCTTGGAATTTTCACTGTTATCCTAATAAGGGAAGTATCTACACTTATTTTCTCATTTAGAATGCGCCACAATATTATTAGACCCCTAGAGCATTTGCAACAAGGTGTTGATGAGATTGCCAGTGGTAATTATGGTTATACCATTGACGATGCAGTACCCTCAACCATTAGTGGCCTATTCGAGTCTTTTAACAAAATGAGTCAGCAACTTAAAGAAGGTCAAGAAATCAAAGAGAAGTACGAGCACAATCGAAAAGAATTAATCGCAGGCATCTCCCATGACCTCAAAACCCCAATTACATCAATTCTTGGTTATGTGGAAGGTATTAATGAAGGTGTTGCTAATTCTGAAGAGAAAATGAAGACTTATATGGATATTATTCATAGCAATGCCAAATACACCAATCAGCTGATTGATGATTTGTTCTTATTCTCTAAGCTTGACATTAATCAGATGGACTATCAATTTGATAAAGTTTGTGTCAAAGACTATTTTACAGATATATTTGTTGAGAAAAAGATAGACCTTGAGGAGCAAGGTCATAGCGTTAATTATGAGATACAACTTGAAGATGAAATGTGTATGGCTATCGATGCCAAGATGGTTTACCGTGTTATTTCCAATTTGATTGGTAATGCTGTAAAATACAATGATAAAGATTACTTGGAACTGGCGGTTAAGGTTCAGGGGATACCCAGTGTTAAAAAATCTGTTCAAATTAGCGTTAAGGACAACGGGGCAGGCATAGAGCATAGTCAACTAGACCAAATATTCGATGTTTTCTACCGAGTGGATGCATCAAGAAATAAAGATGTGGGCGGTACAGGACTTGGCTTGTCCATTTCAAGGCAATTGGTCGAAGCCCATGGTGGCAAGATATGGGCTGAAAGTACATTAGGTGAGGGAACGACCATTCACATGACATTGGTTGACCAAACGAGAGAAGAATAGGAAGGGAAATATAATGGCAAAAATACTAATAATCGAGGATGACAGCAATATTGCTGAACTTGAAAAAGATTACTTGGAAATCAATGGCTATGAAACGAAAGTTGTGGTAGATGGCCTAGAGGGCGTTAAGGAAGCACGGACCAAACAATATGATTTAATCATCATTGATGTCATGTTGCCTACCATTAATGGATTTGACATCTGTGCTATGATAAGAGATGAACTGAGCATCCCAATGATTATTGTTTCAGCGAGAAACGATGATATTGATAAGATAAAAGGGTTAGGCCTTGGGGCAGATGACTATATTACCAAGCCTTTTAGTCCAAGCGAATTGATTGCAAGGGTCAAAAATCAATTGGTTAGATATGAGAGATTCCTTAAGGTGAATGAAGAAACATCCATTCTTGAGTATCACAATATAGTTTTGAACAAAGAGGCTAGAAAGGTCACCATCGGTGGTGTGGACGTACCATTTACCACCACTGAGTTTGATATGCTTTTATACTTTATGAAAAATCCAGACATCGTTCACAGCAAGTCTATGTTGTTTGACCGAATCTGGGGTGAAGATGAGTATGGTGATATTGCAACGGTAGCAGTCTATGTCCAAAAAATCCGTAAAAAGATTGAAAAGGATCCTTCTAATCCTAGAGTCATTGAAACTGTATGGGGTGCTGGGTATCGCTTTAATAAACTATAACGTATAAGCACATACAAATGACCAACAGTAGGAGGATTTAGACAATGTCAAATTGTGATTCTTGCTCAGCAAAAGAAAGCTGCGGCAAAGACAATAAATCTGCATGTCAGGTAATAGAAAGCAATAATTATAATTCCATAAAGAATGTGATCGGTGTCATGAGTGGTAAAGGTGGGGTAGGTAAATCAACCATCGCAGCCAACCTGGCACTTTCGCTGAATAAACAAGGTTACAAAGTAGGGATAATGGATGCAGACATTACTGGACCAAGTATTCCAAGGATACTGGGGGCAGAAGATCAAAGGGCCCTTATGTTTGAAGAAGGTCTTAGGGCTGTGGAACTTGACAATGGCCTCAAAGCCATTTCACTTAACTTCCTTATAGAAGAAGAAAAGAAGCCAGTTATCTGGAGAGGTCCTATTATCACCAATACAGTTAAGCAATTCTACCAGGATGTTATCTGGGGAGAACTAGATTACCTTATTATTGATATGCCACCTGGAACGGGTGATGTTACATTAACGGTCATGCAATCATTGCCACTGGACGGTGTTGTGATGGTAGCCATTCCTCAGGATATGGTATCAATGATTGTCTCAAAGGCAATTGATATGACCAAACAGCTAGGCATTCATGTTTACGGCGTTGTTGAGAACATGAGTTATATGCAGTGTCCATGTTGTGATGAGAAGATTAAGGTCTTTAGCTCTGATACTGTAGATGAGTTTCTCAAAGACCAAGAAGTGAACCTTCTTGCTGAGCTGCCTATCAAAGCGGAAATGGCCCATATTGATACAGTTGAAGCGGAAGTTGAAGGAATTTTCAAAGATATGAGTGAGAAAATACTGGCTCAAATAAATAAAACGGTGGTATAAGATGAAGTTACAAGCAATTCATGATGCAAGAAAAGTTCTAAAAGGTGTGATTAAGAAAACGCCTCTTATATATTCCGCTGTCTTTTCCAGTGAGTGTGAAAACGAGGTCTATATCAAGCCAGAAAACTTACAGTTGACGGGTGCTTTTAAGATTCGCGGGGCTTACAATAAAATGAGTCAATTAAGCGTTGAGGAAAAGGCCCGTGGTGTTGTGGCAGTCTCAGCAGGCAACCATGCCCAAGGCGTAGCATTCTCTGCCAAAGAGCTGGGAATCAAGACAACTATTGTCATGCCTGAGCAAACACCTCTGATTAAAGTAGAGGCAACAAGAGCTTATGGTGTAGAGGTTGTGCTTCATGGTGATTGTTATGATGATTCTTATGGCAAGGCATTAGAGATATGCCAAGCTGACAACAAAGTCTTAGTACATCCATTTGATGACAAGTTAGTGATTGCAGGTCAGGGGACGATTGGCCTTGAGATTCTTGAAGACCTTAAAGATGTGGATGTCGTAGTGGTTCCAGTAGGTGGCGGCGGACTAATCAGTGGTATCGCTTGTGCTATTAAGGAAACCAATCCTGACATTATTATTGTTGGGGTTGAACCCAAAGGTGCACAGACACTTAACTATTCTCTTAGGAAAAATAAGGTGAGTGAATTAAGTTCTGTCTCAACCATTGCTGAAGGTGTTGCTGTAAAGCGACCTGGTGAGCACACCTTTGATTTAGTCAAAGAATATGTGGATGAGATGGTTGTTGTCTCAGATGTGGATGTTCTTGAAGCCTTCTTGTTAATGGTTGAAAAGGAAAAGTTGGTTGCAGAGAATGCTGGAGTATTGGCACTTGCTGCCCTTAAGAAACTGCCTTATAGAAATAAGAAAATTGCCAGTGTTGTTAGTGGTGGTAATATTGATGTGGTTACTATATCAGAGATGATTAACAGAGGTCTTATTTCTAGAGGACGTTTGTTCTGCTTCTCTGTAGAGCTACACGATACACCGGGTGAGCTTCTTAAGATATCCCAAATATTGGCTGACCATAATGCCAATGTTATCAAGCTTGACCATAATCAGTTTAAGACCCTTGATCGGTTTATGCATGTTCAGCTTGAGATAACCCTTGAGACCAATGGCCATGACCATGTGGCTGAGATTAAGAAAGCACTTCATGACGAGGATTATCACTTGACAGTGATTTACTAAAGTCGAAGTCAGCAGGTATCCTTGAAGACACTATGATAATGAGATATAACGTTAACCCCTTACCACTTATGTGAGAAGGGGTTTTTATCTTGTCCATATTCAGTCAATCGTGCCAAAAGTCACTATAAGCTCATGCCAAAAGTGAGAAGTCAAGAATATTCCATGCTGTTATGATAAACACATAAGATAAACACAGGAGGTAGAGGATGAAGAAAATAATCATATGTATAATGACAATAACATTAGTCGTCAGTGCTTGCAGCACATCTGACTTAGAAGATTATAAGAATGCAGCCCTTGAAACAGAAAAGGCAGACCAAGGTGAGATGGAACTGAGACTGCCAATGGATATCACATTTGACGAAGAGGGGTCAACATTTGAGGAAAGACGTGACCTTTCTTATTATGAAACTATTGATCTGTCAGTGAAAGCTCAGTTTGATGATTCGGATCAAGGGTTAAAGGTTAAGGCAGATACCTATTATAACTTCGGTGGTCTTGGATTTGATACAACTATGTTTATGAGAGGCAATGAAACAATTATCAAATTACCGATGATTGACAAATACTTCCTTGTAGAAGGCAATACCTTGGAAGTGGTAGATAATGAGAAGATGGCAGCACAAGGTGAATTGATGAAAAGATTAATTGAGGAATGGAACGCTGTACTTCAAGATGAAGATGTCTTCAGTGGTAAGAAAGATTATGTGATGACTGATAAGGGTCAAATCAAAACTTCTACATACACCATAACCATTAATGATGACCAGTTTGAAGTTCTCAAAGAAGGGGTTATGCAAGTGGTTGAAGAGGAAAATGCTCTTGAAGCCTTTATGGATAACAGCTTCAGCATTGGTGGTGATGAGATGGATTCAGGACATGTTCTTGAGTATCTTAAATCCATTCTTGATGATATTACACTTGTATCTTTTGAAGGACAAGCCTTTGTTGATTTTGACGGTCGCTTGGTTAGGCAAATAATGGTGGTAGACCTTATAAATGAAGAAACGACCAAAGGTGATGTCAAGACTATTCACCTTGAATATGAAATCAATTACGACCATTTAGGTGAAAAACAAGATATAGATTTTCCAGAAATTGCACCAGAGGATTTACTCGATGTTGATGAAATAGAAAATATGGAAGAGTACTTTACATTTTAGACAGACGATTTATGAAGGAGGCCTATTATGGCATTGTTAGAGGTAAAAGGATTACAAAAAACATTTAAAACAGTTAAGGCAGTTGGGGGTATTGATTTTTCAGTGGAAAAAGGTGAAATACTTGGACTTCTTGGTCCAAATGGTGCTGGAAAGTCAACGACAATATCCATGATTTCCACTTTACTTAAGCCAGACAAAGGAAGCATAGTTTATAATGGAGAGAATATTGCCAAAGCACCAAAATCTATTCAAAAACAACTTGGCTATGTACCACAAGAAATCGCTTTATACCCTATGTTATCAGGTAAAGAAAACATGTTTTTTTGGGGACGCGCTTATGGTTTGAAGGGCAAAGTCCTAAAGCAAAGAATCGATGAGGTATCAGAAATTATTGGCATCAAAGACCGTTTGAAAGATAAGGTTAAAACTTATTCTGGAGGTATGAAACGACGCCTAAATATTGGTGTTGCATTACTGCACAACCCAGAGATTATTATAATGGATGAGCCAACTGTGGGTATTGACCCTCAATCAAGAAATCACATACTAGACACAGTGCTGAAGTTAAATAAAAAAGGTATTACAGTCATCTATACAAGCCATTATATGGAAGAAGTAGAGTACCTGTGTAACCGCATCTGTATTATGGATCAAGGCCTAATCATTGCTGAGGGTTCAAAAGAATCCCTTATTGAGCAGATGGGTGACGACCAAGAAATCGTCATGAAACTAGAACACTATAATGACGGTCTAGTGCCTGAAATTGAGAAAATTGATACTGTAAAGAATGTGGTCGTAACAGATGAAGCTATGGTTGCAACAGTGGCTAGTGATACTAAGATATTTAAGAAATTGATTGATGTGATTAATCAAAGAGATATTAATATATTGTCAATGGACGTGAATGAACCAAACTTAGAGAAGGTCTTCCTTAAATTGACAGGAAGAGCCTTAAGGGATTAGGGGTGAAACAATGAGATTTATTGATCTGATAATAAAAGATATCAAAACGGTGGTCTATGATGTTAAATCCTTAGCCATTATCCTCATAATGCCAATCGTTCTAATGAGTATTCTTGGTATGTCACTTCAAATGGTTTTTGGTGATGAAACGGAAAGTGGTATTGCCATGGCGACAGTAGGCATTGTTAAGAACTATGACTACGATGAAGAGCTAGCCAAACTGGAAGGTCGTCTTAGTGAAGATGAGATGAATCAAGCTGATTTTGATGCTGTAAATGCTGAAAGAATTTTCTTTGAAATGATGGACTCAAAAGACGTAAAAGGCGTTCTTGACTATAAAATTGTTGACTTGGAAGAAGGACAGACTTTACTTAGAGATGAAACATTGGATGCCCTTGTAATACTGCCAAAAGGTTTTATATACAACTTTGGTATGTCAAGAAAAGGTAGAATCGAATCAACAATTGAATATGTTGTAAATCCAGATAATGATTTTGTGGCAATGATGATGAGTTCGATATTTAGTGAATTTGCTGGGATGACAAACCTTAGGTATGCTCAAAATGTGATTGCCTACGGTGATGTGCTTAAACATAGACCGGAGTTATTGGATCAATTGGATTCAGATGGTCCTAATATTATTGATATGTTAATACCTTCGGATAAGATGTCTGAGTCAATAGCTGTAAACTTGCGCTCTGTCCATAAGGAAGAGGTCATATCAAGTTTTCAATATTACGCTGCGGCCATTATGTGTATGTTTTTATTGTATTCAGCTGGTGTAGGTGGTAGGGCCCTTCTTGAAGAACGCAAAGAAAAAACAATACCTAGGCTGACAGTTAGTGGCAACGGCCTACTTAAGATTGTTATGAGCAATTATATTCGAGTGGTTATCCTAGTGCTACTTCAAAGTACAATCATGATTGCTTATTCGGCACTTGTCTTAAAGGTAAACTGGGGTAGTGTAGGGACAGTGTTATTAACAATGTTTCTATCCGCATTAGCAATAGCCGCTATTGGAATGTTAATTGGAATTATAACCTTGATTGCCAACAACTTTAAAGTAGCCAATGCTTTTGAATTTGGCGTTATATATATTATGGCCCTTATTGGGGGGAGTTTCGTACCAGTTGAAACTTTACCAGAGGCTGTCAGTAAGCTTAGCTTCTTATCTATTAATGGACATGCCCTTAAGATGTATATAAGAGGCATGTATGAATTGCCAATTGTTGAAAGTACCACAGAAATAAGTCTTATGTTAGGGTTTAGTGCAATATTTATTGCCATATCCATGATACTGATTAAGGTGAGAGGAAGTGAGCTGGCATGTTAGGTGTTATATGGGTTAAGTTCAAAGATTATAAAAATTCACTACCAATGATTATAGTTATGACAGTCATGGCTCTCGTCCTGATTTATATATTTGGCACTGGTTTTGATAGTGGTTATATGCCAACAGTAGCAATAACGGACAATGATCAGACTGAAACGAGTAAAGCTTACATCAATCAACTTATGGAAGAAGAAGGCTATGAGTTCATTATGACCACTTACGACGAAGGCAAGACCAATGTTGAAAAAGGTGAGTATATAGCACTTGTTGATGTAAAGAAGGGTTTTGAGAACAACCTACTTGGGGGTGGTTCTTCAGTTGATTTGTACAAATCAGGGGATTCTATTGAACATCAGATGATTCGTATGGCCATAGAAGTATAGGTAGAAGGTTTATTGCCAATGAAGGCTTTAGAGTTGGCTTAAATGGTGTATATAGTGCAATGGATATTGATGTGACAACAGATGATTTACATGATAGGGTTACTGAACGTACTGAGAATTACCCACTCTATATAGTGGAAATCAAAGCTATGGACAATCAAGTTCAAAATGGTTTTGAATCCATAAAACACAGTTTTATGGGCTATATTTTGTTCTTCTCTATGTTTACCATGGTATTTGGAATTGGCTCAATTGTAGAGGAGAAAGAAAATCACGTATGGCAGAGGCAATTGGTATCACCTCTTAGTTCTGGGGTTGTACTAGCAGGTAATATGATTGCTTCCTTTATTGTTGGGATGATACAGTTGATGTTCATGATAGTATTTGCCAAATATGTCTTTGGTATAGATTTTGGTGGTTCAATTGTTGCCTTATTCTTAGTCCTTGCATGTTATGTGATTGCTATAACATGTCTTGGATTGTTGTTATCCAATATGGTGAAGACTTCTCAGCAGCTAGGATCTTTCTCACCAGTAATTATAGTTGGAACTTCAATGATTGGTGGATGTATGTGGCCTCTTAGCATTATCACTTCTGATATATTATTATTTATGGCGGATTTAACACCACAGAGATGGGCATACCTTGGTCTCAAAGCGGTTATAGTAAACAACGGAGGCATCAGTGATGTGCTTATGCCAATAGCATACCTACTAATTATAGCGGCTGTTCTATTTGGTGTAGCGATGATACCGCATAGAAAAGCTCTTAATTCAACCATATAAGAAAGACGAAACTTGAAGGCGATGACTAAAGTCATCGCACTCAATTACCAACGATACTACCCCTTTGTACTGGAAGTCTATATGATAGTACATGAGGGTAGTATTTCACAAAGGAGAATGCCAATGCATACAGCAGAAAAGAGAGATTTGGCCAAGCAGTGTGATGAGCTGCAGCTGGTTGAAATGACTCTTGACCATGATGAGTGGATGATTGCTGAAGCAGGTGCGCTCATGTATATGGAACAAGGCATCAGTCAAGAATCTAAAGTGATTGATGGTATCGGTTCAGGAAAACGATGGTTTGAGAAGCTTCTTGGACTTGGTAAAGTAAAAGAAGCTGATCAGAAATTGCTTGTGAACCAATATGTGAACAAGTCTAAAGACAGTCGTAAGATAGCCTTTAGTGCACCAGACTCAGGAATGATTTTGCCGATTGTTTTAGAAGCTTCAATGAATTTGATTGTATGTCAAGTTGATGCTTTTATATGTGCTGATATAGGTGTTTCCATAAATAGAATTGTTCAGAAAAGATTTGGTGTTGGCCTATTTGAGGATAATGAATTTGCTATGGAGTACATCCATGGTGATGGAAAAATTTATATCCAATCAAATGGTGGCGTTGTTAAAAGACATATAGCTCAAGGCGAAACCCTTAGAGTGGATTCAAGAAGTCTTTTAGCAATGACTGGTCAAATGGACTTTGATGTTCAAAAATTGGAGATGTCTCTACAGATGGCCAAGGTTTTACGTATCATACATCAATATCAGGGCCAGGCACAGTGTGGTTACAAACGAAAAAAATCTATCAAGCCTAGATAGCTTGGGATAGCCGAAAAGGCGGTCAAGCATAAAGTAGAATGGTTTGTAAAGGATAAAGAGGTACACAGGGAGAAATAGGCGTGAGTATTCACGTCTATTTTGTTGTATTCTTGTCATAACAAAACAAGTATGGTTTAATGAGATGTGAGGTGGCTTTATGCATGGAATGACGTTTCATTTTGATAACACAATAATTGTTATTAGCTTGCTGTTTTCAGCAATATATATGATAGTTCTTGGAACTTATATATGGATTAAGGGGCATGGTGGGCGTGTGGTCCACTGGTTTGTGTGCGGCCAATTCTTGCTTATGTTATGGGCCACATTCCATATATTTGAATTAATAGCCCCATCTATTAGTCATAGGTGGGTGGTTGTGTGTGTTGAATACATTGGCATATGCTATCTAGGTCAGGCCTTTTATCTATTTGCCAGAGCCTATGGCGGTAGAAAGAAGTTAAAAAGGAAGTCATTATTGATGATTACGGCAATTCCAACATTTATCTATTTGACGGTTGTGACCAATCCCCTCCATTATCAGTTCTACAAATCATTTGGTATGAATTCTGAGGTCTATGGACCATTCTGTTGGGCATCACTGGTGATGACCTTAACTTTCTTGACCCTTGGTGTATATGAGTTTACAAGAAAAGTTGAAATCAAATCCGTTTATCGAAAAAAACAAATGATCTATTTTGCAGGCGCATCCTTTATTCCAATGACAATTCATACCATGACGGCCATTGGCTTACTAGACTTTGGCTTTAATATGGTTCTGGTTGTGCTTCCGTTCTCAATGACACTCATAACAGTGTCAGTTCTTAAGTATCAGTTTCTAGATATTATGCCAGTGGCCCTTACTGAAGTTGTTGAAACCTTAGATGATGGATTTTTGGTTGTTAATACCAACAGGGAAATTGAAGATTATAACGCTATATTTTTTAAGAAACTTTTAGACATTGACCCCTGTAAGACATTTGACGAATTGATTATTCAACTTCGGCATCTGGTCAACAATAAGGCCATTCTGGATAACTTAAACTATTCACTTAATGTCAAAAATGAAAACTATGTTAGTGGTGAAATTACTTTCTCAGGCAATGGCAATCTAATTACAACCCAGTATACAACCAAAGCCATTACGGACATACATGGTGTTAAGATTGCAACCATTATAACATTCCATGATATTACAGAGATACAATCACTCTATGACACATTAGAAGAGAAGAAAAGAGAACTTATGAGGGCCAAAAAGCAATTGGAAGAACATATTGCTACGGTTCAGATGCTTACAATAGAGAATGAACGAAATAAACTTATGTCAGAGGTTCATGATACATTAGGTCATTTGATGACAGAACTTCTAGCATTGCTTGAGAAATGTGATATGATTTTATCAAATGATAAAGAAGGCGACGATGTACTTGTGAATGTAATTGACGGTACACTGATCAGTGCAAGAGATAGTCTTGCAGAAATTAGAAAGTCAGTTAGTAAATTCCGAAAAATGGGGGTAGAATTATGATTAAAGTAATGTGTGTGGATGACCAGGTCTTACTTAGGGAAACATTGATTTACATGTTGTCTCAAGATGATGAGATTGAAACGGTGGATGGGGGATCTGATGGCTATGAGGCCATTAAGAACTGTGATATACATAGACCAGACATTATCTTGATGGATATTCGTATGCCAAATCTAGGGGGACTTGATGCCACCAAGCGAATAAAAGAGATATACCCATCCATAAAGGTGATTATACTGACAACCTTTGAGGATGAGAAAAGTATTTTTGAATCCATTGAATTTGGGGTGGATGGTTATGTCGTAAAGGATATCAAGCCAGAAGAACTGATATTAGCAGTTAAAAGTGTTTACAACAATCTATTTGTTATGCATCAGAGTGTGGTGAATGTTGTAAAGAATGAGATTGTGGATTCTCAGAGTAAAGAAAAAGACCAGATGAAAACCCTTTCATCTTATGACCTGACACCAATGGAAATCAAGATTATCAAATTGATGGTAGATGGAAAAAGTAACAAAGAGATTGCTGGTGAACTGAGCTTCACTGAAGGTACCATTAAGAATAAAGTCTCCAGAATGTTAGGTAAATTAGAGCTTAAGGATAGGACGCAAGTTGCCGTTTTTGCAATCAAACATAATTTGATTTAACTTGAGGTATAAGAATGATTCCAGAAAGTTATGAAATTTTTTATGCAGTGACATTTTACACATTATCGGCACTCCTTAGTGTGGGCATCAATACGATTTTCTATTTGAAAGCAAGGAAATCAAAGTTGTTAGATGTCTTCCTTAGAGTGCAAATGATTATGATTCTATGGCTCATAGCAAAAGTTCTCAAAAAAACAGCTGCTTCTGATGAAATTGCTTGGCTTTGGGTTGTTGTTCAGTATACAGCAGTCTGTTTCTTTGGGACAGTTTTTCTTGATTTTTCTTATCTCTATAAAAAGGGTAAGATGTTACCAGAATGGATACGTCGTGTTATCTATGGCTTCTCCCTGATAAATTACTTAGCTGTTTTCACAAATAAATTTCATCACTTATTTTTCTTATCTGTAACGATTTTTGAAAGTGACTACGGTCCTTGGTTCTATGTCCATACAGCATTTTCTTATGTTCTGATTTTGATTAGTTACATCTACTTGATTAATGCCTTAGTGAAGAATCAGCAAGGGGTACCCTTAATTCAAGCCTTGCTTTTTAATATTGGCTTGATACTACCAATCATATCCAATGTTGTCTACGTTTTTGGCTTTGTTGATTTTAGTTTCGATATTACACCAATCATGTTCAATTTGACCATAGCAGTTTTTGGCTATTCAGCCTATCGCTATAGATTCCTTGATATCAAGCGCGTCACAAGGACTATGGTTCTTGAGAATATCCATGAAGGCATTATTGTGATTGACAACAGCTTTCGTATTGTTGAGATGAACTCTATTATTACTGATATGCTTATTTTAAAGGAAGACAAACAACGGATTGAAAAAATTGATGAATTGTTAAAGGAACTTTTTAAAAGCGTTAAGAATTACAGCCGTATTAAGAAGCAAATAGCCAACTGTCTTGCAAACAAGGAAGATAAGTTGGTAACCGAATTTGACATGACTGTCCACGGAATGGAGAAATCATTTATATTAAAAATAGAACGAATCAACGATCATTCCGGCGACAACATCGGACTTTTATTTAGGCTCATTGATATAACCAAACATCAGGAGCTCTTAAGTAACCTACAAGACAGTAATCAGGCCTTGGGTCTTGTTAACCAACAAATATCTGAGAACATATCTGTGACCAAACAACTGGCAGTAGCAAAGAGAGAAGTAGGGTCTCGAAAGAGGTCCATGACATACTTGGACATTCAGTGACCATTGTTATTTCTCTTCTTGAAATGTCAAAGAAGGCAATTACCTCAGACCGAAGCCTAGCTGGTGAGAAAGTCACTCAAGCAATGGAAATCATAAGAGGTGGCCTGGTTGAATTGAAAAAATCTATGAAAGAACACTCCAATGATTACATTGAAGCGAACAAATTAACCGATGACTTGGTCAAACTTATAGAAGGCTTTGAAAAATCAGGGGTCAATGTGGACTTCTATTATAAGAACTCGGATATCAGGTTGTCGGCTGATACCTACGACGCAGTTTATAGGGTTTGTCAAGAAGGTTTAACCAATGCTCTTAGGCATGGTAAGGCCAGGAATGTCACAGTTGGAATGCGGTTTGTTGAACGGAGTATTGACCTATTTATCATTGATGATGGTAAAGGGTGTGATACGGTGAACAAAGGCAATGGTTTAAAAGGAATGGAGGCCAGGGTAGATGAGTTATCAGGCTATTTCTCCTGTGGATCCCCTGACGGCCAAGGTTTTAACATTCATGTGACACTGCCATTTCATGGTAATGCATAACAATATAGTGACGTAGAGTGACCACGAGGTAACATGTAGTTACCATCGTCACCATGAAGAAGTTACTTAGGACACTAGTTGTGGTTCGGTATATATCATATACTCTATACATAGGAATGTGAGAGTTCCTTGGATGTGCACTTTTGCCCCAATTAGTGTCACATGCTTAGTCCTTTTAACACTTATTCCCTACTCATACGGGGACCGTTACCTTATGGTAACGGTCTATTTGTTTGCGTGGAAATACATGTCCTAAAAATCATAGAGTTGATAATCTAGTTACACATACTCATGCGGTGAGTATATAGTACTACCCCATATCGATTGAATTCACTGTATATCTGTACTATAATTTATGTATCTTGAGCTAAATGGCACATTTTATGGCTAATCAAGATATAAGTCTTATGAGACAGGGGATACAATGAGTACAACAGAGATCGAAGGATATTTACAAAAGGTTCAGTCTGTAATGGGATGCAAGGTGATTAAGGCGAAAGATGAGTCGATAAGCGAGATTCACATCGTATCTGATCTTAGGCGAAGTCCAAAGCAAATTCTGAGAGATATTGAAGCAGTAATGATATCAAGGTTTGATACTGCAATAGATTATAAGAAAGTATCTATAGCTCAGATTCAAAGCGGGTCAATAAAGCTTGACCAGGATCCAAGACTAAAACTTAAATTAATCGAATATAACAACAACGGAACCAACGTGATGGTAAAGGTTGCTCTTGAGAAACAAGGGGTGATGTATCACGATGAGATCGTTGGCATTAATACTGCCCACAATTTCAAACGACTTGTAGGTGGCGTTGTTCTAAAAGCAGTGGAAAAGTATCTAGATGTTCAGGATGTCTTTGTATTTGAAGATGTCAAACGTGTTGAGCTTACCAATGTGGATGTTATGCTTGTAAGCATCACATCCGTACACGGAGGTAATGAAGAGATATTCACTGGTACTGCTAAAATCCTTAGTGATAGCAAAGAAGCTATTGCAAGGGCCACTCTAGATGCCGTGAACCGTCACGTGTTACATCTAGATTCAATATAATATATAAGCCGGCTTAGTCAATGTAGTATTGTATTATGGTGATTTTACTATGATAAAGATAGTAAAATTACTTGTGTTATTAAGAGGAGCGGAATATTGCCTATCATTCATAGATGAGATGATAGAGAAAATATTTCGGAGGCTATATTGATGAAATCATTAAAAGTTAAAGCAATGGCAACACTTATTAGCGTTGTAACATTTTTACTTGCTTCAGGCGCAGCATATACTGTAGGGAAGTAAATTTTGGCTGAGTCGGCCATATATAAAGGAGGAGTTATGGATAGAATACAGCATAAGATATATATATTTTCATTATGTGTTTTCGCAGCAATTACATATTCATTAGTTCTCCATAGTTTTGGTTATGATATTGACATCAAGGCGATTATTTTCTGGGGAGTTCTTGCTACAATCTCAGAAACTTTTCATATATTATTGCCATCAGGTGTTGCAATCACTGTAGGTATGGCTGTATATCTAGGAGCATTAGTTTCAGCTGGACCAATAGTGGCCACTACGTTGCCAATTATTGCATTTTTATTTAGAGTTCCAGAGGTTGAAGGTGAAAGATGGCACGTCCTTAAGTATAAACCATCTGTGGTACTCTACAATATGATGTCTCATATTATTTTCATTGGAGTTATTTCAACAGTTTACCAACTAATCGCTAAGGATAGCGATGATTTATCGATAATCATTGTGACCTCATTAGTGGTATTGACTTTAGGAGAGTTTATAAGCTTTATTCAGATTACACTCTATTTCTATACAAAAGATAAAGAGAATGAGTTACCGACATTGAAAAGCTTTTTCGGAGCTTTGCCAAGTACATGGGCTGTAGGAGCACTGGGAATATTCCTTGCATTTGCTGCAATGAACTATGACGAAGCAATCGTTGGTCTATTCTTCATCCCATTACTATTAGCCCGCTATTCATTCAAACTATATTTCGACTCTCAAAAAATGGGTATGGAAACAATCCATGCTTTGAATGAAGCTTTGTTTGTAAGAGACCAATATACTGCAGGTCATACAGAACGTGTAGAAGAATACGCAGTTATGATAGCAAAAACGTTAAACTATTCCCAAGAAGCACTGAGTCGATTGAAAAAAAGCAGCTAGATTACATGACATTGGTAAGATTGGTATTCCAGATGGCATCTTAAATAAATCAGGCAAATTGTCAAATGAAGAGTATGAGAAAATCAAGGACCACGCAGCAATGGGTGCCAAAATTCTAAGTAATGTTGACTCCTTGAAGAAAATTTCAGAGGTTGTTCGACACCATCATGAGAGGCCAGATGGTCTTGGTTATCCGGACGGTCTTAAGGGTGAAAAAAATCCCAAGAGATTCTGCAATTCTATCAATAGCGGATACTTATGATGCTATGACATCAGATCGACCTTATAGAAAAGCCTTATCTAGAGACTATGCAATCAGTGAATTGCTTAAGTATAAAGGTACACAGTTTAATGCTTATTTGGTAGATGTTTTTGTAGAGCATATAGAAAACTATGAGGATAGTTTATTAGATGAAGATGTGGAATTAGAGGATGCAAGTAGAGAGGTTAGCGCATGACAGTCGAAGGAGTACTGATGTCTTTGGTGGTCGGGTTACTCCGCAAAGGTAAGTTGATACATTTTGGTCTTGTTCAGATTAAAGGTGCATTCCTCTTTGTTATTGGCGCGCTGATTCAATTCATTGTTTTTAGATATGCAAAAGAGGATGGGGCTGGGGTTAGTTCCCTCCTATTTAGCGGATTTTATGTCCTACATGTACTTTCATATATATGTATCACAATTCCCCTTATAATCAATCACACTTATAAAAGTCTGTATGTTATGGCGGTTGGAACATTACTCAATCTTATTCCAATAGCTTTTAATCATGGCCAGATGCCTGTTAAGTTGCCTGCAGTCTATGAACCAGCCTTTGACCTAGGACACACATTGCTTGTTGCGGAGACAAAAATGAAGTTTCTTTCCGACATAATCTTTATTGGTCCACCTTATCCTTTGCCTAAAATCTTAAGTCTTGGTGACTTGTTTTTGATTGTTGGGGTTTTCTGGTTTATCCAACAAATAATGGTGAACAAAGAATTAAATACAAAGTTAACTGATTTGTAATACAGTGCTTAAGCCTTTGTGGTAGAATAGCCTTGATAAGGAGTGAGCAGATGCTAAAAGTACTTAGATTCATTAGTTTACATATAATCGTTTTCCTAGTTGTTTTTGGAACAAATCATTTTGCTTTAACTGGATTTGATGAAGGGCATTTGCTCTTACCAAATATGACAATCGAAGATCCAAATACCCTATTATTTGGACTATCTAATGAAGATACCCTTCCTATTATTGAGAATAATATTATTGATTTGGCTCACAACCCAATGTTTATTGATGGCATTGTTTATGTGCCGGTTGTTTTTGTGCAACAATATTTTAATGATGAATTTTACTGGGATTCAGTTGAAAAGGTCTTAACTTATACTACAGTCAAGGATGTTATTAGGATGAAGACCGATGATTTAACCTATTTTGTTAATAATGAACCACTAAGCCTTAGTATACCTATTAGGGAACTTGTTGAAGGTGTGCCCTACATGCCTCTTGAATTACTTAAGAAGTTCAGCCATCATGATTTTTACTATGACATAAGTTTGGACACATTGGTCATTGAAGATCTAAGTAAGGATGGGTTATTTGGTGCTGTTGAACCATTAACTGAGGATTATGGTGTGATTCGAACATGGAAAGACAGAAAAGCAGGTGTTGTGAAAAAGGTTGCAACAGGTGAGTCTGTCAAAGTCTATGGAGATGATGGTATTTGGCTTGAAGTTCGTACCAAAGAAGGGCTGAGTGGCTTTATCCGAAAAGATGATGTTGGATCTATGACAACTACTGCAGGGACAGAACCTTTAAGAGAAATCTATGATTATAGCACGAGGATGACTTTTGAAGGTGGCCTTAACCTGGGTTGGCATCAGGTCTATAGTTCAAAGGCCAATAATAAGCTTGATGACAGATTAGAAGGTGTTCATGGCCTTGATGTTGTATCACCTTTTTGGTTTAGGCTCAAGAACAATGAAGGGGATATAAGCAATATTGCTGATATTGGCTATGTAAGAAAATTGCATGACCAAGGCATTCAAGTGTGGTCTATGTTTACCAACAATTTTGATGCAGAGATGACCCATGAAGTCTTAAGCAGTACAAGTAAAAGAGAAAAAGTTATTAAAGATATATTGGCCCTCTCAGCACTTTATGAATTGGATGGGATTAATGTAGATTTTGAAAATGTTGCTAAGGCTGATGGGGAGTACTTTGTACAGTTTATGAAGGAACTTACACCTTATCTTAAACAACAAGGATTGGTTGTATCAGTAGATATGTATGTGCCTAGGCCTTGGACAGCTCACTATGGGCGAAAAGAAGTTGGTGAAGTGGTAGATTACATAATGATTATGGCTTATGATGAGCATTGGTCAACATCCCCTAAGAGTGGGTCAGTTGCCAGCATTGCTTTCGTTGAAGATGGCATTATCAAGACCTTAGAAGAGGTGCCAAAGGAAAAAGTAGTGCTTGGATTACCCTATTACACAAGGATGTGGACTGAAGAAAATGTGGATGGAGAGATAAAAGTGACTTCTGAAGCAATGGGTATGGACCGAGCTTTTGATACAATGACTGACAATGGTGTAGAGTTTCAGTGGATTGACGAGGACATCAAACAGTACTATGGTGAATATACAGATGGAGATAAGACCTATAAGATGTGGCTTGAGGAAGAACGTTCTATAGAAGAGAAAGTTAAGCTAATGGATAAGTATGACTTAGCCGGTGTGGCTGGTTGGAGTTTGGTTTTTCCAAAAGAAGAAATATGGGATGTTTTAGAAGACTATTTGAAATAGGGGTATCACTATGAAACAAATTCGAGTTCTAATAGAGACAGTTCTACTTATGGGTATTGCTTATTTGATCTATGAGATTATGTTTTTTGTATACAGTTATCTTATCTACAAAGGAGCCAGCGCGGGATGGGCTGTCATTGATATTACAGGTTACAGACAGCTTGAAGGTTATGAGGAAGTTGCACTAAACTATGTCAAAGATCATCCTCTTGAATATACTTTGCTCTGTTGGTTGGTCCTTGGCATAATATTTTTATTGGTTGCCCTACCTTCAAAACAGAAATTATCGAATCTATTTCACATGAGAAATCTATCTATAGGTAATGGTCTTGCCAGTGTCTTTGTGGGTCTTGGATTGGTGTTTGCTATTAATGGTTCGATTCGATTTGCTTCAGAGGCAACGGGTATGGAGTTTGCCTATTTATCAGATACAACTCTAACAGTTTATTCTATGATGACCTTGTTTGTGATTATTGGTCTAATCACACCAATTTTTGAAGAACTTTTCTTTCGAGGTCTTATTCTTAGTCGATTACATCTTGGATTTGGACCTATTTTTGCTGTCGTCATTTCATCAATCCTATTTTCTGTAAGCCATCTAAATATAATTCAGGGCATCTATGTCTTTCCAGTAGGGTTACTTGCAGGCTATTTGGTGATTAAAACAGGTTCAATTCAATCAAGTATATGGCTACATGTTGTTTATAATATGGTAAACATTTACCTTGCGAAGATAGACTTTTTTTCAGTACAATAGTGTAGCGCTTTTGATTATGATACTTATTGGGTTTGTCCTCTTAGCGATTGGACTCTCCCAAGTACGTGAAACCCTCTCTACTCCACAAGAATAGAGGTTTATTTATGGCCATTTTGTGGTATAATATATAAGGATTATAAGGCATTGCCTTAGAAGTTGGTGAACATGGAGACAAGAATACTACATATCAATAATGACAATGACCTGGAAGCCATGACCACGGCAGCAGAGGCACTACGTCTAGGCAAATTGGTTGCCTTTCCCACAGAGACAGTCTATGGTATTGGTGCGAATGCTCTTGATGTGTCAGTGGTCAAACGCATATATGAAGCCAAAGGCAGACCTTCAGATAACCCTTTGATTGTTCATATCGGCGATGCTAAAGACGTTGGTAAATATGTTGAGTCAATTCCAGATGTAGCCTATAAGCTAATGGATGCATTTTGGCCAGGACCTTTGACCATGATATTTAATAAGAATGAACATATTCCAGATGAGATTACTGGTGGACTTTCAACAGTTGCTCTAAGGGTTCCGTTGCATCCAGTTGCAAGAAAGATTATTCAGCTCTCTAAACTACCAATTGCAGCACCAAGTGCCAACATATCAGGTAAACCAAGTCCAACGATTGCAGCTCATGTAATTGAGGACCTAAGTGGTCGAGTTGATATGATTGTTGATGGTGGTGATGCCAATATAGGTCTTGAGTCCACAGTCATAGATTTGACCAGCGAGAAAGCAATGATTCTAAGGCCTGGTGGTATAACCCAGATGATGATTAATGAAGTCATTGGAGAGGTTATTCTTGATAAGAATATGCTTGGTGTAAAAGGTGATGAGACACCTAGATCTCCAGGTATGAAGTACCGTCATTATGCCCCACAAGGCAAATTGACAATCTATAATGGTGATTCTCAGAAAGTTATTGATACAATCAATCGATGCGTTGCCTTCGATGAGGAAAATGGGTTGAAGGTTGGTGTCATAGCTACTGATGAACATAAAGAAGCATATGTGTGTGTGAACGTGGTTACGATTGGATCAGAGCATAAACCAGATGAGATCGCAGCCAATTTATTTAAAGTCCTAAGAACCATGGACGATTTAGGTGTACAACGTATCTATACCAAAGCTTTTCATGAAAAAGAAATTGGTGTGGCGACGATGAACCGCCTTCTAAAAGCTGCGGGCAACTCACAGCGGTTTATTGATTGATGAATGGATGGTAATATGAAAGATATTGTATTTGTATGTACTGGTAATACTTGTAGATCGCCTATGGCTGAAGGTTTGGCAAAAGCTAAGCTGGCTGATCAGAGAAAGATTCTATCAAGAGGGATAGCAGTATCATATGAAGATGTGGCCAATGACAAAGCGGTAGAGGCTATGAAAGAGATTGACATCGACATTACAGACCATATATCAAAACAATTTGACCCAGTTGAAGTTACTGACAACATGATGGTATTAACCATGACAACTAGACATAAGCATTATATCCTAAGCAAATATCCAGAGCTTGAAGGTAGAGTGGAAACACTACTACTTTTCTCAGGGCTGGGCGGTGATGTGGTTGACCCATATGGGTATAACTATGAGGCTTATGTAGAATGTCGCAATCAAATTGGGGCAGTTATTGACCGGTTAATACAGGATTCAAAAATCTAAGTCCTTATGGATTAGGTTATTAGGAGGAAATTATGATAGCAATAGCATGTGACCACGGTGGATTTGAACTAAAAAATGAGATTCTGACATACCTAGATGACAAAGGTGTAGCTTACAAGGATTTTGGTGTTGAGGAAAAGACATCTGTAGATTATCCGGATTATGCGAAAGTAGCATGTGAAGCGGTACTCGCTGGTGAAGTTTCAGAAGCCATATTGATTTGTGGTACCGGAATAGGTATTTCTATAGCTGCTAATAAGCACAAAGGTATTAGAGCAGCACTTTGCCATGACTGTTTTTCAGCAGAGGCAACCAAGTTACATAACAATGCCAATGTGCTATGCCTGGGTGGGCGTATCGTTGGAGCGGAACTAGCCATTAAGATTGTGGATACCTTCCTTAACACACCATTTTCAAATGATGAAAGACATATAAGACGTATCAATAAGATTGAGACGTTGTAATATAAGAAAGAGAGGACAAACAAATGTCAAATGTATTCGTAATGGACCATCCATTGATTCAACACAAGGTGGGTGTACTTAGAAAGGTCGAAACAGGTTCAAAGGAGTTTAGAGAACTTGCCAATGAAATAGCAATGCTTATGTGTTATGAAGCAACAAGAAATCTTCCACTTCGAGATGAGGAAGTTGACACACCAGTTGCAAAAGCTGTGGTTAAGCAAATTGCTGGTAAGACACTTGGCATCGTGCCAATTCTTAGAGCTGGACTTGGAATGGTGGATGGTATGTTATCTTTAGTACCAACAGCAAAAGTAGGTCATATTGGACTCTATAGAGACCCAGAAACCCTTAACCCAGTTGAATACTACTGTAAGTTACCATACGATGCTCCAGAAAGAGACATGTTTGTTCTAGACCCAATGTTAGCAACAGGAGGTTCTGCAGCAGCAGCCATTCAGTTTATCAAAGATAAAGGTGTCACAAGTATTCACTTTATGTGTCTTATTGCTGCACCTGAAGGTGTAAAGAGATTACAAGAAGCTCATCCAGATGTTAAAATATATATAGGTGCACTTGATGAGAAGCTCAATGACCATGGTTATATAGTTCCAGGTCTTGGCGATGCAGGAGATAGATTATTCGGTACAAAATAGAGATAGGTGGAGATTTTAGATGGATTTATTTACGGGGATTAATGTGAATATTATTTACACAATTGCATTTATTGCAGCCTTTATGTTATCCGGTTTCTTAACACCATATAGTAAAAAATTAGCCATAAAAGCAGGGGCTATTGACCATCCTAAAGAACTTGGTGTCCATGACAAACCCATACCTTTAGCAGGTGGTTCAGCCATTGTTGCTTCATTCATTATGATTGCAACCTTATTTGCGCCATTTACAGGTGGCTTCAAGTCCCTAGAATTTATTGGTCTCATAGTCGGCATAGTTATTATTTCAACCCTTGGATTCCTTGATGATGTTTATCAATTAAGTCCAAAGATTCGTATCTTTTTTCAGTTACTGGCAGCCTTGATTGTTGTTTTTACTGGTACCAGAATTGAGTGGTTGACATGGCCGTGGTCAGATGCTGGTCTTGTACCACTTCATACACTAGGTAATTTCGTGTCTGTTCTGTGGATTGTAGGACTAACCAATGCCCTTAACCTTATTGATGGTCTTGACGGTTTGGCAACAGGGGTAGCCTCTATTGCATCCATTAGTTTTATGGTAATCTCATTTCTATTTGGACCTCCATCGGTAGTGATTCTTGCAGCAATACTTGCAGGTTCATGCCTTGGGTTTTTACCACATAACTTCAATCCTGCCACTATATTTATGGGTGACACTGGATCGACATTCCTTGGTTTTACCTTGGCCGTTATATCCATCCAGGGATTGACAAAGAGTTATACAATTATCACTTTGATTGTAGGCGCTATAGTGCTTGGACTTCCAATTTTTGATACCTCATTTGCCATTGTAAGAAGGTTGCTTAATAACCAATCCATTACAACAGGGGATAGAGGACATTTACATCATAGGTTGGTGGACAAAGGTATTAGTCATAAAAAAGCTGTATTAACCATGTATGCTGTCAGTGGTTTCTTTGGGATAGCAGGAATATTATTTGCCCTAAAGGACTTTTTCCTAGCATCTTTAATTATTGCCACTATACTCGTGGTATGGCTTGGCGATATCTTGTATACAAACTATAGAGACAAAAAAGTCAAAAGTGAATGAATCAAAAAATGATTGGGCTGCTGTGGCAGCCCTTTTTTAAAAGTAAATGTATAAAGTTTATTTGGAGGGTTTTTATTATGAAAATTATGAGTATATTTGGTACAAGACCTGAAGCCATTAAGATGGGTCCTGTAGTCAAAGCGATAGAGAATGCAGAAGGTGTTGAATCAGTTGTTTGTGTAACAGCACAGCACAGAGAGATGCTTGATCAAGTCTTGGAGGTCTTTGATATTGCACCAGATTATGATCTAGATATTATGAAACAACGTCAGACCCTTACTGATATAACAGTTAGGGCCATCAAAGGTCTCGAAGCAGTTATGGTTGAAGCCAAACCGGATGTTGTATTAGTGCATGGCGATACATCAACGACGTTTGCTGGAGCTTTAGCAGCATTCTACCATCAGATTGCTGTTGGTCATGTTGAAGCAGGGCTTAGAACTTATGACAAATACCAGCCATTTCCAGAAGAGATGAATAGAAAGCTAACAGGTAGCCTTGCAGACTATCACTTTGCACCTACTGAGACGGCAAAAGGACATCTATTACTAGAGAACGTCAGTGAAACTGCTATAACTGTAACAGGGAATACTGTTATTGATGCACTGTCATCTACGATAGAAGACGATTACGAATTTACAGTAGATGCCCTAAATCATATTGATTACAAAAAGAAAAAGATTATTACCATGACGGCCCATAGAAGAGAAAACCTTGGGAAGCCATTAGAAGACATATGCGAGGCAGTACTTGAGATTGTAAAAGCCAATGAAGAAGTTGAAGTTGTCTATGCGGTTCATTTGAATCCTGCTGTTAAAGAAGTGGCTCAGAGAATTCTAGGCGACCATGCAAGGGTCCACTTGTTACCACCTCTTGAACTAAAAGATATGCATAACTTAATGGAAAGGTCATACCTTGTTATGACAGACTCTGGAGGACTTCAAGAAGAAGTGCCTTCACTTGGTAAACCAGTATTAGTTCTTAGAGAAGTGACTGAGCGACCTGAAGGGGTTGAAGCTGGAACACTGAAGTTGGTGGGGACCAATAAGAAGTTAATTATGGATACGGCCAATGAGTTACTGACAAATGAAGTCAGCTATAACAAAATGGCCACTGCAACAAACCCATATGGAGATGGGCATGCCTCAGAGAGAATTGTTGAATGGCTTAAGAAAAATCATAAGGTCTTATAATAGGAAGTAATATTTATAGGTCCTTTTGCACACATAAAATACATAGACATCCGAATGTTTTAAGTATATAATGAAAATAGTCGTGTATACAATATGCCACGGCTATTTTGAAAGGGTAGTGAACAGCCATGAAATTTGACTATATGAAGAACTTGGCTTTAATAAGTCAGTTAGGTTTGATGATGGTAATTCCTATCTTTTTGTGTGTGTTTTTTGGCATATGGCTTGATGACAAAGTAGGGACTAATGGCGTATTCGTAATAGTCTTTCTTATTGTTGGAGTGTTGGCTGCGTTCCGCAATATGTTTGTGATTGTGCTCAGGAAGATTGATTCTGGAAAGAAGGACCAAAAACATGGGAAAAGATAAATCGATTTTTCTCTCATTATCATCCAAAGTGCTAATTCTATTACTCGTTGCTCTAGTGATTGGTATCCTAGTTGTTGACGATATTTCTGCGTATATACAGGGCTTGTTGTTGGGTGGGATTTTTACCATCCTCAAAATTAAATTAATGGAGAATACATTCAAAAGGGCTGTTGAAAAAGAGCCAAGCGCCGCAAAGGCATTAACCAATGCTCATTACATGTTGCGCTATGTGCTAACGTTCATCGTTCTTTTTGTTGGTATAGCTGTACCGTCTATTAACGGTGTGGCAGTCATCATTGCACTTATTACTATGAAACTCGCCGCCTTTTGGCAAGGTGCCTTAGAACCAAAGACACCTCTTGACGGCTCTGTAGAGTTTGTAGAGTGGGAAGATGATGAAGAAGAAAGTGATTTTTAAGTAATTCTATAGATAATTCAGGTGAACCTATCTGAAGTTATCCGAGTAAAGGAGATGATCACGGATGGATTTTAACATTCATGTTGCTAAAGTCATCAATATTGGTGGCGTAGAAATATGGATTACAGAATCGTTGATTAACTCATGGATTATATGTAGTGTCCTAATCCTACTTGCAGTATTGGTTCGTATTGCAATTAGAGATCCAAAGAAAGTCCCTAGTGGGGTACAGAATTTTGTTGAGTTCCTAGTTGATATGCTGGATAAATTTGCCATATCGACCATGGGGCCAAAAGGTAAAAGCTTTGGTTCATTTTATGGATCAATGATTATCTTTATAATGATCTGTAACATCTCTGGATTGTTCTTGGGACCGAACTTTGCGACACCAACAGCTGGTGAACCAAAAGTTCTAGTGAATTTCATGAGACCACCAACCGCTGATTTCGCTCTAACATTTGCACTGGCTTTAATCACATTTATGATGATTCAAGGTTTAGCAGTGAAAGAAAAGGGTGTTTTGACATGGCTCAAAGGCTTTACTGAACCTATGTGGCCACTAACACCTCTTAATGTTATTGGTGAGTTAGCAAACCCAGTATCACTAAGCTTTCGTCTCTTTGGTAATATTCTTGGCGGTACCATTATTATGGGACTCTACTATAGTATGTCACCATGGTTAGCTTATGTGATTCCAGCAGTACTTCATGTCTACTTTGATATTTTTGCAGGTGTACTTCAAGCCTTCATCTTTACAATGCTTAGTATGACGTTTGTAGGAAGTGCTATGGAGGAGTAGGAACACCTAAAAAAGTGAGGTGAAAAAATGGATGCCCTTTTTGATATGATTTTGGGTTGGATGGAAACAACTGATCCAAAGGCAATGATCTTATCAGCATCAGCAATTGGTGCGGGCCTTGCAATGATTGCAGGTATTGGTCCAGGTATTGGACAAGGATTTGCAGCTGGAAAAGCAGCGGAAGCTGTTGGTAATAATCCAGAAGGTGGAAGACAGGCGACACTTGTTATGTTGCTTGGAGCTGCCGTAGCAGAGACATCAGGTATTTTTGCACTTGTTGTAGCAATTATTATGTTGTTTGCAAATCCATTGGTTGATATGTCAGGTATCACACTTGTTTTAGCAGCTAGTGCTATTGGCGCTGGTCTAGCAATGAATGCAGGTATTGGACCTGGTATTGGACAAGGATATGCAGCAGGTAAAAGTTCAGAGGCGGTAGGGAAGCGACCTAAATTACAGAGTCAGATTATTAGGACGATGTTACTCGGTCAGGCTGTCGCTCAAACTACAGGAATATATGCACTTATCGTTGCGATGATTCTTTTATTCGTCAATGTTTTTGCATAATTTAACAAACTTTATAACCGAAAGAAGTAATCATTTTTACATTATTAATCGAAATCATTATTTTTAGAAATAAGGAGGATCTATCATGGCAGAAGTAAATCAAATTGATGGAAGAGCATTAGTATTAGCAGCATCAGCAATTGGTGCAGGACTTGCAATGATCGCTGGTATCGGACCTGGTATCGGTCAAGGTTTTGCAGCAGGTAAAGGTGCAGAAGCAGTTGGGCGTCAACCTGGAGCACAATCAGACGTAATCAGAACAATGTTACTTGGTGCAGCGGTAGCAGAGACAACAGGTATCTATGGTCTTGTTATTGCCATCATCTTATTGTTTGCAAATCCACTCATCGAAAAACTTTAATACCTAGTCGAGTGAATGAGTAATAGTTAAACTCGTACGAAAGGAGGGTAATAAGATTGAATGGATTTGACTTAGCACTACTTACAACAGATCCAGCACCTTATGTCATAATGTTTACAGAACAAACCATATGGCAAGTTCTTGGACATATCATTACGGTGCTTGTATTGTTTTTTGTCCTAGCGAAACTCCTTTTCAAACCTGTAAGAAATATTCTTGAGAACAGAAAAGAAGAGATTGCATCAGAGTACCAAAGAATCGAAGAAGATACAGAAGCTGTTGCAACGCTTAAGACAGAATATGAAGATAAACTAAAAAATATTAATAAAGAAGCAGATCAAATTCTTGCTCATGCCCGTAAGCGAGCTATCGAGAGAGAAGATGAAATTGTTAAAGAAGCAAAAGAAGAAGCAGACCGTCTAATGAAACGCGCTCATCTTGAAGTAGAACGTGAGAAAGAGCAAATAAAAGATGAGATGCGTCGTGAAATAATCGAAGTTGCAACCGTAATGGCAAGCAAGTTTGTTGCAGCATCAATCAGCGAAGAGCAAAAGAACACATTGGTTAATGAAACATTAACCGATATGGGAGACTCAACATGGTTGAACTAATAGCTAAAAGATATGGATCAGCCATCTTTGAGCTTGCCCAAGAAAAAGATGCTGTAACACTTCTAAAAGAAGAAGTTTTAGCCATCAAGGATAGTTTTTTGGATCATGACTTACAGGAACTCTTAAGTCATCCTAAGATTGCAAATGAGAAAAAAGTAATCTTACTTGAAGATGCGTTATCCGACAAAATCAGTCATGACCTATTGGGGCTTTTAGTGCTAATCGTGCACAAAGGACGTCAGGCACATATTCCTGAGATTCTTGAAGAAGTTCTTGAAATGGTCGATGCTTATGAAGGTAAAGTCAAAGCCTATATTTCTTCCTCTGATGCATTATCAGATGAGCAAAAATCAGGTGTTGTGACAGAACTGGCTAAGCAAACAGGTAAAGAAATCATTCCCTTATATGAAGTGGATGAGACCTTAATCGGTGGACTAGTCATCAGAATTGGTGACCGTATTGTGGATAACAGTATCAAAGGTCATTTACACTTACTATCCAGAGAACTACTTGAAACTAAAATCAATATTTCGTAGAAAGGCGGTGTAACCTCGGTATGAACTTAAAACCAGAAGAGATCAGTTCAGTGATAAAAGAACAGATCAAACGCTATAAAACTGAACTTGAAGTTGCAGACGTTGGTACTGTAATTCAAGTTGCCGATGGTATTGCCCGTATACATGGTCTAGAAAATGCAATGGCTGGAGAACTTCTTGAGTTCCCTGGCGATGTGTTTGGAATGGTGCTTAACCTTGAACAAGATAATGTGGGTGCTGTACTTATGGGTTCAGACGAAGCTATCGGTGAAGGTGATATAGTAAAAGCAACAGGCCGTGTTGTTGAGGTACCAGTTGGTGACGCACTAAAAGGTCGTGTCGTAAATGCACTTGGTCAACCTATAGATGGTAAAGGCCCTATCGATACAGACACATATAGAAAAGTAGAAAGAGTTGCGCCAGGTGTTATTGAACGTAAATCAGTTGATACACCACTCCAAACCGGACTCAAGGCAATCGACTCAATGGTTCCAATTGGCCGTGGCCAAAGAGAGCTCATCATTGGTGATAGACAAACTGGTAAAACAGCTATTGCTATTGATACAATTATCAATCAGAAGGATTCAGGCGTTCTATGTATCTATGTAGCTATAGGACAGAAGGCTTCTACAGTTGCACAATTAGTTAAAACCCTTGAAGAATACGGCGCAATGGACTATACAACAGTTGTTGCAGCGACAGCAGCAGAGCTAGCACCACTTCAATTTATCGCTCCTTTCTCAGGATGTGCTATAGGTGAAGAGTGGATGGAAAATGGTAAGGAAGTTGTTATTATTTATGATGACCTTTCTAAACATGCTGTTGCTTATAGAGCTATGTCACTTTTGCTTCGTAGACCACCAGGACGTGAAGCTTATCCTGGAGATGTATTCTATCTTCATTCAAGATTACTTGAGCGTGCAGCTAAGTTATCTGATGAACGTGGAGGTGGGTCTCTTACAGCACTTCCAATTATTGAGACCCAAGCTGGAGATATTTCAGCCTATATTCCAACAAATGTTATATCAATCACAGATGGTCAGATATTCCTTGAAACAGAAATGTTTAATGCTGGTATCCGTCCTGCAATTAACCCAGGTCTATCCGTATCTAGGTTGGTGGTGCAGCACAGATTAAGGCAATGAAGAAGATTGCTGGTCCAATCCGTGTTGAGCTTGCCCAGTACCGTGAGCTTGCAGCTTTTGCACAATTTGGTTCTGATCTTGATAAAGATACAAGGGACCGTTTGACCCAAGGTGAGCGTATTATTGAAGTACTTAAGCAAGGTCAATATAAGCCATTTAGTGTTGGTGAGCAAATCGTTGTTCTTTATGCTGCGACACGTAAGTTCCTTATGGACATTGCGTTAACTGACATAGCTAAATTTGAAACAGGATTAATCCAATTCATTGATGATAAATACCCTGAAATACTTACAGAGATTGTAGGAAAAGATGGGCTTACTGATGACCTTGATCAAAAGTTGTCAGATGCAATCAATGAGTATAAGAATGACTTCGTAAAGAAGAGTGAAGAGGTGTAATCTTAGATGGCAACGATGCGTGATATCAAACGAAGAAAAAATAGCATCCAGTCCACCCAACAAATCACGAAAGCGATGAAATTGGTGGCCACTGCTAAACTTCAAAAGGCGAAAATAGAAGCCGTGAAAACACGTCCGTATTTTCACAAGATGCACGACACGATTTCTTCCATTCTTAAGCAAAGTGGCAATGTAAGCCACAAGTATCTTGACGAACGCGAAGGTCAACACAATACATACATCGTTGTGACTTCAAATAGAGGTCTTGCTGGTGGTTATAACAATAATGTTGCAAAGCTTGTTGTTAAACATCATAAAGTAGAGACTTCGGAAGATGCAAGTATTATTGCAGTTGGACGTAAAGGTCGAGATACCCTAAGAAGGCAAGGTTTTGATATTCTTCATACATTTAATGAAGTTGTTGAAGCACCGACTTATGGAGATGCTTCAGCCATTGGTGCTGAAGTGCTCAAAAGGTATGTAGAAGGCGAGATTGATCATGTCTATGTCGCTTATACTGCTTTTGAATCAACATTGAATCAAGAGGCGAAACTCATTAAGATTCTACCTCTTGATACGAAAGATTTTGAATATGATGAAACATCAGAAGATAATCTAGTCTCTGGTATTAATTATGAACCAGGTGCTGAGGAAGTTCTTGATAGTATCATCCCACAATATGTTAATAGTATAATATTTGGTGCTCTTCGTGAGTCAGTTGCTAGTGAACATGGTGCAAGAATGACTGCCATGGATTCAGCAACGAGCAATGCGTCAGATATGATTGACAAATTGGCGCTTCAATATAACAGAGCGCGTCAAGCATCCATCACTCAAGAATTGTCTGAGATTGTTGGTGGCGCAGAAGCACTGAAATAGTGAAGTAGTAAATAGTAGAATAATCGTAAAGGAGTGATATGAATGGCACAGAATGTTGGTAAAATCACTCAAATAATTGGTGCGGTACTAGATATCAAATTTGAATCAGGTAAATTGCCTGCATTATATAATGCAATTACCATTGAAAGAGAAAATGACATACCACTGATTGTTGAGGTAGCTCAACATCTTGGAGATGACATTGTTAAGTGTATTTCAATGGGTGCAACAGATGGTTTGGTCAGAGGTATGGAAGCAGTTGATACCGATAACCCAATCACTGTACCAGTAGGTGAAGACACACTTGGTCGTATCTTTAATGTTACAGGGCATGTTATTGATCAAAAACCTGCTCCTGAAACAAAAGATAGTTGGTCTATACATCGAAGTGCGCCAAAATTTGAGGAACAATCTACAGAAGCAGAGATTCTTGAAACAGGTATCAAGGTCGTTGACCTACTCTGTCCTTATCAAAAAGGTGGTAAAATCGGTTTGTTCGGTGGTGCTGGTGTTGGTAAGACAGTTCTTATTCAAGAACTTATTCGTAATATTGCAACAGAGCATGGTGGTTTCTCCGTGTTTACCGGTGTTGGTGAACGTACAAGAGAAGGTAATGATTTATACCATGAAATGGCTGAATCAGGAGTTCTTGACAAAACAACAATGGTGTTTGGTCAAATGAATGAGCCGCCTGGAGCTCGTATGAGGGTTGCCCTTACAGGTCTTACTATGGCAGAATACTTCCGTGATGAAGGTGGTAGAGACGTTCTATTGTTCGTTGATAACATCTTCCGTTTTACACAAGCAGGTTCTGAGGTATCAGCCTTACTTGGCCGTGTACCTTCAGCCGTTGGTTACCAACCAACACTTGCTACTGAGATGGGTATGTTGCAAGAGCGTATCACCTCAACAAAGAAAGGTTCAATCACGTCTGTACAAGCGGTTTATGTACCAGCCGATGACCTTACTGACCCAGCACCAGCAACAACTTTCGCCCATCTTGATGCGACGACTGTGCTTTCTCGTGCTATTGTTGAGCTTGGTATATACCCAGCTGTTGACCCACTAGATTCTTCTTCTAGAATGCTAGATCCAAAAGTTGTTGGTGAAGAGCATTATGAAGTGGCACGTGGTGTTCAAGAGATTCTTCAAAGAAATAATGAACTACAAGATATCATCGCCATCCTTGGTATGGACGAGTTATCAGAGGAAGATAAAACCCTTGTTATGAGAGCTAGAAAGATTCAGAGATTCCTATCACAACCTTTCTTCGTTGCTGAGAACTTTACAGGTCTTGACGGTAAGTATGTACCTCTTACTGAAACGATTCGTGGATTCCAAGAGATACTTGAAGGGAAACATGATGAAATCTCTGAGGGTGCTTTCCTAATGGCAGGTAATATTGACGACGTACTTAGTCGTGTATAGAAGGTGATCTTATGGCGGGAAACAAAATTGAATTACATATCGTGACACCTGAAAGAGAATTCTATGCAGATGCAGTTGATATGTTATCTTTTAAATCATCAGAAGGCTATATGGGTGTATTGTATGACCATATACCAGTGATTACCACTTTAACCAGTGGTACGGCAACTTTTGTGGTGGACGGCGAAGAGTTAAATGCTGTTCTTCATAATGGATTTGCAGAAGTCGGTGAAGAGAAAGTGACCATATTAACAGATGCAGCTGAATGGGCAGATGAGATTGACCTTGATAGAGCTATATCAGCTCGTGACAGAGCAGAAGAAAGACTTGAAGAACTAACTCATGATGATGAGGTTGTTATTCAATCTGAATCAGCACTTCACAGAGCCATTGCTAGAATCGAACTTGCTCAAACAATGAGCAATAAATAATGCATAACAAAGTGGCACCAGTTCCTATGAACTGGTGCTTTTTTTTTGTTGCTTAGGAGCCTCATACTTCTTTTGAGCAAGTAAGGTTTAGCCTTTTATCAATGTCGTGAAAGTAGGTCTTCAAATTCTGACTCTGAGGAAGGGAGTGGAAGAATTTGGAGACCTACTTTCTAAGAGAAAGAATAATCTCTAATTGTCACCAGTTTGTAACAAAAATCCCTAAGTATTGACCCTAAATGAACCGATATATAATGCGTATCATTCTGTCTAAAAATGGAGGTTCTATAATGGGATCATTGAATAATAAATTGCAAAAGCTACAATCAAGTATTAAGCCTCATATAAAGAGACATTCAAGGTCATTAGTGACACTTGCATGCTTTATATTTGTTCTTGGTGTATCAATGCTTAACCTTGATGCAGCTGGCGAGTTGATGAAGTGGAAAAAGCAAGACACCATGGATACCAACTTTTCAATCATTGAAAACAAAGCGGGTGACCAGGACATTCTACTTGACCTAGATCTTGAAGATGCTGGAACCTACAATCTATATTACTATCTTGAAGATGGACGACAAACAGAGATTCGATTTATCCAGTCTTATGAAAAAGTGGATATTGAATATTATGTTCTAGAAGATGACTTGGCTTTGCCCGATGGCAATGCTGTTAACATCACTCAGGACCTACTTGACTTGTCTTATTTGGAGATGAACTATAGTTTGCCAGTACCAGATTGGGAGTTTGATGGTGCCAAAACAACAGGGGCTTCAGGTGGTCTAGAATTTTCAATTCCAAGATCTGCCAGTTCAACCTATCCTGGTGTAGCTTTTGACATCAATAACAAACGAGTTTATATTAAGTGGGACTTCCTACAAGATAAGGCTTTTGTCCTTATAGACGATTATGAGAATGGTAAAATTATGCCAGTCCAATTTGTAACTCCAAATAAAGGTACTGAAGTTATAAAGGTTCTAAAACAACTTGAGGATTTTGAAGTAAAACCAACCCACCTTAAGCCAAATGCTGGCCTTACAGATGATGAAGAGTTATCACCTGTTGTCCTACCAAATGGTGTAGGCGATGTACCTGGTAATCGTCCTGGGCTGATAATGAAATTCAAGCAGCCCATGGAACTGGATGCTAGCAATTGGCGTTATGATTATGCAACAACAGATCTTGATGATATTACAGCCATCTTTGAGTTTGACGACATTGGTTCAGATGCCTATTTGGACTTTAACATGAAGCTTAAGAATGATGCTGACCAAGATATACTTGCCTTACCAGCTGCTGATGCAGCAGCCAATGCAGGGGTTGAATATGAATACGATGGGGGTACATTTGAATATACGGTGACCATCGTTCAAGATAAGACAGACCTTGTGAATCAAGGCACAACAGTACAGTGGTCCGAACTTGCAGCATCTAGTATCTATGATGTGAATGTTGGATTGCAAGTAGATCTATCGTCGTCCACTTTTGATGCATATGAGTTCACTAGCTACAAGCCAGAGTCAAAATTTGCTTATACATTTATGGAGTATGAACTTAAACGTTCTAATGTTGAAGAAGCTTACCTTGACATTGAACCCTATAATGCTGGTGATCAAGATGAAATAGAGTACATTATTTTATACAGTAAGGTTATCAAACCAACCCTTGATCTTGATGAGGATTTGTGGCTAAGGAACTATCATACATCTGAAGATGGCAATGATGAAATATTCATACCGGTACCCTTTAGAAGTACGTCTAGTCAAGACGCCTATCAAGTCATCGTTAATTTTGCAGGACAAGAAATATACTCTCAAGTTCTGAACTATGAAGCCATCAATGACGTAGATGTTCCACCTACAACACCTGGAATTGACTTAATCGACAATCTATTTGTAGTGCCACCTCAAGACCCAGCAGAGGAAGACCCTACGAAGGTTCAATTTGACCTTGTTTGGGATGCGCCAACCAATAAAGATGTGAAGGAGCTTGACACAATTTTTTGAGAACCTTCCAAATACAGATGATGCCCTTTACTATGAATTATCTGTTAACGAAGTGCCAACAGACAGTGTTGCAAACCCGTTTGAAGTCATTAAGGTCTTTGAGGTCTATAAAGATGGTGCAGATTATAAACTAAGGCTTCATGCTGATTCACCTGGTGCTGCTGAAGCATCCGATATCGTTAATTATGATTTTGGTTACAACTCAGTGGACGAACTCCTTAGAATGGAAAAAATTGCTATCTATGATGAGGCAATCTATGGTGATGGATGGGCAACAGTGCTTAATACGACAATTGACGATGTAGGAGATACATATACAGTTGCTGATAGTGGTGTAGCCTATGACTTTATGTTCCCAGGAGTCAATTACCTAAGGTTGAAGGCCATTACCATAAAGGATGATGAGCTTTCGACGTCTCAGCTATCTATTCCAGCAAGTTTGGCCCTAAGTCTTATTACATATGATATACCACTTGTAGACAATCTGACGTATGATCCTTTGTATGGTGTTGAGGAGGATAGAACTAGTGGTGTAACGCTTAATTGGCATAGCGTTGATATTGCCAACTACGAAAATAATATGTTAGCACCAATTAATTACTATGTAGATAACATAGTCTATAGTGTGTACATCGCAGAAGAGATGTCTTCGGTATTACCCCTTGATGATGATGACACAAATTATAATTTGATGCCAATGGATAATAATGGTTTAATGGCTATTGATGACACTGAGGTTGAACTACTGAGAGATGGTGAAGTGGTCTACTTTGAGTTATCAACTAACAAGGGTATAAATACAGACTTAAGTGTTGACATTGAAGGTCTGGATGTTAATAGAAACTACTTTATAAGGGTAGTCACTAAAGTTGAAGTGGATGACACTGACATAGATATCCCAGACTTACCACTCGAAATAAGAAGATCAGATCCATCTAGTGTATTAGGTGTTACAGTTCCTAAGATTCCTGGTGAACCTGGTGACGCAGAGATATTCCCACTTGCACCAGAAGGTATGGGTGTGGAGTTTGCTGATGAAAGTCTCATTTCAGCAGGTATTTATTGGACAATGCCAGGTGAGATGAGCTTTGCTGATGATGAGAATGGTTTTGAAATCATTGCCATTGAAGATAGGTCACTTCCAGATGATTTGAGACCCAAAGGATAGTGATTGAAGACATATTAGAATCACCTGACTTAACATCCGATGTTGTTGAAGGGTGGCGTCTCTTTGTTGATGGTGGCACAACTTACCTTAGAAAATACAATCGTGAAACAGATTTGTGGGAAGATTTGAACCTAAACCTTGTCAACATACAAAACAATGACTTTTATTTAATTGATGATGCCAATGCACCAAACAAAGTGAATTATTATTATGTAAGGTCCACAAAGATGGAAGGGGAAGAAGTTAAAGCGACGTCTCCATGGTCTCTTGGAACCTTAACTACGGCACCTGTTAAAGGCCCAATTAATTTGACGGTTGATTATGACAGCGGCTTTACCTATAACCCAAAAGAAGCCTTTATCATAAGATTTGATGCACCGATTCCAGACATATCAGATGTAGGTACAGATTATATTATGGAAATTCATGTCAAAGGTGAAGACGATGTAGATTATTCTACTAGCAAGTATGATGTTGATTTCAGAGGTGGTGGTCTTGATGGCCCAGTTGGCTATGAGCGTCTATATTATGAAATATCTGACCTTAAACCAGGTAAGACATATAGCATCAAAGTTCGGATTGAGGATAGAACAAAACCACAAGAGATATTACCTGACAATACCTTGCTTACCCTAAGTCGCCTTATTCCGAGAGAGTTGTTTCAAGGACAGAGTTTGACCAGGAAGCTTATGACAAAGAGAATAAGTATTTTGAATACTTAGATTATTATTATACCAAGGCAGAAGAGTTAAAAGAGCTCCTCTACTTTAGAATAAAATCAACAGAAGATGAGACTTCGATTAAATACCGTGAGAATTACTCAGAAGGTATGATCAAGAGGTCTAGTAGTGGTGAGTTGAAACTATACTCAGAGAACAAGCCAATTAATACCTATTATATTCCTTCTAATTCTATTGAAGCTATTAATGACCAATTAGTAACGATTGTCATTGAAAGTAAAGATCAAGTGGTGGGTATACGCCCAAAGACTTTAGGCATTGGTTTGACAGATGAAGTAGACGAGTTGATTGATGATATTGCCAGATATAACTCCACCTATGAAGATTATTACCTGAGAATCAGGGTGTATTCAGATGACTATAATGGCAAAATTAATAATGAAGACCCAAGCAGTGAATTGGTTCAAGTGGAATTTGCTGTTATTGAAAGTCGCAAAGAAGAAGAGGACATGGACAGTGCATGGTGAATCAACTTGACTCAGTTATTGATTCAAATAAATCAGAACTCATTGCCAAATTAGACGAAGAACTTGAGAAAGGTATCAATGATAGCTTATTATTGGATATTGTTGAAGACATGGTGGATGAAGTAGAAGCAGAGTACCTAGGGCTTGCCTCCATATATTTCCAAGGACAGATTAACAGTTCAGTTACCACGATTCATACCATTGATAAGGCCATATATGTTGCCCTTCAGGCAAAAGTATCACCAGCAAATAACGCCGTTTACTCCAAACAAAATGGTGTGTGGAAAAAAGTAGCCAGTTCCTATTTTAATAACCGCTACTATGTTGAGTCTATCTTGATGGATCCATATATTTTGATACCATCTTTATCAGCCAACACAGAATTGGTGGAGATGTATTCACAGCAAGGTGTGGACGTCATAAATACCTATAATTTGTCGACCATATTTAGTGGTTACGAACTTGATCGCCCTACGGAAGTCATTGATAAATACCAATTTGTCAGTGCCCTTGCCAGATTGGTAGGTGCAACGGCGGGCTCAGACACTTCCGATTATCTAGAAGATAAAGGCATTGATGTTAACACTTCAAGTTATTATCAACCTCTAACCTATGAGGTGGCTCTTGACTTGTATGTTAGAACCTACGCTTATAGACACCAGATTGATTTAGATAGGGTCTACATAAGCAATTACAATTTGATTGAAGACAAAGATGACATTGATGGGCCTTATTTGGAAACGTTGAACCAAGGTGCCAACCTTGGGATTATCGAAGTTGACAGCGGCCCCATATACCCCAAGCATTATCTAAACATGGATGATGTGATCAAGTTACTAACAACACTGCACAACGGACTTAATTAAGGAGGTCAAGAATGATGAAAAAAAATACTAGCGATTTTCATGACATTTATTCTATCAGTCAGTTCAGCATCAATCTTGTTCGCCAACGTTCAGATTGCGGTTGATTCACTTAATATCGATAATGTCCATTATGTGTTAGGTGAGAACATTGTCACCGGAGAGCCCATTATCAATCCAACTATGTCAATCAGTTGGACAGATCCTGACCAATGGGCCAATGACATTGATGTCCATTCGCCGGACTTCTATGAAATCACAGTTGAGAATATTACTTTCAACACTTCCAATACTTTAACTGTGTACGAAGGATCTACTGAGTTTACCAATAGTGCTATAGACATCCATGATGAGATTAACCTTGAAACAGGGTCTTTCTATGAACTGAGTATACAACCCTACCATTATCATACAATTGATGTAGGTGGAGAATTGGTTCAGGAACTAGCGCCTAATACCCAACCACCTGAGCAGGGATGGGCAGTGACAGACCTTAATGTTGATTTTATTAGTGATGAGGATTCCATTCAAGTTATCTGGGATGACCTGGGACTTGCTGAGTTTGAATATAGAATTGTGTATGCTCTTGGAGATTACACCAGTGAAAGCAAGCAAGACCTTCTAAATAATGCAGAAGGTGAAATACTTGGTCTTTCAATTGACAGTGATGATGTTGACGCTTTCTTTGACCCTATAGAGCAGCGTAACAAATTGTCTTATACAATTGATGAAAGTATTTATCCAGGTCAAGTTTATTCAATTATGGTAGAGCCTCTAGCTGAATACTATAATGGTAACTTGATTGTACGTAACCGTAATTATCCTTTTATCAAAAGTGTTTCAACCAATGTACAGTTGTCACTAGTTGAAGAAGGCGATTATATAAGACTTCAATGGGAAATTCCAGCCAGTTTCAAGGTAGGCCAATCTCAAGAGGAATACGCCTTGGTTGAAGCCACATTGATGGAGTTCCAAGATGGACTTGGAAGGAATCTGGTTATCTTTGATGGTGAAGCAGCTTCTATTGGCTACTATAGGGTTCAAAAGCTATATGGGAAACGGAGTATGAGTTGAAATTAACTTATAAAGCAGTTGATGATGCTTCAAAACCAGCCATAGAGCCTATTTCTAATAGACTTACCTTCGTACCATCAGAATACCTTATACAACCGACTAAACCGCCGGTGCCTAAGGTATTAACTGAGCAACGTCTGGAAGACCTTAGAGCGGCCTATACCTTAGCAGAAATTCAAGAGATACTCAGGGATGAGTACTTGGTTCCAGGTTACAGTTATACAGATAGTTTGGATGATTTATTTGATGCAGGGGTTACCTTCCATACAGATGATTTTTTTCAATGGTGTCAATTTCGTTTGGGGAGCATTCCAGCGTATAGATGTAGATGTTACATCACCTACTTATGGTGATAATATTTCGGATACCAATGTCTACTACGACGTATGGCTGACAGATGAACTATCTACATTAGCGTATGCAACCCCAATCCTAAGTAATGAAAGGTATAGTTCCACCACAGATGATCATGTTATAGTGGATTCGAGCAACGAAATTGTTGGATTTAAACAATTGCTGACTTTCTATTACGATACAGAGACTAAAGAGCTTAATGAAGTTACGCCCAATAAATTGTACTATGTAAAAGTTCAGGCAAAAAAGGTGACAGCACTAGGTACACTTGTGTCAGAACCAACCATTGCATCGGTATATTTTTCTTATACAGGCGCATCATTTGAGCCACCGACTATTGCCAAACCGCCACTACATATCAAAGCTTCTGAGACAACAGAAGACGGTGTGACACTGAATTGGAAGGAATCATGGTTTGAGGCTATTTCTCCTGACGTTGTCCATCCAAACCCACTAGCTACATGGCGACATCAAGTATGGGTAGATGAAACAACAGGTGACATATACAGAGAATCACAAGACGGTACTGAGTATTTTGCCCTTCATGAAGGAGAAGGTGAAATACAAAGACTACGCGATTATCTCGCTACTTTTGGACCTGCACCTGAAATTATAAGTCGACAAGTGAACCTTGGCCTTGATGATTTGGGTGTTTCGGACGTACAGTACAGGTTCCATACTTTGCCCTACACTTATGTGTTAGGTTTGATAGAGGAACGACAAAATGTTGACCCAACCTATTCATTTGAAGATTATTACAATGACCTTGTAGAAGCGGACAGAGATGGGACAGCCACAATATCATGGAGAGACATAGAACCTTATACGGAGCCAGATGATAATTTATTCTTGGCATGGAGGGAAGAAGGATTAACACAGAACTCATCTTATCTTTTCATATTGATGCCTTATAGAGAGTTGGCAAATGGTCAAATACTCTACTCTCATTACCCAACACCAATCGTTGTGTCAACAGACCCAGTTGAAGATGAGGTAACACCGAGTCCTACCGTTCCAACCTTATTCGTTACAGGGGCAACAGATACATCAATTACAACAACATGGAAGTATAACACTGATTTTGAGTATGATTTGATGTATGGTGTTATTGAAGATGAAAGTGCGGCAACCTTAATAGAGTTTGAAATTCCAGACAATATACTTGATCCTAATTATCCTCAAGATGGAGACTATTTTGATGTTGTTGTTGATGACTTATTCCCACTAACAAGCTATTATTTCTGGGTGAGGGCAAGACAGCCGTCCAATAACACCAATTCAGTTTGGAGTAACCCGGCCATTGGTCAAACACTAGACACAGATGTGCCTATTCCTCCAAGAGGCGTTGGTTTGGCCCCCTTCTCAAGAATAGAAGACTATGGCTATGACAATAGTGTTACCGAGAATTTCATCATTGTTGAATGGATTAAAGACCTTTACGATGTTGATCAAACCAGTGAAGTGCGGGTAAAGAAAAACTATAGTTATATAATCGAGATTTCTGACAACGCCAAATTCATTGACCCAATCTATGTAGAAAGTTCGGGTGGTGATAATGATGTTGTACCAGATGGTGTAGAGATTCTTGAGAAGAACCTGATAAAAGTAGAAAACCTTGTGCCTAACAGGCACTATTACATAAGGGTGAAAACAAGAGTTCGCGTTGTTGGCAATTTGGTTGGTCAATTGATTGTTAAGGACTCTGTAAGTTACTCTGAACCAATTAGAGTGATTACCTTATCATCAGGTAGTGAGTATGATGGCTATCAAGATCCTGCCCTTAATATATTGCCATCTAAGGATTATGAAATGATATATGATGACGATGATGATATGTTGGTATTCAGGTTCAGAGATGACAGTATCGATGAAAGTGGTGGCGCCGACAACAATGTTGATCAGAGATTAATTTCTAAGCTAATCGATGACAATATTCATGAATATGTCATTGACATTAACGATTTCGAAGGTAAAAGCATTGAAAAGAGACGTGTAGCCATTCCTTTTGGTATTATAGAGGCTTTTAGCGTATATAAAGTTGATATGATGATACTGGCAGGTGATATGACCATTGACCTACCGTCAGGTGCGATTATCGACACTGTGATGGATCAAGTGAATAGCTATGGCGTAGCCCAGTAGTAGTCATTGATATCAATGAACTGGATGTCAAACATACAACAAGCTTAATACCAACTGAGGCAATTATTAGTGTCGCAAAACCACAGAAGTTGTCAGTTCAGGTGAAATCCCCTAAGCTAGTTAACCAAGTCGGTTATGCCGATGAGCCATTAACCATAGGCCTCAAAACAAATTCACGTTATGAAGTATATGATAAAGACACAGTCTTATTTGTTCAAGATTCGAAAGCCAAGTGGTCGACACTTGATACGACCTATGACAAACGAAATGGTATGATGATGTTTGATACTGCTGATATTGGAACTTACAGTCTTTACGTTGAAGACCATAGTACTAATGTATCTGGTAATCAAAATCCAAGTCATTGGTCCGAAAGTTATAGGGTAGATGTTTACAGTCAGATTACAGTCAGTGGTTTGTCAAACTACAATCCTGAAGCCGATATGAGCGAGAGCGAGATGATTCAAGCGGTTTATGGAACGGCTATGAGCGCTACAACAATTGATTTATCTATCAGATGACAGCAAAAGAAATGACAACTATCTTCAGAGCCGGTCTCAAAGAAGATGAGAGTCAGTCAGCGACAACTGTGACTAGAGAAGAAGCCATTACAATGTTTGTAAGGGCATATGAGATTCGTAATGGTGATAGTATAGAAGTAGATATTGCAAGCTATAATCAATTGTTAGGTGATTCGTCGATTGGAGCAAGTTATAAGACTTCTCTAGCTAAAGCTAAATCAATTGGGCTTATATCAGATATAACCACGATTCGTCCTAAAGAAGCCATTAAATACGGCGAGGCTTTTGCCCTTTGGGCAAGAACATTGCAATAAGAGTTGATACTTTTGGAGGTCTTATGAGAAGTTGTTTAAGAATATTAGCCATAGCTTTATTGACAGTGCTGATTATTAGTATGGCTAGCATTGCTGCTGAAAGAATAGTCTGTGATGTTGAAGTTGTAACAGATGATAGTGTGAAAGTCACACTAAACTGGAGTGAAAACTCCAAAGAAGGTAAGATGATTACAAGTTGGGATTTCAAGTCGGATGATACTTTGGTCGTCTATTATAATACAGGTGGTGATGTTCCCGCTGGTTTTGATAGTCGAACAATCAGTGATAGCCGCTATGTGTTTCCTATGAAAGTTCATCTTGAACAATATGTAGGTCATACACCTGAGTTCACAGATTTAAGCGCCTCAGATCCAGGTGTTGGCGAGATATTAAATTTATACTACCGAGGCATTATAGGTGGTTATCCAGACGGGAGCTTTAAGGCTAGCAATAATGTGACACGTGCAGAGTTTTCCAAGATGCTTCTTTTGACTGCTAAGTATAGTATTGATGATGGGCTCATGTCGTCCTTTACGGATGTGAATGATTCACATTGGGGGCGTAAATATATTATGACACTTGCATCAAAGGAAATTCTTAAGGGCAAAGGGGAAGGTAAATTCGACCCCAGTGGTCCAATAAAAATGGGAGAGGTTTTGGCCGTTATTGGAAGAACATTTGACATGTACGGCCCTAAGGCTAACTACCCATATACTCTTGATGGTCATTGGAGTGATGGAGACTTTCAAGGAGTTGTAGCAGATGGTCTAGTTATTAGCAGTGATGCTTATTACCATCCTTATAAACCAGAGGTCTTAGCAAGTCGCCAAGATTGTGCCATATTGCTGTCAAGGGTACTTGAGAACTTACATGATGTTACAAAGTAGTTATTCTTTTCGTATGGAAAGGTCACTATTCATATAGTTTTGGAGAAGGTCAAATGCCTGGTAATCAATTTGTGTTGGTTCTGGGTCTTTGACCTTTACTGCTCTTATTAAGAGGTTCTTAGGTGTGTGTGCCACATCAATGAATTCAAGTATCTGGACATCATAACCTTGGAGCTTTAGCCAGTTAGCACGCATGGCGTCTGTCATAAGGGCTGACATACGCTCTTTAATAATGCCATACTCTAAGATATCACTAAGTGATTCAATCTGAAGCTGTCCATTAAGTTCATGTTGACAACAAGGCACAGACATTATGACTTTGGCATGCCATTTGGTGGCATTCTTAAGTGCTAAATCTGTTGCGGTATTACAGGCGTGTAGGGTCACAACCATATCAATGTCATCTGTACTTGTATAGTCAACGATATCGCCATGTTCAAAGCTTAATCCCTTATAATGACATGATTTGGCCAAGGCGTTACAGTCCTTTATTACCTGTTCTTTCAGATCAAGCCCCTTTATATTAACAGTCAATTGTTTAACCTGGGTCAGGTAATGATAAAGTGCAAAAGTTAGATATGAACGACCACAGCCAAAATCAACAATATTTAAGGGGCGGTCTGTTGGTAAATGCCCTATAACATCAGAAACCATTTCAATGAAACGGTTAATTTGCTTGAATTTGTCATACCTTTTTCTAACAACTCTACCATCAGCAGTCATTATACCTAACTTTTCCATATAGGGAATGACAATACCTTCTTCAAGGATATAAGTTTTTTTTACGGTTATGTGTGAGATTTGCTGACTTAATCTGTGTATTGCTTTTTTTCCTTAACACTTGCCTTACCTTTTTTTATTAAAAAGGGCATGCCATTGGCTGTCTGTCATGAATCCATCCATCTGCTTAAAGGCATTTGACTCAATTAATGTCATGATTTCTACTGCGGCATTGTCTTGTGTTAGATTCACATGAAAGGCTTGTGTATGAGTGAATTTCTCAAATTGGAAGAATAGGGTGCCATCTTTCAAAAAAGGTTTGATTATGACTTTCTTGTATTCAAAAGTCTTTTTTCTGGCATTGCTAAAGATGATTTTGACCAAGTTACTGCTTAATTTTGACTCTATATATGATTTATTCATTGGGCTATCCTATCTACATTTCATTTATTGTTACTCATAGTATACAGTCATTAAATAATCATTACAAGGGCTGTGAGAGTTGATTTATATGAGGATATCCTATAGAATAGAATAACTAGTCAAAGACATGGCTATGAAATAAGAACATAGGGGAAACCATAAAGGAGCTATACAATGAAAAAACTATTATTGACAATTGGTGCAATGATGATGGCCTTAGTAATAATGACGGGCTGTGGCAAGAATTCAACTGTATTAACAATCAGTGGCCAGGAAGTGCCTCTTGGTGAAGCAGTCTTTATTTTGAGAGAATTGGAAACAATGTATGAGAATCAATACGGACCACAGATTTGGCAATCAGGCTATGAAGGTCAGACATTTGATGAGATTGCAAAACAAGGCGCCATTGATTCAATTACAAGACTATATATTACAAATATGATTGCAGCGGATAAAGGCATAGTCCTTACGGCTGAAGAAGAGCAAGAAATTGATGTCCTTAAAGAAGAGTATTTGGCTCAAGTATCAGAAGAAGCTTTGTCAGATGATGGCATTTCAATCACTGATTTACGTAACATATTTGTTTACAACGCTATCGGTGAGAAATTGATGAATGAAGAATTGGTTGATTTTGTTGTTGATGAAGCAACACTAGAAGCGGCCTTGGCTGCAGACCAAAGTTATCAACAAATTCAAAAATATGGTTATGAAGGTGTTCTAGAACAAGTAACGGCTCAGCATATTTTGATTTCGATAGTGAATGAAGACCGCTCAGAAAAAACAGATGATGAAAAAGCCAAAGCCCTTGAAACGGCTGAGCTTGTTCTCTCAAAAGTCAACAATGGTGAAGACTTCGAAAGCCTGGTTGCTGAATACACAGAAGATCCAGGAAGTGTCGAAAACGGTGGTACTTATACTTTCTATAAAGGTGAGATGGCTGCAGAGTTTGAGGAAGCGGCATTTAACATGGAAATCGATCAAGTCAGCGGCTTGGTTGAAACACAATTTGGTTACCATATCATCAAGAAATTAGACCATATTGCGCCAGAAGAAGAAGATGTAAAGAATGTAATGGAATACGAAGGATTCCTTGTAGAACAATACAAACTAATGCAAAAGCAAGTGGAGTATGACAGCTTATTTGAAGTCTGGAAAGAATCTTACGAAGTTGAGTTGAATGAAAAAGCGTGGGAAAAGGTTCAAACAACTAATCAGAGATTAATGGAAGAAGCCGGTGTAGAATCTGTATTGCCAGATGCTGAGTAGTGGCAAAGATTTTTAATCATTATGTAAAAAAGATAATCAATAAGGGCAGACCTCATGGTCTGCCCTTGTATTTTACTTAACTTTGATGTGAAACGGTTAAGGTGAAAACAAAAGTAGTGCCTTTACCTTCTTGGCTATAGACATTGATGTCTTCATCATGTGCTTTAACAATTTCTCTAACAATGGATAGGCCAAGACCGATGCCTTTCTTGTCTTTCCCTCTAGAACGGTCAGCTTTATGGAATCTATCCCATATGTATTTGATGTCCTCCTCGGATATACCGGGGCCAGAGTCTTTGATGCTAATTTCAACCTTGTCTTTTTTGATAGTGGTTTCGACAATAATGTCATCGTGAGGAGAACAGAACTTGATGGCGTTATCAATAAGGTTGGCAATGACCCTTTGGATTTGGTTCATATCAGCATGGACAAATAACTCATGTTGATCAATTAACAGGGTGAAATCAATTTTCTTATCGATGATTTTTTGCTCAAATTGAAGCAGTATTTTACGAATACACTGGTGTAAATCAAAATGTGTTTTGCTAAGTTGTATGGTGTTGTTTTCCATTTTGGTTAACAAAAGTATGTCGTTTGTCAATTTGGTTAGTCTTTCAGTCTCATCAAGAACAATCTGTAGATACTTGTCTTGTCGTTCATAAGGTATTGTATCATCTAACATGGCTTGAACAAAACCTTTGATGGAAGTCAGGGGTGACCTGAAGTCATGGGAGATGTTGGCAATAAAGTCTTTTCTCATATCCTCAAGTTTCTCAAGTTCTGAGGCCATATGGTTCATAGATCCAGCCAACTGTCCAAGTTCACCGTCAGCATCGAGTTGAACACGACTGGTAAAGTCACCATTAGCAATCTTGGTAACAGAGGAAGAAAGCTCTGTAATTGTCTTGGAGATTCCTTTTGAAAAAACATAAGTAGACAAGAATGTTACGACCAATATAACAACCAAAGAGATAAGAGTTAGTTGATAGATGTAGTCAATATCTTGCTTAAGGCTTGGGAAGGGTGTATTCATCATTACAGCTGCTATGATTTCACCATTGTGGTGGATTGGATAACCAGTGGTTAAGACTAGTTGTTCTTGTGTACCGCCAAAGGTACTAGACTCTTTGACAATCTCATCAGCAAAAACTCGATCAAGTAAGGGTTCGTTCAGGGGCTGCTCTAGTAGTGAATCAGGTCCTGGTATAGAATCTTTAATGATAGTACCCTCTTTATTGACAATTAAAATGCGGGCGTCTATGTGACGTCCGATGGCTTGTATTTGATAGATAAAACTGATGTCTGAAGAGACATCAGTCATATATGCGTCTATATAGCTGTCGGATATTTCGGCGCTTTCATTAACCATTGCCAAGTAGGTGCCTTCAACAAAATGATTGGTAATGACTTGGGTGAAGACCCCAAATAGTAGCAAAAACATGACAAAAGTCGTCAATGCGTATATGGTGAAGAAGCGCCCTGTAAATGACTTAAACATGTCTTACTTCACCTCAAACTTGTATCCAATACCCCATACTGTTTTGATACCCCATGCGTCGGTTTCGTTAATCTTCTCACGAATCCTTTTGATGTGTACATCTACAGTTCTTGTATCACCGATGTATTCATAGCCCCATATTCGATCAAGTAGTTGTTCTCTAGTAAAGACTTGATTTGGGTTAGAAGCCAAGAAATATAGAAGTTCAAGCTCCTTAGGAGGCATTTCAATTTTGTTGTCGGCATAAACAACGGTATAGTTGGATAGATTGATGGATAAGCCAGGAAATACGATTTGCTTGGATGTGTTCTTCTTTGGCGTATACCTTCTAAGTACAGCTTTGACCCTTGCTGTTAATTCTTTTGTATCAAAAGGTTTTACCATGTAATCATCAGCCCCCAGTTCCAAGCCGAGTATTTTATCAAAAGTCTCACCTTTTGCTGTTAACATGATGATAGGTATATTGCTAACCTGACGTATATCTTTACACACATCAAAACCATCTCTACCTGGCAACATAAGATCCAGAATAACAAGGTTTGGCAAAAAAGCATTAAAGACATGAATGGCGTCAGATCCATTGTTGACGCTGCGTGTTGTGTACCCTTCCTTTTCGAGATAAAGGGCTATCAGTTCGGTGATGTTTTCGTCATCATCTACGATTAGTATTTTGGATTTCGTATCCATTTGGTCACCTCGTTCCATTAAATCCCTTAAAAGAACTTCTCTCCTAATAATATTATAATGCTTTTATTTGAATTCTACAATAGTAACCCCTGATTCTCCTTCACCATAATTGCCCAATCTAAAGGATTTTACGTATTTTACCTTCTTTAGGTGTTTGTGAACGGCCATTCTTAAAGCGCCAGTACCTTTTCCGTGAATGATAGTGATGGTAGGTAACTTAGACAAATAAGCATCATCTAAATATTTATCTAGAGCCTGAATGGCATCAATGGTCATTTCACCTCTTAAATCAATCTCAGTGGAAATACCGTATGCACCTGAAGTGTTACTGCTGGTACCATTGCCTTTAGCTGGTGTGAATTTCTTTTTCTGCTTTGTATCAGAGCCACTATCATTGACATGTTGTATGTCCTTAATTGAGACCATGGATTTCATGATTCCTAGTTGTACTTGTACCTCGCCCTTTTGGTTAGGCTTTGATAATATAGTCCCTTTACCACCAAAAGTCGCAACATAGACATTATCGCCAACTCGGATATCTTTTGCATTGACACCAACAGCTTTTTTCTTTTTCATGGCCATACCTTTTTCAAGATTGGACATGTTGGTGCGAAGTTTGGAACGACTTTCCTCCAGGGCTTTGGTATCGACGTTATCGGCTTTAGCCACTTTATTGATGTTTCTAATAAGCCTGTCAGCCTCTTCTTTGGCTTTGGAGGTAATCTGATAAGCCTCTTCTTTGGCTTCTCTCAAGAGTTTGTTTTTGCGTTCTTCGAATTTGTTCTTTTGATCATCGTATTTCTTTTTAAGAATCTCAGTTTCACGGCGATACTTTGCAGCCTTCTCTTTCTCAGCTATAGCCGTTTTCTTGTTGATTTCAAGGTCGGTTATTAAATCTTCAAAACGAACTTCTTTTTGTTGTAAAAGATTCTTGGCTTCCTCAATTATATCATCTCCAAGACCAAGGCGTTTAGAGATGGCAAAAGCATTACTTTTGCCAGGAACACCAATAAGAAGACGATAAGTAGGTCTTAGAGTCTTTACATCAAATTCACAAGAAGCGTTCTCAACACCATTGGTTGAAAGGGCGTAGACCTTTAGTTCACTATAATGGGTTGTAGCAACCGTTAGAACGTGTCTGGCAAACAAATTCTCAAGTGTAGCCATTGCAAGAGCAGCACCTTCAGTTGGATCCGTTCCTGCACCAAGTTCATCGAAGAGGCATAAGGAATCTATGGTAGCATACTTAAGTATATCAATAATATTCACCATATGAGACGAGAAGGTAGAAAGTGATTGTTCTATACTTTGCTCATCACCTATGTCAGCAAATATTTCATCAAATACAGTCAGAGTGGAACCGTCATTAGCAGGTATATGTAAACCAGCTTGACCCATCAGACTAAAAAGACCTAATGTCTTAAGTGTGACGGTTTTACCTCCTGTATTTGGACCTGTTATGACAAGGGTCCTAAACCCATCACCTAAATATATATCTATTGGCACTACTTCCTTAGGATCAAGTAGTGGATGACGTGCTTTTTTTTAGGTTGATGATTTTGTCATCGTTAAACTTTGGCTTTATGGCATTTTGACTAATGGCCAGTTCGGCTTTGGCGAAGATGAAGTCAAGTTCAGCCAAGAGCTTAAGGTTTGAGTCAAGAATGTCGATATAATTACTAGCTAGGGCACTGAGCTCTGCTAGTATTCTTTCTATTTCATCTTGTTCATCATGGGCAAGTTCAGTTAATTGATTGTTAAACTGAACCACAGCCATTGGCTCAATGAACAATGTCGACCCAGTAGAGGATTGGTCATGGATCATTCCTTTGAACTGACTCCTATATTCCGCTTTAACTGGCACACAAAAACGATCATTACGCATGGTAATGATTGGATCTTGCAACATGGTCTTGTATGTACCGCTGTTGATGATGGTGTTCAATTGATTTCTGATTTTACCATGAGTGTTCTGTATGGTTCTTCGAATGGTATGCAACTTAGAACTTGCACTATCAGCAATTGTATCGTCATTGATAATACAACGTTCGATTTCCTTTAGGAGGTTTGTTAAGGGTTCCAAATTCTCAAACAAGCCAGCAATGGTAAAAGGGCTTATGAGCTCTTGACCTTCTTTGTAATAACTTTTTATTTTGGCGCTGACTTTAAGAACATCACCAATGTGCAAGAGTTCTGGAATGGATAAATTACCTCCAATAGCCAATCGTTTAAGAGATGAACCAATAGATTTTGTGCCTCGTATTGGTAAGGTTCCAAACTTAAAAACTGTGCTTAGGGCTTCAGAAGTTTCCTTTTGCTTTATCTGAATTTCTGATAAATCTTTATAAGGTGTCAATGCTTCAACCATGGCCTTACCAGGTTCCGATTGAGCTTTGGATTTTAGTTGTTCAAGTATTTTGTTGTATTCAAGTATTTTAAGTGCTTTCTGGTTCATATGGACTCCTATTTCTCTTTTCAAGGAAAGTCATATATATTAAATTAATGAAATTGATTCGTTTTCATTAATGTTAAGGAAACTTTCCTATCAAATTTAAGTATCAGCAAAGCTGATAGCGAGACATAGTCTCTCTTTTGACTGATATATAGAGTAGTGTAACATATCCTCTTTCCTCAATATAGTGTGAATTTGGCGTAAATCATACTGAACCTATAAAAATATGGACATTATGTCGGGTGATTAGGACTAAAGTCCCATCAAATATTGTTTGATATATTACAAAAATGTTACATTCTGTGATATAATTATTCTAATATTGCGTTAAAAATGGGACAATTCAAGGACTAAGCTAAAACTTTATAGAAAGTAGGGATCGCGATTGAATTGGGGGATTCACAACGGGCCAAGAGAACACAAAGTTAAAGGAAAAAAGAACCTGACTTTGATGTTATTTTATGACCCGACAAAAGGTGGTATCACATTCAGGATACCAAAATGGATACGGTTTCCAATAATGATACTGGCAGTTGCTGTTGTACTAGGTGTGTTATACACGATGAGTTATATTGCACAGCTTGAGAGCCAGATTGCTATAGGGAATTCTGAGGTACAATCAAGTGAATATGTAATTTACAACAAAGATGCTGAGATCATTGAGCTGCAAGAAACAGATTTGAAGCGTTATGATCAGCTCAAAGCCTTAAGTACCTTGACAGTGAAACTTCAAGGGGAACTTGAAGGTTTAAAAGAGTATAAGGCAATCATTGACGAAAAGTTAGGGTCAACTCAGAAAACAACTGAGGCCCAGCCTAGTAAGATGTCAACGGTTACGAAAGCATCTGATGTGGTAAGCTTAACAAGTGAAGACAGTGTTATGGAATCTGAGGAAGAGGACATAATGGCCTTTAAAATGGCAGTACAACCTGAACTTGTGGCTCAAGCAGAGATAGCGGTAATGTCGGATGAGTTTTCGGCAGAAGTTGACCGTTTACTGAGTGAGCTTAGCGATACATTAGATCAGATTAATGAAGAAGAAACATCCTTTGAAGAACGAGATGAGCAAATAGACGAGATTCTACCCTTTTGGGATGCTTATCCAAGTATATTGCCTGTCGTTAATGACGACACCTATATAACAAGCCCTTATGGCTATAGACGTAACCCATTTGGTAGAGGGTACGAATTCCATTCAGGGGTTGACTTCAAAGCATACTATGAAGAAATATGTGCTACAGGATCAGGAACAGTGACTTACTCTGGTTACAATAATGGGTATGGTTACATGGTTATCATAGACCATGGTTATGGTATTGTGACAAAATATGCCCATAATTCCAAGTTATATGTTAGCGAAGGCGATCAAGTATGTCGTGGTGATGTAATAGCAAAATCAGGAAATTCAGGGCGTAGCAGCGGACCTCATTTACATTATGAAGTTTTGCTGGACGGAGAGAACCAAGATCCAATGGAATATATGTACAATGAGGGAGACGAGTGATGATGCGTAAAAAGAGTCAGAAAGCAAATTACGACCGTCCTACAACGGTTATTGGTAAGGACACATTGATTGAAACTGGTAAGATTGAATCTAAACAATCCGTTCAAGTCAACGGTCGGGTGGTTGCAGACGTGGAAGTGTCAGCAAGTTTGGTCGTTGGGCAAATAGGTCATGTAGAAGGTGACATTCATGCAGCATTTGTTCTTGTTGCAGGCAAAATTGTCGGAAATGTCGTTGTCAGCCAACAAATACATCTAACCAAAACAGCAATTGTTGTTGGTGATATAGAATGTCAAAGCATTGTTATCGACGATGGTGCCAAGATTGAAGGTAGTTTCCATATGCGTGAGGCAGCTGATGCAAAAGCTGAAGCATAATAAGGGCTTTAAGCTGAACGTGTGCACATTGTAATGAAAAAGTAAGAGGTATCTCAAATAGTTGAGATACCTCTTTTTTAATACAATTTAAGTGTCAAATAGATGCAAATAGCCTTAACGGCGACTAAGCTGTTCATAGACTTGGTTATAATAGAGTGCATTTTCAAGTGGTGTATTAGAAGGAATATGATTGCCTACAGCCATCATAAAACCGGGGCAATCCTTTCCTATATCCATACATCTTTTAACTTCATTATAGATATCTTCTTTTGAGCCTTTTAGCAATATTCTTGTATCAGCATTACCAATGAAGCTGTGGGTTTTGCCGTATTTTCTAGCGATTTGAGCCATGTCTGTGGTTGGTTCCATAACGAAGCCGTTGATACCTACATCTGCTATATCATCAATAAAATCAGTAAAGTTACCATCAGATGTGTACAAGATCTTCTTGCCTGCCTCGTGTAGAGGTGCAAACATTTTTTTGTAGTTCGGAAAAATATATTTGCGATACCAGCTAGGACTTATAAAAGCGCCTGATGTCCACACGATGTCATCATGAACCATTATGACTTCAGAATCACAATCGGCTAAGGCTTCAAAATAGGGTGTCATAAATTTTGCGTAGCGGTTAGCAGTGTCACCAAATCCATCTTGGTCCATTCCAGCGGCCATTAGTAAGAAGTCCCAGCCAAAGACTTCAAGCAAACCTGAGACAAGGGTAGCATAAACACCTGTCATGGTGACACTATCTGGTGATAAAGACTTTTGCTTGTTATAGTGATTATTACACATCTGAACCAATTCCCTGTGACTAGGTACTTCATAAGTTGCTTCAAAATCAATGTCTAAAACATCTTTGTAAGAAGAAAATGGTGAAGAGACCTCTGAGGAATAATCAGTACCGCCAGATGCGTACTCAGCGTGGCCCATTTTGGTTCGATGATCACCAAAAATGTTGTTATGAAAAAGTATGGACCAACTTAAGTCGTAGTTCCAGGCTTCTTTAAATGCCCTTGAGCCTGCATTTTTGTCAGTTTCACATGAGTCAGGTGAAAGCTGACTGCCAGTGACCTTGTTCACCAAATCCCAGTAAAAATCTGCTGAATACTCCGTTCTTGGTACCCTATCTGTCATTTCAAGATTCAGAGCAGCCATTCCATGATTGTAAGACATAATAAGTTCCTTTCCAATGCATTCCTATAATATTTGTATATCTTTAGTATAGTAGCTTATAAGAATTGTGGTATGGATAATAAGGCGAAGCATATGGATATTTCTGCATTATAGGCGTATAATAATTATGAAAGGTTGGTTGGACATGATTAGACGAAATACCACATCAGTAAAGTTAAGCAATCACATAAAAATAGCTGTTGTTGAGCAAGGCTATACAGAGAATGATCATCACTGGCGATATCACAAAGTCAATTCGCCATTCCATCGTCTTTTTTACGTGAGTAGTGGTACTGTATATGTTAGAGACGAATCATCCCATAATGAAATAGAAATGAAAGAAGGAGACATCTACTTTATTCCCAAAGACACAACTATGGATTATTATGCGAAAGCATCATTTGCTTTGTACTATTACCACCTGAATTATTATAGTGGTTATGGACGTGACCTCATTGAGACCTTTAAAAGTGTTTTGAAAGTACCTCTTGGTAAATCAGACTGTGAGAATCTACTTCTTTCATTTGAACAAGACAACCTAGATGGCTTCATAAGAAGTCAATCCAGTCTGTTTATTGTCCTTTCAACAATCATTGAGAGACTAAAACCGAAGGACAAACCAGTACTTCTTGACAAGAATCCCTATAGACACTTAATTGAGAGGATGTTAGTCGAAGATGTTAATTACAATGTTGAAACCATGGCAAGTTTTTGTGGTGAGTCCATTTCATCTTTTAGCCATCATTTTACGGATGTTATAGGTAAATCCCCAAAACAATACCTTCATGACATCATTATAGATAGGTCTAAAATGATGTTGCTTACAACAGACTTATCTGTAAAAGCAATTGCTTTAGAGCTTGGATTTGATGATAGCCTTTATTTCTCTAGATTTTTTTTCAAAACGTGTTGGCATGGCACCGACTGTATATAAGAGAGGTCAGTTATAAAATAGTGGTAATCGATATTTACATATGGCGTGTTAAAGAGTAAAATAAAGAGGAGTGGAGGTGTATAAGTATGTCATTTGTTGAAGATTTCTATAAGAAATGGATACATGGCACATATATCTATAAGCTGGACAGGTCTTATGATTATCAGTCCAGAATCAAAGGGTATACTTATAAGAATAAGTGGCTAAAGATCAGTGAAGATGGTCTGATAGTGGTTAAGAAGGGTTATGCTTGGGATGGTTGTACACCAAAGCTTAACTTTTTTGATTTAGGAATCTTTGGGATACCGGATGGTGTTCTAAATCCAGATACGATGAAACCTAAAACCTATTACGCATCTCTTGTTCATGATGTGCTTTCTCAGTTCTATGGCAAACACGGTATTCCAAAGGACAGGATTGATGGACTTTTTCATGACATACTGATAAGAGACCACTTTTACCTTGCTGATATCTATTATTTTACTGTATCAAAACTTGGTCATTTATTTTTTAGAAAATACACGGTTATAAGAGATGATAATGGCAACGAATGGATACCGGAAAGGGTTTGTGATGAGTAAAGTCATACTATGGATTTTTAGAAGCCTGGTGGTGTTTTGCCTTATATACGTGACCTACCTTGCTAGTACCGGATTTGACGCAGGGATGTTACCTGTATGGATTGTGATTATGTTAGGTGCAATTCTTATGTCTATTCCCTTTATTAATAAGAAGCTTTTAGACATTATATGGCTAAGACGTACAATCACCGTTGCACTTATATTTGTTGTAATGGTGGAAGCTATAATCCTCTACGATGGTTTCAAAAATGGTCTAGACAAGTCTTATGATTATGTCATTGTACTTGGAGCTGGACTACATGGAGATCAGCTGTCTTTAACACTTAAGAAACGACTGGATGTGGCACTTTCATATTTAGCTCAACATGAGGAGACAATCGTTGTAGTGTCAGGTGGACAGGGCGTGGATGAATGGATTAGTGAAGCCAGGGCAATGAAGGATTATCTGGTGAGTAAAGGCATTGATAATCAACGTGTTATAATGGAAGACACATCAACTAGTACGAGAGAGAATATTCATAACGCTTATTTGATAGTTCCAAAGATGAGTGAGAGCAAGGTAGCCGTTATTACCAGTCGCTTTCATGTACATAGGGCTATTCGAATAGGTTATGAATCTGGCTATAAATTAGATGGGATAGGAGCAAGAACATTGTTGTACCTTGTACCCAACTACTATTTTAGAGAGTTTTTTGCAGTAGTATCAGAGTATTTGACATAAGAAAGCGGTGGTTTTATGCGCATGTTGGTTGTTGAAGACCAAAAGGAACAAATTGACCTACTTAGAAGTTACTTCGAGAAAATGTCTGATCTTGATGTGGTATATCTTGAAAAATCAAAATATGTCTCAGGTCTAAAGCTTGAGCTTATTGACATTGCACTTCTTGATGTTGAGATTGATGAGAAAACAGGCATAGACTTGGCTTATGACATTAGAAAGTCCAATGAAAATGTTGTTGTTGTCTTTATGACATCTCATGAGAAGTATGCATACGAAGCCTTTGGTGTAAGTGCTTTTGACTATATATTAAAGCCTATATCAGAAGAAATGCTGTTTAGCCATGTGGACAAGTGGATTGAAGAAGTCGACAACCGTAAGTACCTAAGAGATAACAAATATCAAAAGTTTACAATCAGCTCTAAGTCTGAATACAAGGAGATTCCTTATAACAATATTTTGTATTTTGAAAAAATTGGTAAGTCAATAAAAGTGGTATGTGAACATCAAGATAGTCCTTGTTATACCATAAGGGATTCAATTAATCAGATTCAAACCCGTCTTGATGAGTCCGTATTTGTTAAAACCCATCAGGCATTTATTGTGAATCTTAACAAGTCAAGTGGTATAGAGGAGCAGAACATACTTATTGGACAATCAAGAACCAAAATTCCAATTAGTCGTCGAAATGTCGGTAAGATCAAAGAACTTGTCAATAAAAGGATATGGGGATAATTATGGATGAAAACATGGTTTTATCAGTTATTCTGGTTGTTGGTAATTTTATCGAGTGTTACTTGGCCTTTGTGCTACTAAGTGCATTCTTTAAAGAGAGCAAGGCAAGACCGTTATGGGTTGTTGTCGTAGTGAGTACAGGTGCCATTATACTCTCTGTCATTAATCTATCATTTGGAAAAAATAGCGATGTTGGCAGTATCTTGGCAATTTTATTTATCATTGCTTTTTTTGCTGTTGTAGGTTTATTGCTTTTTGAAAGAGAGAAGCTTTATAAGTATTTTCTCATAGCTATGTTATTCACGGTCATAGTAATGATTGTTGAGACTTTTGGTGTTTTAATCTTGTTGGTATTTGGCATCGGTCTTGAGGAAGGGATATCAAATCCCAACTACTACTTGCTCATGTTTACTTTAACGAAAGTCCTTGAGTACTTCATCATTGTTAACCTGAACTACAGCCGCCTCAAAAAAAGGTATGATGAAACAAGTCCATATGATGACCGTTGGTATTATATTTGTCTTAAACTTTGTTATTGTACTAATACTATTTGATGTGATTCGATATGTGAGTCCTGACAATACTAGACTGCTAAATGAAACTATTATACTAACAACAGTTGTCATTGCATTTAACGTACTACTTTTTAGAGTTGTGGGCTATCTAACAGAGCTTATTGAGAAGGATTTCAACACTAAGTTGAGTATTCAGTATTATGAATCAGAGACAAGTCATATTAAGGATTTGAGACTTCAATCCATTAACTTTAGAAAAGAAAGACATGACATACGTAACCATTTAAGTTCTATACAAGCTTTGGCTAAGTCAGGTCACAGTGAGAAAATTGATCAATATATTGGACGGATGTTAGAGGAACAAGAAGCTATCCTAATCAATAAAACAGATTCAGCCATTGAGTCTATAATTAACAACAAATTGAATCAAGCGAAATCTCTGGGCATCGAAGTAGATTTAGAGCTTAAGGTACCATCAGACGGTCAAGTGGATGAATATGAAGTGGCTGTAATTGTTGGCAACGCTATAGACAATGCTATAGAATCCTGTGAGAGGGTTGGTGACAATAAGTTTATTCATATTAAGACCCATTTAAATGCAGGGTATTACAACATTCAGATTGAGAACACTTCACTACCAGAAGTTAATACTCAGAAAACATTAAAAACTTCCAAAGTAGATAAGAAAAACCACGGTTTTGGTATTTCTAACATCAAATACATTGTTGAGAAAAACCATGGTTTGCTTGAGCTAAATCAAAAGGAAGGCATTTTCCAATTCAGATGCAGTATCTTGATGGGGCAATAAAATACCAATAAAATGACCGAATATGCCTCTGAAACGACCGAATATGCCATACCCATTGTAAAATAGTTCAATGTCACTATAATGGTCTTAGGGTTATTAATTCAATACACGAGGGTTTCAAATATAAGCAACTTCTTGCCAGAAGTTGCTTTTGTGTTGTATTATAGTAGTATAGGTTGACGATAAAAAAATAGTCATCCTAGTTTCGGTTTGGACAACAACTGTTTTGGGGTTTTATGAATCATGAGGGAGATTATGAAAGAGTTTGTTCTACATAGAAATCTACATGTAGACCCGCTAACAAGGCTTAAGAATTTTATTCAATTTATTGAAGAAGATTTTTCGGTTTTATTTGATGAGCGAGGTCTTATTCTAATTTTTGACATTATTGGCTTAAGAGAAATAAATAGTCGAGAAGGCAGAGAAGTTGGTGATGAGCTTATTAAAGCTGCAGCATCTATTTTGTGCACCCAGTTTGGCAAGGAAGTTATTTATCGTACAGAAGGAGATGCCTTTACAATAGTCTTATCTAATGAGAATGTTGAAGATGCAAAGGAACGCATCGACAATGTATTAGCAGGATATGATAATGTAATGGAGAAAATAGGCTATAGTGATTGTGAACTTCACTATGTGTCATATGACTACGACGAGCCAATTCCTAGTATTGAGGACTTCTATATGTTTGTCTTTAAAAAAGATGATGAAGGCACTAGCGCTAGACGTTTTCGTGGAGATCAACTGGTCCGTCATATCCTTAGTGGTGTTGTCAATCGATTTAGGCAATCCCTTGAGTATTATGAGGAAGTCTACAATTATGCCTTAATAGATGAAGTGTCAGGTCTACCCAATGCAAAAGCGGCTAATCAGTATCTTAGTAAAATGGTATCACTGACTGGGCGAAGAACTGACCAATATTGTGTTTTATTCATAGATGGTGATGACCTACGTCGTTATAATGATGTTAGCTATGAAGCGGGGAATGAGATGATTCGTAGAATAGCCAATATAATTCGTGAAAGCAGTCGTGATAATGATAAGATATTTAGGTGGCTGAGTGGCGATGAATTCATAGTAATCCTTGAGGACACAGACCATACAGTAGGCGCCGTTATAGCAGAGCGTATTAGAGAAAGTGTTGAGAACAAATCCAACAATTTTATGTTTGATACAACGATTTCAATTGGTGTTGCTAGTTATCCGATTGATGGCCATGATGTTGATCAGATAATTTATTACTGTGAAAAAGCCAACAAAATTGCAAAAGAACAAGGTAAAAATCAAGTTGTATGTTGGAATCAAGTGGATGTTTCAGTCTTTTAAGTGGATAAAATCACCTCACTACCTGTAAGCGTTTACAAAAGTCCTTGACAAAGGTCTTCTCCTATATTATAAAGGATATAGAGAAGAAGGAGATGGGTGGTTTTACAATGAATATATATGATATTGCAAAGTTGTCTGGGGTATCCATTGCGACAGTTTCTAGGGTAATCAATAGAAAGCCAGGCGTCAGTGACAAAGCAAAGCAAAAAGTACTGAAAGTTATTGAAGAAACGGACTTTCGCCCCAATCAGATTGCTAAAAGCCTGACCAATCAAAAAACCAATGTAATTGGTATTGTTATGCCAGGCATTAACAATTACTTCAGTGATCGAATTGATGCAATCAACAAGGTGTGTAAACAAAGAGGTTATAGCCTTATGATTACAGCCAACTACAAAGACAGTAATTCGACTGAAGAAGATGTTGATAATTTCAATCTTCTATTTGAAAAACGTGTTGATGGCATCATCTATTTTCCCACCAATGTTATGCGTGAACATAAAGAAGTCATTTCCAGAATTAATAAAAAAATACCCATTGTTATTACCGATAAGGAGATAGATGACTTAAGTCTGCCCTGTGTAGTTCAAGACTTTGTTGGTCCTATCAAAGAAGTGATGGATTATTTGCTTGGTTTACAGCATAAGCGTATTGCTTTTATCAAGGGCTTGTCTTACGACTTACCTAATGTAGAACGTCAACAAACCTACGAAAATGCAATGGTTGAAGCGGGCCTTATTGTTGATCAAAGTTTAATAGAGGAGTCCGCTTATTCAGTTGAGTCAGGTTATGATAGCATGAAGACAATACTGGACCGAGTGTCAAAGGCTCCAACGGCAGTTATTGCGGGTAACGATCATATGGCAATTGGTGCCATAAAAGCTATCAAAGAAAATGGGCTTAGTATACCCGCTGATATATCAGTTATTGGATATGATGACATCGAGTTTGCTAAACATGTTTCCCCAAGCCTTACGACGGTGAAGGTTAATCAATATACTATGGGTACAATTGCTGCGACTATGGTGATTGACCTGATTGAAGGACATATCAATGCTAATCATAAGATGACAATGGATTATGAATTTATTATAAGAGACTCTACCAAAGTTGCTGCCTTAAATGGCCGCTAATCTTTAGCTGGTATTTTGGTATAGTTACATGGTATAATGGTCAAGTGAAAATTCTATATATAGAATTTGGTGTGTGTGTGGAAGGGTTATCCTATTTAAGGGTGGCCTTTCTTTCTTATATTAATGTGATATATCCCATTAATATAAGAAACGCTCCGCGGGAAGCACACGAATTAGTAAGGAGTGTATCACTAAGCGATCGAATTCGGCGCGGCAAAGGAGCATTATGAAAACGTTATTGGTAGGCATAAACTCAAAGTTCATACATTCGAATCTTGCTATAAGATACATTAAGGCATATGGCAATGAACATGACCAATCGATGGATTATTTAGAATTCACTATTAATCAATCACTTGATTATATCTTAGATGCACTGATCATGTCGTCACCAGATGTGCTTATTTTCTCTTGCTATTTATGGAATATAGACTATGTCATCAAGCTCAGTAAGATGCTGAAAAAAGTCAATAAAGATACTATAATCGTTTATGGAGGACCAGAAGTCTCCTATAACCCGATTCAACTTCTTGAGGAGGTCAAAGAACTTGACTATGTGGTTATTGGAGAAGGAGAAGCGACAGTGACTGACTTGCTAAGATGCATAGAAGAAGTGAGTCAATGTAGCGAAGTTAGTGGCATTGCATATAGAGATAATCATGGTCCAGTTCAGACAATGGCAAGACGACCTCTCTCAATGGCTGAAATTCCTTTTCCCTATTTAGACCTAAATGATTTGGAAAACAGAATTATTTATTACGAAACATCCAGAGGCTGCCCCTACAGCTGTGAATATTGTCTATCCTCAATAGAAAAGGGTGTGAGGTTTAGGCCTATGAAACAAGTTTATGAGGAGCTGGAATTTTTCCTTAGCAAGCAGGTCAAGCAAGTTAAGTTTGTTGATAGAACTTTTAATGCAAGAAAAGACCATGCTATGGCCATCTGGCAATACCTAAAAGACCATGATAATGGTTATACCAATTTTCATTTCGAATTAACAGCAGACCTCCTAACAGATGAAATGATTGATTATCTAGGGACTCTAAGAACGGGGCTTGTTCAATTTGAGATTGGGGTACAATCAACCAACGAAGCGACCATAGTGGATATTAACAGAAAAGTAGATTTTCACTTGCTTCAAGACAAGGTATTGAAAATAAAAGAAGGGGATAACATCCACCTTCATTTAGACCTAATTGCTGGACTTCCTGGCGAAGACTACACTTCATTTGCAGGTTCCTTTAATGACGTTATGGCCATGAGACCCGAGCAATTACAGTTAGGTTTTTTGAAGGTTCTGAAAGGGTCACAGATTCATATAAAGCGAGAGGCATATGGTATTGTCTACAGAGAAATAGCACCTTACGAAGTCCTTTATACAGATGCGATGACTTACTATGAACTTAGATCTCTAAAACAGATAGAAGAACTACTTGAACTTTATTATAACAGTGGTTTGTTTACTCAAAGCATTGAATATCTGATTCAATGTTTCCCAACACCTTTTGAATTCTTTGAAGATTTCATAGGCTTCTATGAATCCAAGGGTTACTATGATTTGAAGCATACAAAGCTCAAATGGTTTGAAATTCTATTTGAATATTGTGAAGGCTGTGATAGGTCCATTGACATTAATCTAGATTTTGTGAAAGCCTTATTAATACATGACTTGTGCAGCAAAGAAAAACCTAAGAAATGGCCTTATTTTGTAACACGGCCTGAAGGAACGCCAAAAGAGCTTAAGGCATTCTATAAAGAAGAAGGTCATAAAGAGACTTTCTTTAAGAGATATCCGGATAAAAATTCCAGACAAATTCAACGGATGACCCACATGGAATCCTACCCTTATGATATAATAAAGTGGATTGAGGATGGTAAGATATGCAAAGTATCAAGCCCAAGTTACTACTATTATGATTATAGAAATAAACATGAAATGACAGGCACTTGTCAGCTTGTTAAGGTGACGATATGATTGATAAATTAAGAATGCAGCGAGTACTTGATGCACTTGATGTTGAGTACGGTATAGAACATATATGTTATTTGCACCATGAAAATGATTGGCAACTCTTAATAGCGACTCAACTTAGTGCCCAGTGTACAGATGATAGGGTTAACCTTGTTACACCAGCTTTGTTCGAACAGTTTCCTTCCATTAAGGCTTTTGCAGAGGCAGATATAAAGGATATTGAAAAAGCAGTTCATTCAACAGGGTTCTATAGAAATAAGGCCAAAAACATCAAAGCTTGCTGTGAGCTCTTGTTGACTAGACATGGCGGAGTGGTGCCAAAGACCATTGATGAATTGGTGGCCTTGCCAGGTGTAGGAAGAAAAACGGCTAATGTTGTCCTTGGCCATATGCACAATATTCCTGCAATCGTTGTAGATACTCATGTGAAACGCATATCCAACAAATTGGGTTTTACCAACCTTCAAGATCCAGTTAAAATAGAATATGATTTGATGAAGAAGTTACCAGAAGAACATTGGTTAAGGTATAACACTCAAATCATTGCACATGGCAGGGCAATATGCACCGCTCGTAGCCCAAAATGCAGTTCATGTTTTTTGGTTTTGGACTGCCCTTTTGGTTTACTGAATAGATATGAATCCATGAAGAAAAAGGAGAAATTATGAAAGAACCAATTGTCATAGGGATAGCAGGTGGAACGGGGTCTGGAAAAACCACTTTAGTCAATAAACTCAGATCTGTGGTTGGCAACGAAGTGGTGACATTAACCCATGATTTTTATTATAAGGCCAACAGTGACAAAAATTTAGAGGAACGAAGTAAGATGAACTATGATCATCCCAATGCATTTGATACGGACATGATGGTAGAACATTTGATGGAACTAAAAAAAGGTCATCCTATTGAGCATCCTTTATATGATTTTGTTAATCACACAAGGGGGGATAAAACTGTTTATGTTGAACCCAAAAAGGTGATTATCGTTGAAGGTATATTGATTTTTGAGCATAAGGAATTACGTGAATTGTTGGACATGAAGATATTTGTAGATACAGATGCAGATGTGAGAATTATACGAAGGCTTGTAAGAGATGTAAAGGACCGTGGTCGGAGTATGGATTCGGTTATTGAACAGTATCTTGGAACTGTCAAACTTATGCATGAGGAGTTTGTAGAACCTAGTAAAAAACATGCGGATGTCATTGTCCCAGAAGGCGGTTATAACCATGTGGCCATATCAATGATCAGGGATAGAATCAAGGTTCTTTTAGCAAGATAAATATAGGGATGTCCAAGTTAGACTTTGACATCCTTTTTTCACAACAATAAAATGAGTGCATTCATATTGGAGGAGATTGATATGGCGCGAATTGGTAAAGAAGAACAAGCAAGAATACGTCAAAAAATATTAGACGAATCATCAAGGCTTTTTGGTGAAGATGGCTATGATGGTACGAGTACCAAAAAGATTGCCAAAGCTGTTGGCATAGCAGAAGGCACAATATTCAATTATTTTAAGACCAAAGCAGAGATCTATTTGGATGTCTTGGCAAGAGATATTGTCTTGACAGATCCCTACTTGGCTGATTTGAATGGCGATGACATCATCACAATTATTTTTGACCTAATGTACCATGAATTCGGATATTTCTTAAAAATGCCAAAGAAAATAATGGTTGAAGTAGCAGTGGTTGCCATAAACCTTAGTAAAAGTAAACCAGAGCTTATCAAAAAAACTAGCTGAGCTTGATTTTAAGTTTCTAGCCAATCTGGAAATTCTACTGTCTCGATTAAAGGACAAGGGTCTTTTGGTCGGTGTCGAGCCAAAAGTTTTAAGTGAGATTATTTATGGCTTTGTTCTATTTGAAATTATGATGTTTGCTTATAACAAAGAAGTAAGCAAAGAGACCTTGTGTGAGAATATCAAAGAAAAGTTAAGGGTATCCCTTAAAGCCTACCGGACTCTTTAATTTAGCGCGCCAACGCGTTTGTGCATGGTCTTGCATGACATAGGCTCTTTCGTATATATTGTAGTTAATAAATACATATGGTTCACAATCAAAAATATAGGTAGGTGTCTTATGAAAATTCAAAGAAATAAAGTCGTTATTATTGGAGCTGGTCACGTAGGGTCAGCAGTCTTATCAACATTGTTATCATCCCAGTCACTGGCTGAGATTGTCATTATTGATAAGAATGTGAAGAAAGCTTATGGAGAAGCTCTTGATGGTTCACATTCAACTGCATTCGCTTATAGTCCAAATATTCAAGTGCGTCAAGGCGGTTATGAGGACTGTGCTGATGCAAGTGTAATTGTTATGACAGCTGGGCCAAGTGCTAAACCAGGTGAAGTCCCTGACCGAGTTGCATTGACTAAGACTAATCTGAAAGTCGTCAAAGAAGTCATGGGTGAGATTAAGAAGTATACCAAAGAGGCCATCATTATTCTGGTTTCCAATCCTGTTGATGTTTTGACCTACTATGCACAGAATTATTTTGACTATCCAAAAGAAAAAATAATAGGTACAGGTACATCCTTAGATACAGCAAGATTTAGACGTATTCTAGGTCAAAAGTATATGGTTGATACAAAAAATGTCCACGGTTATATTTTAGGAGAACATGGCAATACAGCTTTTGCTGCATGGTCTTCTACGAATATTGCTGGTATACCCATTGATGATTTTGACATCATGGCAAAGGACATCAAACTGGATAAAGAAGCCATTGTCAATGAAGTGAAATTAGTGGGTACGGAGGTACTTCTTAACAAAGGATTTACCAATATTGGTATTGCAAAGAGTGTTGAGAGAATCATTCAAGCCATACTGATTAATGAATTAAGTGTTCTACCTCTGTCCACAACACTTGAGGGAGAGTATGGCATTGAAGGTGTTGCCCTTAGCTTGCCTTGTATTGTAACAAAAGATGGTGTTGGTAAAAGGTTGGAAGTGCCCCTGAGCTTAGAGGAAGTGGAAGAATTGAAAGCTTCAGCCAAGTTCCTTAGAGGTGTATTTGACAAGACTTATCAAGAATAGTTTGAAGGGGCAATGAAACACAAAAAAGACACATCATGGTCTTTGTAATCGACTATTCTAGGTGATATAATGAGCATCTAGAGAGGTTTGTGCTGTCAGTGATAGGGGAAGAAACAGGGTGACAGTGATGAACAAAGAATTTACGATTTTGATTGTGGAAGATCAAAAAGAAAACATAGATGTGTTAGTGGGTACCCTTGAAAATAGATACGAACTAATGGTTGCAACCAATGGCGAACGTGCGGTTAATATGCTTAAAAATAGCCATGTTGACCTGATTTTGCTTGATATTCTTTTACCTAAGAAGAATGGCTATGAGGTTTGTGCGACTATTAAAGAAAGCAAAGCTCATAAGGATTTACCTATTATTTTTTTTATCTGGCCAAGATGGTTTGGAAGATAAAAAAGAGGTTTTGAGCTTGGGGCTGTTGACTATATTACCAAACCTTTTAATGTTGAAGAGGTGAAAGCAAGAATCAACGCCCAGTTGGTGCAAAATGCTAGTAAACGTCTGGTCCTTGAGGAAAATAATGTTCTCCAAAGAGAAGTGGACAAGCAAGGGGTAATGCTTGAGTTTGCCTATAATCAGTTGGAGCACGCCTACCTCGAGACCATAGAACGGTTATCAAGAGCTGCAGAGTACAGAGATGATGAAACGGGACTTCACGTTAAGCGGGTTGGTAAAATATCAGCGATTATTGCAGATAAACTCGGTCTTGCCCAGGAAGTCATCTATGCAATTGAACATGCGGCACCTCTACATGATATAGGCAAGATTGGTATTCCAGAAGCCATTCTATTAAAACCAGGAAAGTTAAATCTTGATGAATGGGCAGTTATGAAGACACATTGTGTCATTGGTAAAAAGATATTACAAAATTCCAGTTCAAATATCATTAACATGGCTGAGATTATCGCCTATACCCACCATGAACGTTTTGATGGGACAGGTTATCCACTTGGCCTTAGCGCCGATCAAATACCCATGGTTAGCAGAATTGTGGCAATTGCGGATGTTTACGACGCATTGTTGTCTGAGCGTGCCTACAAAAGGGCATACAGTTACGACGAAGCGTTGAAGATTATTATGGAGGAAGATGGCAAACACTTTGATCCGAGGGTGGTTAAAGCCTTCTTGTCATCCCTTGATGAGATTGAGGATATATCTGTGAAATTAGGACTTAGTAATGCTTGACAAGAAAACCATAATGACAACTAGGAGGCGACTATGACATACAACAAAATTGACATTAGTGAAGCGTTGGCTCAACTTGGTGGGTCAGAGAAATTGTATAAGACACTTGTCAATGGCTTCTATGATAAGTACCAAAGCGTTGACAAAGAAATTGAATCGCTGATTAATAACCATGACATGGAAGATGCAAGACGTCTGGCGCATAGTATTAAGGGGTTAAGTGGTAACCTTGGTGCAAAGGGATTACGTGAAAAGGCACTTGATCTTGAGTGTGCCATAAGAGATGAGTCGGGTCATATGCTTAATGCTTTAGATGCTTTTTCAGATGAACTAGAGCTGGTTATTTCAGAAGTAAGACATTTGTTATCAACTAAGTATAATGAGATAGCCAAGCCGGAAGTCACGAAAACTTACGGTGAAGATGAATTCATAAAGTCTTGTTATGACCTTTTATCAGCCCTAGAAACCTATCGCTATAGTGAAGTTAAAGCAGCCCTTGATAAGTTTGCTCAAGTCAAAGTCTTACTAAAATATCAAAATGAAGCCAGTGTTATTAAATCTCATGTGGATAATTATGATTATGACTTGGCGATAGAATTATTAAAGGATTTGGTGAACCGATGAGAGACTATATAGTGCTGGATATTGAAACTACAGGACTTAGCCCAGAATTTACGGCTATTACAGAAATTGGTGCAGCCAAGATAATAGATGGAATGGTGACAGAAGTGTTTGATGAACTCATCAATCCACAAGTTAACATTCCAGACAATATAGTGGACTTGACTGGTATCAATAATGAGATGGTCAAGGATAAACGTCTAATCGATGAAGTCTTACCCGATTTCATCGATTTTTGTGGTGAATTCCCCATTCTCGGACATAATGTTATGTTTGACTATTCATTTCTAAAAACAAATGCACTGAGGCTAGGCCTTGGATTTGAAAAGCGTGGCCTTGATACCATGATTTTGGCAAGACATTTTTTTTGAAAGACAGCCAAGTTACAGTTTGACAAATCTGCTTGCAGTTACAAAGATACAAAGGGATAATGCTCATAGAGGTTATGATGATGCCCTTGCTACCCACAAGCTGTATGAAATGATTTATGCCAAGTATTATAATGGAGATACCAAACATAATTTTGTGGCCAAACCACTCCACTATAAACCTAAAAAGCAATCTCCAATTACAGATAAACAAAAGAAGTTTTTGTTAAGTCTAATAAACCAGCATAGAGTGGTAATAGACTACGATGTGGATGACTTGACCAAGAGTGAGGCCAGTAAGAAGATTGATGGCATAATTACCCAATATGGCCGAAGGTTTAGCTGACTTTATGTTCAAGTAGATCCGTTAATTCTTCAACCAATCCATCCTTGGTTAAGGAATGTAATTGTTTTGCAGAGTCAATTAGGGCCTCTATCTTAGAGAGTTCCTTGTTTGACTTGTAGTGGTTTGCAAGAAGCATGTAGTGTTTCTTGATATCAGTACCAAGATAGATGCCGTCTTCTAGATAGCGACTGCCAACTCAGTTTCACCAACTTCCATCAGTTCACTTGACAATATATACAGGGTTTTTATGAAGTTATTGTAATTGTCTTCATAGTTCTCAATGGACGTCAGCGTTGCAGTACCATAATGTAACCTTAGGTCTGTGTTGGTCATGTGTGAGAAGTTGACCATCTTTTTGTTAAGTAAGGTAAATAGGTATTTTTGTTGACGATATAGATTGGCTTTACCTAAGCCATCAAAAAAAAGGATTGGTCTCTTAAATAAGATTCATCTAAGCGAGAGACAATGTAATCTTCTTTGGCCAAGTCTTTTTTTCTCACAACCAAAGATGCCTGCTCTTTCTGCCAAAAAGTCCTGGAAGCATCTTCGCTGGCTTTATCATTTTTTCTGAGACGATAACGAAATACAACAATGGCGATGATAAACCATACAAACATAACTGGGAATGACATAGATTCTCTCCTTGAGTAATTGGGATATTTCTATTATAATATATGTGTGCCTTGATTAGAATAGGCAAATAATGAATTGAGGTGACATAATGTTTTTTAAGAACCGTCGACTATTAAAAAAAAGTTAGTGTTGGCATCGTAGTGGTAATCGTGATGGCGTTAATGTTATCAACGGTTGCAGCATACCTATAATACAAAAGAGCTAAGGCTCTTTTTTTTATTGGTCAATTCAGGCTGTTTTGCTTATGAAATAAACACTGAACTGCTCTTGCGCATATAGATGTCATATGATATCATATAGATAAGAGATAAAGTGGTATTTAATACTACGTGATATGGAATGGAGTGATTTTGTGAGAGTAAAAGACCCTATAAGTGCTTTGACACATCTGATTGGGGCTATACTTTCCTGCGTTGCAGTGATTAGTTTGGTCAGTCGTGCCATCGAAATTGGAACAATCGTGCATGTTGTTGGTTTTGGAATATTTGGGGCCAGCTTGGTGCTTTTATATAGTGCCAGTACTATTTATCATATTGTTGATAAACCAGAAGCAATGAGAAAAGTCTATAAGAGAATTGATCATATGATGATTTTTGTTCTTATAGCTGGAACTTATACCCCAGTATGTCTAATTGCCCTGAATGGTTTAGTTGGAACCAGCCTTCTTGTTGTTATATGGGCAATAGCAATATCAGGTATTATTATGAAAGCTTTTTGGATTGATGCCCCTAGGTGGCTAACGTCTGGACTCTACATTCTTATGGGGTGGTTAGTGATAGTTGCCATATACCCTGTGTTTGAATCTATGCCAACAGAAGGTTTCAAGTGGTTGGTAGCAGGCGGTATTACTTATACTATAGGTGGTCTTATCTATGCCCTTAAGTGGCCACTTAAGAATAATAAATGGTTTGGTTTTCATGAGTTGTTCCATCTGTTTGTCTTAGGTGGCAGTGCCTGTCATTATGTTATGGTTATAGCTTATATATAGATTAGGGTAGTTGCCAAATAGGGAAGAAATTGATATGCTTAGCTTACCAAATAAGATGTTGGGCATGGTGGTAGGTATGGTAGACTATAAAATGAATTCAAAATACATTGTAAGTGGGCTAATCATTGTTGTTAGCCTTCTTTTTGTGTTTAATAAATTATTTACTCCAAGTGAAGGTCAAGATGTTACGACGGATATATATCAGGAAGAATCAGCAAGAGAAAATCAGAGTGACAAAGCTTTGGAGGAAGAAAAACAACTTGATGAGGCACAAAGTCAGATGCCTGAGGATGGCTTAATTGAACTTGCACAGATATATAATGACGGCTATTTCATAGATGGTATCTATTTTAATTCTTTACTTGGATTTGAGTATGACCTACATTTTGGAAGTGAAGTGAGAATTCTAAATCAAGAAGAGATTGAAGAGCTTTATGAGGTTGGAAATGCCATATCTTCGGTAGCCCAGGTGTATGAATCTAAGGACTTATTTGTTGTATTTTCAGAAAAGGCAAAAGGACAAACAGGCATAAAAGATAATGCAGTCGGTGTTCTAACCATCGTTGACGATGACTTTAAGCCTATTGATTATCTAAAAACTTATATGGCTAATTTGACCGACATGGCCATAGAGTATAAAACACTTTTGGAAGCGACAGAACAGACTTCAAATGATGCAAACAAATCTGGCTATAAGACTTATGAAATGACCATAGAAATTAATACGGGCATTGAATGTATTCAACAATCTTATCAACTATACCTAAAGAATCAGTATCTGATAGAGATTACAACAACAAAGAACTGCCAAGGGCCTTAGAAGGTCTCTATGGTATAATAGTTGTGACAAAGGGCATAAAAAATCATCGCACATACGGTGAGGGAAAGAGTATCTCACAGGTATATGTACGATGATATCGGGTATCACTATATTAAAGAATTATAACTCGTTGCCTTCAACCCATTCTTTTGCGTCTTCAACTGCTTCTTCGCTTGGAATGTTTACATTGGTATCTTCATCAACATTCTTATGGTCAGCCCACGCTGCTGTAGAAGCACTGCTGTGTTCTTTGTTATTAGTTGTGCTCATAATATCACCTCGGATTGTGTTGTGCAAGATTGATTAGTTTATACGTACAATTTATTCGTATTCTTATTATGCACTAACTGAGAACGAAAGTCAACTACTAATTATTATCAAAATCAATTGTTATAGGAGAAATATGGCTAGAATAAAATGGAAAGCAGGTAATATGGTTTACCCATTGCCTGCAGTTATGGTGAGTTGCGGTACAAAAGAAGATGATTATAATGTCATTACGATTGCATGGACGGGTACGGTCTGTACCAATCCTCCGATGACTTATATTTCAGTGAGACCTTCCAGACATTCTTATAAGATTATTAAGGACTCAGGTGTTTTTGTGATTAATCTTACAACTGAGGACGTTATTAAGGCTACAGACTATTGTGGTGTTAGGTCTGGAAAAGACGAGGATAAAGCCACTAAGATGGGTCTTCATTATGAAATGACAGAGATAGGGGCGCCACTTATCAAGGAGTGTCCAGTTAATATTCTGTGCAAAGTGGTTGAAGTGAAGGAACTTGGATCCCACGACATGTTTTTAGCCAGTGTCGAAGGCATCTATGTTGATGACAAATACATGGATGAGCATAATAAATTTCATCTAGATAAAGCCAAACCCATAGCCTATTCACATGGAGCTTATTTTGGGTTAGGGAAGAAACTGGGCACTTTTGGTTATTCAGTTAGGAAGAAAAAACGTCTTAAGAAAAATAGGAAAAAATGATATAGGATAATGTAGATTCCTCAAAAGTATGAAATGCCTTTATCTACCGATAATAATTATTTAAAAAGAATTGATTGCGTTTAAAATATCAAGTATAATAGTGATTGTGATACTTATCACAAAATCGATACTATGAAGAAAAGGTGGGAGAATTCTATGAGTGTATTAGCGGTAACTCTTAGTCGTTTGCAATTTGCATTTACGGTTATGTTTCATTTTCTTATGGTTCCATTGTCTATTGGGCTGATTCTATTGGTCTTCATCTTTGAAGCGCTATATTACAAAACTAAAGATGAAAAATATAAGAAGCAAGCCAACTTTTGGGGAAACCTATTTGCTATTAACTTTATTGTGGGTATTGTAACGGGGATTACAATGGAGATACAGTTTGGTACAAACTGGGCAGAGTATTCAAAATTCATGGGAGATATCTTTGGTTCGCCATTGGCATTTGAGGCATTGATGGCCTTTTTCCTTGAGTCTACTTTTGCTGGGATTTGGATTTTCTATCGTCATAAGATATCTGCCAAATTTAGACTTGTTACAGCACTTATGATTCTAATTGGAACCCATGTCTCAGCTGTGTGGATCATTACAGCCAATGGTTTTATGCAAAATCCAGTTGGTTATGAATTGGCAGCAGATGGTTCTAAAGTTATTTTAACTGATTTTATTGCATTAACTCTAAACCCATATGCATTATACATGTTAATTCATACAATTACATCAGCATACTTGTTAGGTGCCTTCTTCATGTTAGGCGTTAGTGGCTATCACTTACTCAAAAAACAAAATGTTGAATTTTATAAAGGGTCCGTTAAAGTTGCTTTGATTGTACTCCTTGTTACATCTTTGTCACAACCGATGATTGGACATTTCTATGGTCAATATGTTGGTGAGGTTCAACCAGCGAAAGCCGCTGCGTTTGAAGTGATATGGGAAACAGAAGATACCATACCAATGTACCTGTTACAATTTCCTGGTAAGGACAAAGAAAGCAGTGTCAACTTGCTGCCAGTTCCTTATGTAGGAAGTATCATGTATACAAACAGTCCTACAGGTGAAGTGATGGGTATTGAAGAAGCAACAGCACAGTGGACGGATTCAATGTATGAAGACTATATTGATATCTTACCTTTGACCCATTATTCGTTTAGAGTCATGGTCGGCCTTGGTATGATGTTTGTCTTATTGGCCCTTGTTGGATTGTTCTTATTCTGGAAAGACAAGTATACCAGTAATAAATGGATAAATAGAGCCTTCTTGTGGTTGATTCCAACGCCATGGATAGCCATATTGCTTGGATGGACTGTTGCAGAAGTTGGGCGACAACCATGGATTGTTAACGGTCTAATGTTAACCAAAGACGCTGTATCGAAGAATGTACCTGCAGCACAGGTTGGGTTCTCATTGATAACACTGGTTGTTTTCTATGGTGTCCTGTTTGTTGTAGAGTTCTATATGTTGACCAAATTCATTAAGCTTGGACCAATTGATGATCCATTTAGGAATAGGGGGTAGTGTTATGACACATGAATTCTTAGGTAATGTATGGTTTCTATTATTGGCCATACTTTGGATTGGTTTTTTAATACTTGAAAGTTACACTAGTGGTGTAGGCATGGTTTTTAAATCTGCAAAAAGTGAAGTTGAAGGTAAGGTGCTACAATATACGGTTGCCCCTTATTGATGGTAGTGAGGTTTGGTTTATTACAGCAGGTGGTGCAACTTTTGCAGCATTTCCACTTGTTTATGCGGAGATGTTTTCTAACCTCTATATAGCCCTATTCTTGTTACTTATTATGCTAATTACCCGTGGTGTTGCCATGGAGCTTGTGTACAAAGATGATAATAAGAAATGGCAAAGTGGAATGGGCATAGCGTGGATGATTTCTAGCTACGGTGTGGCATTGCTTCTCGGTGTTCGTTTTACCAACCTTTTCCTTAAAGCAAATACTTTGATGGAATCAACCAATGATTTCTTAGGGCTCTTGTCTCTTCCTGGTATTCTAGGTGGACTAATGTTCATAAGTTTTTATCGAACCAATGGTATCTTATGGGCCAATGTAAAGGCAGAAGGAGAAGTGGTGACTAGACTTAGAAAACAAATATTGCCTACAGCCATTGCTTCTGCTTTAATTATGCCGATTCTTATGATGGCTTTTAATTGGGATACCAATCTCTTTGCTACGAATTACGCGTCAGCACCTGTACTTTGGATATTACCAGTCTTGGCAATGCTTGGACCGGTTGGCACAATCTATCATACTAAGATAAAAAAAATATGGTTTAGCTTTAATTAGTAATAGCTTTTCAATAGCCATGTTCATGATTGTTGGCTATACAGGTATATTCCCATATATGTCTCCAGGTGTTAGAGTTGTAGACGGTATGGCCAGTGAACTAACATTGCAGATTATGACGGTTGTAGCCCTAATATTTGTTCCTCTGGTACTGGGCTATCAAGGGTGGAAATTCTTTAGGTTCAGTTATAAGATTAATACCAAGTACTTTGATTAAGTGACTATACAATAAAATAAGACATAAATTAAGGGACTGTCTTTGGACAGTCCCTTGTTAATGTGTTTTATGCCTGCAATATCTTATTCTTGCCTGAATTTTTTAGCTTTATACAAAGTGATGTCGACACTTCTTAGATGATCATCTAAGGTTTGGCCAGCTCCGAAGGAATCGTAACCTCCACTAAGGGTTGCGCCTGTTCGCTTAGTGACTTCCAAGCTGTTAAAATGATCTATAAAAGCATGTAACTTAAATTCTATGGTATCCATATCTAGGTGCAATAGCAATATGAATTCATCGCCGCCATATCTTGCTATATAGCCATAGTGGCTAAAGTGATTTTTTTTAGGACAAAGCCTAACTCTCTGAGTAGTAGGTCACCTTCCAAATGGCCAAAGTCATCGTTGACCTTCTTGAAGTTATCAATATCCATCATCAATGAGATGAAAGGTCGATTGCGTTTCATTGCTTCTTGGTAGCGCTCGAAGATGAAAGTTCTGTTGTTTACATTGGTTAAATCATCTTGGTAGGCAATTTCCTCTAGTTTATGGTTCAAATCGTTAAGGAGTTCATTTTTCTCATAGAAAGTATTGGCGAACTGCCGTAACATGAAATAATTCACCATAATAATTAATGGAATTTGTACCAGTCGATCAAAAAAATTGTAACTCTGGGTCGTGAACAACCAATATCTCGGGTAAATAGAATTCGAAGTAAAGAAAGACAACGAATACAAATGTTATAAGTACAATTAGTGAAAAACGATAATAGCCATCGAACAAAAAAACTTACGGCCACTGTTATTAAGAAGATATAGGATATGACATTGTTGTTATTGGCACCTGAATTGTACCATCCAAGAGGTACAATGACCAATATGATAAAGGCAATAAAGAAATACCTTACCCAAATACTGTCATTTTTGAATTTATTGATAACGATGGTGAGTGCAATCATGAATAACCATTTGAAGTTGGCATCAAATGGGAAAGAGATGATAATGTTACCCACAATATTGACGACAGACACACAAAATACAACTATAAGAATTTGATCAAATAGTTGTTCTTGAATACTCTTATTACTGGATTTGCCTCTGATATAATTGAATACATTCATTTATATGGCCCCTAACTCGCACTAGTAATATAGTACTATCAAAATAAGTGCTTGTCAATCATTCTCACCTCAAGTGGTGTAATATTTTCCTATCTGTTATAATAACTAAGGTCAAGGTATTAAAACTACATAGCTGAACTTTCTAGCCATATATGAATGCTTGGATGCTTCAACTGAGTATACATATAGGGATGGAATTAGAGAAACTTAGTTTTAAGACCTTTACCTATTTTTGTCAAGGTATTAAAAACACTGCAAACACGGCGACTAAAACGTCATGGAGGGCAATTATGAAGTATGAAATTTTGATGTTTGATGTAGATGATACACTACTAGATTTTGTTTCATGTGAGTATCCGGCGCTTAAAGCGCCATGAGTAAAAATGGGATAGAACTAACCGATGAAGGTTTTGAAATATATAAATTAATTAACCACGAGCTTTGGGCTAGCTTTGAAGAAGGCGTTTATTCTAAGAATGAGATATTGTCCCTTAGGTTTGATCTATTATTTGTACAAATGGGTGTCTTTGGGGATGCTGCTCAAGTCAGCCACGATTATTTGGTGGCAATGGGAGAACACATTGATTATGAACCTGGTGCTAAAGCCTTAATGGAACAGCTTAAGGGTAAGGCAACAATGGTCATTATCACCAACGGGGCTAAGTTGGCTCAAGAAGGTAAGCTTACTAATACAGGGCTTGCTGATTATTTTGAATATTCCTTTATATCAGATGACACTGGCTATCACAAACCACAGAAAGAATATTTTGACATCGTAGCAGGTGGTGTTCCAGGGTTTGATATTGATAAAGCGTTGGTTATTGGTGATGGCCTAGGATCTGACATATTGGGTGGCAAGAATTATGGCATTGATACATGCTGGTACAACAAACATAAAAAAAACTGTACCAGATCAAATAAAACCAACTTATGTCATCGAATCACTTGAAGAGTTACTAGAAATACTATAGAGACAGCCATTAGGAGAGAAAAAATATGAAGTGTAAGGGGTGCTGGAAATGACTTTTGTACTTGTAATCATTATTGTGGTTATAGTGATAAGGCAACAGATTATCAAACAAGAGCTTAAAGAACTTCGTAGGCAGGTTGAGATGCTACAAAGGGATGATGTAGCTAGGGCCTTTGTAGAGCTGAAGGTAGAGCCATCTGAGGAGCAAACAAAAGAGGCCGCTGTAGTGCCAACTGTTGCAGGTGTATCGGTGGAAGCTACTTATAAGAAAGAAAATACAAATACTGAACATGAGACTTTGGTCCAACCAGTAAGAGATATACCAAAAGAAAGTGCCTTGTCTAAGAAGATGAAGGAATTGTTGACAGTTGAGTCCATTATTAGCAAGCTGGGCATTACTTTGCTCTTAATTGGTGTTGGCTTCATATTCAAGCTCGCTTATGACAATGGTTATATAACCGAAGGCATGGCCTTACTTGTTGGTGCATTGATTGGTATAGCCTTAATAGGCCTTGGTTACAAAGTTGCCTTGAAAGGACGGCTTGTTCTAAGGCAAGTGCTGGTTGGTGGTGGTATAGCAACCTTATATACAACAACTTACGCTGCATATCAAGGCTATGACATAATACCAGGTGTATTGGCTTTTATATTTATGTGTCTGATAACTTTTGGGGCATTTTTCATCTCTGTTACCCTTAAAAATGTGTCTATTGCAGTTATTGGGATGACAGGTGCCTTGCTAACACCCTTCTTGGTGCCTCTTGACCAACTTGGCTTAACAGGTGTTGGCCTTTATATAGGTGTTTTGGCCTTATCCAGTATGATTATTTACGTGTTTAGAAGGTGGAGAACCCTTCAACTAACCAATATAGTTGGAAGCATATTCATCACAACCTTGTTATTAGCTGATGGGGGTGTTGGTAAAGCTGATGAAGGCAAATTCGCCTTATTAATCCTCTTTCTAACACTTGTTTATTTGGGAACTGAATACATATTATCTTTTCATAACAAAGCATCATCCAAGTATCCAGGTCTTAGTTATTCACTCCAAATAGCCATTCCATTTATCTCATTATACCAACTTCGCTATCTCCTAGATTTCAGTGATATAGTGTGGAGTGTTGCCTATGGCATAGTATTTTTCTTATACATGATATTGACTATGATCTTCTATAAAAAACATGGCAATACCTTAGTGTCAGATTTATCGATTGGTCTTGGTGGCGCATTTGGTTGTTTTGCAATTGTCTTACTCTTTGAAGGGGATATAATCAGTATTAGTCTAATGTTACTTGGCCTACTCTATGTCCTACTGGGAAAAAGGATGAAGAGCAAGACAATTGGCATCATTGCTCACATTATCTATGGTATTGGTGCACTCTTTGCCTTAACTTTATTACTTGACTTATTTGCAGGACACCAGTTTGAATTTGCTTGGCAAGATTTAGTCAGTCAATTGATTGTAATAGTAATCATTGTTGTAGGCGGTCTTGTCAATGGAGATTTGGTAAAAAAAAGTTTACACGACTTATGGCTTGCTGGTCTATGGTCTCATAATGGTTTATGGTTATGGCTATCATTTGGCAGGGGACGCACCTAAGGTTGCCATAATCATGTTTGGTCATTGTGCTTATATCCTTTTCTTATTTATAGTGCTAAGTTATCAAAACTTTTGCCTTATCTTGGTGTTTGCATTGTTGCATTCATACCCATATTTATTCGATTGTTCTCAATGGGCCTAACTTACTTTGAGTGGGAAGTGACCTTGTCTGTCAGCCTCTCATACCTTATTTATTGTATTGTCCTATACCTTATTGCTCAGTTTGTTTTAGATAAGGAACACAAGTTGTATTTGCTTGGTATTAAATTGATTGGCTACAGCATCCTTATACTCACATGCCTATCGGATTTTGTGGTTGTTGGAGACAAATTTGTTCTTGGGATGTTGGCCATTCTCGTTGTCATTATAATAATGAATTACCTTGAACCACACAGGTTTGAAAAAGCCTTTACTGTCTATCTGACTATCATCAAAATAGCTTGGTTGATTGGAGCAATGACATATATACTACTATTTGTCACACCTTACGAATTTGAAATTCTACCAACCATATATCATACGATACTGTTGTTAGGTGTATTTGGCTTGACTTGGCTATATAAGGAAAAAAAACTGACGCTGCTATGGACTGTAATAATCAATATATTCATGTATATGGTGACAACTTACAAAATGTTTATCGAACTTCAAATGGGGGATGGAACCGTAACATTGTTATGGGCGACCTATGCCATAGCCTTGCTTACCATAAGTGTTCTTAAAACCAATAAACAATTGGTGAGTCTTGCCCTTGGCTATATCATCCTTGTTGCAGGCAAATTTGTATTGATTGACCTAGGAACGGTGAGTAGTTTATGGAAAATTATAATATCCATGGGCTTTGGAACAGCCCTATTGGTCCTAAGTTATTTGCTGCAACCGATCCTAAAGCAAAATGCAAGTGAGTAGATACCTTGCACAAAAGATTTAAAGGTGGATTAGTAAATTATATTAACTAACATGAATTGATGCTATGAATTATAGACAAAAGCTGATATCCATAATTGGTCATTATTAACAATAAATATTTTGGATAGCCATAAGCTATTGACAATATGACCATAGGGGTCTAGACTTAGAGTACAACATAATTACTTTTGAAACAAAGTGTGTTACTGATTCGATCAGGCATAAACTTTTTAGATAGATATATCTAAGCAGTTTATGCCTTTTTTAATTTAAGGTTATGTTGCTATTAAACTCTGCGCGCAAAGAGGTATTAATATGGTTAATGATTATAAGATATTGAGAGTGATGAACAACAACGTCATATTGGCATCAAACATTCGAAAGAATACAGAAGTGGTCCTAATGGGAAGCGGTCTTGGTTTTGGTAAGAAAAAAAACCAAATTATAGGGATCAAAGATTCTGTTATTGAGAAGGCTTTTGTAACAGGTGATAAGAACCTTAAGCAAAGTTACCTTCAAATGCTTGAAGAAGTTAATGGTGATATTGTTGGTCTGTGTACTGAGATTCTGATGAAAGCAGAACAAATTCTTGGTACATTGAGTGAAAGAAGCTTTATTGTTATTGTGGACCACATCAGTTTTGCCATTGAAAAGCTGAAGAAAGACATAAGCATTGAGAATCCATTTGCATTTGAAATCAAGCATTTGTATCCAGATGAGTACAGTATTGGAGAATATGCCAGACGTAGGATTATGGAAGACATGTCTATTGATATCACAGAGGATGAAGTTGGTTTTATTGCACTTCATTTGAATGCAGCCAAGCAAAACAAAGTAGTATCAGATACCCTGAAGAATACAAGAATTATAAAGGGTATGATAGGACTTGTTGAGAGTGAGCTTGAAATTACCTTAATGGATTACCCAAGGCTATATAACCGCCTTTTGCTCCATTTGAGAGGATTTATTTGGCGGATTGAAGAAGGCGAAAGCAGTAGCAAACATCCACTTTATGATGAAACAATCAAAGCATGTCAGAAAGCTCATGAAGTAGCACTTAAAATATCGGCTTATCTCTCGAGAGAGAAACACATTCATTTGCCTGAAACCGAAACATTTTATTTAACACTACATCTGGACAGGCTGATTAGAAAGAGCCAGTCCTGACTTATAATTGCAGGAGGGTTTTATGAAAGGTTCATTTTCAAGTATACAAAAAGTTGGAAAAGCAATGATGACACCAGTAGCTGTATTACCAGCGGCAGCATTGTTGTTAAGATTCGGGGTACTTTGGAACATACCAGTAATGACATCAGCAGGTGACGCAATATTTGCAAACTTGGCAGTTATTTTTGCCATTGGTGTTGCATTTGGTTTAGCCAAGAATAACCAAGGTGTTGCAGCTCTTGCTGGATTCATAGGATACGAAGTAATGACAGGCGTAGCGACGTCTATTGATCCAGACATCAACATGGGTGTTTTGGCGGGAATGGTTGCCGGTATATTGGCAGGACTCCTTTATAACAAGTTCCATGCATTGAAGCTACCAGATTGGTTAGGTTTCTTTGGTGGTAAAAGATCTGTTCCAATTATCACATCATTTGTAATGATTGCTGTTGGTGGTTTGTTTGGCTATATATGGCCAGCCATTCAAAACGGTATGGATAGTGCAGGTAACTGGATGATTGGCGCAGGCGCAGTTGGTGTCTTTGCATTTGGATTCCTTAATAGATTATTGATTCCTTTTGGACTACATCATGTACTTAATTCAATTACTTGGTTTGTATTTGGAGAGTTTGACGGTGCAACTGGTGACCTAAATCGATTCTTTGCCGGTGATCCAACAGCGGGACAGTTCATGACAGGTTTCTTCCCAATTATGATGTTTGGCTTGCCAGCAGTAGCACTCGCTATTTACCTTGCGGCTAAAAAGCAAAATAGAGCTGCCGTTGGTGGTATGTTATTCTCTGTAGCTTTTACATCATTCCTTACGGGTATTACAGAACCACTTGAGTTTATGTTTATGTTCTTAGCACCAGTATTATATTTCTTCCATGCTGTCCTTACAGGAACGGCCTTAGCATTAACTGAACTGCTTGGCATCAAGCATGGATTTGGTTTCTCAGCGGGTGCTATTGACTATGTTGTCAACTTTAACTTAGCAACACAACCTATACTACTCATTCCTATTGGTCTAGCATTTGCAGTAATCTATTTTGTTGTCTTTAAGTGGGCAATTGAGAAATTTGATTTGCCAACACCTGGTCGTCTAGATGATGAAACAGGCAACGAAGACCTAATGAACGAGATGGGCGTATCAAAAGTCGCAAGTGAGTACCTAAAGCTTATTGGTGGCAGAACAAACATTGTTGACGTTGATGCATGCATTACAAGACTTAGATTAACACTTAATGACAATACAATGGTGACAGATGAAAAGGTTAAAGCCCTTGGTGCATCTGGACTTATTAAGCCCAATTCTAGTAACGTACAGATAGTTATTGGTACAAAAGCTGAAATTATTGCAGAAGAGATGAAATCTTTACTATAGAATTAATTGTTACCCCTACCATATGTGAGAGCTTAGGCTCTCACATATACGAGAGGGATGAACAATTTCATCTCTCTCGTATATGATGATCATCATGAATATTTGTAAAGGAAGTGTCCTATGTTTAATTTATTTAAGAAGCAAGGTGTTACATGGCTAAGCCCAATTAGCGGAGAAATCATCCCAATAGAAGAAGTGCCTGATCCAGTATTCTCAGATAAAATGATGGGTGATGGTTTTGGTGTTATTCCAGGAGACTCATTTGTCTATAGCCCTTGGCGGGTAAGGTTATCAAAGTATTTAAGACAAAACATGCGGTCCTCATCGTTAGCCAAGAAGGGCTTGAGGTCATCGTTCATATTGGTCTTGGTACTGTAGAGCTTAAAGGTGAGGGATTTACCATTCATGTTGAAGAGGGTCAAGACATCGAAGCTGGTATCAAGCTTGCAACAGTTGATTTTGATTATGTGAGGACACAAGGAAAATCTATTGTAAGTCCTATCGTTATAACGAATATGGAAAAGGTAAAGTCAATGGATGTCAGTTATGGGAACCACAGTGCTTTAGAAGATGTATGTAAAATTATAACTAAGTAGCCACATTTAAGTTTATTGAATAAGGAGAAATTATAATGAAAGAAATAATTATAAAAAGTGAAGTAAGGTCTACATGCAAGACCAGCAGCAATGTTTTGTACAGAGGCAAAAAAAATATGAATCTGATATCACAATATCAAAAGACGGGACTGCTTTTAACGCAAAGAGTGTTGTGATGATTATGTCCGCAGGCATTGAATGCGGTGACACAGTTGTTATTGAAGCTATTGGAAGTGACAGTGAGGCTGCTGAAAACGGGCTAGTAAAGTTACTCGACAATCTTGAAGCATAGAGGATAAATTATGATAAATGGTATTGGATTATCAAAGGGCATTGCTATTGGCAGTGCCTTAGTACTTAGTAAAAGAATTGAACCAATTAAAGTGAAGGTTAATGACACAGATTTAGAGTGTCAAAAATTTGATGAAGCCATTATTGTAGCTAAAGATCATCTTAATGACTTGTTGGCTGAAAATGATACGGTAACAGATGAGCAAAAATCCATAGTTGAAACCCATCTCATGCTTCTTGAAGATGAGGCTGTTGGTGATGGTACAAAGAAGTTGATTGTCAGTGACAAGGTATGTGCTCAGTATGCAAGTTATGAGACAGCTAAGGGTTTGGCAAAACTATTTGAAGAAATGGACAACCCTTATTTTAGAGAGCGTGCATCTGACATGATGGATATTGGATGGCAATTGATAGATGCATTGGATGGCGTGACTACAAGTAGCCAAGAAGGCGATAGTGATGGGAGTCAAACTCAAAGTGGCCATATACCAACCGGTGACATCATAGTTGTAGCTCATGATTTGACGCCAACAGATACCATCAAATTAGATTACGACAAAGTAAAGGGATTTGTTACTGAAGTTGGCGGGCCAACAAGCCATAGTGCTATTATTGCCAGATCACTTGGAATACCTGCCATCAATTGTGTGGATAGCCTTGAACATATTAAACAAGGAGATTGTCTTGCAATAGACGGTGAAGAAGGAACATGCAGTATTAATGGAAGCGAAGAAGTCATAGAAGCATTTACCCTTAAGCTTTATAGGCAAATAGAGAATGAGAAACAAACTTTAATCAATGCATCTATTGAACCTATAAGCCAAGATGGTCATTTGGTTGAAGTTGTTGCTAATATTGTTACACCGAAGATAGTTGATGCAGTGAACACCTATGGCGGTATGGGAATTGGGCTTTATAGAAGTGAGTTTCTCTTCATGGAAACATCAAAAGCGCCTAGTGAAGACAAGCAATTTGCGGCATACAAAAGCGTTGTTGTGGCAATGGATGGTAAAGAAGTCGTTGTCAGAACTTTGGATGTTGGTGGCGACAAAGAGATTGCTTATTTGAACATTGATAAAGAAGACAATCCTTTCATGGGTCTACGAGCCATAAGATACTGTCTTAAGAATAAACCTCTCTTCAAAACACAAATAAGAGCACTCCTTAGAGCAAGTCACTATGGCAAACTTAGCATTATGCTGCCTATGATTTCTTGTGTAGAGGAACTATTGGAAGCTAAGTTGGTCATTGAAGAATGTAAAAATGACTTATCAAGAAGTATGATTCCTTATGACGATAAGGTTCAAGTAGGTATCATGATTGAATTACCTTCTGCAGCTATAATGAGTGATACACTGGCCAAAGAGTCTGATTTCTTTAGTATTGGCACCAACGACCTAATAGGTTATACAATGGGAGTGGACAGAATGAATACCAATGTAGGTCACTTGTACAGTGAACATCAGCCAAGTGTCCTTAGACTCATTGCTTTAACGATTGAGAATGGTCATAAACATAATATTAAAGTCAGTATGTGTGGTAATAGTGCGGCAAACCCAGAATTGATACCTGTTTATTTGGGTATGGGTCTTGATAAATTTAGTGTAAATCCTACTGAGATACCTGACGTAAAAAAAAGCTAATCAGTAGTCTTGTTTACGCTGAATGTCAAAAGGAGGCAAAAGATTTATTGAAATAGCATATTACCTGCTACATGATTAAATGAAGTTTCTTTGTTCATTGTTAGTTTACATAATTCACAAATTGTATAGAACTATAGTCTTGATTAAGTGGTGCTAAAGGCCTATAATGGTAGTATCAAACTTTTTGAGGTGATAGGATGGACAGCAAGACAGGCATATTATCTTGTACGAAATGTCAAAGGCTCTTTGAATCATATAATGGTAGATTAACTTGCCCTACATGCTCAAGGGAAGAAGATAAACTTCTTGCGGTTTTGTGGTCCTTGTAGAGCAACGATGATTACAACACTTCAGACAGCTTATATTGAGATTAAAGCTGGAAAGAATAAAGGTTTAGGCAGTGGCTTTAGAAAAGACAATGGTCTAATAAATGATGATAAAGGACTTACAGGACTTAGGTTCAGGAGTTAAGCATTGTGTGGTTTGGAATAGGTAAGTTATGAAATGTACAATGAATTGATTAAGAACCCTTTACCAAGTGAATACAATCAGGTATTTGGCTTATAAGACTTAAACAAAATATTCGAAGAACAAGAATAATGGCACTACTAATTGTAGTGCTTGAGTTTATTGTGCTTAGTATATCCTTCATACCGTCAACAAAGTCAATGTATGGCGAGTTTAGAGGATTATATCAAGCTTTTTATATGTTTATAATAGTGGTTTCGCTACAGTATTATATAGTGACATCACTTGTAAGAAATAAGATTGAAAGACTTTACAATAGACTTGATAAATACTTAATGGTTACTGGTTTACTGACCTTATTAGGTTTTATGGGGATCACCTTGCTTGATCAACATAGAGGGTTGCCAAGCTTTGTTTACTTATTCATTAGCATCTCATTAGCTATAGTTATAACTGTAAGACCAGCCAAAAGCATTTTGCTCTATATGACGACCCACAGTTTATTCTTAATAGGCAATCACGTTTTTGACTTATCACCTGAGCTTATTTTTAGCAATTACATCAATATGACATCTGTTATGATTACGGTCATTGTTATTAGTATGATACTTCATAGGCATCAAATAAAGGATTTTCTAAAAGAACAGAAAATAAAAGAGCAAAATGTTGAATTGTCAAAAATAACCATGTTAGATCCATTGTCGAATCTCTATAATAGGCGTAGTTTGGATGAGTCATTAGATAAAATTGTTGAGGAGGCAAGCCTTGAAATGAAGACTCTAAGTGCCTTGATGATAGATATAGACTACTTCAAAGGCTTTAATGACACCTACGGACATATAAAAGGTGACGAGATAATCATAATGGTAGCTGAGCATATCGACAGAATATCCAGAAGGTATAAGGGTTACACCTGCCGCTACGGTGGCGACGAATTTTTTGTAATCCTAAGGGACATCAAAGCAGAAAATGTTGAGAATATTGTAAGTGAATTACAAAGTGCCATTATCAATGAGAAAGTAGAAAATAAGACATCGAAAGTCAGCCAGTTTGTGACAATTAGTGTTGGTGATTATACTACTGTGATTAGTGAGTCAATAACACCTTGGGATATGGTTAGCAAGGCCGATGAAGTTCTTTATGCAATTAAGAAGGCTAGAAAGCAAAATGTTCTATAACTATGGTCATTTTTTCAAAATTGTGTTAAAAAATGCACAATAAAATGTGGCATTTTTGGTATTTTTCACTATTGATATCCTCATGTGCCAGGTGTATGATTATACCATAATTAAATAACAAACTGCTTAGTTCGTAAGAAGCGGGGGACCCAATCAATTGGGGCGAATTCCTTTGATAGTAAAGGATAGGACACTCTTTCAGTCCGAGCCCGACAGCTAACCTCGTCAGCATGGAAAGAGAGTATGGTCATAGATTGTTCTTATTAACTCTAGTCATACTGGAGTTTTTTTAATGCACAAAAGTGTTAAAAAATAGACGATATTTCTGACTTTTGGTCTAATTGTCATGCCTTATGAACGGAAAAGATGGAGGTAGAGACATGTTGGTTAAGGAAAAAGACAATGTTTTAAAAGAGCAATTTGAAGAGGCCCTAGGGTGTTATTGTCAAGAGAAAAATTTAGCAAGACAATTAATGCATCTTATGTCCATGCAACTTAGACTGGGTAAAGAATTAAAGGCACTAATTGTTGATACAAGGTCTAGAGAGAATGCTCTGAAAGGGCAACAAGACGAAGCAAGAAAACTTAAGTTGAAGCAAGTGGATTATGCAATTGAAGCTTATACCAGCGATAAATTATTTTTGGAATCAAAAAGAGATCAACTAAAATCAAGTAAAGCTTTGTATGAGACCATCACTAATGATTTGAGAGTACAGATGGAAACTTGCTGCAATGATCTATGGTTACAGATGCGAAGGGAAGTCTTATACCTTGAGGAACTTAGTGTGAGCCATGAAGAAATCAAGTCAACCCTGTTTTTACTTGATGAGGTACGAAGCCAGCTCATTAACGTTAGAGCATGCATTCAATCGGATCAATACCCAGCTAAGAGCAATATCGGTATTGAGATAAGGAAGCTATCGGTATTATTAATGAACTTGTGTGTGGAAGTTAGAGATGTAGGGTTTGAAGTTTATAATCAAGGGCTGATGGATAGCTATATGGATTTGGCAAATTATTTTGTAGACGCCTTCCATGTGGACTTGGTCTTATCCTCTAAGATCAATGAAGCTAACATTAGAATACAAGAGCTTTACCTGACCATTTGTCAAATGTCAGATACGGCTTCTGAGGTCTATAAACAGACAGAACATGAAATCGACATTATTAAGCAAAGAATTTTTAGGCAGAAATAGCTTGTATTTTGGAAAAATCGTGTTATAATGAACTTAAGAGCGAAACGTTTCGCGCTGGTTTTGGAGGATCTACATGAGTACGATAAAAGATGTGGCAAAATATACTGGATTGTCCATTGCGACAATCTCCAAATACATTAATGGTGGCAACGTTCTAGAAGCAAATAGGGCAATCATACAAGAGGCCATTGAGAAACTTGATTACAAAAGAAATGAAATGGCCAGAGGCCTAAAGACTAATAAAACCATGACCATAGGGATATTAATCCCTTCACTGGAAAATATATTCTTCACAAGTATTGTATCAATGATTGAGGATCAGCTTCTAGCAGAAGGTTATGGTACCATCATTTGTGATTTTCGAGAAGATGTGAGTCTTGAAAAAAAAGAAGTTGGAATTTCTCGTTAATAAGAATGTCGATGGTATTATCATGGTAAGTTATGGTGCAGATAAGTCATATATAGAAGACTTGTTAGAGCGTAAGATTCCTGTTATCTTGCTTGATAGAATGATTAAAGGTTTGGAATGCGACTGTGTTCTAGCAGACAACTTAAATGCTTCCTATCAGGCTGTTGAAGCTTTAATTACTAGAAAGCATAAACGTATTGGTATTATATGTGGACCAGAAGACACCTATACAGCTCTTGAGAGGCGAAAAGGTTATATACGCGTCCATGAAGATTATGATTTAGAAATGGATCAAGACCTCATATCACCTTCTGATTATACTGTAGAAGGAGGGTATAAAGCTTTGGTGGATTTATGGAACATGTCTAAGAGACCAAGTGCAGTCATGGTAACCAATTATGAAATGACAGTTGGTGCTATAATGGCCATCAATGACCTTGGTATAACAGTACCTGATGACTTGTCCATTATAGGATTTGATAACATACAAATATCCAAAGTGGTAAGACCACCATTATCCATTGTTGAACAGCCAATGAAAGAGATAGGTATGAAGGCTGCCAAGCTACTTGTTAAGCGACTGAAAGATGATTATGATGGATTTCCAGCAACATATAGACTAAAAACCAATGTCTACATCAAGGAATCAGTTAGTAAACTTATGGATTAATCAATAAGCCAAACCATCACATTGTGATGGTGGGCCTATATATTTTTAGAACAAAGCGAAACGTTTAGCTATAGTGGTGAGACGAAAAGCGAAATGTTTCGATTATAAATTACAATAAATTTCAATACTTTACATTCAAAGGAGAAGTGAAAATGTCAGCAGAACTTAGAACGAATTTCAAGATTAAGGAAAACAGCATCAACCCAAATGATGTACCAAAAAGAAAACTTAGATCAGGAGACGAGATTCCAGCAGTTGGTCTTGGTACTTTTGGTTCTGACAGATTTACAAAAGAAGAGATTGCCAATGCGGTACTTGGAGCAATTTCAATTGGTTACCGTCATATTGACTGTGCATCTGTTTATATGAATGAGCCAGAAATTGGTGAAGCACTTGCAATAGCAATAGAGGGTGGCGTAGCAAGAGAAGACCTATGGATTACTTCGAAGGTGTGGAATGACATGCATGGTAAAGGTGATGTACTTGTATCATGTACAACATCACTCAGAGATTTGAAACTTGATTACCTAGATTTATTCCTTGTACACTGGCCATTCCCTAACTACCATGCACCAGGTTGTGATGGAGATTCAAGGAATCCTGATTCTAAACCATTCAGCGTTGATGAATTCATGGGTACTTGGAAACAAATGGAGAGACTTGTAGATATGGGTCTAGTGAAGAACATTGGAACTTCAAATATGACCATTGCAAAATTCGAAGCAGTTTGGGATTTAATGAGAATTAAGCCTGCAATTAATGAGATGGAACTTCACCCTCATTTCCAACAACAAGAATTATATGACTTCTGTATTTCAAAAGGTATTCAACCAATTGGTTTTTGTCCAATCGGTTCTCCGACAAGACCTGATAGAGACAAGACTGAGAATGACACTGTGGATATTGAAGACCCAGTGGTTCAAGCAGCTGCTAAGAGACTTGGTGTTCACCCAGCAGTTATATGTGTTAAGTGGGCAGCCCAAAGAGGTCAAATTCCAATTCCTTTCTCAGTAAGAGAAAACGAATACATGGGTAACTTGAACGCTTCAATTGTGGATCCTCTTACAGATGAGGAAATGGAAGCTATTAGCAAGATTGATAAGGGATGTCGTCTAATCAAAGGTCAAGTATTCCTTTGGGAAGGTGCCAAAGATTGGCAAGATCTATGGGATCTTGACGGAACAGTTACAAAATAGCCTATCACACATATGTATTTATGTGTTGTTGGCCAAGGTGGGTGCTATAGAGGCCCACTTTGGCTAATGCATAAAACAGGAGGAATTCATAATGAAAGCAGCAGTGTTACACGGTCAAAAAGACCTTAGAGTAGAAGAAATAGATAAACCAGTTATAGACGCCGGTGAAGTTCTGGTTCGTGTGAAAGCAACAGGTATTTGTGGTTCTGATATCCCCAGAGTTCTTGGAAGCGCAGCCCACTATTTTCCAAATGTTCTTGGACATGAGTTCTCTGGTGTTGTTGACTCAGTTGGAGAAGGTGTAAGCCATGTTAAGCCAGGAGATAAAGTTACAGCAGCACCACTAAAACCTTGTCATCAATGTGAGGATTGTCTCAGTGGAAATCATGCTTTATGTAAGCATTATAGCTTTATTGGTTCAAGAGAATTTGGAACTTGGGCAGAATATATGAAAGCGCCAGCTGTGAATGTTGTGAAAATGCCTGATAATGTAGGATTTGTTGAAGGTGCATTTATTGAACCAATTACTGTTGCACTTCATGGGCTGTATCTAATGGATTTCAAACCTATGACAACTGTGGCAATTACAGGAATGGGTACTATTGGCTTATTAACACTACAGTGTGCAAAGATAATGGGTGCTAGAGAGATTACTGTATTTGATATTGATGATAGTCGACTTGAAACGGCCAAGAAACTTGGAGCGACCCATACTATCAATACAATGACCGATGATGTAGCAGAGCGTGTTAAAGAAATATCAAAGGGAAAAGGTTTTGAGATGGTTATTGAAACTGCCGGTGTGCCGGTAACTGAGATGTTGTGCCTTGAGATTGCAGGCAACAAAGGAGCAGTTATGTTTATTGGAACACCTCATGTTCCTTTTACAATAGAACCAAAGCAGTTCGAATATATAAACCGTAAGGAATTGATGGTCCGTGGTTCATGGATGTCATATTCTGCACCTTATCCAGGGAAGGAATGGACTATGGCGGCCCATTACCTTGGAACAGGTGAGATTAAAGTCAACGAGTTGATTGATAGAACTATATCAGTGGAAGAGATGTGGGGTGCTTTCCTTGCTATTGAGGCAAGAGAAGTTGCTGGTAAAGTTATCGTTGAACTGTAAATAAGGGTATCATATGTGTAGATAGGAGAATAGATATGGCACTTGTTAGTTCATTACAATTAATACAAAAGGCACGAGAAGAAAAAAAAAGCAATAGCCGCATTTAACATCCATAATTTGGAAACCATTCAAGCTGTGGTTGAAGGTGCATCTGAGTTAAATTCACCAGTCATCATACAGACGACACCAGGAACACTAAGGCATGCAGGAATTGAATATGTTAGTGCAATTGTTAAGGAAGCTGCAAAGAAGTATGACATTCCCATTGCCTTACATATGGACCATTGTCCATCTTTTGAAACCATTGTCTCTTGTATTGCCCATGGTTATACCTCAGTCATGATAGATGGGGCACATCATGAGTATGCTGAAAATGTCGACCTTGTAAAAAGTGTTGTGAAGATGGCCCATAGTGTTGGCATTCAGGTGGAAGGCGAAATTGGTAAAATCGGTGGTGTTGAAGACGATATGTTTGTAAATGACGCAGATGCTGCTTTTACTATACCGTCTGAGGCTAAGCAATTTGTAGAAGATACAGGTATTGATACCTTGGCTGTAGCAATTGGAACAGCCCATGGTATGTATAAGGGAGAGCCAAAACTTGATTTTGATAGAATTAAGGAAATTGACTCTCTAGTTGATGTACCTCTTGTTCTACACGGTGCATCAGGGGTACCAAATGAATCAGTGAAAAAAGCGATTGACCTAGGAATGGCCAAAATCAACATAGCCACTGAACTTAAGAATCCAATGGCAGTAGCCATTAAAGAAAGCCTATCTAACCCAGATGAAAATGATCCAAGAAATTATATGGGTGCAGCTAGAGCTGCTGTTAAGCAAGTGGTTAAAGAGAAGATTCGACTATGTGGCACAGTTGATTTTGCTAATGCATTCAAATAAAAAACAAAGTAATTACAAATAATGTGAAGTTAAATTATAAGATAACTTAGCCTGCCGTTGTCGGCTGTTACTGTGTAACCACAAATAATGTGAAGTTATAAAGGAGAAGAATAATGTTAAAAAATATTCCGAGTATATTATCCCCAGAATTATTAAAGATATTAATGGAAATGGGTCACGGTGATGAGTTGGTTATTGCCGATGGTAATTTCCCATCAGCGAATTATGGACAAAGACTTGTAAGACTTGATGGCCATGGGGTTCTAGAAGTTCTATCAGCAATTCTTGACTTGTTCCCACTGGATATTTACGTTGATGCACCAGTAGCATTGATGGAAGTGGTTAAAGGTGATGATTTTGTTCCTACAATCTGGGACACATACAAAGGCATCATTGAGGAAAAAGAAGGCGACAAGCAGATTGAGAACGTGGAACGTTTTGCATTCTATGACCGTGCAAAAGAAGCTTATGCAGTGGTAGCAACTGGTGAAACATCACTGTATGCCAATATTATTATTAAAAAAGGTGTTGTTGTATAATGACAGATTTATTGTTGGCAATCGACCAAGGAACATCAGGGTGTAAGCTAAGCATCTTTGATGTGAATGGCCAAGTGATTGCAGATAAGACAAAAGCATATACTTCCAGTTATCCGGGCGAAGCTTGTGTTGAACAAGATGCAAGTCAGTGGTGGCAAGTGGCTGTAGAAGGCATCAAAGAAATGCTTGATGAAAAAAACATAAAGCCAGAATCAATAAAAGGTATCGGTGTTGACGGTGTTTCATGGACCCCTATTCCAATTGATGACAATGGCAATGTTCTTTATCCAGCAATGATATGGATGGACCGCAGAGCAAGTATTGAGGCAAATTGGATGAAAGACACAGTTGGTGAGGAAGAACTGATTAAGCTAAGTGGTAATCCTGTTGACCCAGCCTACATTGTTCCAAAGATACTGTGGATTAAAGAGAATCATCCAGAGGTCTACAAGAAGACATGGAAATTCCTTCAGGCAAATACATACCTCGTATATTGCTTGACTGGCGAGATAGCTCAGGACTATTCTCAGGCAAATGGTCTCCATTTCTTTGATATGACTCAACGCATCTATGATGATTCTATGGCCAGCAAACTTGGACTTGATATGGATCAGTTTCCACCACTGGTTAACAGCCATGATGTGGTTGGGAAAGTGACAGGAGAGATTGCTGAGTTGACTGGATTAGCCGAGGGGACACCTGTTGTAGCAGGTGGACTTGACGCAGCGTGCTGTACACTTGGAGCTGGTGTCATTCACCTTGGACAGACGCAAGAACAAGGTGGACAAGCCGGTGGTATGTCCATATGTCTTGATTCTGCTTTGATTCACCCAAAGTTGATTCTTGGTTGTCATGTAGTACCAGACAAATGGTTGTTACAAGGTGGTACGACTGGCGGTGGAGGAACGCTTAACTGGTTTAACCGTGAACTTGGCCACTATGAACAAGAAGAAGCTTATAAGCAAGGGACCAATCCTTTTGCCATCATGTCAGAAGAAGCTGAATCCATACCAGCCGGTAGTGAGGGTGTGACCTTCCTACCTTATATGAAAGGTGAAAGGTCACCTCTATGGAGTTCCAAAGCTCAAGGTGTCTACTATGGTTTGTCTTATGATAAGACCAGAGCTCATATGATTAGGTCGACCATGGAAGGTGTGGCCTATTCTCTGAAACACAATTTGGAGACGGCTTATGAAGTGGATGCGAAAGTTAGTAAGTTATCTAGTGTTGGTGGTAGTGCCAATTCTAAAGTTTGGACACAGCTGAAATCAGATATCACAGGTTGTCCTATTGAAGTGCCGTATTCGGATCATGCAACGACACTAGGTGCAGCAATCCTAGCAGGTGTAGGTGTTGGCCTATACAAAGACTTTGAACAAGCTGTGAAGATGACCGTTAAGATACAAAAGTCCTATAGCCCTAATAAAGAAAACCAAAAGGTTTATGAAGAAGGTTACAAACGGTATAAGAAACTTAGTGATTTGTTTGTAGAACATTTATTTATTTAATGAAGAAAGTAGGTATACCATGAACAAAGTACACCCTATGAAAGAGATTGTCAGTTTACAAAAAAGAGGTATTCCAGTTGGAATCACATCCATCTGTAGTGCTAATAAAATGGTTCTAGAAGCCGTAATGAAAAGAGCTTTGACCCTAAACAATGAAGTGCTTATAGAAGCAACAGCTAATCAAGTTAATCAGTTTGGTGGTTATACAAGAATGAAGCCAGCTGATTTTGTTGACTTTGTCTATGCAATCGCTGATGCAACAGGATTTCCAAAGAATAAACTTATTCTTGCTGGAGACCATCTTGGGCCACTCACTTGGGCTGGACTTGAAGAAGAAGAAGCTATGGCAAATGCAGAGACATTGGTTTATGACTTTGTTAGAGCGGGCTTTACTAAAATCCACTTAGACACAAGCATGAAATTGGCTTCTGATCCTGTAGAAGGTATGCTCCAAACAGAAGTTATCGCCGAACGTGGTGCTAAGTTGGCTGTAAAGTGTAAAGAAGCATATGCAGAGTATCTAAAAGAAAATCCAGATGCAATACCTCCAGTTTATGTTATTGGTAGTGAAGTACCAATTCCAGGTGGTGCTCAAGAAGAAGAAGAAGAACTTCAAGTGACAAAAGTGTCTGACTTTAAAGAAACGGTTGCGACATTTAAAAGTTTCTTTGAGAAATATGACTTAATGGACATCTGGGAAGATGTTATAGCTGTAGTGGTACAACCTGGTGTTGAATTTGGTGATGACTCCATAGATGAATACAACCGTGAAGCGGCCAAAGACTTAATGGCAGCTATCAAAGATTATGATACATTGATTTTTGAAGGTCATTCAACTGATTATCAAACGCCTCAAAAATTACGTGAGTTGGTAGAAGACGGTGTGGCTATCCTTAAGGTTGGTCCAGCAGTAACGTTTGCCCTTCGAGAAGGACTTTTTTGCCCTTGCAAGAATCGAAGATGAGCTTCTTGCAGAAGATGCAGACAAAAAATCTAATCTAATTGATGTAATCGAGGAAGTAATGCTTGAGAATCCTAAGAACTGGATGAAGCATTACCATGGCAGTGATTTGGAGCTTAAGTTAGCCAGAAAATATAGTTTTTCTGACCGAGTAAGATATTACATTGGTTCAGATAAAGTACAATCTGCAATTGATAAGTTAATTGAGAACCTTGGAGATGCACCAATATCTTATTCACTCCTTAGTCAATATGCACCTGTACAATACCATAAGATACGTAAAGGCCTATTGGCAAACAATCCTTATGACATAGCCCTTGATGCAGTCATCAATGTTGTTGATGAGTACAACTATGCTGTTTTCCCAGACACACTGGTTGGCATCAAACATCAATTGGCATAAGGTCCTAAATAATTTTCACAAGGATAAGGGGTATTCTCATTTGACGGGAGTGCCCCTTATTGCTGTGTCATAAGAAAATGTGCAAATCTCATACGTGGTTAGACCATTTTTCTTGTATAATGAAGTTAGGGTAAAGAATAAGACTTAACATAAGGAGATCAAAGAATGTATAAACTTATGATTGTAGATGATGAAGCCATAATCCGAGATGGTATCATCAATAATATGGATTTTGATGCTATGGGGATTAGTGTTGTAGGTAGTTGTGAAAATGGTGTTGATGCTTTTGAATGTTATAAGGAAATGTCGCCTGACATTGTCCTAACGGATATCAATATGCCATTTATGAATGGGATGGAATTGGCAGAAAGAATATTGGCCATTAACCCATTAACAAAAGTGATTGTTTTAACTGGCTACGATAAGTTTGAGTATGCAAGGCAGGCACTTAAACTTAAAATTACGGATTTCTTGGTCAAACCTGTCCTTCCAAGAGAATTGACAAAGGTATTTGATAAAGTTATTAAACTCATTGAAGAAGAATCAACTTCGGACAATGACATGTATAAGTTAAGAGAGCGACTGGCGGAGACTAAGCCAATACTTCGTGAGCGTTTCTATAACAAATTAATTAGAAGACCCTTTATGACAAATGAATTGAAGGGCAAGTTGGCCAGTTATAATATTGAGATGTCAGCGCCCTATTATCAAGGCCTATGTCTGCGAATTAAGCATAATCAGAATGATAGAGTAGACCATAACCAATTAGATGACGAAATGACAAAGGTCCTAGGCTTTGCCATACACCATCTAGCTGATCTTGGAGATAGCCTTTGTTTTAGAACATATAATGATGCTATTGCTATTATTGTCGGTGGGGAAGAAGCAGAGGATGTGATTGAAACAAGTCAATTGCTAGCCTTCAAAATTGAAGAACAGGCTATGCAGAATCTAGTTTTACCAATTGTTATAGGTATTGGTCGCATTGTAAATAGACTTGAAATTATTTACGAATCATATGAACAAGCCAAAGCGGCCATAGGCTACCTTGCCTATCAAGGTAGTAACCATATTATTAGCTATACTGATGTAACACTAAAGAGAGGATTTGGTGATTTTGATTCAACCACTTATGCAAAATCCATCTATAAGGCTTTTAAAAGTGGAACATTAGAAGAAATAAGTAACGTCATTAACAATTATTACCAAACATTGGTGACCCAGCATATTCCAGTTGAAAGCAGCTATATTCATACTCAAAACATTGTAATGTCAATTCTATTGTCATTATCGGATCAGGGTATTAATCATAAAGATATTTTTCAAGGAGATATGAATCCAACCACTCATCTATATGAGCACAAACAGTTAGAAGAGTCTAAAAAGTGGCTATTATCATTTTGTGATAAAATTATGGCTTATATTGTTTCAGAGAGAGAAGATTATCAGACAAATCAAGCATCACAGGCAGTAGCTTATGTAAAAGCCCATTATCATGAGAGTGATGTTTCTTTAAAAAATATTTGTAAGTCTTTGTCTATGAGCGTAAGTTATTTTTCTGCCTTGTTTAAGGAAGCAACAGGAGTGACTTTTGTAGACTATTTAACCAGCTTAAGGATTGATAAGGCAAAGGAACTGCTTAAGAATACAAGCAAAAAAACATATGAAATTGCAGAGGAAGTTGGATACAACGATGCTCACTATTTCAGCCTTGTATTCAAGAAACGTACTGGAACGACTGCAACCACATACCGCGAAAGTGTTAGGTGACAATAATGAAACGCCTTAAATGGTATCAGCGCTTTAGAAGTATACAATCTAGTATGACCTTTGCTTTTGTATGCGTCATTTCATTAACGATTGCCGTATCAAGTACAATATCCTTTTATTTTGTACGCCTATCTGCAAGAGATAGTGCGGTGGCTTATACGGAACAAATTATTAGTCAAATCAATCAAAATATTGAGTATTATGTAAAAGAAATGGATAATGTCTCTAGTGTTTTAACCCGTAGTTTTGATGTGAGAGAGTATTACGGGGATGAAGCAAATCCCTTGCTTAAGAAGGATTATTACAATCGTATACAATTAACTATGGATAGTTTACTAGACAGTAGAGAAGATATTACATCAGCTAGCTTGTTTGGTTATAACAATGATGTGATTGTTTATAAAGAAAAAATAATCAACCCTTATACTGATTTTACCAAAAGTGATTGGTATAAAGGTGCTTTCTCAGAAAATGGTGTGCCTTATGTAACAGCCTCTTACGTTCAAAATATTTATGAAGGTACTTACCATGGGTGGTGTCATTGAGTCGAGAATTCTACGATTTTGATCATGAAAATCCCTTAGGTGTATTGGTCATAGATATGAACTATAAAACCATTAATGATATATGCAGTAGGGTTACACTTGGCCATCAAGGTTATGTTTACATAATTGACGAAGAAGGCGCCATTGTTTGGCACCCAAATCAACAACTGATTAACAGTGGCATCTACAAAGAATTAATTGATGAAGTGGTTAACATTGAATTTGGCAGTATATTTAGGAAAGTTGATGGGACGAATCGTATCTATACTGTAACAACCTCACCATCAACTGATTGGCGTATTATAGGCGTATCTTATGAAGATGAATTAACCGATAGTACAGATCAGATGGGATTATTTTTCATTATGATTGCAATAATCAGTATTACTGTAGCATTCATTATTTCCAGAATCATTGCGGCCACCTTGTCCAAACCAATAAAAAAAATTAAAACAGTCTATGTTAACAGTGCAGAAGGGTAATTTACATGAGTTGGTTGATATCGACAATAAGAATGAAATAGGTGATTTGAGTCATACATTCAATGCTATGACAAGAGAGATTAATCAGCTAATGGAAGAGAATGTCAAAGAACAGAAACTAAAACGACATAGTGAACTTAAAGCATTACAAGCTCAAATCAACCCACATTTTTTGTATAACACGCTAGATTCAATAATATGGATGTCAATGGCAGGAAAAAAAAGATGAAGTTGTGGAGATGACCTCTGCTTTGGCCAAGCTCTTTAGGTTAAGTATAAATCGTGGCAATGAGATAATTGCCATGGAAGATGAGGTAGAACATGTGACCAACTACTTAACCATTCAGAAGTACCGATATAGTGAGAAATTAACTTATGAGATTCTTTTGGATGAGAAAGTGAAATATGTAAAGACCCTTAAACTGATTTTGCAACCTCTTGTTGAGAACGCTATTTACCATGGGATTAAGAACAAAGAAGATGGTGGCCATATTGAATTAAACATATACAAAAGCGGTGATAAAGTCATTATGAAAATAAGTGATAACGGTGCTGGAATGTCGCCAATGGATGTTGAAAATATCTTCAAACTTAAATCAACTAGTGGTAGTGGTGTTGGTGTTCGAAATGTATATGAAAGGCTAAAATTGTTCTATGGAGAGAAGGCTACAATTAAGTATGAAAGTGAAATGATGGAAGGTACAACGGTTACTATTGAGATTCCCTTTAAAATGGAAGGGGTTGAGAGCAATGAATAAAAGTAGAATGAAGGCCATGATTATAGTCATCATTTTGGCAATTGTATTGACTGGGGTGATTGTTGGAAGTAGGACCTTATTGCCCCAAGAGGATAAAACGGTTGCAATAGTTCTAAAGTCAGAACCTTCTTCTGAATTCTGGAAAGAAGTTTTTGCAGGTTCACAAAAAAGGGGCTAGTGATCGCAATGTAAAGATTAGTCTTTACGGGGCAATAGATGAGAATGATGTTAATGGACAAATTGACATTCTTGAAGGCCTAATTTTGGAAGAACCAGATGGTATTATCTTGGCAGCCATTGATTATTATAAGATGGAGAATATTTCATCAAGAATAGTTGAGGCTGGGATTGAGCTTGTCCTAATAGATTCTGGTGTTAAGGGCAATAGTTATGATAGCTTAGTGGCGACTGAGAATTATATAGCAGGTTATAAGGTTGGTGAAGAGATGGCCAGATGGCTTGATCATCCAGAACATGTGGTGATAATCAATCATGTACAAGGTGCCTTGACAGCCATGGACAGGGAAAGAGGCGCTATAGATGGCCTCAAAAATATCTATAGTGATGTCACTACTGAGATTTTTTACTGTAACGATGATGAAGAGATTGCCTATAGGTATTTATCCCAATTAATTAATTATGGTATTAAAGTTGATGGTGTCATTGCCCTTAATGAAGTTGCGTCTGAGGGGGCAGCTATGGCCTTGGATGATTTTTATGGTGAGTATTCCATTCCTATGGTTGGCTTTGATAGTTCAATTGATGAGATTCAATATCTTGAAAAAGGTATTATAGATGCCCTAGTCGTCCAGCAACCTTTTAACATGGGTTATACAGCAATGACGACAATGATGGAATTACTCAATCACAAAAATGTTAAGAAACGTATTGACACGGGTTCGAAAGTCATTACCAAAGATAATATGTATGCACCTGAAAATCAGGTCATTCTATTTCCTTTTCAACAATAATATTTTATACCCCCTGTGGAAGATATTTAACCACCCAATTATTTTTATTATTATTGGGTGGTTTTTTGTACGATTTTTTAACTTAAGGCTATAAGATATTCTATTTAGACTAAGTCAATATGGGTCTATACTTATGCATGTAGCAAACAAAAATTAAAGCAGTTATATAAGGAGGAAGAATTTTGAAACGTTTAATTAGCTTAATGTTAGTCATTGTTATGGGAACTATGTTATTAGCAGGTTGTGCCAAAGAAGAACCTAAGGCAGAGACTAAAACAGAAACAAAATCCGAAACTAAAGAAGAGGCAACAGAAGAGGCAGCAGAAGAAGAAACAATGGTGATTGGTTATGCAACAAAATCATCAACAGCACCTTTTTGGGTAATATTAAATGATGGTGCAGAGCAAGCAGCCAAAGATTATGGTGTAGAATTGATTGCTCTTGGGCCACCAAAAGAAAATGATATTGTAGGTCAATTATCAGTTATTGAAGACCTTATTAACAGAGAAGTAGACGGCCTTGTTGTAGCACCTTGTGATTCGGTTGGTGTGGCACCAGCTGTTGATAAAGCAATGAGCAATGGAACGCCAGTTATAGCAGTAGATACTTCTATTGAAGGTGTATCACCAGATGGATTCGTTGCTACAAACAACTACAATGCTGCTCAAGTAGCTGCAGAGTGGATGGCAGGCGAACTTGATGGAAAAGGAAATGTAGTCCTTCTTAATGGTATGATGGCACAAGGTTCAGGTAAAGAACGTTACGAAGGATTTGCAGATTATATGGAAGCAAATCACCCAGACATCAATATTGTATTCTCACAGGACTGTGCATGGGAAGATGAGAAAGCTCTTAAAGCAATGGAAGATGCAATGGCAGCTAACGACCAAATTGATGGTGTATTCGTTGGTTGGGACGGCGCAGCACTTGCAGCTCATAGAGCAATGTCAGAAGGTGGAAGAATTGATGAAGTGGCAATATGTGGATTTGATGCATACCCACAATCACTTAAGTACATGAAAGAAGGCACCTTTGAAGCCAATGTAGCTCAAAACCCTTACAAAATGGGTTATACAGCAGTTGAGAATGCTATTAAAGCAGCACAAGGCGAAGATGTTGATCAATATGTTGATACAGGTGTAACACTAATCACACCTGAGACTGCCAAGACCAATTCATCGCAGATAATGGAGTAGTGCTTCCATAATATCTAATATTATGAAGCACAGACGAATAAACACATTAAAAATATGAAATCCATTCATATGGGTTAGGCAGCAATGTCTAACCCATATTACTAGAAATGGAATTAGCAAGAAATGGAAAGGGCGGTGACCAACCGATGAGTGAAACAATCTTTGAACTGTGTAACGTAACAAAACGATTTCCTGGCGTACTAGCCCTTGACAAAATCAATTTTGACTTACGTGCAGGTGAAGTTCATGTATTGTTAGGAGAAAATGGTGCAGGGAAATCCACATTGATTAAAACGATGACAGGTGCTTTTATTCCAGATGAAGGTACCATCAAAGTAAATGGTAAAGAAGTCAAGCTGGAAGGACCAACACACGCCATTGATTTAGGTATTAGCGCTGTATACCAAGAATTCAACATGATTCCCTATTTAACAGCATGGGAGAATGTATTCCTTGGAAAAGAACCAACAAAAGGTAAAGTCGTTAAACGCTTGGATAGAAAGCTGATGAGAAAGAAAACAAAGTCAGCCCTAGAACAAGTGGGTGCAGATATTAACTTAGAACTACCTGTTGGGAACTACGGGGTTGCAACTCAGCAAATGATTGAGATTGCAAAATCTTTAAATGCGGATTCTAAAATCCTTATACTAGATGAACCTTCTGCTGTACTGACGGAAAAAGAAATTACTAAACTATTTGAAATCATTAGAAGGCTGACGGCACAAGGTGTTGCGGTGGTTTACATATCGCATCGACTAGAGGAAATCAGTGAGATTGGTGACCGGGTTACAGTTCTTAGAGATGGCCAGTATATTGAGACTGTAGACATAGTTAAAGGTGAAATGGATAAAGATGAGCTTATTCGTTTGATGGTTGGCCGAGAACTAAATGATTTGTTCCCAAAAACATCCTTGACACCAGGTGATGACCTTCTAAAAGTAGAAGGCTATAACAAAGAAGGTGAGCTTCGTGACATTAACTTCACCTTAAGAAAAGGAGAAATCCTTGGAATTGGTGGTCTTGTAGGTGCTGGTAGAACGGAAACAGCTAAAGCCATTTTTGGAGCCAATAAGTTAGACAGTGGTAAAACATACATTGAAGGTAAAGAAGTTGAAATAAATTCTCCTAAAGACGCCATTAGCTATGGTATTGGATTAGCACCAGAGGATAGGAAAGTTGAGGGTCTAATCCAGATAATGGAAATAGACAATAACATTAATTTGGCCAGCATGAAGAATGTTTGTACTGGTCAAGTGATTAATTTGAAGCGACTCTATGAAATCAGTGAAGAACTGTCAAGAAAATTAACGGTTAAAACACCTCATTTGAAGCAAGAGGTCCAAAATCTCAGTGGTGGTAACCAGCAGAAAGTGGTATTGGCAAAATGGCTTGCAACAAAAGCCAAAGTCATTATTTTGGATGAACCTACTAGGGGAATTGATGTTGGAGCCAAAGTTGAAGTTTATCAATTGATGAGTGAATTGGTTAAAGAAGGTGTCGGTATCATTATGATATCCTCGGAATTACCAGAACTTTTAGCAATGAGCGATAGAATTCTAGTTATGAATGAAGGTAAAATAACGGGTGAATTGTCAAGAGACGAAGCAACTCAGGAAAAGGTATTGACCCTTGCGGCAGGAGGAGAATTGTAAAATGGAATTAGCGAAAAAATTAGGTTTCAAAGAAAATTCATCATTAGAGCATTTTTTACATGTGTACAAAACGCAGATTAGCACTTTGCTTGCCTTAATTGCACTATGTGTTGTTCTTGGGTTTGCATCAGAATCATTTTTTAGAGTAAACAATTTACTGACAGTGTTACTACAGTCATCCATTAACAGTATTATCGCAATTGGAATGACCTTTGTCATTATTACAGGTGGAATTGACTTATCCGTTGGCTCAATTGTGGCATTATCTGCAGCAGTCATGGGTGAGATGGTTGTCAATAAAGGGTTAACCATTTGTAGCCATAATTATTGCTCTTGGAATCGGTCTTATTGCTGGACTTATTCAAGGAACGGTTATTGCGAAAGTTGATATTCCACCATTTATTGTTACATTGGGTGGTATGACCATTTGGCGTGGTGTAGCCCTTGAATTTGTACAAGGACGAAATATTTATGGATTACCAGATGCAGTTACATGGCTTGGGTCTAGCTCAATTCTTGGAATACCAACACCTGTTGTCACAGCAGTTGTCATGTACTTTATTGCTTGGTTTATATTGAAGCGGACCCAGATTGGACTTTACACCTATGCCATAGGTGGCAATGAGAAGGCATCCCTTTTATCAGGAATCAATATTTCAAGAACCAAAATCTTCATCTATGCTTTAAATGGTGCATTGTGTGGTCTTGCTGCCATTATTATTGCAGGACGTATGAATGGAACATCAGCCGTTGTTGGGCAAGGTTATGAACTTGATGCCATTGCAGCAGTAGCCATTGGTGGTACATCATTATCAGGTGGTAAAGGCGTTATATGGGGAACACTTATTGGTGCTGTTATGATGGGTGTAATCAGAAATGGTCTAAACCTACTTAATGTATCTTCATATTACCAAATGATTATCATTGGTGTTGTTATTGTCTTCGCAGTTGCAATTGATGCTCTTAGAAGAAGAAGAGGGTAATATAGTCCTCTTATTATAATTAGATTTATGGACTAGACGATAGAATAAGAAGACTGTTGAAGTTATGAGAACGATAACTTCGACAGTCTTCTTTAATTTAGGGTTTGATATAATCGGATACATTGTCTTTGCTTATAAGGGTAACACCTGTATCAATGTAAGGTTCAACTGAGTCGCCATTAATAGCGTAGTAGAGATTAAGAACCGACTGATAACCCATATCATAAGGGTTTTGTGCTATGTCTACATCTATTTCCTCGTCGTCTATGAGATTCAATACTCTTGGATAAGCATCAAAACCTGCTATGATTTTACCTTCAAGAGCCTTGTTTTCACTAAGTACATCATATGCTCCTAAAGCAGCTCCATCCCATGCTGTCATAATGACATCAAATGAAATGTCTAAAAGAAGGGCTGCTTCTATTGCCTCAACAGCCTTCTCATCCTGCCAATCGCAATTAACATCATAGACGATAGTCATATAATCATATGAATCGAAAATCTCTTTTGCACCTCTGTATCTGTCACTACCTGAACTCTGCCCTTGCATACCATTTAACATTATAATATTGCTTTGCCATCTAATTATTCTACAATCCACCTTGCAACAGTCTTTGAAGCTTCATAATTGTTGGTTCCTATGTGACTAAGGACTTGAGCATTTGTGACATCAGTATCAACCGTTATTACAGGAATGTTATTGCTAATAACTTTCTTGATTGGGTCATTTAATAGTTGACTATCACACGGTGCTACCATTAAAGCATCAACCTCCATGGAAATGAATGTATCTATCACATCCATTTGGCCTGTGGCATCATTTTCTATAACAGGACCTTTTTTGAGCAAAGTGATATTAAGTTCACTAGCAGCATCTTTTGCACCACTCATAAGGGAAGTCCAAAATGGTGATGTAGAGGATTTATGGGCATAGGCAAATGTAAGCGTTTCTTCCCTGATCCTTAAGTCTTCATTTATTTTGCTAGAATTTATAGGGTTACAGCTTGTAAGTACAAAACTTAAAGCGATAATTAGTAGGTGATAATGTTTTCTAATAGGGGACATTGAACCACTCCTTTGTGTATAGCAAGCACGTCACTTGATACTATTATACAATACTTTTTATTGATTTATCCAATGTCATATTGATAATAGTTATTACTTAACAAAGCTTGTCAAAATGTTCACAAATTGTCCATTGACTTGAGAGTGAGAATCACTTACAATAACCTTGACTTTAATAATCATTATCAAAACATGGAGGCAGTTATGAAAGGACTTGTTAGTTTAACAATTGTAGTAATTATGGTGGCAGCCCTTGCAGGATGTGGCGCCAAAGAAGAGAAAGTAGTCAATATCTATACAGATAGACATTATGATACAGATCAAGAATTATATGACATATTTACAGAAGATACAGGTATCGTGGTTAATGTGGTGAAAGCAAGTTCAGACGAATTACTAGAAAGACTTGCTACAGAAGGAGAAGACACACAAGCAGATATGATTGTTACCTCCGATGTGGGTAGACTCTATAGGGCCACTGAGAAAGACTTGGTAAAAGCTTTTGATTCAGAATTGGTTGAAGCAAATGTGCCTAGTTCCTTAAGAGATAAAGATAATAACTGGACGGCCTTGACTGTTAGAGCAAGAGTTATTGCCTATGCTCTTGATAGAGTTACACCGGATATGTTATCAAGTTATGAGGCATTAACGGAAGAACAATGGAATGGCAAAGTTGTCGTTAGATCCTCAGGCAATATTTATAACCAATCACTTCTTGCTTCTTTCATTGCCCTTAACGGTGAAGAATCAGCAACTCAGTGGGCACAAGGATTGGTAGCCAATATGGCAAGAACCCCAGAAGGTAATGATAGAGATCAAATGAAAGCTGTTGTTGCAGGTGAAGGTGATGTTGCCATTGTCAATACATACTATATAGGTAAACTACTGAATTCTTCAGACTCTTATGAAGTTGAGGTTGGAGAACAGATTGGTGTGTTTTTCCCTAATCAAGATACCAACGGTACTCATATCAACATTAGTGGAACAGCCCTTACCAAATATGGAAAAAATAGTGAAGCTGCAACAAGGCTTCTTGAATATCTTACAGGCGAAGCGGCTCAATATGATTATGCCAACGCCAATTATGAATACCCCGTTAACGAGAATGTAGAACCTTCCGAACTTTTGAAAAGTTTTGGCGACTTTGAGGTCCAGGCAATTGATTTGTCTTTGCTAGGTAAGTACAATGACCAAGCTGTGAAAATATTCAATAAAGTTGGATGGCAATAAATTCATGAGAAGAAGGTTGAATTATGAATAAAAGATTTAGGGGACTTAGTCCCCTATTTGTCTTTGTATCCTTAATAATTGCGCTTATATTGCTACCGTCTCTGTTTATAGTGACCAAGTTATTTGAACCTGCGACGGACAACTGGATACATATCAAGACATATCTCCTTGAAAACTATATAGTCAATTCATTAATATTGGTGATTTCAACAGGTTTAATTGCAGGGAGTTTAGGTGTATTCTTTGCTTGGTTCTTATCTCACTATAAGTGGCGCTACGGCAAAGTAATTGAGATTCTATTATTCCTGCCAATGGCTATACCACCTTACATAGCGGGTTACGTCTATGGCGGTATATTCACCAGCTTTGGTACATTTGACAGGTTTATGATGTCCATAGGTCTTAATACGATACGTATTGACATATTGTCAATGGGTGGTGCCATATTTATATTCTCCTTATGCCTTATGCCCTATGTGATGCTTGTGACCAAAGCATTCTATGAACGCTTGCCAAAGAATATTGAGGAATCTTCTAGGATACTTGGGAAAGGTTCTGTAAAGACATTTTTTCAAGTTATTCTGCCTATGAGTCGAAGTGCTATTGTAGGTGGCATTGTTCTTGTATCTCTTGAGGTTCTCAATGATTATGGCCTTGTTAAATACTTTAGCATTCCAACTTTTTTTTCCACAGCTATTTATACAACATGGTTTGGTTTATCAGATGTTGATGGAGCAATTAGACTGGCATCTAGCTTGATGGTTATTGTTATAGCTATTCTACTCTTAGAGCAGTTTATGAGAGGGAGAGGACGCCTGAGTCAAGCGAGGGCTACATCAGATAGAGGGGAGCTTAAGCAAGCAGGTAAAAAATTGAAGCTTGTTTTTTACAGTGTGGTAGGTGTTTACATAAGTTTGAGTCTTGTGATTCCAATATTACAATTAATTGGCTGGAGTTTACTGGCCAAACAAACCACAGTAATGAGGCGTTTTTTTTACTCTGACTGCCAATACACTTGGTATAGCTCTTGCGGTCACTTTTTTGGTCATCGTTTGTGGCATACTAATAGGCAACTTAAATAGGCTTAGAAGTGATATAGTGACAAAGATTTATGCAAGGATTGTCATCCTTGGCTATTCCATACCGGCTTCAATTATTGCCATTGCTATATTGGTATTTTTTATAAGTATTGACCGGAGTATGGCGGGAATCTACGGGTTCGTAGGTGCCAAAAATCTTTTTCTTACAAGCTCCATAGCCATGCTTATTTTTGCCTTAACCATTAGGTTTATGGCCATCGGATTCAACAATATTGAATCTGGATTCTCAAAAATGGGTGTGAAATATTATGAGGCATCTAAGCTTCTCGGAAGAAATGAGTGGCAGACCTTTATACATGTTGATTTACCAATTCTTAAACCAGCCATTATTGGTGCAATGATCTTAACTTTTGTGGATGTTCTAAAGGAGCTTCCTTTGACATTGATACTAAGACCCTTTAATTTTGAAACATTTGCCACAAGGGTATTTACTTATGCAGGGGATGAAATGATTCACGAGGCCAGTATATACGCACTGATTATTGTTGCAATTAGTACAAGTGCATTACTGATACTCTTACGTTTAAGGAGGGACAAGAATGCTAAAACTTAAAAAGATATTCTTTAAATATAAGAACACATCTTCTGATACACTAAGTGGTGTATCTTTAACCTTAGATCAAGGTGAAGTCTTGGCAGTTGTCGGTCCAAGCGGTGGTGGGAAATCAACATTGCTCAGGGTGATTGCAGGCCTTGAAATACCTCACAGGGGTGTCATATCCATTGGTCATCATATCGTTCTTGACAATCAGCAAGTTGTCAAACCAGAAAAAAAAGAGGTGTCGGTATGTTGTTTCAGGATTATGCTCTATTTCCCCATATGACAGTGGAAAAAAATATTCTCTATGGTATCGACCACCTACCCAAGAAAGAACGTAAAGACAGATTGGAAGAAGTCCTTGGCTTGGTGGACATGGAAGAATATAAGAAACGTTACCCACATGAACTCAGTGGTGGTCAACAACAAAGGGTTGCTCTGGCACGGGCATTAGCACCAGAACCTAAACTATTACTTCTTGATGAACCCTTTAGTAACCTTGATACTCAGTTGCTTGAAAAGGTAAGAGATGAGTTGTTTACAATCATTCGGCGACTTGGTATCACAACAGTGATGGTGACTCACAACCCAGACGATGCAAAAAGCCAAGCCGACCGTATCATTAGTATTGTTGATGGACAAATTGAAGCCATTGAATATAATAAGGGATTGTCTCAAAGCTGAGACAATCCCTTTCGTCATACCATATTAGTAAAAAACTAGGTGATTAGTGGCGCTGTCAGAGTAAGTCATCGCCTTTTTTATGTCTTAGGAAACCATCAACACCAATTGCATCAAATAGTTTTGTCCATCGCCAAATGACTAAGTTGGTAATAACGTAGCCAAAATTGTTGGTGGAACCGGCTGCGAAGAATTGTAAGTTGAGGAACATTGCAAGTAAGATAGCCCAGAAGAGTTTGAGTCCAATGATAAGCATGATGCCAATAACGAATTCGAAGAATACCACTAAGAAGTCTGTAAGTCCAGGAAGGTTAAGAAATACTTTGTCTGCAATTACAGACATGATGCGTCCCAGCTTAAAGGGATCACCATAGTCAGTGGCCATATTCTCAACCATTCTGCCGATATAACCTGCAGAATTGAGTTTGCCATCACTGAGCCAGGCAAGCTTGCCAATACCTGAACTGAGCCAGGACCAACCATAATAGATTCTAGCAATGGTTAAGACAATGATTGCCACAAGTTTGATAGTGCCAGTTTCTTTTAATGAATGAATATATTCTTTCATAGAGAACCTCCTATCACGAGATAGAGTTGTAGTGTTAATTTAATCATATACCTTAACTCCTAATATGCAAATATGTCTGACAAATAGTAGGTTTGTGGTTTTAAATATTTGCCAAATGTCGTATTATAGAACTAGGTTTGACTATATGGGTACCAATAAAACTTACACTGAACGTATACTGTAGTGTAAGAGCTAATAGAGGTGTATGAATGAACGATATACTCGAAAGAGTTCTTAATATTCAAAATAGCATCAATACGCAGGAGCGTAATGATTTCATAAATGACTATATCCCTTTATCGTCAAGAATGTTTCAAAGACGACTGGGCGTTATGTGAACTCACTTGATAGTGACGAATATAGCATTGGATTAATGGCCTTTGATGAAGCCATAGATAAGTATAATGCCGACAAAGGCAGCTTTGTTGGTTTTGCCAGCTTGATGATTCGTAATAGGGTCATCGACTTTATGAGAAAAGAATGGCATTATAATCAAGATGTGGACCTTGATGAACAAGTGCTATTAAATGAGTCTACTAGAGTGGATGAGGATTTGACACTTGAGATTAGGTCTTTTAAAGAACGGTTGATGGAATTTGGTATTACTATGGAAGATTTGGCTGACAAGGGTCCAAAACATAAGAAAACAAGGCAGTGGGCCTGTGATTTGGGAAGAGACATCTCAATGGATCCTCCAATAAGTGAAAAGCTTTACAGAACCAAGAAGTTACCTATGGCAGAGGTTTGTCTTAAGTATAAAGCGACAAAAAAGCAATTAAAAACCCATAGAGATTTTATTATAGGTGTGGTCATAATATTTAAAGATCAACTGATAAAAATGACGGCTTATATCAATATTAGAGGTGAAAGCAATGAATAGTGGATTAGTGATGGAAGTTAAAAGTAAATATAGCATAGTTTTATGCAATCAAAACTTCTACAAAGTCACCAACAAAAAAGGTATGCAAGAAGGTGAAGTCATTCTTTTTGTAGAAGAAGATGTCTATAAGGAATCTAGTGTATTTGCTAATATCTATAAATATGCCTCTGTAGCTGCGGCACTTCTGTTTTTACTTGTAATAAGCACTACATATTATAGCAACAACCTTGCAGTTTATTCAGTTGTAACAATGGATATCAACCCAAGTGTTGAAGTGGAACTTAACAAAAACGATGAAGTTGTTGGTGTTAAAGCCATGAATGAGGATGGATTATCCTTTGAGAACCTTAACCTTAAGGGCCTTACCATTGAAGAAGCCATTGACTTGTTATTGGCAAGTGCCAAGGATGAAGGTTATATAAAGGAAGACGAAACCACCTATGTTGTTTTTACAACAGTCCAATTGGATGATGTGGATACGGCTAAACCACAGAAATTAAAAGCAAAAATTGAAGCGAGCCTGGACGCCAATGACACATTGGCAGAAGTTAGTATAACTGTTGCGTCCGCTAGTAAAGAAAAGCTGAAAGAAGCTCAAGATACAGATACACCTCTAGCTTTATTGGTTTTTGAAGATGAAATTGATTTGAATGAAGTGACGTCTGTCAGAGAATTCTTTGAAGATGAAGATTATGAAACTATCATTGACAAAGTCGGTGGTGAAATAGTTAAACGTGTCAAGACAAATAGCAATACTAACAGTGCTTCTGTGGAATTAAATGGCAAGAACAGCGATGACCAAAAGTCTGATAATAAGAAAGATGAAAACAGTAGTTTTGAAAATAGAAACGACTTAAATGAGTTGATCATAAAGTTGGAATTGATTATAACGCAATATGGAAAAAATGAAGCTTATAGCAGTGAAATAGAGGCCATTAATGCTTACCTTGAAATCACTGAAGAAGGCGACTATGATTTTGAACCACATAAAAAGGCAGGACAGGCACTCTTGAAAAAACTAAGAGAAGCAGGGCTTAAGATTTCATCAGAAGATGAGGACGAAGACGATGACAAGAGTGAAGTCATAGAAGCAGAAGAAGTCAAAGATGATAATGAAGACTCAGAAGATGACCCAGATGAAGATGCAGAAGAATTATTAGCAGACCTTCAGGAACTTATTGGTAAAATAGAGACAGTTTCAGACCAAAGTGAACAAGCAAATGCTTATGTACTCAGAGCAAACGAAGCTATTGCTTCTGGAGAAACACTTACCTATAAAGAGTTAAAAGAAGAAGGCAAGGCATTGGTCAAATCCTTAAGAGAAGAAGGTATAAAAGTTTCTGATGATGAAGACGATGCTGACGATGAAATAGAAGGCGACGACGATAAAGACGACGACAAAGAAGATAAAGAAGACAAAGATAAGGGCAATAGTAGCGATCACAGCAACAATGGGAACAATGACAAGGGTAACAATGGCAACAAGGGCAAAGGCAATAACTAGTCTGTAATTCTTATCTCTCATAAGATTACCTATATAGAAGAAACACATAGAAGCTATCCCTTGGGATAGCTTCTATTAATGTCCTCATATCAGTAGACATAAAGCCATAAGATTGGTAGAATTATGAGTGACAAATTATTTATAAATTAGGAATATGGAGGCTTACAATGGGAAGTTATGTTTTAGCACTGAATTGTGGTAGCTCTTCGCTTAAGTTCACACTTTTTGAGATGGAAGAGGGTAACAAATTAGATGGCATCATAGAAGGTGTTGTTGAAGAGATTGGAAACCTTGAACGAAGTCGAATTAAAATGCTTGTTGATGATAAGAAAGAGGTCATTGATATTGCATTGCCTTCACATAAAGAAGCACTGCTTCATGTGTTTGAGAAATTCAATGAGCACTCTATAAAAAAAAGAAGAAATCAAAGGTGTTGGTCATAGAGTTGTCCACGGTGGTACCAAGTATAACAGCAGTGTTCTAATAGATGAGAAAGTCATTGAAACAATTAGAGAATTATTCCCGATTGCCCCATTACATAACCCTCCAAATCTACTTGGCATAGAAGTAGCGATAGAATTATTGCCTGGTGTACCTCAGGTTGCTGTTTTTGATACTGCATTCCATGCATCATTACCAGAGCATGCATTTAGATATGCTATTCCAAATGAGTGGTATAAGGAATTCGGCGTAAGAACTTATGGTTTCCATGGTACATCTCATATGTATGTTGCTAAAAGAGGTGCAAAATTCTTAGATATACCTTACCATGAGTTCAATGCTATAACAGCACATCTTGGTAATGGTTGTAGTTTATCAAAGATTGAGAATGGTGTTTCAGTTGATACAAGTATGGGATTCACACCTCTTGAAGGTGTTATCATGGGTACTAGGTCTGGAGATGTTGACCCGGCAGTTATTAGCCATGTTGTTGACAGCTTAATGGTTAAGGAAGACATATCTCATGAGGAATCTTTTAAGAAAGTTATGCATGCCCTTAACAAAGCCAGTGGACTTAAAGCCCTATCTGGAACTAATATGATGCAAGATATTCGAAGTAAGGCAGAAAAAGGTGACGTGGAAGCCGAAACGGTTATTGCAATCTATGCCTACAGGATTGCAAAGTATATTGCTGCATACTGGGCAACCTTGCCATCATGTGAAGCTTTGATATTTACAGCTGGTCTTGGAGAAAATGAAGGTTATGTTAGAGCTAAGATTCTATCATTCCTTAAGAATATTAAGATAGAGCTTGACACAGACAGCAACAAAGTGCGCAAGACAGAAGTCCAAATTGCAAGGTCAGAATCTAATAACCTTTCAGTCTTAGTTATTCCAACTGATGAAGAATCAGTGATTGGTTATGACACTTTATACATTGGGCACCTGGGTCAAGGAACCCCAGATGTATATCCCTTTGAACTAGATTAATGACAAATGTCAATATAACAAATAATATATGTAACTAAATTAACTCCTTCTGGCTTGGTATACTTTGATTAAATCAAAGAAAATCAACTTGGAAGGAGTTTTTTACGATTAAATCTAATTAATGAAATTGAAGCGTTTTCATTAATGCTAAGGATAACTTTGCACATGGATAATTGCAAGCAAGCGATGCGGAGCCTCTTTATCCTTATTTAATAAAAGTTTATAAAGTTTTTATTGTTATATTTAGGCTCAAGGTGTACAATGGTTTAAAAATGAACGGAGGTTTACTATTGTGCAAGTCCTTAAAGATGAAGTGAGGAAAAACATCAGGACAGCTGCAATCAGTACCTTCATGGAAAAGGGTTACAGATCGGCTTCAATGAGAGAGATTGCTGGACTGGCGGATATGTCAGTTGGAAACTTATATCGATATTTTAAGAACAAGGATGAGCTATTTGGCTATCTAGTCAAACCGTTGATTGATATGTTTAAGAATGTTGAACTCAAAGAAGGTCAGAATTTCAAAGGTGAATTTCTAGATGTTAATTTCCTGGAACATTCAAAGATTATTGACTTGATGATTAATTCCAGAGCCATTTACCGTGAAGAACTGTATATTCTTTTTCTTAAGGCTGAAGGCTCTCCATTTGAAGGTGCCAGAGCAGCATTCTGTGAATTTTTGGAGAAAAAGATTGATGTCTTTTTGAAGATGAAATTTGAAGATGAACCGATTATTAAAGGTAAATTCTTCAGTAAATACGTTGCATCAAATATCGTTGATGCATTCTGTATAATACTAGAAGGGGCAAATGACAAAGAAGAATTTGTCTATAACCTTATTGAGATGGGTGAGTACATCATCAAACCAGCCATACGTAATCTGATGGCAATTAAGAATAATGAGATAACATTTAGGAGGATCAGTGATGAAGAAATTAGTAGGCGCTTTAGTCATCATAGCGATAATAGCAGCGGTTGTAACGCCGAGAGTGATGGAAATGACAAACAAGACCAGTAATGATGAAGAGGCTGTAACAATTGTAACAGTTGGTGGTATGCAGATACAGACAGGTGATTTATTCAACGAAGTTGAATTGATTGGTTCAACAGCAGCCAAAGAAGCAGTGAATGTTATGGCCAAGATGCCAGCTGAGGTTGAAAGTATTGAAGTTGTTGCAGGTTCTTATGTAGAAGAAGGTGATGTTCTTTTTACACTAGATAAGTCATCAGTAGAAGATCAAGTAACGCAAGCGGAGATTGGATTGACCATGGCTGAAGTTGGTGTGAAAAATGCCAAAGCCGGGATTTCACAGGCTCAGATTGGTTACAACTTAGCAAAGAGCAATTATGCTATGCAACTATCCAGCTATGAGTTTGGTGCAAGCAATGTTGATAAATATGAAGCCTTATATGCAGAAGGTATGGTTTCAGAAATGGAACTTGAGCAAATGAAATTACAAGCATCGCCAGAGACTTTGTCACTGCTTGAAAGTCAATTGGCTCAGGCGTCATCAAGTCTTGGTTCTGCAAGTCTTGGTCTTGAAAGCGCTCAGGCTAGTTTGCTACAAGCTCAGGAAGGCTATAACACAGCAAGTGAACTTCTTGATGATATGACAGTTAAAGCTCCAATTAGTGGCTTTGTATCACAGAATTTTATAACAGTCGGCAACATGGTTAGCAACGCACAACCAGCTATGATGATGGAAGACATAAGTGAAATCATTGTTTCTGCTAGTGTGACAGAGAGTTTGATTAACAAAATCACCATTGGTCAAACGGTTAAAGTAGTTATTGGTTCACTTGACGAAAAAGTCATTGATGGTGTTATTGATGAAGTAAGCACAAGTTCTGATGCTAGAACACTCTTATACCCAATAAAAGTACGAGTGGCTAATGTTGATAATATGATTAAGCCAGGTATGTTTGCTACCATAAGAGTTGAAACTGAAAATTCCATGGACACATTGTTCGTACCATCAGAAGCGGTTATTCTACGTGATGGTGTACATTATGCCTATGTACTTCGTGGTGAAGACAGAGTTGAACGTGTAATGGTGACTATCGGAATTGATACTGGATTCTATACAGAGATTCTAGAAGGTGTTGTTGCTGAGGATGTCATCGTAACCAATGGTATTGGACTTATTGATGCCAATAGTACAGTCAAGTTAATAAGGAGTGATATCTAATGAACTTATCAGGTTTTTTTTCTGTTAAAAGACCTGTCACGACAGTTATGTTCATTATGATTGTCCTTCTGATAGGCTTTGTATCTTTTAGTAAGATACCAATTGACTTATACCCAAATATTGAAATACCCGTAGCAATTATTCAAACAGAATATAGAAATGTATCCCCAGAGGAAATTGAGAACTTGGTAACACGACCAATAGAAGAGGTTGTAGGTACCGTATCAAACATCGATACAATTCAATCGATTACGTCAGAGGGTATGTCCATCGTCGTTGTTTTATTTAACTTCGGTGTGGATATGGACTTTGCAGCCCTTGATATTAGAGAAAAAGTTGATATGGTCAAAGGCTTCCTACCAGAAGGTGCTTCTGAACCTATGGTATTACAGCTTGATATTAATGCAGCAGCAGTTGTTCAGGCTACCTTATCCGGGGCAGATGTTGCAACCTTATATGAGTACGCTGATTCTGTTATTCGACCTGCTCTAGAAAGGGTCGATGGTGTTGCATCGGTTAGTATCGATGGTGGTTACCAGAATTACGTTTCTGTAAAACTAGACACCGCAAAACTTAGTAATTATGGTCTTTCATTTGATCAGATTGCTGGTACCTTGGCATCTGAGAACATTAACTTGCCAGCAGGCGCTGTCAATAAAGGTGAGAGGGAATTGCTCTTAAGGACAGTTGGAGAGTTCCAAACTCTTAATGATATTAAACAAACACCGATTATGTTGCCTACTGGTGGTGTCATTAGATTAAGTGATATAGCTCAAGTAACAATGACCAATGAAGACTTAACCTCTATAACCAAAGTTGATGGACAATCAGCAGTCAGTATTTCTGTCCAGAAACAATCTGGTACTAATACAGTAATGGTAGCCAGTGATATTAACAAAGTTCTAAAACAGGTTGAGTCAGAGACAGCTTATGACATGAAGGTTGTTGTTGACCAGTCAGATTTCATCCTAAAAGCTATTGCTCAAGTGAGTTCTAGTGCAATTATTGGTGGTATCTTGGCCGTTTTGGTACTCTTTATCTTCCTTAGAAGTATTCGTAGTACAGTTATTATTGCTCTTACGATGCCAATATCTATCATAGCAACAGGTATATTGATTTACTTCAACGGCATCACTCTTAATATGATGACCCTAGGAGGTATTACACTGGGGATTGGTATGCTAGTGGATAACTCTGTTGTTGTACTCGAGAACATATATAGATTTGTTCAGGATGGCTATGACAAGAAAGAAGCTTCCATAAAAGGTGCTAAAGAAGTGGCCATGGCTGTTACGGCATCAACACTAACAACTGTAGCGGTATTCCTTCCTATGGTATTTGTTGAAGGAATTACATCCATTATGTTTAGAGAGTTATCACTGACAGTCACATTCTCATTGTTGTCATCACTTGTTGTTTCATTAACATTGATTCCTATGATGGCAAGTAAGTTGTTGGTTGTAGATGAGTTTGAAGGTAAACATCACGAGAATAAGTTTAAGCTTGTCGGATGGATGCTTGATAAGTCTGATACAGTCTACAAGGGTCTAGATAATTTCTACAAAAATGCCCTTGATTGGAGTTTGAAACATAGAAAAACAGTGGTGGTCATTGCAGTGACAACATTGATTGTATCAGGCATCTCAATGGTATTTGTAGGATCTGAGTTTATGACAGAAACAGATGAAGGTGCCTTTAGCATTCAAGTGGAACTTGAAGATGGTGCCAAAGTAGACGAGACACAAGCAGCCATTGACCAGATTGTTGATTTGATAATGGATATGGAAAGCATTGATTACCTCTATACCTCAACAACTGGTGGTAACTTTATCTCCAGCAGTAATAACCAAGGTACAATTAATGGCGCTTTAGTGCCTTTGGCAGACCGAGATATGTCTGTGTTTGAGATTGTTGAAGAAGTTGAAGGGCGTATTCAAGATGTGCCTGGAATTAGCACAAGCGTTCAAGCTGTCAGTCAATCAGGACAGATGATGGGTGGATCAAGTAGTGCTATATCCATAAAAGTTCAAGGTAGCGACCTTGATGTTCTTGAAGATATAGCCAATCAGATAGTTATTGAGGCAGAAACAGTTGAAGGGACTCGTAATGTAGAGTCGAATCTTCTATCTGCAAGCCCACAAGTAGAGATTTACCTTGATCGTAACAATGCGTCTAGGTTCGGTTTAACAACTGCCCAAGTATCGTCTCAAGTCAAGGCAATGCTTGATGGTCGAGTTGCAACGAGATACAAGTTAGAAGGTAATGAGCTTGATGTAGTTCTAGAAGGTGATACAAGGTTCAAAGAGAGTATCGGCAACCTAGGTCAAATGGAGATACAATCACCTACTGGTATGTCAGTACCACTTGAAGTTGTTGCAGATATTGTTGAAGACACTGGTGCTGTAACAATTAACCGTGAGGATTTGACAAGAACGGTGACAGTATCATCTGGTATCTATGGTAGAGACCTTGGAACAGTAACATCAGAATTACAAGATAAAGTTGATATGCTAGATATTCCTAGTGGCTATACAATCACATTTGGTGGTGCAAATCAAGATATGATTGAAGCATTTGCTGACTTGGCACTTGCCTTAGTTCTTGCAGTCTTGCTTGTATATATGATTATTGCAGCACAGTTTGAATCATTGTTACAACCATTTATCATCATGTTCTCTATACCTGTAGCATTTGCAGGCGGTGTTATTGCATTGTTCCTTACAAATAGAACTATGAACATTACATCAATAATTGGTTTCATATTACTGTCGGGTATTGTTGTAAATAATGCCATTGTACTTCTTGATTATATTGGTACAAGGCGAAAAATGGGTGAAGATAGACATACAGCTATCATCAAAGCAGGACCTATACGTTTACGTCCAATCTTGATGACATCCTTAACAACTATTCTTGCTTTGGTGCCAATGTCACTTGGTATTGGCGAAGGTGCTGAACTTCAGGCTGGAATGGGTACAGTTGTTATTGGTGGATTGATTGTTTCCTCATTCTTAACCCTGATTCTTATACCTGTGGTTTATACCATTATGGATGACCAACATGTGAAGTTCCAAAATAAGCGAGAAGCCAGACGAGAGAAGAAGGCTTTGAAACACACTTAATTGGTTAAAGTGTCAAAATATATTCTGAGTTTTAATAAAACTTTAATGAAAAAACCATTTATTTTAATATTATTATCGTATAAGATTAGTGTATGAGGAATGAAGTTGTAAGAAAGAGGTGAAGTATTTGAACCTATCAATTAAGAAAATAGCGAGTCTTGTTCTTGTTCTCTCTTTAGTAATGGTCGCGATAGTCCCGACGACATTAGGGGCTGATGAAACTGCTATAAGACTTAGTAGAGATGATGTAGGACAGATGGCGGTTGATTATAGTCCGACAGTAAAGGGACTAGAAACTCAAGTGACAACCATGTCTACTCAATATACAGATTTGAAAAAGGCTATGGACGGCTTAGATGCCTTGTATGATTTATTGCCTTCTTATAAAGGCTTATACAACAGTTATCAAGCAGCCAATGCAATCCCCAACTATGGCAAGTATTTAGAACTTGCTTCAAGTGCTGATGGTGGTGAACAGGCACAAGCAGCTAGAATGATTGACGGTGATGATGCAGGTGATGTGGCTCCAGTTGATGGTACAGATGATGAAGAAGCATTAGAAGTTGTAGTTGGTGAACCAGCTGCATCAATGGATACTGCAGCAGAAACTGCTCTAGATACTGAAGTCAGTAATCCAGCCAATATGTCTGTAGCCTTGTATGGACAATACATTGCTTTAGCGCCACAGTTCACAGCAATGGGTATAACCAATCCCAACCTTAGCAGTAGTGAGGAATTCGACACATTTGTTTACCCTGTCAAGGTGTCAACCAATGCCTTATCAACTGGTTTGAAAAGTTTAAGCATCGCGACAGAGTCGGCAAAAGCTGGTATTAAAAGTGGTGCTACATCACTCTATGATACTGTACTGATGATGGAAGGCATTCTTGAACTACAGGAGCAAAGTTATTTGATTGCGGACAATGATTATAAAAGTGCTATCAAAAAGCATGAAAATGGTCAAATGTCAGATATTGATTTTACCATCGCATCAAATAAAGCTGAGACTGCCAAAAGAAACCGTGACAAGATGGTCAGAGATGTTGAGAATTTAGAAATGAGTCTTAACATTATGTTAGGACAAGATGTAACCGCAGAGTTAGATTTATTCACACCATTACTTGAAGAGCCCATCTTACAAGAGTTAGAGTTTTATATTGGTCGTGGACTTGAAGAGCGTAGTGAAATAGAGACGGCAAAAAACACATTGAATTCAAAAGAATATATATTAGAAATCTATGATGATTATTTTCCAAATTCTCATAATGAGTATGAAGTGGCTGAAAGTGATTATCTGATTGCCAAGATGGACTATGACAAAGTAGTTTTAGAAACTGAAGTCAATATACGTGAAGCCTACTTTAACCTTCTTGAGAAAAAAGAGAATTTGCTGGTCAAGGACTTGGCAAGACTCAACAGCTCCAATACATATGAGGAATTAAAGTTGAATTATGAATTAGGTTTTATTACTGAAGGTACTCTTCTAGGTGTTGAAACCATGTTGATTCAAGCAACGAATGATTACTTTACGGCTTATAGAGATTATATGACGGCAATTACAACACTAGATAATTCAAGTATGATGGGGCCGGCTTTTGGCGGTGCATCAGCACAAGGAGGGATGACCTTTGAATAAGAAAATATGGATGATGATTGGTGTGCTTGCCATTATATCTACAATAATTGCAATTCCAATTGTTGGTAATGAGAGTACACATACTGATGTAACATTAGAATCACTAGAGCTTAGACTAACCAATGAGAACATTGATGTTAAGAAGGCAACTGCGCAACTGAGCTTGGCAAAAAGCCAATGGGATAATGCTATAGCGGATAAGGCAAAAAGTGGTTCGTCGGTTATTGAAACAGACAAAAATAGAAAGTACTACCCTCTTGATGGTGAAATGGACTATGAATTCGCTACATGGGAGTTGGAAACTACAAATGAAGACATTATTTTAGATGGTAAGAAGTTATATTTTGACTATCTATTCCTAAATGATGAGATTGTCTTGCAACAATCTAAAGTTACTAGACTAGAAGCTGAACTTGCCAAAGTTAACAAGAAGATTGAACTTGGTAGTGCAACAGTCACTGAAAGAACAGGGGCAGAGCTAGATGTTCAAAAAGCAAGCTTTAAGCTTCAAGAATTAATAAATGACAAGGATATACTTTTCCTCGACTTGAATTTATTATTCAACTATGACCTTGATACATCCTTAGTGATTGCAGATGTTGAAGTGCCATTTGATGAATATGCACTTGAGAGCCTTGATGATCATATTGAGTATGTTGGCGTTACAAATGGTGATCTAGAGAAGCTTGAATATCAGTTGGAATTAGCTGAGATTGAAAAGGATATCTATGATGACCATAATGGTAGTGATAAATACGACTCTAATATTAGTGCTCTAAGGTCTACAATATCAGATTTGGAGTATGATATTGCTGATAAGAAATTAAGCTTAGAATATGATGTACGCAGCAAGTACAACGCTATTCTTAATAGCTATGATTCCTTCCGAATTGATGAGCTTGAGCTTGAGAACCTACAGTTAACTTTGGATGTCGTGACAAAGCGCTTTGAAGTTGGTCTTGAGACAAAATCAAGTGTTGATTTGGCCAAAGAGAATCTAGACTTTGCCAAATTAGACTATGAGAAATCTAAGCTTGACTATTACGTTTCTGTAGAAGAGTACAAGAATTTTATTGAATAAGTCCCAAACCTAGATGTGGAGTCATTTGGTGATGAAGTTACCTTCATAGACCAAATGGCTCTTTTGTTATTTTCATAAGACATAATTAAAGGACACACAAAGGACACATTATCTACTTTCCATGAACACATGGAAGCTCTATTATTAACTTACAAGTTAACAAAACTATATATTAAATCCCCTCTCATTATAGCCAAGAAAGAAGAGAAGCTCTTTAGCTTCTCTTTTTTCTGTCCTTCTTTACCTTTTTTTTATATTTGTTTTATTGAATGTTTGGGGATAGTCCTGTAGAATGGTAATGACCCTAAAAGGAATGCAGATAGAAGTGTTAATGACTATGGAGGACAACATGTATCAGAATTATATATTTGATTTTTATGGAACACTGGTTGATATAAAATGTGATGAAACATCAAAAGAAGTCTGGGGTAAAATGGCTTTATATATGGGTTATCAAGGCGCTGTTTATAATGGAGAGAGTTTGAAAAAATCATATGAGAAATATGTGTCAAAAATATATGGCAAGAGTTAAAGGAACAGATTATCCTGAATATTGATATAGAGGATGTTTTTTTATAAGCTATACAAAGACAGCGGTGTTAAACCTAATTCAAAGATTGTTAGGGCTACTATGAGAACATTTAGAGCTATTTCGACTGAGAAGCTTGAAGTATTTGGTCATGTAGAAGAACTTCTTGACGCCTTGACTGAGAAGAATAAAAATTTATTCTTAGTGGCTAATGGACAGCGTAGCTTTATAATGTCTGAACTGAAGTTGCTTGGCTTGAAAAAGTATTTTGAGAAAATTTACATATCCTCTGATATGGGTATGAGAAAACCAGAGCCAAAAGTTTTGGACATAATACAAAATGACTATAAGCTAAAGAAAAAGGATACCATTGTCATTGGCAATGATTACGATGAGGATATGCGCCTTGCTTCAAAAGTTGGTTTTGACTGTCTCTACATCAATACAGAACAAAGTAACAGAAAGGCTAAAGAAGTTAGCTCAAAATATAAGATAATGGATGGGGATCATAGTCAGATTCTTGAGATTTTGGACTGAGATATTAAGTAATTTTTAAATTCTATGGATATCCATTGACGTAAGACACAGCCTCTAGTAGAGTGTAGATAGATTAAGACAGTTGGAGAGATGGATATGAAAAAAAAGGACTAAAATAGATATTGCATTAGAAGGCCTAAGAGTAGGTTTAAAAGCATTTATAATTACATACATAATGGCATTTTTGATGGCCTTGGTTGTCAATATGTCAGTTATCGATGATTTGCAGGATTATCTTGAAGGAACCCTGAGCAAAGGCATTGGATTTAATTTTGGCGTTGTTGTTAAGACAACGTCTCTTATTATGAATGTTTCTGTGTTCAACACTTCAGGTATTATACAGATTGGCCTATTAGTATTTGCAGCATTACCCTTATTTGCATTTTATTTGGCAGATAGAAATGATAACAAAGAAGAAGGAATGGACCAAATAGGATTCATTGTATATATGGTAGCTAGTGCTGTGTTTACATTATTACTGACAGTACTATCCTTTATTAGCAAGGGTGAACTTCTAAGCGTTGCAATTGATTTTGTGTCACTAAGAAATATAATAATGACTTTTGTCATCACATTATTGATTCAAATTGTTATTGGAATGAATTACGATGTAAACCGTTTACCTGGTATATTGGCAACAAGATGGATGGTAAGGCTAATGCTGGGATTTGCTGTTGTTGTTAGTACAATTGGGTTAATTGTCTTTTTAACTCAATATACCACCAATCCAATGCTGATTTTATTTGCATCCATATTATTGATTCCTAATATTGCCATCTACGTAATGTTTATGATGATGGGGATTAGTCTCAATTTTAACAATGAATTAGAGCAATTGCTGAGTTATGGACAGATAGAGCTATCTTATGGTGCAATACCTATTGGTGTGAGAATCGCTTTGATGGCTGTGTTTATTGCCTGTATATTTATTGCCTTGTATAGAATCAATCAAAAGAATTTCTTTAAAGGTTTACTTGTCTTTTCAATAAGCTTTCCATTAATTTGCTTGTTGGTGGCTCTATGTACAGTTATAGACCTTGGTGATGTTAAGTTTATTGGTAGCATCAGGTTTGGTATAGATTACGTTCAAGCCCTTGTTTATCCATTTATAGCAATTATTGGTATTGGCATGTTTGACACGGCGATTAAGCAGATGTTTAAAGTAATCAAAGATTAATAATAAGCGAGTTGAGAGGATCAGTTATGGCTAAGCAGAAAAATTTTGTAGAAGAAATCACCAGTATGGATCAGGATTTTGCCAAATGGTACACGGATGTTGTTAAAAAAGCAGATTTGGTAGATTATTCCAGTGTAAGAGGGTGTATGGTCATTAAACCTATGGCTACGCTATTTGGGAATTGATTCAAAAACAACTTGATCAGAGGTTTAAAGACACCGGTCATCAGAATGTTTACATGCCAATGTTTATTCCAGAAAGTCTATTGCAAAAAGAAAAGGATCATGTCGAAGGCTTTGCACCAGAAGTTGCTTGGGTAACCCATGGTGGTTCAGAGAAATTGGCTGAAAAACTATGTATTAGGCCAACATCTGAAACTCTTTTTTGTGAGCACTATGCTAATGATATCCAATCCTATAGAGACCTTCCCAAATTATACAATCAGTGGTGTTCTGTTGTAAGATGGGAAAAAACCACACGACCATTCCTTAGATCTTTGGAATTCTTGTGGCAAGAGGGGCACACAGCACATGCTACAGCAGAAGAAGCGGAAGAAGAAACCGTTAAGATGCTAAATGTTTATGACGAGTTTTGCTCAGATGTCCTTGGCATTCCAATGGTGAAAGGTCGTAAGACAGAGAAAGAGAAGTTTGCTGGTGCAAATGCTACCTATACGATTGAGGCACTTATGCACGATGGTAAAGCCCTTCAATCAGGCACCAGTCATAATTTTGGTGATGGATTTGCCAAAGCCTTTGATATTCAATATACAGATAGAGACAATAAGCTTAAATACGTACACCAAACCTCATGGGGTATGACAACAAGACTAATTGGTGCTGTTATTATGGTACACGGAGATGATTCAGGGCTGGTATTACCACCTGCAATCGCACCTGTAGAAGTTATGATTATCCCAGTGATGCAACATAAAGAAGGGGTTCTTGATAAGGCAGACGAACTGAGAAATCAATTATCAAAGTCTTTTCGTGTCAAAGTGGATGATTCGGATAAAAGTCCAGGTTGGAAATTTGCCGAGCATGAAATGAAAGGTGTACCATTAAGGCTTGAAATAGGACCAAAGGATATTGAGAAAAACCAATGTGTTCTTGTTAGACGAGATACAAGAGAAAAATTGTTTGTATCCCTTGAAGATATCGACAAGACAATTAAGAAACTACTTGAAACCATCCAAAATGAATTGTTAAGTAAGGCAACCAAACATAGGGATGACCACACATATACGGCAACAACAATGGCGTCATTTAGTCAGACTATTGAAGAGACACCAGGATTTGTTAAGGCTATGTGGTGTGGAGACCAATCCTGTGAAGATCAAATAAAGGATCTAACAGGCGCAACATCAAGATGTATGCCCTTTGAACAAGAAAAGGTGGCAAACACATGTATTTGCTGTGGCAAGGAAACGGATTTGCTGGTTTACTTTGGCAAGGCATACTAGTTTTGTCTGACTAATTTATGTTTAGTATGACTAAAGTTAATACTTAATCAAATATGAACAAACTATGATAAAACATTGACTAATAAGATGAATATAATGAAGCTTCAGTAAAATAATATAAAAAAGCATTGAATCATATTTAGCCTATGAACATACAATTTATTACAAAGAAAAGTCAATATTAATACATTTAATCAATATGTAACTATATTGTTCTGGATATGTCATGACATATCTGGAATTATTTTGTCTACTAAGGGACAAAAAGTGGTATATTACACAACTGAAATAAAATGTTCATAATTATTTCACAACTTCGTCACGTAAAAGCCATATCTTTAACCTATAATAAACTCATAACATTGATAGCAGTTATTTCATTTCATAATACTCCCTCAATATAATATAGAAAAAGAAGCATTCCCCAAGTGCTTCTTTTTTTTGCGTTTTTTTTATATGGCTTAAGAAGTTGTGCTTCAAGAATATGTTATAATGTATGATGACGATTAAGAAAATGATATGCACTAATGCATGTGTAGATAGTTAAGAAGAATTAGGAGGCTAACAATTATGAGTAAAAATTCAGTTTCAACAAATAAAGCACCAGCTGCTATTGGTCCATACTCTCAAGGGGTAATGGTTGGAGATATGCTCTATACCTCTGGGCAGTTACCAATTGATATGTTGAGTGGGAACATGCCAGACAGTATTGAAGAACAGACAAAAGCGGCCCTTACAAATGTAAAAGCTATCGTAGAAGAAGCAGGTATGTCAATGAGTGATGTGTTTAAGGTGATGATATTCCTTGATGACATTAGTGAGTTCACTAGAATGAATGATGTCTATAAGACCTTTTTCGTGGAGCCATACCCTTCAAGATCTTGTGTTGAAGTGGCAAAAATACCAAAAGGGGCCAAGATAGAAATAGAGGCCATTGCTAAGAAGTAAGTTAAGTAGAGGTGGGTGTGAGAGATGATAGAAGTTAAAGATTTTAAGAAAGTCTATAGCCTTAGTAAAAAACAGATGAATGAACAAGGCACAAAGTCTAAATTAAAGACAGCAGTGGAAAAGGTCTCTTTTGTTGCCAAGCAAGGTGAAATATTTGGTTTACTTGGACCCAATGGTGCTGGTAAAACGACCACACTTAGGTGTATTGCCACATTACTAAAGCCTACTGAAGGGTCAATACGTGTTAATGGATTCGATGTTGTCACTCAGTCGACAGATGTAAGACGGAGTATAGGATTTCTAACCAACGATTTGAAGATGGAGACACATTTTACGCCAGAGTATACCATGAAATTCTTTGGTTCCCTTCATGGGTTATCAGAAGGGTTGATTGAAGAAAGAACCACAGAGTTATTCGAGTATTTTGGTATTAGTGGCTATAAGGATAAGAAGATTGCAGAACTATCAACAGGTATGACTCAGAAGCTTGCCATTGCAGTTAGCCTGGTTCATGACCCAGATATCATCATATTTGACGAACCAACCAACGGCCTTGATATTATAACAGCCAAGGCTGTGACTGATTATCTAAGTCATTTGAAAGAAGAGGGTAAATTGATTATCATTTCAACCCACATTATGGCCGTTGCTGAGAAGTTATGTGACCGTATTGCAATCATTATTAATGGGAAGAAAGTATCCGAAGGTACTATAGAGTTGATTGTGGAACAAGCAGGTGTAGAATCACTTGAGGAAGCATTTTTTTGCCCTTTATCATGATAACATGAAGGAGGTCACTAGCTATGCTTAAAATCCTTGTAAAAAAAGAACTGAAAAGGGTCTTTTCGGACCGACGCCTAGTTTTTTCTGCCTTTATTTTACCAGCAATTAGTATTTATATACTCTATAGTTTAATGGGGAGTATGATGATGGACATGTTTGAAGATACAGAAGAACATATTCCAACGATCATTGTTTATAATGCTCCAGAGTCTTTCAAAGACTTCTATGGTGATGGAATGGATGAACTTGAACTTGACTTAACCTATGGTGAAGAGGACCTAGAATCATCCAAATTAATGATTAAGGATGGTAGCAAAGACTTAATTGTTATTTTTGATGAGGAGTTTGATAAGACGGTTAAATCATATGAGACTATGACAGAGTTGCCTGAAATCAAAACCTTTTACAATCCTGTAGAGAGCTACTCAAGCGCAGCACGAAATAAAATGAGCTATCAGGTCTTAAGTGCTTATGAGGAATCCCTGTTAATTTCAAGATTTGGTGATGCTAATTATGCATCAGCATTTGGAATAGATATCACCAATGAAGAATCTCAGATTGTGGATGAAGCCAAAGCCACGGGTACAGGACTATCAATGATACTTCCGATGTTGATTGCTATACTTTTGTTTGCTGGAGCAATGGGTATAGGACTTGACACCATTGCAGGTGAAAAAGAAAGAGGTACCATGGCAACGCTGCTAATGACACCAGTTTCAAGAGAAACCATTGCAATGGGTAAACTAATAGGCCTTGCTATTGTTGCAATAATCAGTGCGACATGTTCATTTTTAGCAATCATAGCCTCTTTACCTAATTCTAGCAGGATGATTGCCAGTGGCATGGACATTTCCATTAGCTCTTTGGCATTTACGCCTCTTCAGTATGTCCAGTTGTTGGTTATTATGTTAACTCTAGTTGGCATGTACGTGGGGCTAATTTGTATTACATCGGTTCGAGCTAAGTCTGTGAAAGAAGCTGGAACCTACGTATCTCCTATATACATGTTGGTGATGTTCGCTTCATTTTCAACGATGTTTACAACAGGTGATCCAAGCCTATATCAATTTGCCATACCTATTCTTGGTAATGTTCTTGCTATAAAAAGATTGTTGACGTTTGAACTTGGAATGGGTGAATTTCTATTGGCAAGTGGTGTTGCTGTGTTTGTAACAACAATATTGATTGTAGCAATTACTAGGTCCTTTAATAATGAAAAAGTCATGTTAAATGCTTAAAGTATAAAAACTATTTAGCTGAACTTTTTTAGCAGAATATGAATGCTTGGACTTTTCAACCGAGTATTACATATACTGATAAAATTAGGGAAACTTAGTTTTTATATTTTAAGCATAATGCTTAGTTATGATAACTAAGTACAAGCATAAAACGAACAAAGTGAGAGAAGGCATTACAATGAATAAATTCAACATTAATGAAGATGTAAAATATATACTAGGTGAATTACATGCTGGTGGTTATGAAGCATATATTGTAGGTGGATGTGTTAGAGATATGATACTTGGTATAACACCACATGATTATGATATTACCACTTCAGCAGAACCATTGGAAGTCAAAGCATTATTTGATAGGACCATAGATACAGGACTACAGCATGGTACTGTAACGGTTCTTAAGAATGGTATTGGCTATGAGGTGACCACTTATCGTATTGATGGTACTTACCTTGACAACAGGCGCCCTGAATCCGTTGAATTTACTAAGAGTCTTGAAGAAGACCTCAAAAGACGAGATTTTACCATCAATGCAATGGCTTATTGTGAGGAGGATGGTGTTGTTGATTTATATGGCGGTATTGTCGATTTACAAGCAGGGATTGTAAGATGTGTTGGGGTTGCTAAGGAGCGCTTTACAGAAGACGCTCTTCGAATGCTTAGGGCTATCCGATTCGCTGCTAGGTTTGGTTTTATTATTGAAGAAGAAACAAGTGTCGCTATTAAGGAACTCGCAGGTCTTATAGACAACATAAGTGCAGAACGTATACACATGGAGTTAACAAAAACCTTATGTAGCAAGAATCCAGATTATATGGAACTGCTGGTAACTTTTGGACTGATGGACAAGGTTTTGCCTGAATTCATGCCAAATGTTGGTTGGTACAAAACAATCCTTATCATGTCTACCCAGTAGATACGCACACCTATGTTGCTCTTGGTAATATTGAAGCAACGGAGGCCCTTAGATGGTCAATATTTTTACACGATATTGGAAAAGGTTATACCAAAACAACCGATGAGCAAGGCATAGATCATTTCTACGGTCACCCAAAAGTGAGTATAGACCTTGGAAGAGATATTCTTAATCGATTGAAATTTGATAATAAGACAAAGGACAAGGTTCTAAAACTGATTGAATACCATGACTATAGATTTGAGGCCAACCTTAAGTCAGTTCGTAAGGCAATGGCCAAGATGGGTACGGATTTATATGAGGATTACATTGCTGTTCAACTATCCGATATAAAGGGGCAGGCACCAGATAAGTTAGATGATAGGGCTTTGGATTTGAAATTGAAATTAGACTTATACCATCAAGTTAAAGAGCTTAGTCAATGTACCACTATCAAAGACCTTGCCATAAATGGTGGTGACTTAATCAAGCTTGGACTCAAACCGGGGGCTAAAATTGGTGAAGTTCTAAATGGATTGCTAGTGATAGTGATAGAAGAACCAGAGCACAATAATAGAGAGAAGTTAATAGAAGAAGCAAAGAAGATGATAGGATGAGGGCAAGGTCATGAGCTTGATTAGAAAATACATACCATATGTCTTAGCGGCCACATTGTTCATACAAGGCCTGTATTTTACACATCATATATTAATAGCTTTGATTGGTCTTATAATTGTGTTTGGTATTATAGTGATTAAGAATCAGCATACAAAGATACCACAAGACAAAGTCTTTTATTTCTTTGTCTTGTTTTTTGTCTATCATCTAATAGGTTATGTGACTTTTCTGGAAAAAGGTATGTTAGTTTATGACTTGCTTAGAAGTTTCTTTTATGTGTTGGTATACCTAACGATACATCAGATATATGATGAACAATTTATGGTGGATTTTAAGAAAGCCTTCTTATTGGTGACTATGGTGGGGAGCATTGCAAGTTGCTTAGCCTATCTTCTAGATTTTTTTTCCATCAATGCAATATGTTATTAATGGACGTTTGGCGGGCCCACTACAGTATGCCAATACCAACGCAGTAGTTTTACTACTTGCTCTTATGTTGGTTCTTGATATAAAGATGAAATTCATTTATAAGACTTTATGGATTATAGCTTATACCCTACCCATACTATTGACGATGAGTAGGTCAACTGTCGTTATAGCAGTCGCAGTTCTTATTGTAAAGTGTTTATTACAAAAATGGAAAAAGGAAACTTATTTACCTCTCATCTCGTCTATTTTAATATGTGTTATTGTCCTTTGGTTACTAGATAAAGGCGGGGCATTGTCAAGAATTGCTAGTACAAATACTAATGCAAGCGAGTGGCAAACGAGACTGCTATACTATAAAGATGCTATTGGCATGATTAAGAATAGGTTATTTGGATATGGACCTTATGGTTACTACTATGTACAAAGGGCATTTCAAACAGGCTCAACTTACTATGTGAAATTTGTCCACAGCAGTGTCATACAAATTGGCTTGGACCTTGGTGTTCTTGGTATGACCACCTTTATGGCATTTGGTCTGTATGTGGTTTTTATCAAAAAAATGCAGATGAGCCACAGACTTATAAGCATGGTACTTCTTGGTCATAGCCTTATTGACATAGATTTGGCTTTTGCCTATATATGGCTTCTGTTGATTGTCTTTTTGCAAGATAGTCATAGGAGGGCAGTCAAAATCAATTTGAAGAGTCATGTGGCTAAGAGGATGTGTATTCTTTTTGGAGTAGTGCTTATTACAATGGTTTCTTACTTCCTTATAGCTCAACTTCACTATATTACAAGAGATTATGATACAGCATATGAAGTCTATCCTGGACACACAGAAGCCATTAGACATCAATTGGGTAAGAACCCTGGTTCCAGCCAAGAAGTGGCTTTGGCTTCAATTCTTATGGATAGGCAACCCTATATACTAAAATCTTATGAAGTCATGTATAACCACTATGCATTATCAAAGGATTATGAAGGTGCATTGATGATGTCGAGACGACTAGTTTTACTTAACCCATTAAACATTAAACGCTATGAGAACCTGGCCAGAATTTTGAGGGTAAAGGGAGAAAATCAATTACTTAGAAACAATGTGGACCTAGCCATAGAATGTTTTGAGGAAGTCATAAAAATGCCAGAGACATTAGAACAACTTGCAAAAGCTAAGATTACTCATTATAATGTTAAGCATGTACCAGCATTGGCAATGACAAATGAGCTGAGGAAAGACTATTTGATAGCAAATAGTTGGCTTGATAAAATAGAGGAAGAAACTTGGAGGCAATATGAGTGAGAATAAAAGTAAATTTGATATCGTGTCGAAAATGACATTAATCGGTATCATTGCAGTGTCAATTATAATATTGGCAATAGTCATAGTATCATGTAGTGGTGGTAGTGATAAGCCAAAAACAGAAAGTCCTGATGAAGGCATCATTATTACGGACCCAGAAAAAGTGGATGAAACAGTCGTATCAACTGAGAAAGTCTATGAAAGGGCTTTGGCAGTAGTCAAATATGTTGACGTGGATTCCAGTCAATTAATGATTTATGACATTGAAAAACTCAAAACAGTGACATTGGCTATGGACAGTGCTGTTGAAATCAAAGATGAGTATGGAACAGATATCGCTTTATCACAAGTAGAACTAGGTGATATGGTAGAAACAAAATATGATGTGAACTCACTTAAGCCAGAGAACGTGAAAATAACTGCAGTCATTTGGCAGAGAAAAGATGTAAGTAATATGGTGGTTGATACTGAAAACAAGACCATTCGTATTGCCAATGAAAAATATAGCTATACAGATGAATTGATTACCTCAGATAATGGTGTTCCATTTGATATTCTTGAGCTGAGCACAGCGGATGAAGCCATTGTAAAAGGCTACAAAGACCATGTATGGAGTATTGTTCTTGTTAATGGACATGGAACTTTAACTTTGATTAATCATGAATCATTTGTCGGAGGTAATATAGAAATTAGTAGTCGAATTAATCACCTTATTGAATCAGCAACAAGTGTGCCGATTAGTGCAGGTGTTCATAATGTAGTGATTTTAAAAGATGGTATGGCACCATATGTGACTCAGGTCATGATTGAAGAAGGCAAAGAGGTTACCCTTGATTTAAGTGAAGTACAGCCGAAAGTAGGTATTATCGAATTCATATTATTACAAGATGATGTTACTGTATTTATGGATGACGAAGAAGTTGACTTGTCTGAGGAAATCAAACTTGATTTTGGCACTTACATGATTAGAGCAGAGAAAGAAGGCTTCACACCTTGGGAGAGTGAACTTGACTTAAGTCAAGCCTACATCCAATTCAAGATTGATCTTGAAAAGACACCTACCAATCTCTTTATACAAGAGCCAGCAGGTGCAGAAGTATACTTGGATGGTCTGTATGTTGGTATCGTACCAACTAAGACACCATTTTTGCCTGGTACTCATAAAATCACTTTACGACAAGATGGCTTCTATACATTCCAGCAAGATTTCTACTGGGATGACAATGGCCAAGATCAGTATATCTTGTTACCGGCTTTAACACCAATAACCCAAGAGGAAGCAGAGGAAGAAACACCAGAAACACCAACAGAAGATATTTATTCACAGCCTGAAATACCGGCTGAATAATATATTGCAGTCTATTGCTTTAATCGGTTAGAGCAAGGTAACGTGTGTGTGATTATATCAATTTGATGTTTATTAGGAGGACAAATATGGCATTTATGGAACATTATAATGCTTGGCTAGAAAGTGACTACTTTGATGAAGCGACTAAAGATGAGCTAAGAAGCATTAAGGACGACACAAAAGAAATTGAAGAACGTTTTTACAAAGATTTGGATTTTGGAACTGGTGGACTTAGAGGTATTCTAGGGGCTGGAACCAACAGAATGAACATCTATACAGTGAGAAAGGCGACCCAAGGGCTTGCCAACTTCATTAATCAGAATGTAACTGATAAGTCCAAACTGAAAGTGGCAATTGCCTATGACTCACGACGTATGTCACCTGAGTTTTCGGATGAAGCAGCTTTGGTTTTAGCTGCCAATGGTATTAAGGGATATGTGTTTGATTCTCTTAGACCTACGCCAATGCTTTCTTATGCAGTAAGAGAACTAGGTTGCAGTGCAGGTATAGTTGTGACAGCTAGTCATAACCCACCAGAGTATAATGGCTACAAGGTATACTGGAAGATGGCGCTCAAGTAACATCACCAAAAGATGTTCAAATTATCGAGCAAGTCAAACTTGTTGAGCGATTTGAAGATGTGAAAACAATGTCAAAAGAAGAAGCCAAAGCGGCGGATCTTTTTGAAGTAATAGATTCATCAATGGATGATAATTATATTGCAGAACTTAAGAAATTAATTATTGACCCAGAAGTCATCAAGAATGAAGGTAAAGACTTTACCGTGGTATTCACGCCACTGCATGGTACAGGGAATATTCCAGTCAGACGCATTCTTAAAGAGATTGGTTTTGAGAATGTGCATGTGGTTAAGGAACAAGAATTACCAGATGGTAACTTTCCTACTGTATCATATCCAAACCCAGAGGATGCAAAAGCATTTGAGTTAGCCCTAAAATTGGCTAATGAGACAAATGCAGATGTTGTTATGGCAACGGATCCAGATGCAGACAGGCTAGGCGTATTTGCTAAAACCAAAGAAGGTGATTATAAAGCCCTTAATGGTAACAACATTGGTATGATATTAATGCACTACATCTTAAGTAGGAAAGCAGAACTTGGTATATTGCCAGACAATGCAGCAGTGGTTGGGACGGTTGTATCAACATACATGTCACATCCTATTACAGAAGACTTTGGTGTTAAGTTATTTGAAACCCTAACAGGCTTTAAGTATATAGGTGAGAAGATCAAAGAGTTCAAGGCTGACGGCTCTTACCAGTTCCAGTTTGGTTACGAAGAGAGCTATGGTGCTCTTATTGGTACCCATGCTAGAGACAAAGATGCTGTTGTGGCTGTCATGGGCGTTGCAGAAGCGGCTGCATATTATAAGTCAAAAGGAATGACATTGTACGAAGCATTGGTACAATTATTTGACAAGTATGGCTATTACAAAGAAACACTTCAAGCTTTGACCTTTAAAGGCAAAGAAGGTGTTGAGAAGATTGCACATATTCTATCTTCTCTAAGAAATAACCCACCATCTGAACTTGCTGGAGTCAAAGTGTCTAGTGCGAGAGATTACAAAGAGGACACTCTTAAGAATCTTGTAACAGGTGATGTGAGTTCAACAGGCTTACCATCTTCCAACGTCCTATACTATGACCTTGAAGATGGATCATGGTTCTGTGTAAGACCTTCTGGTACAGAACCAAAAGTTAAATTCTACTTTGGTGTTAAAGGTGATACATTGGAGGAATCTGAGCTTCGCTCAGCTAATTTAGAGAAAGCTGTCATGGCAATGGTTGATAAGATTGTGTCATAGTAGTTAACATAATATTAGTTATTCTAGCGCGTGCATTTATGTACGCGCTATTTTTATAGTTAAATGTAAGGTAACTTTTTTATAAAATTTTTATAGAATATTGGTTGACATAATTATAGTCTAGGTGTATATTAATAATGTAATCAGCACTCGACGTCAGAGAGTGCTAACAACGAACTGTATTGATGAAGGTTCTAATATATATTTGAAAAGGAGTTGTTAATATGTTTAGATTAACACCATATCACAGAAGTAATGTTGTAACCACAAATAATGAGTTTGACAATTTTTATAGTTTGCTTGATGATGTCTTCAATGAGTCATTCTATACAACACCATCCCTATCAAATGGTCATTTCAAAGTAGATATTAAAGATAGCGGTGATGCATTTGTTCTAGAAGCTGAGTTACCTGGTGTAGCCAAAGATGCTATAAGTATTGACTATAAAGACAATCAACTGGCAATCAAAGTAAGTAAAGCAGAAGGCAAAGATGAAGAAAAGTCAAATTATATCTATAAGGAAAGACGACAAAGCGTACTACAGAGAGTCTTTAGAATGAAAGGTGTTAAGAGAGAGGACATGAGTGCCAAACTTGAGAATGGTATTTTAACAGTTATTGCACCAAAGCTTGATGAAGTGGTTAACACTTATAAAGTTGAGATTGAGTAAGGGTATCAAAATTGGACTAACACTTTCAAAGGGAACATACATTTGGTATAATAGAGCAGACAATATGAAGTAATAATCATATTGTCTGCTTTTGTGTTAAATGATATGAGTTGCCTGTTCTAATGCTGAATTGTTTGGAGATAATAAATGGCGAGTTATGAAGTGAAGATATCCATAAGAAACTTAATAGAATACATACTTCGTGCAGGCAGTATTGAATCTGTAGCCCTTTCTAGTACAAGGGCTGTAGATGGTACAAGGGCCCATCAGAAATTTCAAAAAGCCCAGTCAAAAGAGTATCAGGCCGAAGTTAAGCTAGAATATCAATGCCATGTGGAAGGCATTGATTTTAACTTACAAGGAAGAATGGATGGCTTGGTCATAAGTGATGAAGGTGTTATGATTGATGAAATCAAATCAACAGGCATGGGACTTCATCACTTAAAAGGTGACAATGAATTACACTGGGCGCAGGTCAAGATGTATGCCTATATATATGCCGTTCAGAATAATTTAGAGACTGTTACATGTCGATTGACGTATATTGAACTTGAGGACTTTGCCACCAAACATTTTCAAGAGCAAGTAAGTTTTGAAGAACTGGAAGCATTCTTCTTGGATATTGTGACAAGGTATGCAAAATGGGCATTGACTTTAGAGAAATTCAGAGAAAGAATTAAGTCTAGCATTGGGACCCTACAATTTCCTTTTGAAGGTTATAGAGGTGGTCAGAAACAGTTAATGAACGGCGTCTATAAGACCATAGATGAAGGTCAGAAGCTCTTTGCTAGGGCACCAACGGGGATTGGTAAAACCATTGCTACTTTATTTCCGGCCCTAAAAGCACTTGGTCAGGATAAAACGGAGAAAATATTTTATTTAACAGCCAAAACAATTGGCAAAGAAGTAGCAGCGTCAACCCTTTCTATGTTAAGCGATGAAGGCCTAGTTGCAAAAAGAGTTGTTATAACGGCTAAAGACAAAACATGTATCAACGAAGAGACGACCTGTAATAAAGAGGATTGTCCTTATGCAGATGGTCACTATGACCGGGTTAACAATGCCATAGAAGACTTGTTTATGCATCATGATTACTACAGCAGAGAGGTCATTGAGTCAAGTGCTTTAAACTATAAGGTTTGCCCTTATGAATTATCCCTTGACCTTGCCTTATTTTGTGAGGTTATTGTTTGTGATTATAATTATGTTTTTTTTGATCCAAGTGCCATGCTTCGAAGATTCTTTGTAGAGGGTGGCGGTGCCTATACAATACTCATTGATGAAGCCCATAATTTGGTAGATAGAGGCAGGAGTATGTATTCCGCCAAACTTGAGAAGGCACAAGTTCTATCTCTCAAAAGCAAAGTGAAGGACCTTGACAAGCAATTATATAAATACATAGGTGCCTTGAATCAGAAACTCATTGGATATCGCAAGGAATGTGAGGATTACGAGAAGTACAGATTTGAGACACAAGACATGCCTTATGATATTGAGGATGATCTTAGAGCCATTATATACAGAACTGAGAAAATTTTTAAAGAACATAAAGATTGGCCTTATATAGAGGAATTACTTGAATTCTTTTTTATAGCCTATGACTACGTAAAGAAAACGGAATATTATTCGGACAAGTATATCACTTATTATGAGAAAAAGGGCACGAACTTGATTGTCAATTTGTACTGTATTGATCCTAGTGATAATATAAAAGCGGCTATTGCAGATATGCATGGCGTTGTATTTTTCTCAGCCACATTAATACCTATGTCCTATTATATGGACTTGCTTGGTGGCATCAAAGAGAATTATGGTATGTTATTGCCATCACCATTTGAACAAGAGAAGTTGGGCCTTATTATTGACCGATCAATTTCGACTAGGTATGTGAACCGTGAAAGTTCTATTCAGCCAATTGCAGAGCATGTAATGACTATCGCATCAAGAAAGCAAGGAAACTATCTTGTTTTCTTCCCGTCCTACAAATATATGGAAGACGTACTTGATTACATTACTTATACACTGAAAATAGAAGATCAATTTGACCTTTTGTATCAACAAAGGGGATTGGCGGAAGAAGACAAAGAAGCTTTCATTGAGTCTTTTTCGAAGAAGAGGGATAGGTCTTTAGTGGCCTTTTCTGTACTTGGTGGAATGTTCTCAGAAGGCATTGATCTAGTAGGAGAAAAGTTAATTGGTACCATTATTGTTGGTGTTGGATTGCCTATGATCTGCTATGAAAATGATTTAATACGAGAGCATTTTGATAAAAATCACCATTCAGGTTTTGACTACGCCTATGTTTACCCAGGGATGAATAAAGTTCTTCAAGCTGCAGGACGTGTCATTAGAACAGTCAGTGATAAAGGTGTTGTTGTACTACTGGATGAAAGGTTTAACCAACCACATTACAGACGTTTGTTTCCTGATGAATGGTCTCATAGCAATGTGGTTTATAAAAAAGAGGATTTATATGAAGCCCTGGAGATATTTTGGGCTACTTAATATGAATTAGATAAGATTTGAATTAGATAAGATTCGAAAAGGTGTAAAGGAGCAAATATGAAAGAGGTTACAGTTATATTTACAGGTGGCACAATTTCTATGAAAGTGGATGAAAGGTTAAAGGCAGCAATTCCAGCAATGTCTGATGGGGAGATACTATCAATGGTCAGTGGCATTGAGAAGGTTGCTTCCATTAGGACAATTCATTTTGGTTCTTTGCCTGGGCCTCATATGACAATTGCTAGAATGTTTGAACTGGCAAATCTAATTAGTAGCGAACTCTCTAAAGAGGAAGTCAGTGGTGTAGTTGTGACCCACGGGACAGATTGTCTTGAAGAGACAGCATACCTACTAGATTTAATCACTGATAGTAATAAACCTATTGTTTTAACAGGTGCTATGCGTAATGGTTCAGAGCTTGGCTATGATGGTCCGGCTAACCTTAGTGCTGCAATATGTACTGTGATTTCTGAAGAAAGTCAGAACCAAGGTGTCTTGGTTGTTATGAACAATCAAGTATATGGTGCTGACGAGGTTGCCAAGATCCATACACTTGCTTTGGATACTTTCATGAGTCCAGACTTTGGACCACTTGGCATAGTAGACAGTGACCAGGTCATCTACTATAGACAGAGAAAGCCTAGACCAAAAGCTATTACTAGCAGATCTGAGCGAAAAGTAGGTCTAATTAAATCTGTGGCTGGTGATAGCAGCGCTCTTATTGAGTTTATGCTGAGTAACGATTATGAAGGTATTGTAATCGAGGCCATGGGTAGAGGTAATGTACCACCAGATATGGTGCCAGGCATTAAGAAGGCGGTTCTTAGCCAAGTACCTGTTGTGATTGTTTCGCGATGCCTTAAGGGGCGTGTCCTTGATAGCTATGGCTATGAAGGTGGCGGGAGCCAATTAAGGGAGATAGGTGTGATTCTTGGTGATAACTTGTCTGGACAAAAAGCAAGAATCAAACTTATGCTATTGCTTAGTAGCTGTAAAGATATGAACGATATCAAACAGCGCTTCGAAGAGGATTTGTATAGCATATTATGACGAATAGGTGACATTTATTAACAGAATATGACCAAAGTTAACAGACTGTAACCATGTCAAAAGAATGGTATAAAGGGACCTTTTCACAGGCATATTATCCTTAATTATGACGTCATTTATTAAGGCATCGTCATTATGACGAACAAGACAGGGGAAAATTATTATTATTTGGGCAGACTTATCTTTAAGAGGATGC